>Ga0335069_10000094_pt1 | contig 154271 bp, 134 predicted proteins | sample Lox_Sample_11_FD_206714 | JGI IMG/M metagenome (GOLD analysis project Ga0335069, IMG submission 206714) | Soil microbial communities from Loxahatchee National Wildlife Refuge, Florida, United States - Lox_Sample_1.1 | ecosystem: Environmental > Terrestrial > Soil > Wetlands | place: USA... | reverse complement strand
CGCCGCTGTGGCTCCCACGTCGACCCGGCCGTTGCCACTTGGCGCTGCCTTGACCTCGGCTCGCTTCATCGCCAATACTTCCCCCGTTACCCCAAGGGGGGTCACGTTCTACCCATCGATCCCTGTTTCGTGGCCTGGCGATCCGTCGGCGACGTCGACTTCGGGCAGGCCGGTGCGCTGCGGCCAGCGGTCCAAGCCGGCAAATTGCCAGTCAACGGCAATTCCACCTCGTCCGTCTCCCGGTCCAAGCTGGTGGAACCGAGTGCCAAGCTCGAATCGGGCACGTTATTACGTTCCCGGGGATTCTCCCTTGGCCGGCGATTTCAGATACTTGTCAAGAAAGGCATGCACCTGGTCGCGTACATGTACGTTGGCGATCATAAAAATGCCATGACCATAGCCCGTGGCGATGTAGGCATGCGCATCTACGCCGGCCCGTAGCAGGCTTTCCACGAAGTCGACACTGTGCTGGGCAGGAACCCAATGATCATTGCCCCCGTGGATGACCAGATGTGGTGGCGCTCCCGCATGGACCCAGTAAATTGGGCTTGCCTGTTGAGCCAGCACAGGGTTGTCCTTCGGTTCGACTCCACCCAACAACCACTTAACGGCGGTTCGCATTTCCCACCGGACCGGAAACTCATCACTAAAAAGGCGTGGCAGGTCTGTCATGGGGAAAAAGGCGACCACGCATTTCACGCTGCTGTCCTCCCCCGTCACGCCTTCGTTGCCCTCCATCGACGGGTTCCCTGCCGTGAGTCCCAACATGCACGCCAGCATCCCCCCCGCAGATGATCCCCAAACACCAATATGGTCGGGGTCGATTTGGTAATGTGCGGCATTGTGCCGGAGCCAGCGCACCGCTGCTTTGAGATCGTGAACTGGCGCCGGAAACCGGGCGTCTGTGCTGAGCAACCGATACTCGACAGCGGCGACGATGTAACCCCGCGTGGCCAGGCGCGCAACAGGACAGGGGTACCGGCTTCCACGAAACCAGCCGCCGCCATGCACCCATACTACTACAGGCAGGCGATCCCGTGAACCTTCGGGTCGATAAAGATCCAGCCTGAGATCGCGGCCATTCACCGTGGCATACGTGACATCGCGCTCGACGATCACGCCGCGGGGCCAGTACACTTCCCGGGGCGGCCCCACCAAGGCACAACCTCCAACCAAAGCGAGCCCACTGCAGAGAATAACGACGCGCAGGATCATAACTGGTCGATTGCCCATTCGCCGCATGGTTGAGCCTGCACGACACGTCAACTCGACTTGCATGGCCTCGCTCTCCTCTTGATGGGTTATCCCAGAATAGCAGCTTTGTGCGCATAATGCAAAGCGGGAGCGCCGGCAGGAAACAGGCGACCGTCAAACCGGAGCCGCTCAGCGCGGGCGCACAATGACAGCAAAGTTGTAGCCGACGTCCGTGCTGGCGAGCGCGAGAACGTTTTGCGGACGGCTCACCAACCGGCGGCTGTCGATTTCGGGCAGGCCGGTGCGCTGGGGCCAGAGGTCCAAACCGGCCGGCAGTGATTCGAGCGCCGCCGCGAGGCTGACGAGGATGCTGGCGCTCTCGATGAAGCCGGTATTGAACGTCGTGGTCACGAGCGGGACGTGCGGGAAGAGCGCGTTGGCGACCTCGAGCATTTTCGCATCCTGCCGGTTGCCTTGTGGCGCCCAGACAATCAACCCGATCTCCGCCGGCATGACCCGTGACCGGTTGAGCGCGGTTTGCACGGCGCGCGTCAGACCTTCGGTCGCCAGATTCTGCTGGTCGAACCGTCCGGCATCCATGCTCAGCCCGTAGCCGAGGACCTCGGCCAACGCGGTGGCGCCGCGTGCGGCGGCGGCTTCGGCGGTTTCCAGAATCATCGCGGCGGCGCCCTCGCCGATGACCTTGCGTTTCGGTTCGTCGAGGCGGAGCCGGTAATCCACCTCGGCATCGCCGGTGTAGAGATGTTCGATGTGGTCGTAGTCGTGATACACCTGGGGACAAATTTCGTCCGCGGCCATGGCGGCGATCGCCTGCGCGCGGCGTTCGGCCAGCGCGTCGAACGCGTACGCCAGCGCCTGCAAACCGGCGTGCGGACCGGCGGCGAGCGAGATATTGACGCCCTTCAACGAGAGCGCGCTGGCCACCCAGCCAGCCGTCGAGTTGGCGGTGATATTGGAGAAGCTCCCGACGTCGGCCTCGTAGTCCGTCGTACTGAACACGCTGTCCATGTGTTGCATCCCGCTCGGGCCTTTGCTGACGCCCATCGCGACGCCGACGTTTTCGGAGTTGGCCGGCCCGATCTTCAGCCCGGCCTGTCCGAATGCCAGTCGCGCGGCGGCCACGGCGTACCGGCTGATGTCGTTGAGCACCGAGAAATCCAGGCGCCGATCCACCTCGGCGGCTTTGAATGCCGGCACCCAACCACCCCGACACGCCCGCGTGCCGTCGCGGGGAAATCGCGCGACCTCGCTGAGGCAAACGGCATTCTGGCGCAGCGTCTCCAGTGTGTTCGCCAAACCGATGCCCGCGGCGCTCACGACACCCAGACCGGTCACGACCACGCGCTCCGTGGCCGGTGGCCGCGGTTTGGCCGGCAGGTCGCGGTCGGCGATGACGACGGCGGCGTTGTTGCCGCCGAACGCATAGTTGGACGAGAGAAACGCGTGGTACTCCGACGGTCGTGCCTGGTTGGGAACGTAATCGAGATGACAACCCGGACGCGGCTCGGTGAAATTCAGCGTCGCCGGAATAAAGCCAGCCGTCATGCCTGCGAGCTGACAGGTGGCTTCGAGAATACCGGTGGCCCCCATGCAATGGCCGAAAAAGGACTTCGTGGAGACCACCGGCAACTTCGCATCCCCAAGAAACTGCGTGATGGCTTTGGTCTCGGCCTTGTCATTGGCCTCGGTGCCGGTACCGTGGGCATTGATGCAACCCAGCTCGGCCAGTGGCAGTCCGGAGTCGGCCAGCGCGTTGCGGAGGACCCGGTAGACGCCGTCGCCGCGCGGGTCCGGCGTGGTCGGATGATAGGCGTCGGAGGTCGTGGCGTGGCCAAGAATCTTACCAAGGCAACGCGCGTTGCGCAGCAGGGCCTTTTCCATTTCCTCGACGACCCAGAAACAAGCGCCCTCGCCGATGTTGAGTCCGTACGGCAACGAGAACGGCGCGGTCCGCCCGGGCGAGGTGGCTTTCAACGCATCGAAGCCGGCGATACTGGACAGACACAACGCATCGCTGCCGCCGACCAGCACCGTGTCGTAATACCCGCGGTTGATCAACGTCTGCGCCACGCCCAGGGCCGCGGTGCTGCTCGAGCACGCCGTGGCCACCGCCCAGACGTCGCCACCGATACCCAGCGCGTCGGCCAACGCCTTGCCCAAGCCGTAGATCTGGGCGCGCAGGCTGACCATCTCATCCACCGTGCGGCGGCCTTTATCGTGCTTGCAAGCGTAACCGATTTCCATCGATTGCAACCCGCCATTGCAGGTGCCGAATACGAGCGCCACGTTTGGTTTGGCGTCGCCGTTGTTCCACGACAGCCCGGATTCGCGGATGGCCGCGCGCGCGGCGGCGACGGCCAGGAGGATGTAGCGGTCTTCGTATTTTTGGATCTCGGCCGGCGTGAACCGCTCTCGGGGATCGAAGTCCCGGACTTCGCCGCCGAACTGGGTGCGGAAGAACCTCATGTCAACCCGCTGGACCGGGGCCAGACCATGCTGGCCCATGCGGAGCGACTCCGTGACGGAACACCAATCATTGCCGATTGGGCTGAGAATGCCGACGCCGGTAATCGCGGCCTGTCCTCGCAGATTCCTTCGTTGGAGCGGCTTGCCGACCACTTGAACATCGTTGCTCCACATCGCCGGCCAGAGCCGTTCGACGTGCGTCTCCTTCTGCTCGTTGTAGAACGCGCGCCAAACCTTGATGAGCTGTTCACGGAGCTGGTCGGCGGTCATGTTCTGCGGATGGGCCACGACGTGGGCGCCATTGTAGTGCCCCCAATGCCGGTCGAAGATCCGTCCCTGCCGTTCGAGCCGGTCCCAGGCAACCGAGCCGGGATAGGGCGTGAAGGCAAAGAACTCCGAAGTATGAACTCCCGCCCCCGCGAACAGGTCGAGGATGCGGTCGGCAATGGACGTGTCATCCCAGTCGCGCCCAAGGCCGCACGAGGCGAAGAATCGGATGCTGCGGTCCTCCATCGCTCGGACGAGGTCTTTGAGCGCCTGCTGCTCCGGTTGGCTGCCCTGCAGAGCCCTGACCGACACCGTGTCGACGTTCATGGTGCAATAGAAGTTCCGCAGGCCGGCCTTGGCGGCCAGGTCCAGAAACCCGGTCTCGGTGTTTAGCGCCAGTGTCGCCGAGACGAAGAATTTCTTTCCCAGCGGCGCGACGGCCTTGAAGAACTCGACCGCGTATTCGTGAACGCGCGACTGGGTGAAGAACAACTGGTCGTCCGCCAGATACACATTCTCGTGTTTCAACTGGCGCAATTCTTCCACCACCAGATCGATCGGACGAAAACGGATCCGTCCGCCCTGATGCGCCGGCAGCGAGCACATCGCGCACGTGTACAGGCACCCGCGCGTCAACTGCACCAGGTCCTCATCCCAGTCATAGGAGTCGCTCTTGTCGAAGATATCCCGGCGGGGCAGTGGCACGTTTGCCAGGTTCATTTTCGAGCCGCCGAAATACTTCCGCTGAAGCTGACCGGCCCGGGCGTCACGGAGGATCTGATGCCAGGTCGGTTCGCCCTCGCCGAGGTTGATGGCGTCGGCGTGCTGCAGGCACTCGTCCGGCATGAACGAGGGGAACAAGCCGCCCAGGATGACTTTCCTGCCGGCCCGGCGGAATTCGTCGGCGATGTCAAACGCGCGGGACGCCTGGGGCGTGAAACAGTTGATGGCCACCAAATCCGTCTCGGCATCGTAGCGGATCGGCTCGCCGCGATTGTCGTCAATCAACTCGATCTCGATCTCGGGCGGTGTCAGCGCGGCGAGGATGGGGATGCCCAGCGACGGCGGCATGGTGAACTTGCCGAGCGAGTAGTTCGCCAACTTCCCCTCGAGTTCCGGCATGCCTTCCAAGAACTTCTCGAACCTCGGATAAACGAAAGTGACTTTCACTGGCCTTGGTCTGATCCCGGGTGGCGCTCTCAGGCAGGTTACTGGCGACGCTACCGCTCTGCAACAGAAAAGAACGGCCAAGAGGCCCGGAAACATAAACGGCGGGAGCCGTGTCACGCACGACCCCCGCCGATTTTGAGCCGAGTTTCTTACTTGCCGAGTTTGAAGCTGGCGTACGCGCTGGCGAAGATATCCACGGGTCGTACGTCCTGCCCGGCGACTTTCACTTCGCACGAATTGTAGCCGCCCTCGATACCAAAGCCGACGCGCCTGTTCCGAAAGAACTCGACGCCCCCGGCCGCTTCGAATCCCGCTTCGGAATTGCCTGCCAGGTCGCCCGCCGCCACCACGTAACCGACTCCGACCCGGGCGTACGGCGATACTTTCGCCTTGGGCAGGAAGGTGCACCGCGCCGAAAGGCTCAGCGGGAGCATGAACAATATGTCGGTCTCCTTCGTCTCGTTGTAGAGATCCTTCTTTTCAACCCAGAAGAACAGCCCCGGCCCCAATCGCAACTCGGGACCGACACTGACCTTATCCTGGATATTCCATTCTGCCGAGGCATCCAGGTGCAGTCCGACGGGAATCGTAACCCTGCTCAAATCGAAGCCTTCCGCCTCATAATGGTCGTACACGGCGTCACTCGCCTTCCAAATCCCATTCGCATAGGTGAGGCCCGCCCGCACCCGCCATTCTGGTCCCGTCTCGGCGTCGGCCGCCCGAACTGAAGCCGGCCGATTGATGCTCACCCCGAGAATTAAAGAGAATACGATCCACCCATACCCTGTCACTCTCATTGCAGCGCTTCTCCTGTTTCTGGATGGCTTGGCCGATTCGGCACAGCTGGAGACGAGGGGCATCGGCACAGTCCACCCGGCCGTTCGTTGACTCTTCCCCTAGCAGGCTCACCACTACCAACCGAACCGCCCCGCATCAAGCACAATCCTGCGGTTGGAGCACACGCTCTAAAAGCGCGGACAGCTCGCACAGCTTCCGCACGTCGCGGTCATGACAGTGCGCCGCCATTGTCGCATTCGCGGTCCATTCCAAATCGCCGCCAGGTTTGTCTCGGTGACGTTCCCCAACGCCGTGGCCGGGGCGCAATTGCAGGGTGTGACCGTGCCGTCCACGCCGACGACCGCGATGCGCCACGGCGCGAGGCAGTGGCGGTGGATCGACGCGCGCTCCAGCAAGTCCGCCGGTCGGCGTACGATGGCCGACCGGTAATTCTTCCAGGGAGCCGGCATATCATGAAACTGGGGGCCAATGAGCAGAATCTTCTTCGTCCGCGCATGCTCGATCGCCCGGCACAACGCCTCTTCGCACGACGCGTGGCGCAACGCGAGGGGCTGATTCTCCGCAAAGTTGACGTCCGTCACGGCGATGGCCGGCAACCGCTCGCTCGCGGCCAGATCAATTATCCCTGGCAATTCGCCGGCATTGTCCACCGCCAGTGTCGTGAAAATCGATTTGCGCAGGCTGGGCGGCACCGCGCGGAAATTTCGCACCACCGTCTCCAGCGACGCGCCGCCGCGCCGCCGCGCAAAAACCGCCGGGTCGGCGGAGTCGATGCTGAAGGTGACCTCGGTCAAACCGGCGTCGTGCAGGACGCGGAGTCGATCCGCCGTGGCCAGCAGGCCGTTGGTGACGAGTTTGACTTCGAGTTCTCGCCCGGCGGCCTCCGCGACGAACTCCGTCAGGTCCGCGTGCAGCAGCGGTTCGCCCAGACCCACCAGAATCAACTCGCGGGCGTTTGGCGCGCCGTCCAGTACGGGCTTGAATAACGCCAGCGGCATGTCGCGATCCAGCACCGGGGCGTAGCCGAGCGTGCGGGCGCACACCGGACACGCCAGTTGGCAACGCGTGGTGATTTCCACGTCGAGGCGCGCCGGTGACGGCGCGGTCTCTTCCAACCCGAGCGCGGAAATCCGCCGACCACTCCACGCCAGACGCGCGCCGGGATCGAGATGACGACGCGCGGTCCCCGTCTGGGCGATATGTTTGACGACCGCCGCCACAGCCTGCGGCGACCGGTTCAACTGGTGACCGGCACCATGAATCATCCTCACCGGAAACGGGAGCTTGGCCGCCTGCTTCACGGGAACAGCAGGATCATTCTCCCCGACAAAATGGACGGCATCACAGGGGACGCGCGCGCCGAGGCCGGAAGCCGTTTTCAGGAAACGCGAGACACGGGCGATGGCCGTCAGAGACAGTCTGTGCCGCGGCGGTTCAGGACTAAAGCCTTCCACAAACGGCGGGCAGGCCAGCAGAACGAGTTCGGCAACGGGCTTCTCGACCGCGACGGTCAGACACACCGCCGCGCCGAGCGAATGGCCGATGACGATGACCGGCTCCGCGCCCAGATGCTGCATGACCTTCTCGCACCATGCCTCGGGGCCGGTGGTGTCGAGTGCGGGCATGGCCAACGCCACCGGCTCGATCTCCAGGTCGCGCAGCGCCGGGAGAAACGGCTTCCACCAGGCAGCGTCGCTGCCCATCCCGTGGACCAACAAGGCGCGCAGACGGGGTTTCATCGCAGTTGGCCAATCAACCGGCTGATTGCCGCCCGCGCATCATAGGCGCGCAACGTGCGCTGAAGCTGCTCGAGGCGCGGCCGATAAGTCTTCACGCGTAACAGCGTTTCCTCCAGCGTCGACATTACCAACTGGTGATCCACGGCGTCGACGTACTCGCGTGGCCCGCCGGTAAACGCCATGGACGGAGCGATGAGGCGGCCGCAGCCCTGTTTCTGGATTTGAATGCCGTTGGTCGCTTGCTCCGGTTGTGTCGGAACAATCAGTGACGGAACGGCGTATCGCAGATGCTGGTAGCACGCCCCGATGCCCCCCGTGCAGACGACGAGATCCGCCTCCGGCAACAGTCGGCGCGCCGAGAGAAACGGCCGGGCGAACAACGCTTCCGTGGTGTGGATCGCGCCGCCGTGGCCGGTGTTCATCCACACGCGCCCGCCGGCCTCCAGCAGATGCGTCACCACCCGCTCCATCCAATCCGCCGTCAGGATCGGAAGCGTGCCGGTGTTGAAGACCACCGTCGGCTGGCGGCGACGCCCGGCCGGTGGCGCTTCGCCAATCCGATCCCAGCCTTCCCACCAGATCGGCCCGATAAACTGATACGCATCCGACACGGGCACATCTTCCGCCAACTCGGGAATCTCGTAGATCAGGTTGTGGTCTCCCACGAGCATCTCGTTGGCTTTGGTGACCGGTGGAAGCCCGCGCCGCTCGAGCGACGGGTTTATTTTCCGGGCCGCAAACCGCCAGAAACTGTCGAGCGTGCGTTGTTGTTGCTGGCGCGCGGACGAATCGCCGTGATCGAACCCCAGCACACCCCGGTAGGTCGGCAGCATGCAATGACCGTTGATACTGATGAACGGAATCCCCCGCGCACCGGCCTTGCCGAGAAAATCGAAGATGCCAATGACCGCCGCTGGCTGCAATTGCTGACGGAGTTGTTCCTGGGAGCTCAGGCATTGTTCGACCCAATCGGCGTCGGCGAACCAGCGCGGGCACGGATACGGCAAGCCCGACGGCTCCCACAATTCCCGCACGACGTGGCACCGCGGAAAGAACTGCCCACCCCATGCGCGCCGCGGTTCGGCCAGGCCGATGTGACACTCGCCCCCCAGCGGCTCCAGCCACTCCGCGATGGCCAGTGCCTGGGCGAGATGCGACAGTGTGTTGGTGTTCGGCAACAAAAGGATGCGTTGGCCTGCCATACGCTACCGGCTGGAGGCGGCAATGCCAAACACCAGGAAGTATTCGCGCGGCAAAAAGTCAAATCGATCCTGCAAATCGAACCCCGCCGCGGTCATTTCCTCAATCACCTGGCTCTGGGCGAGCCGGTATTTCCGAGGTGGACCGGGCGCTTCCGCATCCGGCTGGTATTCCAGGATCGCCACGCGCCCGGTCGGCTTGAGAGCCGCCCGGACCTTGCGCATGTAATTCACCCGGTCACTGATCTCTTTGTACACGCTGGAGAAGAACGCCATGTCACACGCATGAGCCGGCAGCGTGGGGTCGTCGAAACCGGCCAGCACGACGGTCACGTTGGTGAGCTGTCGCTCAGCAACACGGTGCTGGAGCCGTCGCACCATGATCTCCTGGACGTCGGTGGCGTAAACACGGCCGGTCGGGCCGACCCGCCCCGCGAGCCTTTCCGTGAAGTAGCCACCGCCGGCACCGATGTCGGCAACGACGGCGTCCGGCGGAAGCTGGAGGGCGTCCAGCACCTGCTCCGGTTTCTGCCAGCGATCGCGGCTGGGGGATTCGAGGTAGAACAGATACAGCGGATTGAAAATGGTGTGGCCCTGGTAGTCGCGCATCGTTGGTCCGCAGGCAACCAGGCCGACCAGCGCCGTAACGATGAACAGCCACTTGGAGCAGGCTCGTGTCATTCGCTCGACACGAGCTTACCAGAATGCCGCCTGACCTGTAAACCCGTGGTTATCGGGCGCGCGCTAGTCGGGCTTTAGTTTGATGGCTTTGCCCTCAAGCGTCAGCGTCTTGCAGGCGAAGAAAACCGGCACGACGAACCGCTTGGTCGTCACGCTGCGTTCGATGATGGCGTCCGCTTCGGGTGCCGCCGCCAGGGCCTTGTAGTAGGCGCGGCTCTCCACGAGATTGCACCACGGCATCCATCCCCGCGCGCCCGGCAATCGGGCCGTCTCATCTTTGAAGAACGGGAATCCAAGCACTTCGACCTTGTTACCGTCCACGAGTTTGACCAGTCCCAGCAGGAAAGATGTTTCGGTGGACTCGCCCTGGACCCGTTCCATCACGACGATATCCGAGCGCTTCAACTCCACATCGGCCAAATTCAACCGTGGAGCGCCGGCGCGTGTCCCGCAGGTCGCGCACCCGCTACCGGCCACCAACACCAATCCCACCCACGCCATCAGCAAGATCTTCGTTCCATTACGTCTCATTGCTTCCTCCATACCCCTTCTGCTGCCAGCCATTCTTGTCTCACCATCTGTCGGCAACAAGATATAAGGTCTGTCCATTCCCCTGGCTTGTCAAATGGCCCGTCTCCCCGAGAAGGACGGCAGAAATGAAGCGTCCCGGGCCGGCTCGAATCACGCCCGGCTCACGGCAACGCGCTCGCGGCCGGAGCTGGATTCGACGCGGGATGTGATCAATACATTCGAGTCGCGCCCGGCCGCGCCGTGAACCTCGATGTCTTGGAAGCCGGCATCCCGCAGCATCGCCGTCAGCGTCTCGACGGTGCAAAAGTGCAGACCTTCGACGCACTTGTTGTGGCCGAGACGCGTAACCAGCCGCTCCCACCGCTCCACTCGCTGGTGAGCTCGCGTATCGGCGCGCGCCGCGTCGCGCAACACCAGCCGGCCGCCGGGACGCAACGCCGCTCGCGCTTTCGCGAGGATGGCCTGTTGCTCGGCCGGCGTCGAGTAATGCAGCACGTCGAGCAATATCACCGCGTCGCAGGCCGGATATTCGCGCGTCAGCATCTCGCCAATCTCGAACCGGACCCGGGGTTGTGACCGGGCCGAGCACCGAGCCACACGGATCTTTTCCGCATCGTAGTCGATGCCCAGCACCGTGCGCTCGGGACCGGTCAGCGCCAGCCAGTGGCTCGCCATGCCGTAGCCACAGCCGAGATCCAGGACAAACCCGCTGCGCGGCGTCACCGCGTCCAGATACGGGAAGACCGGATCGAGCCGCATCTTCCACTTCACAAATTGTTCGACCCATTGGCCCTGATACCGGTACAGCCGCGCAATTTGTCCGGTCGAGCGGGCCGCCGGTACCGGTCGCAACACCCGGTCGGTGAACAGCAGCGTCAGCACCAGCGTCGCCGCAAATGTACACGTCATCCCGAGCAACACGGTTGTTCCGAGACAGAACAGCACCGGGTGTCGCGCCAACACCAACACGGCAAAGCCGAACATGGTTGTGAGCGCGGAAATCAACACGGACGCGCCCGTCGCGCCCAGCCGCGACGGACGGCCGCGCCACTCGTCGAGCCGGCTGGTCAGGAGGAATACGCTGTAGTCTTCGCCGATGCCGATGATGAATACGACGAACACACTGCTCATCAAATCCACCGGAAACCCCATCCAGCCCATCACCCCCAGCGTCCACAACAGCCCGAACGCCAGCGGCAACAGCGCCGCCACCGTCAGCCAGACCGACGACAGCAAGACGTACAAGATCGCCGCGACCAGCGCCGCCGTCCCGAGCGCAAACCAGCCCAGCCACTCCTTCGCCAATGCCGCGATATGCCCGGTCAGTGCGAGCTTGTCGAGCACGTACGTCCCCGGCAACGCCGCCTGCAGCCGGTCCGTGCGTGAACGATCCGCCAATTTCACCATCGTGCCCACCGCATTATCGCCCGGCGCCAACGCCACGCGCTGCATGACCGCCTGCTCCAGCGGCGTGTCCCGGAAAGTCTCCAGCGTCACCCACGCCGGCGTCCCGTCCACGGTCTTCCAGAACCGCGCAAACGCTTCCGGGCGGAATCCCAATTCGCCGCCGACCTCCCGCAGCGTGTTCCGCAGTGCCGCCTGACGTTCCTCCGTCCAGAACGCGCGCCACCGTTTCAGATTCGCCTCTTGGGTCGCCCGCGACGGGCAAACCGATGCCAGCGAATACACCGCGGTCACGCCCGATTCGCCGGCCAGCCTGTTGGCAACGCGGTCGTTCTCTTCCAGCGCCTGCTCGATCGTCGCGCCCCGGCTGACCACGAGGGTCATACCGAGCGCGTCGCCCCATGTCGCCCGAATCAGTGCCTCATCGTCCCGGGTCGCCGCCGTCACGCCATTGAAATGCGCCATGTCGCCATCGAACCGCAACCGGCGCAGCTCCCAACCCGCCCAGGCGCTAACCGCGGCCAGCGCCACCAGCAACCACGTCAACCGACGCGCTCGCCACGCGAAGAACCGGTCGATCAATCCGGTCAGCCACAATGGCGGCTGCGAATTCTGGCGCGGCACCGGCACGAGCAACGGCAATACCAGCAGCGCCAGGGCCGCCGAGAAGAAAACACCGGCGGCGCCGAACACGCCGAGCTGCTGGTAGCCGCGCATCGGCGACGCGGCCATCACCACGAACGCCGCGATGGTCGTCAGCGCGCCCGCCGTGACGGGCAGCACCAGCCGCCCGACCTGATCGCCGACGCCACGCCGGTCCAGCCCGGCGGCGTTGTCGAGGTGGTACACGACGTAGATCGCGTAATCCACCGTGATTCCGATCGCGATGCTTGCGAACCCGATGGAGATCGCCGACAATTGCCGGTAACACAGCGCGAGCACCATGCCGGCCAGCAGCGTGCCCACGAGCGACGGCACAAACGTCACGAGCGCGAGCCACCGCCGCCGGTAGGCCACGAAACACAGCAGCGCCATCGCCGCCATCCCGATGCTCGTGCAGCGTTTCGCGTCGCTTTCGATCAACGTCGCGTTGTCCACCGCCATCCGGTGACCGCCGGTCACCGCAACGCGCACGCCGGGATGATTCCGTTCCACCGCCGCCGCCACGCGCAACACGTCGGCGATCAACTGCCGGCTTTCCCCCGAGTTCGACGACGCAAACTTCGGCTCGGCCATCCACAGCACATGCCGACCGTCCGTGCTGGTGATCCGTCCGTCCTCGATTCTCGCGCCGGCAAACCCCGCCTGCAACGGCAGCAACCGCGCGCTCATCAACCCACTCATCCCGACCGGGTCCGCCGCCAGGATGTCCTTCAACACCAGTCCTTCCGGCCCCGCAAGCTTGCGGCGCATCGTCGTCAAATAATCGCGGACCTTGTCCGGCTGGAGTTTTTCCGCCAACGCCGCCGCGTCCGCGTCGGAGAACAACACCGGCAACGCGCCCGTCACGTACTCCATCAACTTGCGCTGGTCGGTCGCGTCGACCCGGTACAGGACCCGTCCGAGCGCTGGGTGATTGGCCAGCGCAGCATCGAGTTCATCAGCGGCGGCGGCGCGGTCGTCGCCGGAAACGTCCACGTACAGACGGTCGATCTGCCGGAATTTTTTCAACGCGTACTGAAATTCGTCCACGGTGCGGTCGCGCTGCGGGAACATCGCGAAGATGTCCTCCTCCAGGGGCAACCGCAGCGACACGACGAGCGCGGCCACCGCAAGCAATGCGACGACGAGCAACACGGCGCGCCGGCGGGCGTACAACCAGAGATGGACCGGCGTGTAGAAATTGCGGATCATCGCCGCACCAGTCGCGCCACCGCGTAGGTCAGCGCGGTTCCGACGATGCCGGCCAGCACGGCCAGCATCACGCTGCCGACGGCCCAATGCAGCAGATGTTCCCCGATGGTCGAGCGCGTCATCGCCCGCGCCGAGAGTTCGAGCCACTCGCCCGTGAACAGCCGGTGTCCGATCTCCAGTCCGCCCCACAAAATGAACGGCGCGACCGGCGGAATCGAGATGTTGCTGGCGACCAGAGCGATGGCCTTGTTCAGGCGCAACCGGTGCGCCAGCGCCGCCGCCGCGATCATCTGCCAACCCCAGATCGGCGCGATCCCGCAAAACAATCCCAGCCCCACCGCGCCGGCCATTCGTGCCGGTTCATGGGCGTGCTCGGAGAAAAATTCGCGCGTCACCCGGCCCGGCGACCAGCGTTCGCCAACCGACCACGCGCGCCGCAACGTTGTCGGCACGAGGAACGCCTCCATCACCAGCCGGGCGTTCAGGTGCGACATCCGGCACATGTCCACGACCGGTCGGAAGTGCGACCGGCGCACCTGCTCGGGCCGGTAACTGCATTGCACCGGCACGGCCACCACCGGGGCGCCGCACCATGCCGCCCGCACCAGGGTTTCGTACTCGAAGGCGTAGCGGTCGGAGCGGATTCGCAAGCGGCTCATCAGGTCGAGCGGGTAGCATCGGAAACCGCATTGCGTGTCGCCCAGCACAATGCCGGTTTCGGCGCGAAACCAGAAATTGGAGAACGCATTGGCGCGCCCGCGCCGCTTCGGCGCGCCCGCCGCAACGAAATCGCGCACGCCGACCAACAGCGCTTCCGGTTGCCGGCGGGCGGCGTCGAGAAACTCGGGGATCGCGTCCGGCGCGTGTTGGCCATCGGCGTCCAGCGTGACGGCGTGCGTGTAACCGGCCTCACGCGCCGCCGCAAACCCGGCTCGCAACGCGGCGCCCTTCCCGCGGTTGTGTTCGAACCGGACGATGCGCGCTCCCGGCAACGGCGGCAGCGGTTCGGTCGAGCCGTCGTCGACAACGATCACCTCACCGTGCGCCTGAGCGCCCTCCACCACGGCCGCCACGGTCGCGCTGTGGTTGAACGACGGGATGACGATGCAGGCGTTCACCGGAGATCCACGAAAAACCGGCGCTTCCGTGTGTTCGCCGGTAATTGCAGGGCCTCGATTTCCTCCCGCGATGCCTGCCGCACCGACGGCACGATTCTCGTCCGCCCCCGCAACACGTCGCGCACCGTCGACAACGCGGCCGGGCCGTTGACCAACACTTCGACCGTGTCCGACAGTCCGCCCTCCGAGCGCGCGACGATCACGAAGCTGTCCACCCCATCGGTGTCTTCCAGCGCCGCCTGGAGCGCCGACGGGAACAGCGACACGCCCTTGACCTTCAACTTCTGGTGCTTGCGTCCGACGATCGGCCCGACCCGCAACGAAGTGCGCCCGCAGCGGCACGACTCGCGAAACATCGCCGCGCAGTCGCCGGTCCGATAACGGATCAACGGCATCGCTTCCACGCCGAAGGTTGTCGCCACGACCTCGCCGACTTCGCCATCCGGCACCGGTCGTCCCTCATCGTCCAGAATCTCGACGTACAACATCTCCTCGTGCAGATGGCCGCCTGCCCCGGCGTCGCATTCGCACAACGAATTGGCCAACTCCGTCACGCCATACGTCGAGTACGCGCGCGCTCCCCAGGCTTGCTCGATCAACCGTCCCGTCGCGTTCGGCGCCAGCGAGACGTCGCGGATTGGTTCGCCGATGCAGATCAGTTTCTTCACCCCGGCATTCGCCAGGTCGAAGCCGGTTTCGTGGGCCTTCTCCGCCACGATCCGTAGAAACGATGGGACGGCCACGATGGCCGACGGCTGCGTCCGCTGGATCATCTCCAGCACCAGCGCCGGCGATGACGGCCCGACGCGGACAATCCCGCAGCCCAACTCCCGCAACCCGAGCCAGTACGCCAGACCCGCCATGAACGCCCGGTCCATCGTCACCGCCAGCAATACGGTGTCGCGCGCCGTCAGCCCGACGCAGGTGAAAGAGAGCTTCTCGTTCAGCGCCAGCCGCTGCAGATCCCGTTCCGTCAGCATCCACACCAAGGGCCGGCCGGCGGTCCCGCTGGTGGTGACGATTTCCACCACCCGCTCGCGCGGCACGCAGAGGAAATCCAGGTTCCTTGCCGACAACTGGGCTTTGTCCAATGTCGGCACATCGACAAGCTCAGGAACACCCTGGCACCCGGCGAAAGCCTCACGATAGAAAGTTGACCGTTCTCTCGCGTGCCGGAACGTCTCTTCCCACAGCCGCATCCGCTGATCGTCCATTGCGAGGGTCCATACTAACGGCATGCCCTTCGCATTTCCAGCCTTGGCGGATCAAATCGCGAGGCACAACCTGGCGACGCGGGTGACCGGGCCCCCTTCGCGGGGGTCGGCGATCCATCGAGGGTAGGCCTTTCTCCCGGTCGACCCGCGCCCTCTGGCCCTTAGAAACTCATGCCGGACGCCCCGGCGGCTCCCGACGAGGAACTACCGAACTGATGGTCCGGCGGGTCATGCGGCGGTCGTCCCATGTACTCGTCAGGTCTCAGTTTGCCGTCGCCGTTCTTGTCGAGCGTCTTCAACGCCGCTGACGCATTGGCGATCTCGTTGGAATCAATGATGCCGTCATGGTTGGTGTCCAGCGCGGAGACAATCGGCGGGACCGGCGGATGAGGCCCTTCGGCGTCATCGGCGGGTAGATCGCTGGGACGGGGTCCCAGGTATTCATCGGGCGTCAACTTGCCGTCGCCGTTCTTGTCGAGCGTCTTCAACGCTGCCGACGCATTGGCGATCTCGTTGGAATCAATCAGGCCGTCGTGGTTCCTGTCGATCGCCGATACCAACAGCGGCACGGGCGGTGGCCCACGAAAGTCGCCGGGGTCCCCGGGGGGCGGTCCGCCCTCGTCCTGGGCCGTTGCGCCAAGCGCCGACAAGCTCAGCGCCAGTGCGGTGATCATCATGCTCTTCTTCATAAGGTTGCTCCTTCCTGTTGTTTCGATCCGGAGGGACAAGCCCTTCCGATGTTCCACCGGTATCAGACCCGTTCATCGTGACAAGACGACGAGACGCTCCATTACAAAAGCGTCATCCGTCGGCACCGAACGCGAATGGCGATTCCGCGCCACCGACACCGAGCGTCACGGCCCGGTGTAAAAAAAGCCGTGCAACTGTTCCGTCGCGAGCCGGATGAGTGATTCCCAGTCGCCGGACCGGGGTTGGCGGAGCAAGCGCATGGTAGGATACCAGGGTGTATCCGAACGCTCCCGAAGCCAGCGCCAGTCCGCGCAGTGTGGCAGGAGGGTCCAGGTCGGCTTCCCGAGCGCGCCGGCAAGATGGGCGACTGCGGTATCAACGCTGATGACCAGGTCCAGTTGTCCGATCACGGCCGCTGTGTCATAAAAATCCGTGAGCCGGCCGGACAGATCGACAACCCGGGGGAGCGAGCGCAGGCACCGCCGGTCACGAGCGGGCACGGGCACTTGCAGACTGAAAAAGGTGATCCCGGGCGCCTGCAGAAGCGGAACGAGCTTCTCCAAGGGAATGGAGCGCGTCGCATCGTGGTGATGACGGGGATCGCCCGTCCACGCCAACCCCACCTTGTAACAGCCGGCGGCGACGGACGGCAAATCGGCGATCGGCGGCGCGACGAGATAGGGCGTCTTGTTGGGGATCGTATCCAGCGTGATCCGCAAGACACGGGCCAGGCTCACCAAGGGGATGTACCGATCAAACGGTGGCGGAGTCTCTCCGGGGGTAATGACCGCGTGCGCGCAGCCGCAGAATTGAAACAGCCGCTGGAGCGGCTTCTGACATTCCAGGATCACCCGAGCGACGCGGGCGCGGGCGAGCGGGGCGAACCGCACGAACTGGATCATGTCGCCGAATCCCTGTTCCGCGTGGATGAACAGAGTCTGGTCATCCATCGGCTCTCCGCCCCACACGGGCTGCGGATACGGACGGGACGGGACTCGATGGTTGTTGCGGCACCAGCGCCATTCGTACTCGCGGAAACCTTCACCCAACCGACCGGCGGCCAGCAGCGCGACCGCCCGATTGCCCCGGCAGCGCGCGTAGTCCGGGCGGATTTCCAACGCGCGATCGTACGCGGCAATGGCTTCCTCCACGCGGTTGAGGTCCTCGAGGGCCGTTCCCAAGTTGTTCCAGGATTCTTCGTCCCGCGGGTTCAATTCCACCGCGGTGCGGTAGAGCGTAACCGCCCGTTCCAGTTGCCCCATCCGGTAACAGGCGTTGCCCATGCTGTAATACGCGTCCGCGTGCTGCGGATCCAACCGGATGGACTGCGCAAAGCAATCCGCCGCGCGGGAATCGTCTCCCATCGCGTAATGGGCGCATCCGAGTCCGCTGAACACTTTCGCCGATTCGGGTTGAATCTCCGCGGCCTGGCTCAGCCATTGGATCGCCTCCTTGTCGCGGCCCGTCTTGTGCAGAACCATTCCCAACAAGAAACAAGCCTGGCCGTCCTTCGGCGCGTCGCGTAGCGCGGCTCGGCACGCAGCCTCCGCGTCGTCGTAGCGTCGGTCACGATAGGCCTTGATGGCCGCATCCAGATCCTCGCCGATGGATTTCATGACCGATCTTCGGTGCCGTGCTGTGGCCCCGGCATCTCCGGGTGGTTCCGCCCGCTCAATTCATGGCAGTGAGATTTCAATGCGATAGAACTCCCCGGGCGGCAGAGGGTTCGTGTCCGTGACCGAGATGCGGTCGCCGTTGGTCGCGGGCCCGATGTACGTGGTCAGCGGTAGCCAGACGCCGCCGACCAAATCCGTGCTGAATTGCGGCGTGTAGATGCGTCCATTCGCCATGGGGAAAAACTGCAGCTCGAGGTCGGCCGGCTGGTTGGTCACCGTGGAAATGGCCAACAGGAACACGGACGAGGGATTTGTCGGGTCGAGGCCCGCGACGTATTTGAACGAATTGTTCTGGCCCGTACCATCGGCATCGGCGCCCGCCGCGGCGCTGGCATTGTTGGTACCGTTGAAGTATTGGATCTGCCACGCTTGGAATGGCGTCCACACGGCAATGCAATTGGATTGGGCGTTCGTGCTTGATCCACCGGGACCGCTGACGATCTCGGTGACGGTGTAGACGCCGGTCGCGTCGTAGATGTAGGCGACACTATTGGTGGTGGCGTTTTTCGTGCCGCCGTCACCGAAATCCCAGAACCGATTGGTGATCGCGCCGGTCGACGTGTCCGTGAACGTCACGATCAGTGGCACAGCTCCGTTGGTCGGGGTGGCGCTGAAGCCGGCCAGTGGCGGTGGGAGCGACACGGTGATGTAATTGGATTGCGTGCTCGTACTCGATCCGGCGGGGCCGGTGACGATCTCGGCCACTGTGTAGACACCGGTCGAGTTGTAGGTGTAGGTGACGGTGCTGGTGGTCACATTTGTCGTGGCGCCGTCGCCGAAGTTCCAGAACCGGTTCGTGATCGAGCCGGCCGAGGTGTCGGTAAAGGTCACGGTCAGCGGCGCGGCCCCATTGGTGGGGGTCCCGCTGAAACTGGCCAGAACGCCGACGCACGATCCGCCGCCGTCGACGTAGCACGGGAGTCCCGAGACGGCGAGGGAGAAATTGCTGCAATTGTAGCCCGCGAAGACGGCGTTGACGACCACCGTGAAATTCGTGTTGGCCGGCACGTTGAACGAGTAGGACAGAGCTTTCGAGTAAAAGATGTAGCCGATGTCGGCCAGATAGTTTGCGCACACGCTGCCCGGGGTGAACGAGCCGAGGTAGGCGGTCGAGGAGATGTAGTACGGATACCCGCAGGCGTTGGAGACGGTCACGGACACGCACACGGAGGAGCTGCTGGCGTTGGTAAATGAATAGGCGCGGTACGCCACGCTCCCTTCGGCAAAGATGCCGGGACAGGTGGTCGTCGCCGAGCAGGTGGTCGGCGTCCCATCGTAGTTTACTTCGTTCGACTGGGTGGGAGCGCTGGAGCTCAAGTTGCCCGTGTAGTGGAATGCCGTGCAGGAGGTGCACGTCGGCAACGTGAGCACATTGGTCGTGGAGACGCCGTTGTAGGACAACACGAACGACAGCGAAACGGATGTGCCGCAGACAAAATTCGACGACGCACTGACCTGGAACGGCACGGTGTTGGTGCCGATCGTGCCGGGAGCGAGATTCGCGTACGTTGAAAACGGCTGAGTGATCGTGACTCCCGCCGTGCTGGTGAACAGCGTGGCATTGATCGTGGCGGCGGTTACGATGCCGATATTCTCGACCGACAGGTAAAGCTGGTTGCACTCGTCGGCGTCGATGACGCCGTTGCTGTTGCCGCCGCTGATGATCGAGCCGGTGAGCACAAGGCAGGCATCCGTCAACGGGCCGACGAGGGCATTGATGAGGTTGGTGCCGGTCGGCGTGCCCCAGCCGGTGCAGAGGTCGTAGCCGGTGAGCGCGGTATAGGCGCTGGGGCTGTTGCTCCATTCGTTGTTGCCGGTGGTGATGTCGTGGAAACAGGTGCTGCAGCTTGTCCCCGTGCCGATGGCGTAAAGGGCCGGGTTCAGGAATCCCACGGCCGATTTGCCGAAGGCCGCCCCCTGCTGATTGACCAGCGCCGTGAACGCGGCCCACAACGGCGCGGCGCAACTCGTGCCGCCGAACCAGTTGGTGGTGCCGCTGCCGTAGGCGACGAAGACGTGGTCGGCGGTCAGGGCCACGTCGGGGAAATTGCGTCCGGCGGCTGATCCCAGGTTGTTGGTGCTGACGCCCTGCTGCCAGGTCGGTATCGCGTAGTCGGCGCTGTACCCGCCGCTGCTGCCGACGCCGTTGTACGAAGTGCCGTATTCCACACCCCAGTTCCAAACGGTTTCGGAGACCCAGTTGTTGGTCGGGCCGCTGGTGGACAAAGTGGTTCCACCGACGCTGGTGACGTAGGGGCTTTGTGACGGCGTGCCATACTTGCTCGTGCTGTCGGCGGTTGAGCCCGGATACGCATCGCTGTCACCCGATGCCACAAAGAACGATTGTCCCTGCGTTGCCATCTGAATGAAGACGCTGTCGGTCGTTGTCGTGGGGCCACCGGTCCAGGTCCACGAACAACTGATCTGGTTGGCGGCATCGTCGCTGGCGATGCGGCTCAGGACGTCGTTGGGGATAAAATCATTCGGGTTGCCTTCATAGACGAACAGCCGGGAAATTCCCGGCGCCATGGCGTTGACCATTTCGATATCCAGCGACACCTCGCCGTTGCCGCTGAGCGTGCCGGTGGTGGGGGTACCGCTGAATCCATCCAACAGGATGTTGGTGAGCGTGACGGCGGGCAACCCGGCCAGGGATTCATAGCGGGTGATGTCGGAGGCGTAGTAGCCGTCGAACTGCACGAGGGCTACGCTCTGCCCGAGGCCCGTCAGCAAGGTGCCCGGAACGTATGCCGCCCGGAAATCGTTCCCGATGTACTGGCCGGCCATGGAACCCGCGCTGGGCGTCGGCTCCGAGCTTTGTTGCGTTGCCTCCCCACGGTGACTGTTGGGATGGGGCCGGGCATAGTTGTTCAACCCGCTGATATCGACAATCTTCACGTCCGAGGGGACCGACGGCTCGACATCGGGCGCGTAAAACTTCCGCGCCTCCTTCGGCTGCTGGTATTCGAACAGCCTGACCTGAAACGCCTTCTCCACGTCCCCGGCGGTCGCTTCCACGTCGAGCACGAGCCGATTGGGATGTGTTTCCATCACCTGAAAGCCGTTCGCGCTCGCGAAGGCGGCGACTGCGGCGTAGTCCTGCTCCGTCGGCCCGAATTTTTCGGTGAACTGTTCGGGCGTCAGATACTGATGGAAAGAAGGACTGGTGGGATCGTACAGCTTTTGGACAAAGGCTCTGGCGGTATCCGGATCTCGCAACGGCAGGCCGATGGCCAGGTGCAAATGCTGTGTTGCAGAAAGTCTGTCCACGGGCTGCAAGCTCCCGTCTTTCACGGCTGGCGGAACATGCCCGATCAACACCTGTCGCCCCGTCGATTTGACCGTTGTCGCGAGCAGCAGCAATACCACGGCGCAAGCGGCCGCGCCGGATTTGACCGTGGCGTTGCGCCCGACATGTCGGAGAGACCACGGCGCAGGCTGATGGCTGTTGGTTGACATGCTGGCTGTTCCCCCGTTTGGTCCCGGCCAATGGCACGGCCGGCAACACGGTGGATCAACGCCGAGCCTACCACGGCCATCATGACAGCAGGCTGCGCGGTACGATTACAGCTCTGTCATTATCAACGTTGCGATCGATGGGACGAACGGTCATGGTCAAAACCCGGGGTTCCCCGTTTGACGCTTCTGTTGCGGAGTCCAGTCAGCTGGCGCTCAAGTTTTCGCGGATTCATCCGATACGATGGATGGGGGTGAACCGGGCTTTCCTGCCCGTACGTACAGCGCAATGTCTCACGGGTGCATTGCACCCACGTTAGGAAAGTGAGTGTGAGACGTGGTATCAAGTATCAGTAGCGCCAGCTACAGCGCTTACGACACGACGTCGCCATTGCAAAAGCTCTTCAAGAAGCTGGACACCAATGGCGACGGGTCGGTCACCGAATCCGAGTTGAAGACCGCTCTGCAGAGCACGGATTCGAGCGTGAGCGACTCGACGGTGAGCTCCCTCTTCAATCAGCTCGACACCGATGGAAGCGGTTCCGTCTCCGAGTCGGAATTGGAATCGGTAGCCCAGCAGATGGGCCCGCCACCCCCTCCGCCGGACGGCCAAGGCGGGCCTGGCGGGCCGTCTGTGTCCGACATGGCGCAGAGCCTGTTTTCGGCGGCTGACACCAGCGGCAGCGGGACAATCACCGAGTCGGCGCTCGAAGCGGCGATGATAAAGATGCAGCCATCCTCGCCGAGCAGCTCTGGCGATTCGACCACATCCGGGTCCGAAAGCACTCTGTCGGCGGCCACGCTGGCGCAGAAGCTGTTCGCGGCGGCGGATACCGACGGCAGCGGGACGATCACCGAGTCACAACTTGCGGCTGCCATGAAGCAGCAGCAACAAGAGATGCGGAGCCAGTCCAATCCGTCCGCGTTCGCCACGCCCGCAGGTTACGATAGCGCGGGCAATGCCGTGCAACAGGCGTTTCACAGCCTGTTTTCCCTCCTGGCGTGACGGTTCGTTGCGGCTGGGCGACCAAGAAAACCCGCTGGTGGCTGCTCGCCGCCGGCGGGTTTCTTGTTGGCCAGGCCGTGTGGGGCCCGAGGAGACCCGGGACCGCGGGCGCTTCCCTGCTCGAGGCAAGCATCGTCCGCTTATGATGGGGTGAACAGTACAGGCAATGCCAGTTCAAGCGGTCAACTGATCCCGCTGCCCGGGTCTCTCCGAATCACTTGCGGCGGACCGCTGCCGCGCGTGTTCGCCGCGCGATTGGGAACCCCATTCGAGTGCATCGTTCACGCGGGGTTTCCTACATCGCCTGCATGACAACTGCGCTGGTGGTGGGATTACAGGAATGTCATAAATGTTGTGGAGCAGTGCCGTCGGGCGAGTCGCGGCGGGACGGGCGGCGTGGCCCGGTGCTGCCCGGACATCCTCGCTCGCAAGGGCGGCCGTCTACGCGGTCGTGGCCACATCCGCCAGCGGCATGGTGAGTGTGAACGAGATGATCCCGTCGCGCGAGGGATCGAGCACGAGGTCGCCGTGATGCGCCCGGGCAATCTCGCGCGCGAGGCTCAACCCCAATCCGGCTCCGCCCACGCGGCGGCTCCGTGACTTGTCCACGCGATAAAAGCGGTCGAAGATCTTCTCCCGGTCCTCTTCCGGGATCTGCGCGCCCGTGTTGCTCAAGGTGAACAGGGCGGTCTGGCCGCTGGCGCGCAACTCGAAGCGCACCCAGCCGTTCTCGAAATTGTACTTCACCGCGTTGGTGGTCATGTTGCGGACGACCTGCGCCAGCAAATCGCCATCGGCCATGACGCGGACTTTCGGGGCGATCTGTCGTTCAACCCGCAACTGCGGCGCGATGGCCTTCACGTCCTCGATGGAATCCTCCAGCAGGGCGGACAAATCAACGGGTTCCAGCGACAGGGTCAACTGTCCGGCATCCGCGCGGGCCAGCAACAAGAGCTTCTGCATGATCGCCTTGAGCCGTTGGGTTTCTTCCAGCAGGCCGCTGAACCGTTCTTGCTCGTCGGAACCTAGGGGCGCCCGCTGAACGGCGTCCTCGATCTCGCCCTGCAGGACGGTCAGCGGTGTCTGCAATTCATGGGCGGCATCGGCGCTAAAGCGCACGGCCTGGCGAAAGCCCTTCTCCAGGCGATACAGCATTCCATTGATCACTTCCGCCAATTCCCGCAAATCCGAGTCGGCCGATAGGAAGGGGATTCGCTTGTCGAGGCCGCGGGCCGTGATGCCGGCCGCCGTGCGCGTGATCAGCCGGATCGGTCGCAGCGCCTGCGTCGCCAGCAACCAGCCGCCACCCGCCAGCACGAGCAGGCCGAGGGGCACGACGAGGAGAAACGCGTTACGGACGCGCGCGGCTTCGCGATGGTATTCGGCCAGGCTTACCCCGATCACCATGGTCACGGAGTCGTTGCCCAGGATCCCCACTCGCCAGTCGCCCGCGGAAGTCTGCATCGTCTGGAAGACGGGCCTTTTCATCCGCGATGAGCGCGGCCCATGCATCATGGGCGGTCTCCCGGGAGGCCCGAATGGTCCGTGGAGCTCATCCGGCGACCGGGGCATCATTCCCGGTTCGTTGGACTGCGACTGTTGCGGCGGCGATATCCATTGCCAGTCTCGTGGCGGCCCGTGGTCGAAAAAGTCATTGGTCGATGCGCCGTCGAACGGAGGCGGGCCCATCCACATATCGTCCGGCTCCGCGCCCCCGGATCGTTGCGGTTCCACGAACGGCATCGGAGGCAAGGTCATCCCGGCGATTTCTTTCGGGCTTTGCGGCGACCGGTACAGGAGATTGTGCTCGCGGTCCCACACACACGCCACAAGTTGGTTCGACGACGCGTCGCCGTAGATGAGTTGCAGTGACTTGCCGAATTCCTTCCAAAACTCGTCAGGCATCCATCGTTGGAGGGGAACGTTGCACAACGCCGAAATCTCGCGGTCGACGCGGTCGATTTGCACGCGGGAAGTCACACTGAGAAAGTAGATTCCGAAGCCGACCATGATCGTGCCCGAAATCAGCAACGACAACAGCGCGATTTTGAGGCGGAACTTCACCCCGTTTCACTCCTCGCCGCGAAACCGGTAGCCGACGCCGCGGACGGCTTCGATCGCCGAGGGCGTCGCGGGGGGATCGATCTTGGCGCGCAACCGGCGGATATAGACGTCGACGACGTTGGTCTGGGGGTCGAAGTCGTAACCCCAGACGTGTTCGAGGATTTGGGTGCGGGTATAGACGCGCCCCGGCGCGCGCATGAGCAACTCCAGCAGGTTGAACTCGCGGGCCGTCAACTCGATCCGCTGTTTGTCCCGTTTCACTTCGTGAGTAATCAGGTTCACCACCAGCCGGCCGGCAGAGAGCTGGGTCAATTGGTCTCCCGAAGCGCGGCGGACGACCGCCTGGATGCGGGCGACCAACTCCTCCACGTAGAAGGGTTTGGGGAGATAATCATCGGCTCCGAGGTTGAGCCCCTCGACGCGCTCGTTGAGCGCCGAGCGGGCCGTCAGCAGGATGACGGGCACGGTGTTTTTCTTTTCCCGCAGCGCGCGCAGAATGCTGAGGCCGTCACGGCCCGGCAGCATGATGTCCAGGACAATGACGTCGTAGGTCTGGTTGGTTGCGCAGGCGTACCCTTCGTTCCCGTCGCCGCACACCTCGACGACAAAACCCTGCTCCTTCAGTCCCTTCTGGACGAAGGAGGCGATCTTGCGGTCGTCTTCCACCACGAGCACTTTCACAGTCGTGACGGGGGAAGGATACACCCCGCTCCTGTTTTCAACCAGCGCGGATTCATTACAGTTTTGTCATCTCCGCGCCGGCCCAAGCAGGCCGGGATGGGACTGGATTAGATCCGCCGCCGACACTCACGCGCCACGCTCACCCGATAAGATGAAAGTTGCCCAACTCAAATGTTGGTCGGCCTACCTTTGCGACCGAGCCGACGCGTCACCATATCGGAGCCAGTTGTCAACGGCGACGCAATTGCCGACTGCCGAGGAGCGCAACAATGCCGAGCCCCAGCAAGCAACACGCCGAAGGTTCGGGAACCTGGATCGCCACGAAGCTCGGGCTCAACGCGGAGGCAAAGGTGCTTTGCGCTCCACTCGGAGTGAATTCATTGATGTTGCCGCTGCCAAAATCCGACTCAAACAGATTCTGCCCCTGCGTGTTGCTCGGCATGGACATAGCCAACATGCAGACTGCCAGCCCGATGGGTAAAGAGAATGTTATCGCTACCGCCTTCATGGTGGTTGCTCCTTTCAGAAAACTCCGAAGAACTGTTCGGAGGGTATAAGCGTCAGTCAGAACGCGACCAGAAAGCGCCGTCCTTTCGGTCATCCTCACTTTTTCCTCTGCCCGCATCATGCTGAACCTGCCTCGATACGACTTTCGCTCACGACGGGGAAGCGGTCTCTGACCCTGCGCTCCAGACAAATCCTAGCCTGCAAAGGCGGTCTGGGCATCAAATGGTTTCGAATTGCAAGTGAAAACTTTCACAAGGAACCTTCGGGGAATGAGAAGCCCATCCGCCCCGTAGGCCAATCCGCCGGTTCCTCCGCCCATAACTTCCGGAACTCACCCAGCGCCCGCCCCCAAAGGCTATCACCCGAACACTCACCCCACGGCTCCAAAATCGCCTCATCTCGGGTAATGGCGGGGGCAGTTCTTTGGGCCAGGGAAGACGATATCGCTCGCGTTGGATTGGCCGCTTGGGCGAGAAATGGATGGCGGGAGTGACGGGGCTCGAACCCGCAACCTCTGCCGTGACAGGGCAGCGCTCTGAACCAGTTGAGCTACACCCCCGCGCTACGCGGGAAACTCGAAGTCCGCAGCATCCGTATTTCGAATTCCGAAATTCGAATTTCGGGCTTTCGTCCATGGTGGGCGCTAAAGGACTTGAACCTTTGACCCCCTCGGTGTAAACGAGGTGCTCTGGCCAACTGAGCTAAGCGCCCGCAACCGAAAAGCATTACAGGCAAATCGGCGTGTTGTCAACGCCGCGGTTTGGCGTCGCAGCCCGGCGGGAGCAGGCTCGGATGGTCTGCCAGAAGGCGCGAAAGGAACGGACCATGTATCAGAACATTTTGTTGTGCACCGATGGCTCGCCTGCGGCCGACGTGGCCGGCGATTACGCAATTTGGTTCGCGAAGAAACTCAACGCCCACTTGCGCGCGCTCTACGTGACGGACGTTCGCCTGCTCGAAGGCCCGTGGATCGTGGATTTCTCGGGCGCGATCGGCGCCCAGCCGTACACGGCCCTCCTGCCGCAGCTCCAGCAGATCCAGCGCGAAAAGGCGGAGACCGTTCTGGCCGCAGTCGAGAGTCGGTGCCAGGACGGCGGTGTCGCCTGCGAGACCAGCTACAAGACCGGCAGTCTAGCGCCGGCCATCGCGGAGCAGGAAAGCGGCGCGGACATCATCGTGCTTGGCCAGCGGGGCGAACACGCTGCCTGGCTGGCCGGGGCGCTCGGGTCGAGCGTGGAGCGCGTCGTGCGCGCTTCGGTCAAACCCTGCCTGGTCACGCCCGACAAGTTCCGCCCGATCCGCCACATGCTCATCGCCTACGATGGCAGCGCGGAATCGAGCAAGGCGTTGCGCGCGGGGATCGCGCTCGCTCCCGCCCTCGGCGCGCAGGTGACCATCACAATGGTCGCCGCGCTCGGCGCGGAGGACGCCGCGTTTGAGGCCCTGCACAAGGCGAAACAGCAGGCGACCGAAGCCGGCGTCACGGCCAATGCCGAGCCGCTCCACGGCGACGCCGAGATCCAGATTCTCGAGTTGAAGGAATCCATTGGCGCCGATCTCGTCGTCATGGGCGCGTACGGCCACACGCGCATCCGCGAACTCATCCTCGGCTCGACCACGTCGCACGTCCTGCGCAAGAGCGATGTGCCCGTGCTGCTGGTTCGCGGGAAGTAATCGGCGCAGTTCGCGCTGGCAAAGCCAACGCGGAGTTGGTACATTGCGACGCAACAGGAGGCAGTGACATGAAAGCAGTTTTGCTGACAGCACTGATCGCTCTGGCGGCAGCGCCGCTTGTCGTTGCCGGAAGTCCTTCTGCCCCGCAAGCGACCACGACCCAAACCAATGCGCCCCAGCCCGACACGCTCGGGTTCCTGGAAACGCGAGATTACTCCATCGAAATCAAGGCGGGCCAGAAGAGGACAAGCACGCACGTGGATACCGTGCGGACGAAGGACGGGACTATCGTGTCCAATGTCACGATCACGTCCGGCGAAACAGGCGCGTATACGGTGCGGAGCAAAGACGGAAAGATTCTTGCCGAGAGCATCTCCGCTTCGCAACTCAGCGCCCAATTTCCCAGTCTTGAACGGATTGTTTTTGGCCTGGCGGGGAACACGGACGCCGGCACAAATATCATACGCGGCGCGACTTGGAATGACGACGCCAGCATCGGGTTGAGCAAACCTTCGGGTGGGACTGGTGCTCGTAACAGGCGTTCCGGTGACTGAGCTGTCCGAAGGGTGGAACGGCTGAAGATGAACGCGCAACTTCTTCGCCACCCTCGTCCGGTCGAGCAGTCGCCGCTCGAATTGACCGATCTTCCCGTCCCATCGCCCGGCGCGGATGAATTGCTGCTGCGCGTCCATGCCTGCGGCGTGTGTCACACGGACCTGCACACGGTCGAGGGCGAGATCGCAGCGAAATTGCCGATTGTGCCCGGCCACCAAATCGTGGGCGTGGTGGAACAGGTCGGTGCCAACGTGAGTGGTTTTCGTGTCGGCGACCGCGTCGGCGTGCCGTGGCTGCATCAGACTTGCGGCGAGTGCGAGTTTTGCCGGAGCGACCGCGAAAATCTCTGCGACCGCGCATCGTTCACGGGCTTTCACGTCAACGGCGGCTACGCCGAATATGCGACGGCTCTCGCGCAGTTCGCGGTAAAGATACCTGACAACTTCGACGACGTACACGCCGCGCCGTTGCTGTGTGCCGGCGTCATCGGTTTCCGCGCGTTGCGCCTGAGCAACATCCGCCCGCAACAATCGCTCGGCCTGTACGGATTCGGCGCGTCGGCGCACATTGCCATCCAGATTGCCGTGCGCTGGGGATGTGAGGTGTATGTCGCCACGCGCGGCGCGGAACATCAGCGTCTGGCCAAAGAACTCGGCGCGACCTGGGTAGGCCGCGCGGAAGACGTTCCCGACGCCTCGCTGCACTCGGCGATAATGTTCGCGCCAGCCGGTGCGCTCGTGCCCGAGGCGCTCCGCGCGTTGCGCAAGGGCGGCACGCTCACCTTGGCCGGTATCTACATGACGCCGATCCCCGAATTGAACTACGAGCGGCTCTATCACGAGCGCATCATGCGGTCGGTCGCCAACGCCACCCGCGATGACGCCCGGCAATTGATGCAACTGGCCGGGCAGATTCCTCTCCGCACGGAAGTGCAAACCTTCCCGCTGGCCGAGGCCAACCGCGCGCTGGCCGCCCTCCAGCATGGCGAGATCCACGGCGCGGGCGTGTTGATGGTTCACGAGTGAGTCGGACTCCACCATCGCTCCCAACCAAGCTGCAACAAGCTTGATGGGGATCGCAATCGATGGTACGAATCGTCGCGGAGCAGACCATGAAGCAGCGGAGCCGCGTTTTTGCCGCAGGTGTTATCTTGTCATTCCTGTGCATCATTCTCTCGGCATGCGGCGCGCGAGTTCGCCGCGGATCAGAAACCTTTCCAGACGGCGCCAGATACGATGGCGGGTTGCGCGACGGGCAGCCGGAAGGACAGGGCGTACTCATGCTCGCCAGCGGAACAACGGTTCTCGGCGATTTCCACAATGGTAAATTGGTTGGCCAGGGAACGATCGCGTGGGCAGATGGCTCGAAGTTTGTGGGGGAATTCAAGGACGGCCGACGGAGTGGGACGGGGACGTTGACGACAACGAACGGGTCCAGGTTCGTCGGAGATTTTCAGGATGGCACGCTGAATGGGCTGGTGGCAATGACGCTGCCGTCGTGGTCGAACGATGTTGGGGAGTTTCTGGGCGATAACAAAACGAACGGCACGGACATTGTGATATGGCCCGACCGTCGGCGGTATGAGTGAGTCCGGTATGAAGTCAAACAGAACGGCGCGGGCGTGTTGATTGTCGACGGCTGAATCTGGTATCAGTGTTTCATGGCATCGGTTCAGATCCTTCCGCGGATTCGCATCGTGCATGGGCGCGATGTGGCGCTGGGGCCCGGCAAGGTGGAATTGCTGGAACACATCGTGCGCACGGGCAGTCTCCGCAAAGCCGCGGCGGCGATGGACATGTCGTACATGCGCGCGTGGACGCTCGTGCAGACGATGAACCGCTGTTTCAAGAAACCGGTGGTGATTACGAAACGGGGCGGCGCCGACGGCGGCCGGGCGACCGTGACCGACAACGGCAAAGCGGCCATCACGCTCTATCGGCGAATTGAATCGCAGAGCCTGCGCGCCGCGCGTCCCCTGCAGAAAGAACTGTCCCGCCACTTGCGGTAACGTGCCGCTACCCGTCTTTTTGTTCATCGCCCCCTCACCTTGATCCTCTCCCCCGGTGGGGAAAGGCAGGGTGAGGGGTGTGCTTCTTCGCCGCATTGCGAAGGTTTGTTGGGAACGGCACCAACGACTCGCACTCCGGCGGCTTGGCGAAAATAATGCTTGCCTTTTGCGAGCGATATATTTACCAAAATATAACGCAACAACTATGGAGGGCGATATGGGCTGGCGTAGAATGATGGTCAAAGATGTCGTCGGTTTGGGAATCGGGTTGTGGCTGGCGAGTGCGGTATCGGCACAGATTACTGTGACGAACACGCCCGCGGCGGACGCGTTCGTAAGATCGCTCGATCAGACCCACAACTACGGCGGCGCGGGTGCGCTGTCGGTATCAGGGTCGATCGCCACGAACACGTCCGGCATCCAGGAGGGTTTGCTGGATTCGTTCCTGCAATTCAACGTCGCCACCGACATCACAGCGTTCAACGGCGCGTTTGGCGCAGGCCAGTGGACGATCAGCAGCGTCACGCTCGCGCTGACGGCGACGAGCCCGAACAATGCCGATTTCAATTACGGAGCCGGCGCGTTCGCGGTGCGCTGGATCGGGAACAACGCCTGGCTGGAGGGCACCGGCACGCCATCCAGCCCCGGCAACACTGGCATCACCTACTCGCAGGAGTCGTCGATCCTGAACGCCGGTGTGGATGAATCGCTGGGAACGTTCAACTACAACGGGGCCACAAGCGGTCAGATGAAATTGGCGCTCGGGCTGCCCGGCGGTTTCACCAGCGAGGTTTCGACGGGCAGCCTTGTCAGCTTGTATATGACGGCAACGCCGGGCAGCACGGTCGGGTTCACGTTCAACTCGCGCAACTTCACATCATCCTCCGCGTGGCCCATGCTGGACATCACCGCCGTCGCGATTCCGGAGCCGGCGACAGTGGCGCTCGTCGGGTTGTCATGCGCGGTCCTGGCAGCCACGAACCGCCGTCGCAGGAACCGCGCGGATGAGGCGACGAGGTAATTCGACTGGATTCACACTCGTGGAGGTGCTGGTGGTCACCGGGATCATCGGAATCCTTGCGGGCCTGTTGCTCAGCGCGCTGGGCCGGGCGCGGGCGCGCGGGGACAGCGCGCGGTGCGTCAACAATCTCCGGCAGTGGGGCCTGGCCCTGGAAATGTACATGGACGACTACAACGACTACATCCCGCGCCGGGGCCAGGGCGTCCAGCCGCTCGCCCTCATCAATCGTCCCGACGACTGGTTCAACTGTCTGCCGAAATATTTCGGCGCGCAATCGTACAGCAACCTCGTGGCCGCGGGGAAAATGCCGCGCGCAGGAGACGTCTCGTCCGTGTTCATCGATCCCGGCGCGAAGAATCCGGGCGGCGCGTATTTTCTTCCGTACGGGATGAACATGTATCTCTCGCCGTGGATCCGCCCCGCGCCGCACAATCTCCGGGAGATACCGAATCCCGGGCAACTGGTTTTCATGGCGGACGCGCCGGGGCAATACGCGTCCACCGTGCCGTCGCAACTGGGTTATTCCGTGATCGCCCGACACCTGGGGTGCGCCAACGTCGCGTTCGTCGATGGCCGGGTGCAGGCGTTCAGCGGCGGCTACATCGGCTGCGGCGCGGGCGAACCGCAACGGCCCGACATCCGCTGGCCAACGCTCACCGACGGCATCAACCAGGCGCCCGTTCCATGAAACGGCGAACCGGCAACATCGTCCTCGCCACGCTGCTTGCGGTGTCGAACGGCTGCGCGCCGTCGGCGCCTCCGCAAAAACCGGTGGTTCGCGTCGCGGTGATCGGCGGGATGGTGATGACGGGCATGTGGCAGGAACTGGCCAGACAGTACGAGACCAACACGGGTTGCCGGGTCAAGTTGGTTGCCGCCGGGCCGAAGCCGGTGCTGGTCGAAGCGTTCCACAAAGGCGAAGCCGATCTGTTGACGATGCATTCCAGCGACGAGGCGACGGATCTGGTCGCGGACGGCTACGCCGCGGGGATGCGTCCGTGGGCGCGGAACGAGCTGGTGATCGTCGGACCGCCGGACGACCCGGCGCACGTCAAGGGGATGACCGATGGCGCGGCGGCGTTGAAAAAGATCGCTGCGGCGCACGCACCGTTCGTGGATTTCCACGATCCCGGCTCGCGTCAGGTCGCGGCCCGGCTCTGGCACAAGGTCGGTTTCGAGCCGCAAGGGGATTGGGTGTTGAAGGACGAGAGCAAGATCCGCCAGGAGGTCGTCACCTTCGCCGAGAAACATCATGCGTACGTGATCGTCGGGCGCATTCCCGTGCTGAAAGGCAAAATGGAATCGGGCTCGATGCAGATCCTGGTCGAAGGCGATCCTGACATGCGCCGGCCGTTCGTGGTGATGATTGCCAACGCGAAGCGATTTCCCAAAGCCAACGTGAGCGGGGCGCAGGCGCTGGCCGACTATCTCACGTCGGAAAAGGGGCAGCAATTTCTCAAGGATTACGCGGCGAAACAACCGGATGGCGTGCCTTTGTTTTACCCGATCGGCGATGACGCGCCGCCGGGACATTCATGATGCGCTGGTTCATCACATGTCTGTGCCTGGCATTGGCCCCGACACTCTACGCGCAAATCACCGTCACCAACGTCTCCGTGGCCGACGCGTTTGTGCGCTCGCTCGACCCGACTCACAACTACGGCGGCGCGGGCGCGCTGTCGGTTTCGGGCTCGATCGCCACGAATGTCCTTGGCCAACAGGAGGGATTGCTCGACTCGTTCATGCGGTTCGATATGTCGGGCGCGGTGAGTAATTTCAACACTAGCTTTGGTGTGGGGCGGTGGGTCACTGTCGGCGCAACGTTGGTTCTCTTCGAACAAGGCCAGCCCAACAACACGATCTTCAATCGCGGCGTGGGACCATTCGAGGTGCGGTGGATCGCCGACAATTCCTGGATCGAAGGAACAGGCAACCCCAACAATCCCACGACGGACGGCATCGTCTGGAATGACGAGCCGTCCGCCCTGAATTCGAATCTGGACGAATCGCTCGGGACATTCGTGAACGGCGGCACCGACGGCGTGGTGAACGCGACGTTGGAGATACCTTCCGGCTTCGCGAGCCAGCTTTCGACAAACGGACTGGTCAGCTTTTATATGACGGCCACGACCAACAGCGCGGTGGGGTTTACCTTTCACTCGCACAATTTCGTGACCCCTGCGGAATGGCCATATCTGCAGATTACCGCGGCGCCGATTCCGCAAATCACGTCCATCGGGATTATCGGCGGGATTGTGCGGATCAGTTTCACCACAGGCAGCAATTTGTCGTACATCGCGCAGTACAACAACAGCATGGCCGCTGGAGGATGGAATACATTGACCAACGTCATCGGCAACGGCGACACCATGACAATCGCTGACTCGAACGTGACGACCGTGCGCCAGCGGTTTTATCGTGTGGGTTTGATCGTGGGCCCCCAGAACTGATTCGAATTACGACTATGCTATACTCGCCGCGCATGCCCAAGGGCTGGATTCGCTTTGACCGCAATGAACTCGCCGGCGCGTTCGGCGACATCGGCACCGATCTGCCGCTGATCGTGGGGATGATCCTCGCGGCGGGGCTCGACAGCGCGAGCGCGTTGATCATGTTCGGCGTGATGCAAATCTTCACCGGCCTGCGCTACGGCATTCCGATGCCGGTGCAACCGCTGAAGGCGATGGCGGCGCTGGTGATCGCGCAGAAGCTGGGCGGTAACGTGCTGTTCGGCGGCGGGCTGGCGATTGGCGTCATCATGCTCGTGCTCACCGTGACGGGCCTGATTGAATGGCTGGCACGGGTCGTCCCGAAAACCGTGGTCCGCGGAATCCAGTTCGGCCTCGGGCTGCAACTGACGATGCTCGCCGTGAAAGACTACGTTCATGCCGACGGCGCGTCGGGTTACGTGCTGGCGGCGATCGCGTTCCTGATCACGATCGTGCTGATCGGCAACCGGCGATTTCCGGCGGCGCTGTTTGTGATCGCGCTCGGCGTCGCCTACGCGTTCCTCTACAAGATCGACTTCGGGACGCTGCGGCAGGGTGCCGGTGTTCATCTGCCGCAACTGCGCGGCCTGACTCGGCAGGACGTGCTGACCGGTCTGATCGTGCTGGCCATCCCCCAGATTCCATTGTCCCTGGGCAACTCGATTCTCGCGACGCGACAACTGGCCGAGGATTACTTTCCCGAGCGACGACTGACCATTCGCACAATCAGTTTCACGTACTCGCTGATGAACCTGGTCAATCCCTGGTTCGGCGGCATCCCCACGTGCCACGGGTCGGGCGGGATGGCGGGACATTATGCGTTCGGGGCGCGCACGGGCGGCTCGGTGGTCATGTATGGCTGCCTGTATCTGGCGCTGGGGCTGTTCTTCAGCAGCAGCTTCGCCCAGGTGATTCAGGTCTTCCCGAAACCGATACTCGGCGTCATGCTGGCGTTCGAGGGACTGGCGATGCTGGTGCTGGTGCGGGACATCGCCAACGCGAAGGCCGACTTGTTCATCGCGATGCTCGTGGGCCTGATGGCGGTCGGGTTGCCGTACGGCTACGCGATTGGATTGATTATCGGCACGGCACTGGTCTATTTGTGGCGTGACCGCCAGGAAGCAATATGAAACCCGTTATCGCCATTACGCCGGAAGCGATCACATTGCCATCGCGAATGGACGGCCGCGGGTCGTTTTGCGGCGTCTCGTACTCGCAGGCGATCGAGCTCGCGGGCGGCATTCCGCTGATCGTCCCCCTGACGCGCGACAAGCACGTGTTCGATCATTACGTCGATACGTGCGACGGCTGGCTGCTGACCGGCGGCGGCGACGTCGAAGCGAAATGGTACGCGCCGCGGATGCCGGCGGCGCAGCGGAAAAAAATCGGCGGCGCGGATGGTGTCCGCGACGAGATGGAGATCCACGTGGTACGACGGCTCGCTGAGCGCGACCAGCCCCTATTCGGCATCTGCCGCGGGATTCAGGTGATGAACGTCGCGTTCGGCGGAACGCTGCTCCCGCATATCGGCGGACATCATAATCCGAAGCCCGACGCGCTGGCGCATCGGATCGAATGGGAGAAGCGCGGAAAACTGAAGCGCGCGATGAACGGTTTTGACCGGGTCAACACCAGCCATCATCAGGCCGTGGACCGGGTTGCGCGGGGGTTTGAGGTCGTCGCGCGCGCACCGGACGGGATCATTGAGGCGATGGAGATGCCCGATGCGCGGTTTTGCTGCGCGGTGCAATTTCATCCCGAGCGGCTCGTGAACAAGGCCCCCGAATTTCTCAATCTGTTTCGGGAATTCGTCCGGTCGTGCCGGCCGCGACGGTAACGACCCGACGCGCGCCGGTCAACTTGTCGGAGCCGGCTCCTCGGCCGGCTCGGACTCTTCGGCGGGCGGCTGTTGCTGCGGCGGGGGAGCTTTGCGTTTGTAGTCGACTTGCTCCGTCCGCAAAATGCTGTTGGCCCAGTCCTCGTAGAGGGCTTCGCGATTCTGCTGGAGCAATTGCGCCTCGAGCTGCCGCCGGGCCTGCTCGGACTCCAGCGGTTTCGGCTCCTCACGCTCCATCAGGTGGAAGAAAATCCCGCCCGTGGGCGAGGTGAAGAAATCGCTGACGGCATTGGTGGCCATCCCAAGCACGACCTGTTTGATCGTGCTCGCGTACGGAAGGTTGGTCGTTTCCCCGATGAACGTGAATGGTTCGGACGTCTTTGGCGTCAGGCCGACGGCGGCGCAGGCAGTGGTGAAATTGGTGCCGGCGGCTACCGCGGCTTTGATCCTGGCATCGAGATCGCGGCCCAGTTTGACGGTCGCTTCGTAGGAGCGCTGCTGGCGGATGCGCTCGATGACCTGCGGCTTGACCTCGTCGAATGGTGGAATCTCGCTGGGCTTGCTGGCGACGTACTGCAGTACGTAGTAACCATCCTCGCCGCGCACGACATCGCTCAGCGGGATATCCGGGCCGAGCGCGAACGCGGCCTGATTGAACTGCTTGTTGGTGCCCACGCCGCTGACCCGGCTGCGCAGACCGAAGAAATCCGTCTCCCGGATCGGGAGGCCCGATTTCGCGGCGTGCTCGGTGAAGCTCGGGGGAGACGACTTGCTCGGCGCCGCATCCGGGTTGGTGGCGAGGTCGACGGTGAACTGCTGGGCGCGGTTGCCCGCCGCCTGATCGGCGCGCAGGTTGAGCAACTCGCTCCTTAATTCATCCTTCACCTCGGCCAACGGCTTCGGTTGGCCGGAGGCGTCGAGGTACCGATTCTTGTTGCGCTCGTAATACTCGCTGAGGTCGTCGTCGCCGATCGTGATTGATTTCCGGGCATCGGCATTCGTGAAGTAGACATACCGCACCTTCACCATCGCCGGCGTACGGAACTTCTCCAGGTTCGCGCTGTAATAGGCCCGCGCTTCCTCGTCGGTAATGGTGGATGTGTCCTTGTGGTCGGCGGCGTTGAGCTCGACGTAATTGATCCGGGTTTGCTCTTCGAGCATGTTGTAGGTCTCGCGCATCTCGGCGGGCGCGACCTCCATCGATGCGCCGATCATGGTCCCCAAGCGGGCCAGAGTCAGATCCGTGCGAATGACATCCTCGAACTGGGTTTCGCTGATGCCGAGATTGTTGAGGACGATCATGTACCGCTGATAGTTGCCGGGATCAAACTGCCGTTGCTCGTTGAGCATAACCGGCAGGGAGCGAATCTGTCGGACCACGTCCTCATCGGCCACGCGGATGCCGAGCTCCCTGGCTTTGCGCAGCAGAACCATTTGCTGAACGGCCTTGATGTTCAGGTCGTCTTCAAACGCGGCGGTGCGGACGGGTTGGCGGCCGCGGGCCATCGCGACGCTGGCGAGCACGTTGTTGCGGAGGGCCTGGAACTCGGCGGAGTTGACCGGCTTGCCACCGATTGTCGGTAATCCGCCGCGCTGCGATTGTCTTCCGCCCCAGAGCGAGCCGGACGGCGTGAACAACAAGCCCATTCCCACGCTGACGGCCAGGATGACCCCCAGAATCAACGGCCCGTGTTTTCGAACCAAATCGTGTGAGCTGATAAACATGTCAATATTCCCAAATGAAGCTCGGTGAGGATACCTGCCTCTTCCGCCATCGTCAAACGCCAAAATCGCTGGTAGACTGCCCGTCCATGCGGATGAAAATCGTTGCCGACCCGAATATCCCGTTCGTCCGAGAGGCGTTTGGCCCGCTCGGCGACGTGCAATTGGTGCCCGGACGCCAAATTACGCCCGATACGGTGCGCGAGGCGGAGGCGCTGCTGGTGCGGTCCGTCACGCCCGTCAACGCCGCGCTGCTGGATGGCAGCCGGGTCCGGTTCGTGGCGACGGCGACGATCGGGTTCGACCATATCGACCGGGAGTACTTGTCACAGAAGGGGATCGGATTCGCCAGCGCCCAGGGCAGCAACGCGAATTCCGTGGCCGAGTACATCGTGGCGGCAATGCTGGAGCTGGGACACCGGCACAAATTCAAGGTGCGCGACAAGGTGTTGGGAGTCGTCGGCGTGGGCAACGTCGGCTCGCGCGTGGCGCGGTACGCGGAGGCGCTCGGCATGCGCGTGCTGCCGAACGACCCGCCACGCGAGCGCGTGGAAAAGGGAGGGAAATTTGTCCCGCTCGAACGGGTACTGGCGGAAGCCGACATCATCACGCTGCACGTGCCGCTCAACCGCACGGGCCCGGATGCGACGGTTCACTTGTTCGACAAGGGGCGTCTCGATGCGCTGGAGGCGCGCAAACCGATTCTGTTTAATTCGTCCCGCGGGGCGGTCGTGGACAACAAGGCGTTGCTCAAGGCGATCGATGGCGAGCATTTGGGCTGTGTCGTGCTCGATGTGTGGGAAGGCGAACCGAATATCATCCCCGAGCTGCTCGACGTGGTCGATCTCGGCACACCGCACATTGCAGGCTACAGTTTCGATGGAAAAGTCAACGGCGCGCGGATGATCTATGAGGCGCTTTGCGAGTTTTTCAAGCTCGCGCCGAAATGGGTGCCGACGCTGCCGCCACCGCCCGTTCCGCTTATCAAGGATTCGGTAGAGAGCGGCGAGGACGATGAAGACGTGTTGCGTCGCGTGATCGCGCGCGTCTACGACATTACGGTTGATGACGCCGCGCTCCGGAGGGATGTCCGTCAGTTCGACAAATTGCGCGCGGAATATCCCGTGCGCCGTGAATTCTTCAACACCGAGCTGGCGCTGCGGGGTGCGAGCGAGGCGCTGCGGGCCAAGTGCGCCGCGCTGGGATTCAAAATGGATTGACGATATTCGGGCAGGGACGTTCTTCCAGCACCGCCAGCAGATTCTCGACCGCCAGAGCTCCCATGCGGCGGCGGGTCTCGACCGTGGCGCTGCCGATGTGCGGCGACAGGAGCACCTTCGGCATCTCTACCAGTTCGGGACTGATCTTCGGCTCGTGTTCGTAGACATCGAGGCCGGCGCCGGCGATCCAGCCTTCGCGCAACGCTCGCACCAGGGCCGCTTCATCCTGCACCGGGCCGCGGGACAAATTGATGAAGTAGGCGGTCGGCTTCATCTTGCGGAATTCGGCTTCGCCGAACAGGTGGTGCGTCTCCCTGGTGAGCGGCACGTGGACGCTGACGAAGTCCGATTCGCGGAGAAGCTCGTCGAAGGTCAGCCGGTTCGCGCCTAGCGCTTCCATGTCCGGCTTCGCGTTGCGCGCGAAATAGACAATATGCATCGAAAACCCGGTTGCCCGTCGCGCCACGGCCGCGCCGATGCGTCCCGCACCGACGATCCCCAGCGTTTTGCCCGCCATATCGACGCCCAGCAGCAGCGATGGTGAAAACCCGCGCCAGTCGCCCGAGCGGGCGAGGCGGTCGGCCTCGACGATGCGACGGGCCACGCCGAGGATGAGTGCCCACGTGTGATCGGCGCAGGCTTCGACGAGCACGCCGGGCGTGTTGGTCACCGCGATGTGGCGCCGGGTGGCCTCGGCCAGATCGACATTGTCGTAGCCGACCGCGAGACAGGAGACGACCTTGAGCCTCGGCGCGGCGTTGAAGAATTCAGCATCGACGCGGTCGGTTCCCATGACGATCACGGCATCGGAATCGCGGAGCCGGCGGAGCAACTCGCCACGGGGAAGCGGTTCTTCGGCGTCATGGAAATCGATGTTCGCGCCCACCTTGCGAAGCGCGTCGAGGCTTTCGGCGAAGACATGGCGCGTGATGAAGACATTCCACTTCATATTTATGGATGGTACCTTGGCCGCAAACTACCAGATCGAGTTGTAGCCGCGAAACTTTTTCGCGGCGTGATGGACCGGAGGATGCCCGGAACCGCGAATGAGATTCGCGGCCACAATACGGCTGGCGCGATCGTGTGGTGTGACATGATGGCGCGCGTGTCACACTCGGGCGCGCCCGTGTCACACTTTCACTGTGACATGTCACACCACGGCGGCGCTCGGCAAAATTTACTATCGCTTCCGCCGCAACGGCTTGCGCGCCCGCCCAATTCCATGGCATCGCCACTGCTAAAGATGCGACGGAATTTTGTGCTCAGAGAGGAGCCAGTAATCAAATGCCAAAAGTTTTAGGAATCGATTTGGGGACGACGAACTCCTGCATGGCGGTCATGGAGGGTGGGGAGCCCGTCGTCATTCCGAACGCCGAAGGCGGACGCACCACGCCATCCGTCGTCGCGTTCACGAAATCGGGCGAGCGGCTGGTCGGCCAGGCGGCAAAACGCCAGGCCGTGGTCAACTCGCGCAACACCGTGTACTCGATCAAGCGGTTCATGGGCCGCAAGTACGAGGAGGTCGAGCAGGAACGCAAGCGCGTCCCGTTCGAAGTCGTGCGCGGCTCCAACGGCGATGCCCACGTCAAGGTGACGGTCGGCAATGAAGAGAAGACGTTCTCGCCGCCGGAAATTTCCGCGATGATTCTGGCCAAGATGAAATCCGACGCCGAAGCGTATCTCGGCGAGAAGATCGTCCAGGCCGTCATCACGGTGCCCGCCTATTTCAACGACGCTCAACGTCAGGCGACGAAGGATGCCGGCAAGATCGCCGGGCTGGAAGTGCTCCGCATCATCAACGAGCCGACCGCGGCCTCGCTCGCGTACGGTCTCGACAAGAAGAAGGACGAACACATCGCGGTGTACGACCTCGGTGGCGGCACGTTCGATATTTCGCTATTGAACATCGGCGACGGCGTGTTTGAAGTGCTCGCGACCAACGGCGACACGCATCTCGGCGGTGACGATTTCGACGAGCGGGTGATGAACTGGATTGCCGACGACTTCAAGACGGACACGGGCATCGATCTACGGAAGCAGCCCGACGCGCTCCAGCGCATCAAGGAGGAAAGCGAGAAGGCCAAAATCGCCCTCTCCAGCGCGATGGAGTACGAGATCAATCTGCCGTTCATCACGGCGGACGCCAGCGGACCGAAGCATATCGTCAAGAAACTCACGCGGGCGAAGCTGGAACAACTGTGCGACGAATTGATCGACCGCACGATTGGACCCGTGGAAGCCTGCCTGCGCGACGGCAAGCTCGACATGTCCAAGGTGGACGAGCTGGTGCTGGTCGGCGGCATGACCCGCATGCCGAAGGTGATCGAGACGGCGCGCGGCCTGATCGGCAAGGCGCCGCATCAGGGCGTCAACCCCGACGAAGTTGTCGCGGTCGGCGCGGGGATCCAGGGCGGAGTGCTGACGGGGCAGGTCAAGCAGGACATCGTGCTGCTCGACGTGACGCCGCTGTCGCTGGGCATCGAAACGCTGGGCAACGTGTTCACCACGTTGATCCCGCGCAACACGACAATCCCGACCCGCAAGAGCGAGATTTTCTCGACGGCGGCCGACAGCCAGACGAGCGTGGAAGTGCACGTGTTGCAGGGCGAACGGCCGATGGCGCGGGACAACAAGACGATCGGGCGGTTTCATCTGACCGAGCTTCCGCCGGCGCCGCGGGGCGTGCCGCAGATCGAGGTGACGTTTGATATCGATGCCAACGGCATCCTGCACGTCAGCGCGAAGGACCTCGGCACGGGCAAATCGCAGAAGATCACGATCACGGCCTCGAGCGGCCTCTCGAAGGACGAGGTCGACAAGATGAAGAAGGAAGCCGAGTCGCACGCCGAGGAAGACAAGAAGCTGCGCGAGAAGATCGAGCTGAAGAATCGTTGCGACCAGCGCGTGTACGAGACCGAGAAGCTGATGAAGGAGCACAAGGACATCATCAGCGGCGATCAGAAGAAGAAATTGGAGGACGCGATCGAGCAGGTCAAATCGGCGCTGCAACGCGACGACGCGGATGCGATGAAGACCGCCGAGGAGAAATTGACGGAGGTCTGGCACGGCGTGTCGTCGGACATCTATTCGAAGGCGCGCGAGAAATCCGGCGGCAGCGCCGGCGGCGCGGGGCCCGGGCCTCAACCCGGTCCGCAACCGGGACCGCAGGCGGGCCCGGAGCAGAAGAAGTCCGGCGGCGCGGGCGGTGACGTTGTCGACGCCGACTTCGAGATGGTGGACGAAGACAAGAAGAAGGAGTGAGTTTGTAGGTGTGGTGGCGCTTGTCCCGCATGCGTTCGGGGCAAGCCGCGTGTGGCGGAGGAGAAGATGTTCATTCGCGGGCGAGACGCCCGCGCCACTGAAATTCAAGACGGCAAACATAAACCAAAAAGAACAGGAGTCAGGAGAGCATGAGCGTAAAACCGTTGGGCGACCGGGTGTTGGTGCAGCCGGTCGAGGAACAGGAAGTGAAGAAGGGCGGGATCATCATTCCGGATACCGCCAAAGAGAAGCCGCAGGAGGGCAAAGTGATTGCGGTGGGGACGGGCAAGCGGGATGACAGCGGCAAGCTGATTCCATTCGAGGTGAAGAAGGGCGATCGCGTGCTGATCAGCAAGTACGGCGGCACGGAGATCAAGATCGATGGCAAGGATTACCTGATCATGCGCGAGGACGACATCCTCGGCGTGATTGAATAAGCACGAACACGAAAAGAAGGAGTGATTTACCATGGCAGCGAAGCAATTGATGTTTGACGAGGACGCGCGCAAGGCGTTGTTGCGGGGCGTCGAGAAATTGAGCCGGGCCGTCAAGGTCACGCTCGGGCCGAAGGGCCGCAACGTCGTGCTCGACAAGAAATTCGGTTCCCCGACGATCACCAAGGACGGCGTGACGGTGGCCAAGGAGATCGAGCTGGAGGATCCGTACGAGAACATGGGCGCCCAGATGGTGCGCGAAGTCGCCAGCAAGACCAGCGACATCGCCGGCGACGGCACGACCACGGCGACCGTGTTGGCCGAGTCGATTTATCGCGAAGGCCTGCGCAACGTGACCGCGGGCGCCAATCCGATGGCGTTGCAGCGCGGGATCGGCAAGGCGGTCGAGGCGGTGGTTGAGAACCTCGTCAAGATCAGCAAGAAGGTCAAAGACCGCAGCGAGATCCAGCAGGTGGCGACGATTTCCGCCAACGGCGACAAGACGATCGGCAATATCATTGCCGACGCGATGGACAAGGTCGGCAAGGACGGCACGATCACGGTCGAGGAAGCCAAGAGCATCGAGACGACGCTCGACGTGGTGGAAGGCATGCAGTTCGACAAGGGGTATCTGTCCCCGTACTTCGTGACCAACGCCGAGACGATGGAAGCGGTGCTCGAAGACGCCTACATCCTGATCAACGAGAAGAAGATCAGCAGCCTCAAGGACATGCTGCCGTTGCTGGAGAAGACGGCCAAGCTCGGCAAACCGCTACTCATTATCGCCGAGGAAGTCGAAGGCGAAGCGTTGGCGACACTCGTGGTGAACAAGCTGCGCGGCACGATCCAGGTCGCGGCGGTGAAGGCGCCCGGGTTCGGCGATCGGCGCAAGGCGATGATGGAAGACATTGCCATCCTCACGGGCGGCAAGTTCCTCAGCGAAGATCTCGGGATCAAGCTCGAGAAGGTTGAGTTGGATGACCTCGGCCGCGCGAAGAAGATCGTCATCGACAAGGAAAACACGACGATTGTCGAAGGCAATGGCAAACAGAGCGACGTCCAGGGCCGGATCAATCAGATTCGCAAGGCCATCGAAGAGACGACGAGCGATTACGACCGCGAGAAGTTGCAGGAGCGGCTCGCGAAGTTGGCGGGCGGCGTGGCGGTGGTATACGTCGGCGCGGCGACCGAGACGGAAATGAAGGAGAAGAAGGCGCGCGTCGAGGACGCGTTGCATGCGACGCGGGCAGCGGTCGAGGAAGGCATTGTTCCTGGCGGCGGCACGGCGTTGATCCGGTCGATTCCGTCACTGGAAGAAATGAAGCTCAAGGGCGACGAGGCGATTGGCGTGGACATCGTCAAGCGCGCGCTGGAGGAGCCGCTGCGGCAGTTGGCGGACAACGCCGGCTGGGAAGGCTCGCTCGTGGTCCAGGAAGTCAAAGGCCGCAAGGGCTGGGAAGGGTTCGACGTGGACAAGCTCGAATACGTCGACATGGGCAAGTCCGGGATCATCGACCCGACGAAGGTCGCGCGGAGCGCGTTGCAGAACGCGTCGAGCATCGCCGGTCTGTTGCTGACGACGGAGTGCTGCGTCACCGAGGTGCCGGAGAAGGAAAAGGCGCCGATGGGTCCTCCGGGCGGCGGCGGCATGGGCGGCATGGACTACTAAGGTGAGTCCGAAGTACAAAAGTTAAACGCGGAGGGGCGGGCCGAGAGGCTCGCCCCTCTTTGCTTTGTGGGGTGCATCGTTCCGACTGGATTGATCCAGCGTTAGGAAGAAGTCAAAACGCAATTGTTACAATGATTAGGGCTTGTTGTCCTTGGTCGAAAGCGGCACGGGTGAAGGCTTTCATAACCGCGACATGGGCCACGGGGTTTATCGGGCGGGAGCGCGTGGCGACACGGCAACTGCGTCTTACGCCGACGACGAAACGCGGAATGATCTCTACAAGATGATGAAAGAGCTGAGCTACTATCTATGCGAACACTCCGGATACGAGGGCCTGCGTAGAATTCAATCTTGGCAAGAGTTCTGCCAGTTCGCGGTGGAATCATACGACAAGCGACATGGCCGCTGATCGGGAAGCACGCCTCGTACAGGCGCGCACAAGAGGAATTGGGGCCGGGTCTCACTGTTCATCATTTGTGGTTTGCGTTGCGGCAAGCAGGCGGGGGCGGCGCTTTACTGTTTACACGGCGGCGGGAGGGGGCCATTGCGGGGGGCGGCCCGCCCGCCCTACAAGGCGGAGGGGACGAACGGAGGGTCAGGGATGAATCTGGTGGCCATTAGGGATTCTGGTGTTGTACCCAAGCCCATCAGCCCGGACCTACTTAGCCATCCTCCAGTTTGCCAGTTCCTCAGCGGTTCTGGCGGTAATAAAGAACTCTTTCGGTTTAAGAGGGTCACCTGCGATTTCAATTCCGGGGCCGTCCGTCCGCGCTCTTGCCGTTCCTACGATAATCAGCGGCTGATTGACGGGGATCACCCACTCATAAAAGGCCCGCTGATTACAATCCCGCCAGGGCTCAACATTGGAGGGTGGAACCTTAGCGTAGTAAAAGGGGTCCTTTTTGCTACACCGCTTGTCCAGGGTCGCAACGGCCTCAAAGATCGCTCCATCAGGCCGAATCAGAACCGATCCAGAATCGTCGTGCAAGTGGAACGGCATCATCTGCTCTTTTCCCCCAATTGACACCCACTTACGCACGTATGTCACGTCGTCTCTTTCGAGAGTCTGGCCACCTCCGGGGGGCAAGCCAACTCGGGAGCCGGGCGTGGACGGATCGCACCATAGGAGTTCCACCGCGGCCCACTTGTGATACACCACACAATCGTGCTCCGTGAGATAACTCTTCAGCAGTGGAGGATTTGCCTCAACCGTTCCACTCAGTTTCACCACCTGCCCACTGACGACGCCTGCTGCCTTCGATATCGGCGTCCCTTGCGTGAGCTTTAAGAAGCGACGCCGCTTAGGAGAAAACAAGGGAAGGACAAACAGACACAAGAGAACCAGGACTCCAACCACGATGCCAGCCATGTTATTTCTCCTGTGATGTCATTAGCGCAGTGGCGGATTCGTGCAGCGGGTGGCTGCCGTTGTTGACGCCACAGATTCGATGGCGAACAGATGTCATTCCTAATGTCACCGTCAGTGGTGCAAGAAACTGCTCAACGTAAGTACAATCATCGAAACTCCAAAGACCAAAAACACCACCCCGTAGATCTTGTACATTCTCCTCAGCTTGGCGGCACGTTCTGGGGTGACTGAAGGCCCAAGAGAAATTCGTCCCAAGACGAAGATAAAATACAACCCTACAACGCAAGGCAGGAGAGTGAAACAAATAAGGCTGATCATACACTTGACTCCCTTCTTACACTCTGATGCTGACAGTCCATCCGACAAGCCGTCTACTTGGCGGACCGGATCGTGCCTTAAAGGCATTAGCCGACATTTCGCATATGACTTGTTCCCGCGACCATCGCGGGACGTTGAGCTTTGTTGAGTGTCATGTTATCACCGCTGACAGTCTCTACAAGCGAATTATCTCCGGTCTAGGCCACGACTTCTGACGTGTAAAGGTGTCAGTCCTTACGGTAGAACTGGGCTCGGGTTTCACTATTCATCATTTGTGGCTTGGGTTGCCGCCCTTCGGCTTCGCTCAGGATAAACCCTTCGCAGGCTCAGGATAAACCCTTCGACGTTGCTCCCTTCGATACATCTCAGGGTAAACAGGACAAGCCCTTCGCAGGCTCAGGATAAACGGTTGGTAGGCGAAGCGATCTGGTGGGGGCGAAGGGCGATGTTTCGGCTGGGACAGCCGACGCTACACCGGGGCGGTGTGGTGCGAGCGCGGGGTGTTCAACGGAGGTTAAACGGGCGGGACGGACCGCGCTTGACACAAGCGCGGCTACAACAGCGGGGCGGTTGGGCGGGAGGGGGAACGACAGACGGATCGCGCTTCACAGAGGCGCGGCTACACCCGGAGCGGGGCGATTTCAAACTCGACGACAAAGGGCTATAATCTCTGTCCATGAAATCACGTCACACACTCGCCCTGTGCCTGGCCTCTCTCCTCTTCGCCGGCTGCACCGACACCACCGAAATCCGCAGCGTATTCAGCGCCGCCGTCGCGCCCCGGATAGTTGCCACGATGTTTTATATCGAAACCAACCGCTGGCCCGCGTCCCGCGAGGAACTGACCGACTACGCGGCCAGGCATCCCGGCTACTACTTCACCAACTCGCTTTATTCCACGCTCACCCTCACTCCCGGAACAAACGGTTCTCTTGACATCTGCGGGGTCCTGGCGCCGCCGCTCAAAGTCCCGTTCACGGGACACCTCGACCGCCCCACCAACACTTTCACGAACGCCCCCGCAGAGTTCACTCGACCGTGAGCGGCATCTCGAAGGCTGACACCCAAAGAAGTGGGGTCAACTCTTGACACTTGACAATTGGCGGAGGCGACGGGCGTGGGTTTGGCTTTGCAAGCTGCGGATTTCATTCTTGAGCTGGTTGAGGCGGGTGATCCGCCTGCGCTTTGCGAGCTTTCCCGATGTAGGAATCGGGGCGGGCGGCGCGACAGGGGGGACGCGCTTCACAGAAGCGCGGCAGGCGGGTGGACGACACGCGCCTCACAGCCCCGAGGAAGATTCGGGGTAAAAGGCGGCGGCTACTCCGCAGACGACACGCGAGCAGGCAACGGAGACGGCAAAGCGCCGACGAGTCGGCGCACTCCAAAGACGGCAGCAAGCGGGCCGCTTGCCCTACAAGTACGGACGCGGGGGGACGGCGTTAGTTCGGCTGGGGTGCGCAGGAACCGGCGGGTGCCGGTGGCGGCACCGGTTTGCTTGCGCGGGGTAATCGGAGGGTGAATGTGGCGCCACAGCCGGGCCCGTCGCTGACAACAGACAATCGGCCTCCCATTTCCTTCGCGGCCAGGGCGGCGCTGTGCAAGCCGAAGCCATGCCCGTCCTTGCGCGTCGTGAAGCCGTAATTGAAGATCTTGGCAAGGTTTTCGGGGGCAACTCCGACCCCGTTGTCCGTCACGGATATCTCGATTCCCTCCGCGTCGCTGGTCACTCGCACCGTCACGCACTTGTCCTGTCGGCCGGAATCATCACAGGCGTATTTGGCGTTGCGGAGCAGGTTGATGAGGATTTGGAGCACCTTGTGTTTCTCGGCGGTGATTTCCGGCACGGAAGCCGGGTCGAAGTCCCGGATGATTTCAATCTCGTGGCGTCCGAGGGTCCCGCTGTTCATGCGCAGTGCATCTTCGACCAGTTCGGCCGGTTTAACGCTTTGCTTGACGCCGGCCGCATGGGCATAGCTCTGCTGCATCGAAACGATGTCATTGATATGCTCGATACTGGCCCGCAACGATTCCAGCTCCTTCAGGAGCGCAAGCTGTTCCTGAGTTTGGCGCTGGGCCAACTGCTCCAGGTAGGGCGGTATCTGCTGGCCTTTGGGATCCTGAGTCATGAAGGCTCCGAGATCTTGCGCGTGTTCGCGGATCAATGCCACGAGCCGCGATAAGTTGCCGAGCTTGGACTGGCGGATCTGCCCGGTCAGCATGTCTACGGACACATTCACACTGTTGAGCACGTTGCCGACGTTGTGCAACACGCTCGTGGCCACTTCGGCCATCCCGGCCTGACGCGAGGCCTGCAGCAGATCTCCCTGCGCTCGTTTCAGGTCCTCCTCCGCCCGTTTGCGCTCGGTTAAATCGAGAAAGCACTCGACGAGGCACGGACGTCCATTTAACTCGACTGGCACAACGCTCTTCAAGATGGGAACGCTCTTTCCGTCGGCGTTCAACAGCACGCGTTCGGAACTGTCCACTGTCGTGTGCAAGTCTGTGATCGGGCACTTTCCTCTCTCTGCCGGACAGACGAACCTGTGACAGCAGTGACCCACCACCTCTTCTTTTTGTCGGCCAATGAGTTTCAGCGCGGCAGGGTTGGCGTCCAGAATCACGTGCCCTTCCGCAGCCATGATGAGAATGCCGGCCTGAACCGCCCGAAAAATGGCTTCGTTTTCGGGATCCAGGTGTCGTTCCGTGTGTTGTGCTTGCATCGTCGAGACCTCAACAGAGCCTGACGGGTGCCAGACAGAGAATCCATTTTTATAACGACCGAAATTCGATTTCCTTTAGCGCGGCCGTCATCGCGGCGGATGGCCCGCGTGCAAGAGAGGAGGCGAAAGGGCGGGTGGTGCGGGATGGGCCGCGGTCGACGCCCGCGGCTACAAGGGGCGAGGCGGCGGAAGGCGCATACAGACGGACCGCGAAAGCGTTTTGCGGCTACAACCCGGGGGCGGCGGCGGGCGCGAAATTAGGGCTTGAGGGCGGGGGCGGATTGCACTAAATTGGCGCGCTTGGGTCAACGTCAAAATAAGGCTTGTCGATGGAAACAGTTTCCCCTAAAGTCACAGTTCCTTTACGGATGAAGAGTAAATATCTCGAGCCGGCGCAACAACGTATTCCGAACCCCGAGTTGCTGATCAACCTGGTGTCCAGACGCGTCCGTCAGTTGGCCCAAGGGCATCGGCCGCTGACGCAGACCGATCCGCGGATGGATTTCGCCGAGATCGCGCTGAAGGAGATCAGCGAGGGCAAGCTCAGCTATGAGCTCGCTGCCGAGGGCGAGGTCATTCCCGAGACGCCGCTGCCGAGCAGTCCGACGGAGTGACGTAGCCACGGCGCTCTGTCGCCGTGATGGTTTGCGCCGTCATCGTAGTGGCGCCTTATTTGGCGGCGGTGCCGAGATGCGCCCTGACCATTGAGGAGTTGCTTTTTTGGGGTGGGACCGGGCGGGCGCGAGCGGTATAGTGGCGCGGATGGTCCCGACGATTCACAACCACAAAGCGCGCCGCGACTATTTCATCACCGAGACCTACGAGGCCGGCATCGAGCTGAAGGGCACGGAGGTCAAGTCGCTCCGCAATGCGCGGGCGTCGATCGACGATGCGTTTGCGCGGGTCGAGCGCGGCCAGTGCTGGCTGTACAACGCGCACATCAATCCCTACGAGTTCGGCAACCGCTACAACGTCGATCCGCTGCGGCCGCGGCGGCTGCTGCTGCATCGGAAGGAGATCGACAAGCTGGCGGGTCATCTCAACGCCAAGGGCATGGCGCTCGTGCCGCTGAAGATTTACTTCACGAAGAGCTTCGCCAAGGTGCAGCTCGGCCTCGGCAAAGGCAAGGCCGCGATCGACAAACGCGAGACGCTGAAGCGCAAGACCGCCGAGCGTGAGATCGACCGGGCGTTGCGCGACCGCGTGAAACACCGCAACTAGACGCGTGAGCGTTTTGTGCTGGCGCTGTCAGAGTGAGACGGGGGAGCGTACGCTCATTTTTGCTGGTGCGCCGACGGAAGGAGCGGGCCATGACGAGAAGGAGAAGCGTGGCAATGGTCGTGGGCAGCGCCCTGCTTTGCTTCGGAGCGGGACTGCTGGCCGGCCATCATCTATTTCGAGGAACACAGACGGATCGACGTTCTGAATCCGCCCCATCCACGGCTGCAGAAGGATCGTCGCCGTATTCACCAACGGGGATGTCCAATTCCCTGGCGAGGTCCAATGCGGCAGCCGCGGCCACAGGCGAAGCGGTGCGGGGGAAGCGCGCCACGACGCTGGCGGATCTCGAGGCCGCGCTCCGCGCGGCGGGCGGAGGTTGGGGTTATAACCGGAATTACCGCAAGCTCTACGAAACGATCGACGGCCTGGATACAAACCAGTTCAGCGCGGCCATGATGGCGTGCTTGAAATTGGGCGACCGGGGGTCCAAGAGCCTGGCGATCCACGAGATCGGGGCCCGCTGGGGGCGGGTTGACCCACAGGGCGCGCTGGCGTTTGCCCAGAGCTTGCCGATCGCCTCTCAGAAAATCCAAGTAATCGGCGCGATCCTGTCCGGCTGGGCCGAGAATGATCCGGACGCTGCCGCGGCCTGGGCCAAGCAGCAGCCCGAAGGGCGGACGCGAGATCAAGCGATCAGCGCGGTGGCGGAGACCATCGGGATGCACGACCCGCAAGCGGGGCTGGCGTTGATGAGTAGCTTCAATGGCGGGCAATCGCGCCAAAGCGCAATGTATTCTCTGTTCAACCAGTGGACCGGCCGTTCGCCGGCCGATGCCGCAAACGCCGCGCTTCAACTGACCGGGCACGACCGCGAACAGGCCCTCTACGCGGTAGCCAGCGCGTGGGCCGGCCAGGATATCGACGCGGCATTGGCCTGGGCGACGAGCCTGCCTCCCGGCAACGCTCGAAACGAGGCGATCCAAAGTGTCGTGGGTGCCTACGCGTTGCGAGACCCACAGGCGGCGGCCAATTGGGCTCTTCAACTGCCGACCGGCCCAACATTGAACCTGGCGGTCGCCGGTGTCGCGGCAGCGTGGAGCCAGTCGGATGCGAACGCGGCGGCCAATTGGCTGCAATCCCTACCGGACGGGGCCGCCAAGCGTATCGCGATCCAAAATGCATTCTGGCAGTTTGCCAACAACGACCCGGCCAGCGCGGCCAGTTTATTGGCTTCCGCTCCGTCATCGCAGAACCGTGAGATGTGGTATGGCCAGCTCGGCTCGATCTGGGGGCAAAACGACCCGGCAGCGGCCATTGCCTACGCGCTCAGTCTGCCTGCCGGGAACGAACAGAACGGCATGTTGGGCAGCATTGCCTCGCAGTGGGCGAACAACGATCTCGATGCGGCGCGCGCCTGGGTAGAGACGTTGCCCGCGGGACCCGCCCATGACCGGGCTCTTTCGTCCATCGTTTCCACATGGGCGAATTCCGACCCGCAAGCAGCCGCCGATTTCGTCAGCCGACTGCCCGACAGCTCCGGGAGGAGCGAGGCTGCCTCGAGCCTTCTTTGGAGTTGGGGGCGCCAGGATCCGCAGGCGGCGGCGAATTGGGTCAGCCAGTTTCCGGAAAACAGCACCCGAGACGGTCTCATTCGTCAAATGGCCAACGTCTGGGGCAATGTGGATCCGGTGGGGGCCACGGCGTGGGTCGAGAATCTTCCGGCTGGAAAACCGCGCGACCAGGCGGCCCAGAATTTGGCGCAACAAATCGTGCGCGTGGACGTGGCTGCCGCCATCAAGTTGGTGGATTCAATTCAGGATAGCGGGATCTGGCAGGGCACCGCGCAGTCGGTGGCGTGGCAATGGCTCCGAACGGATCCGGCGGCGGCCAAGGCGTGGGTCGCGCAGTCACAGTTGCCCGAGCAATTCAAGACGATGTTCGCCAACCAGAAGCCGTAGAACAAGAGGTATTTGCTGGGCGCAGGGCGAACCACTGCGTATACTGCGCCAAGCACAGGTGAGGAGAAGCCATGAATCGAAAGACCGCGGTAGCCATGGTTGCCGCAATTGCGGGTGGGGTGGTCTGTTTCGGCTTCGGCGTGATGGTGGGACGGCATTCGCGGGGTGGGGTGCCCGTCGTTTCGCCGCGTGAGGGCGCAGCCCCGAGCAATGCGACAGCGCCGGCGGATTCAAATCCCGTCACAGCAAACCGCCAGGCGGCTTCACCCGCGACTGTCGAACCGAAGAAGCAAGGTACGCCTATTGCCGAGTTGGAAGCCGAGTTGCGTGAGCCACCTTCCGGCTTCAGTGGCGAGAGATGCGGCCGGATAATCTCAGCGCTGGACTCCAGTAGCATTTCCGCAGCTGTCACTGCTGCCGAGAAGGTCAGCGACAAGCAAGTTCGTGACGCGGTGCTCGCGGGAATCCTCGCGCAGTGGCGGAAATTTGATCCGGCCGCGGCAATGCAATATGCCGACACACACCCCAAGCTCAGCACGCGTGAGAAGGTGATGCCCTACATCCTGCGTGCCTGGCTGGAAGTCGATTCGAGTGCTGCGGCCGCGTGGGTCAAGCAGGTACCCCAAGGCGAGCTTCGGAACCAGGCATTTGTCCTGCTGGCGGACAAGGTGGCTCAATCCGATCCGCCGGGCGCAATGACACTTATGGCGGGCGTTTCCGACGCGACGATCCGCCAGCAGATGATCGAGCCGGTGTTCCGGCGATGGGCCGCAAAATCGCCGAGGGACGCGGCGACGGCTGCGCTGCAATTGCGCGTCGGACAAGAGCGCGACTCCGCCATTTCCACCGTTGCCAAACAGTGGGGGCAGCAGGACGCCGAAGCCGCGCTGGCCTGGGCGCGCGAGCTGCCGCCGGGCGCGGGGCGCAACGAGACGCTCGAATGTGTTGTCACGGCCTACGCCAGCAAGGATCCCCAAGCGGCTGCCGCTCTGGCCATGCAACTGCCACTGCCGAGTCAGACCCAGAACCAGATTATTACTACCGCAATCAAGGAATGGGCGCAGAATGATCCTGGTGCGGCAGTGAAATGGATGCAATCGCTGCCTGACGGCGAGATGAAGCGAATGGCGGTGAACCGGGCGGTGGGAATTCTTGCCAGTCAGGACCCGCGAAGCGCGTGCCAGTTGCTTGAATCGATGCCCGATGGTCAGGAACGCAACAGCAGCTACGAGCAGGTTGCTTCCCAATGGGGGAGATCAGATCTTGGCTCGGCCATCAAGTGGGTGCAATCACTGCCAGACGGCCCCGGCAAACAGCAAGCCGTCCAAGGGATTGCTTATCCGTGGGCTGCGTCGGATCCGAAAGCCGCTGCCGAGTTCGTGCTCAGCCACCAATCTGGCGACCGGCAGAACTATATTCTCCCCTTCATTGCCGGCCAGTGGGCGCGGAATGATACGGATGCCGCGCTCGCATGGACGCTGAGTCTGCCCGCCGGCGAGGCTCGACTGAGCGCTTTGTCCCCCGTATTCTCGGCTTGGGCCTCGTCCAATCCAGAATCGGCAGCCGCTTACGTGACCAAGCTCGACAGCGACGAGCAAGACGCGGCCGCATCGGCGGTCGTGTCCCAATGGGGCGGCCAGGACCCGAGTGCTGCCGCCGCCTGGCTGACGCGTTTGCCCGATAGCAATGGTCGCACGAACGTGTTCAGGCAATTTGCCAATATCTGGGCCGAAACCGACTCTGGTCGTGCAGCCCAGTGGGTCAACACTCTCCCAGACGGGCCAGTGCGCGACCAATCGGTGCTCGCTGTTGCCCCGCAGTTGGCGCGGACCGACGCGGCCGCAGCCGTCAAGTTAATGGATTCGATTCAGGATACCAACGTCTGGCAGGGCGCGGCACGAGAGCTGGCCTACGTGTGGTCGAATGTCGACTCCAATGCGGCCAAGGCGTGGGTTGCGCAGTCGGCGTTGCCCTTGGAATTCAAGACCAATTTCCTGGGTCAAACGCGCCAGGATGAGGCACCATAGCCTCAGTGCAGGCGGAGCAGTTCTTTTTGGCCCTTGATGTCGAGGGTCACGCGGTCGGATTCGATCTTTTCGATGGTGGCGCCGTCGATGTAGTAGCCCTCGTAGGCGACGCGCCCGTTGATCACCGCCACGGGTTTGCCGTCGGGGTCGTTCATGATGCCGCTGATCTTATAGAGCGATTCATCGGCCATCACGACCGGCGCAGTGCTCGGCGCGGGAGCGGCAGCAGTCGACTGCGCCGAAGCGGTCGGCGTGGTCGCCGGCGCGGTGGAAGCAGCGGCGGGAGCCGAAGCGGCCGGCGTAGTAACGGGCGCAGTGTCCTTTGCCTGACGAAGCAGGGGCAACGCATTGCTGGCGAGAAATACGATGGCGATGATCGCGACGATGGCGACGCAGCCAATCAGCGCCGGCAACAGGAACCGGCTTGCCTCGCGACGCTGTTCCGTGGCGCTCGCTCGCGAACGAGAGTCCGTAACCTGCGATGCCGGAGCTACCGCCGACGCGACGGGTTGATGAGCGGGAACCGACGGCGCCGGCGAGGCGGGAAGCGGTTGCACGGGTGCGGCCGGGGCAGCGCCGGTCTTGCGCTGTTTTTCGCGCGCGGCTTTGCGGAGGGCTTCGTGGACGAGGCTCATCCGGCGGCAACCTCCGTTGTTTCTTCCGCAGCCCTCGTGGGAATCCGGCACTCAGTGTCCTCGATGGCGCGGCGGATGTTTGTCGCGTCGATGGTGAACGTCTCGGCGATGTAGCCGGAGAGCAACGCCTTGTCGCAAAGGACGTTGATCAGGCGCGGAATGCCCCGCGAATAGGAATAGATGAACGTCAGCGCCTCCGGCGCCCAGCGGATGCGACCGTCGCCGCCGGCGACGTGCAACCGGTGCTCGATGTACTCGCCGATCTCCTCGGGTTCGAGTGGCGCGACGTGATAGCGCAGCGAGATCCGCTGCTTGAGCTGGCGCAGGCTGTCGCGGTCCAGTATCTCGGCCAATTCCGGCTGCCCGACCAGCACGATCTGCAGGAGCTTTTCCTTTTCGGTCTCGAGGTTCGACAATAATCGGATTTGTTCGAGCACGCTGGGCTTGAGGTTCTGGGCCTCGTCGACGATCAGCGCGACGTTGTGGTTGGCGGCCAGCTCGCGCAACAGGAACGCGTTGATGGTGTCGTACAGGTCCTTCTTCGTGGTCTTGGCCGGTTCCAACCGGAACTCGTCGGTGATCGCCCGCAGAATCTGTGAGTCGGACAACGATGGATTGAGGATCAGGGCGGTCTTGGTGTTTGCGTCGAGCGAGTTCAGCAACGCGCGGCATAGCGTGGTCTTTCCCGCGCCGACCTCGCCCGTGATGGCGATAAAGCCCTTGCGTTCGCTGATGCCGTACAACAATACATCCAGCGCAACGCGGTGGTGGCGGCTCAGGAAGAGAAACTGCGGATCCGGCGTCATATTGAACGGATACTCACGCAGTCCGTAAAATTCTTTATACATCACCCAGCTCCAAGTGCGTTTTGATCATACACCGTTGATGTCTGTCTGACAAGCAAACAGAGGCGTATGTTCCGTGTCTCCTGGCATCCGGGAGACAATCTCCCCTGGTTTTCATCGGCGGCTGTGTCAGGATCATGGCGTTCCGCGGGCCATGTCGGAGCCTGCCCGGAGCGCGGTTTTGCGGCAGATTTATGAGCGATGAAGCTGCGAGCGGATCTGCTAAAACACCTGACCGCCGAGGACATTCAGGAGGAAGCGGTGGCGACGGTTCACCGCTTCAAACCCGAGCCGCTTTTATCGAAAACTGGGACTGGCAGTCTGTCGTCTGCATCAACCAAGGAGCGTGCCAGAGAGGTGGCGCGCAGCACGGCCTTAACTCAGAGACTTCAGCAGCGTGCGCGACAGAATGGGAAGCCCGTCGCCACCAAACGGTCACGCTCGGCGAAACGTTCGATTTCCTGAAGCGCTTCCATCGGCTCGCCCCCTTCCTGTTCTTCAACGGGAACACGTTTGCCGCAATTGGACGGGAACTCGCTCGCGCCTTGTTCAGCGAACTACCGGCTGTTCGCAACCGCGAAGTCACCTCCGCTGTCGCTTACTACAATTGCGGGTGTCTTGGATCGTGACGCGATGGTCGAAATCATCGAGGAGCTGTGCCGGAGCGCCAGCTTCCGGCCGGGCGACCGCGTGCGCACGCCGCGGGGTTCGACCCACGGGGTGGTCAAGCGGGTCTTGAGCGACGGGCGGCTGGTTTGGCAGGCGGACGGTTCGACCACCAAGTTGACCGCGTTGCCCGAGACGTTGCTGAAAGAGAACAAGAAGCGAGGCTGATCCCTCTGCCGGCTCCATTGCCGCAGCCGTCTTTCGATGGCATCCGTCCTGCTTCCCTTGTGTCCATGCCAGCACTCGACCAGTATTTTCAAGCCATGGTGGCCCAAGGGGCTTCGGACCTTCATCTATCCAGCGGCAATCGGCCGGCCTTCCGCATCTCGGGCACCGTTACCCCGATCGGCAAGGACGTTCTCACGGCTGATGCCGTCAAAACGCTCATTTATGAGATTATGCCCGAGCGCAACCGGGTCGAATGGGAGCAAACCCACGACACGGATTTCGCTTACGAGCTGGCGGGCGTCGGGCGGTACCGGTGCAATGTGTATTCCGACAACAAGGGCATCGGCGGCGCGTTTCGCCTGATTCCATCGAAGCTCCTCAGTTTCACCGACCTGGGTCTGCCGGAATCGGTCAAGAAGCTGTGTTTCCTGCAGAAGGGCCTCGTGCTGGTCACGGGGCCGACGGGCAGCGGCAAATCCACCACGCTGGCGGCCATCATCGATTTCATCAACGAACATCGCACGGATCACGTCATCACCATCGAAGACCCCATCGAGTTCGTGCACACCAACAAGAAGTGCCTGATCAACCAGCGGGAGGTCCACTCGCACACCGACAGTTTCAAACGCGCCCTGCGGGCGGCGCTGCGTGAAGACCCCGATATCGTTCTCGTGGGCGAAATGCGCGACGTGGAAACGGTCCGTATCGCGCTGGAGACGGCGGAGACCGGGCACGTGGTATTTGGCACGCTGCACACCAACAGCGCGCACTCGACTGTCGATCGATTGATCAATCAGTTTCCCTCCGACGAACAATCCCAGGTCCGTTGCGGCCTGGCCGACAGCCTCAAGGGCGTCGTGTCGCAGGCGCTGCTGAAGAGAAAAGGCGGCAAGGGGCGGATCGCCGCGCTGGAGATCTTGATGGGCAGCTACGCGCTCAGCGCCAATATCCGCGAGGGCAAGCTCCAGCAGATCCCCAATGCCATCCAGATGGGCCGCAAAGAGGGCATGTGCTCCCTCAATGATTCGTTGCTCGACCTGCTCGCCAAGGACCTCGTCGAGCCGGGCGAAGCCTACCAAAAAGCGACCGCCAAGGAAGAGCTGTTGAAGCGCATGGGACAGTTGCCGAACTGCCGGTCGCCCAAGGGCACGCCGTGGACGGAAGATGAATTGATTCAGGCGGCCGCCGCCGAAGCTTCGGCCCCGCCCGACAAGACCGCTGGCAATGGCAATGGCTCTGTGCCAAGCCGGTTGCCGCCGCCGCCGACCATTCGCGTCGGTGGCATTGACGAATTCGAGCCTACGCCGCTCTCGGCGCGATAGCGGCCCGTCACCGCAGGAACAGCCACGCGACGACCGCGAACAGCGGCGTCAGGATCGGCAATGCGTATTTCAGCACGTACCCGAAAAAACTGGGGCATTTCACGCCATTGGATTCGGCGATGCTCTTGACCATGAAGTTCGGGCCGTTGCCGATGTAGGTGACCGCGCCGAAGAACACCGCGCCGAGCGAGACGGCGACGATGTATCGGGCCGTCGCCGCGTCGGCGAGCATCGCCTGCATGTGGGCGGGATCTTCCAGTGACAAGTTGTGCAGACCGAAAGCGGCCGCCAGGAAGTTCAGGTACGTCGGCGCGTTGTCGAGGACGCTCGAAAGCGCGCCCGTTCCCCAATAGAATTGCCGGACCGTCGTGATCCCGACCGCGGCGGCGTGATGTTCCAACAGATCGAGCGCGGGGACCATCGTGGCAAAGATCCCCACGAACAGGAATCCCACTTCGCGCACCGGGCCGAAGTCGAACGCGTTGCTCGTTAGCGCGGATCGGTCGGCGAATCTGTAGGCCACCCACGCGGCGAGGATCATCAGCGCGGCGACGATCAGCGTGACGATATTCTCGGTCGCCTTGGCGGAATCCCATGCCATCACTCGTCCGACTTCCGCGGCCAGCGCGGAATGCTCCAGTTGATGCAGCCATTCCGCCTTCTGCACGAGCACGAGCGCGAGGATCACCCCCAGCCAGAGGAAATTGCGCGAGCCTTGAATGCTGACGTGGTTTTCTCCCGCGGCTTCGGGTCCGGCTTCGTTTCGCTGCGGGTTCCCCGAATCGATGATAAAGAACAAGGCCAGCAGCACGCCAGTGCAGAGCAACCACGACAGCACAATGGCCGTCGATTTCATCAACCAGAAGAACGGCACGCCCTTGAGGTAGCCGAGAAACAGCGGCGGATCGCCGATGGGCGTCAGCGCCCCACCGATATTGCCGACGAGGAAGATGAAGAAGACCACGTGATACGGCGCGACGCGGCCCTGGTTGATTCGCAAATAGGGACGAATCAGCAGCATGGACGCGCCGGTCGTGCCGATGAGGTTGGCGATGACGGCCCCGAGCGCCAGCAATCCCGTGTTAACGGCCGGCGTGGCGCGACCGCTGATGTTGACGTGGATTCCGCCAGCGATGACGAACAGCGAGCCGATCAGCGCCATGAAGCCGGCATACTCGATCAGGCTCGCCAGCATCCGCGGCGCGTTGTGCAGGATGACGACATAGTAGAACGCCGTCACCAACCCGAATCCGATCGCCACCTTGGGGTAATGGTTTTCCCAGTGATGCTTGTGGATGAATGGCATCAGCGCGATGCACAGCAGCAGCACGATGAAGGGCGTCACCATCAGGGGATGCGGTTCCGCCGCGGGCGAAGCGGCAAGCAACAGCGGACCCAACGCGGTGACCGGCATCTGGCTCATGGAGGAAGGACTTTACTTTGCCGCGCCGGTTCCTACAATCCGATTCGAGGCTCATGGACATCCACTTCGAATGTCCGCAGTGCGCGCAGCCCATCGCCATTGACGAATCGGGCGCCGGTCTCCGAATTGACTGCCCCGGTTGTCAGGCGCCGCTGATTGTTCCCGAAGCGGCGAAACCACCGGCGCAACCGGAACCGGCAGCGCCGACCTTGTCCCCTGCCCTGTTCGCGCCGCCGCCCCATCAATCAACAACCGGCGCGGCGCATCAGAAGGAGAACGCGAGCAACGCGGGGTTTTGGATGGATGTTCCAAAATCGTTTGAGTATCCGTTCCTGGGCAGCGGCCCATGGATTCTCGCGGCCGGCACACCGTTTCTTCTGCTGTTCAATATGTTGAGCTTCGCCTTTCTTCTTGTCGGGGTCGCCAAGCTCGCCCTGTTGGGGCTGTTCGGGATGTTGTTTCAGCGGATCATCCAGGCGTCAGCGGACGACGATGGCGGAACGATGGAGTGGGCGGACGTTGGCGACACATCGGAGGTTATCATCGCGGCCCTGCAGGTCCTCGGAATGTTCTTCCTGGTGTTTGCGCCGGCGCTGGTTTGCCTCGCGTGCGCGCTGGCTGGCGTCGGGGACGAGTACGTTCCTCGTGATGTTGCCGGCTGGCTCTCGGTCGTGTTCGCCATCGCGGGAGTGTTCTGTCTGCCCATGGCGGCGCTCGCGCTGGCGATGTTCGACACGCTCAAGGCGGTGAACCCGATCACGGTGGTCGAGGCCATCGTGAAGACGTTCTTTCAATACCTGGTTGTAATCGTCCTGCTGGCAGTCTTGTTGTGCGTTCGCCGATATATCGGCCTGCAGGTTCTTCATCTTCCGTTTACCACGCGCCTGCTGGCCGCGGTGCCGGCGGAATTCATTACGTTCTACACCTTTGCGGTGAGCGCGCGGCTGTTGGGGGTGTTGTATCGGCACAACGCCGACCGCTTACAGTGGTTTAAGTAGGTCGTGCATCGGGATGTGCCCGTTCCACATCCGGACGTCGAACGAATGTGGCTCGGCAGCGGGTTTGCTCTCGACCTGGCCGCCGGCGTTTTCGAGGATCAACTGGCCCGCGGCGATGTCCCAGAGCCGGATGCTGTACTCGACGTAGCCATCGAACCTGCCGCAGGCGACGTAGGCGGTGTCCAGCGCGGCCGAGCCGGTCAGCCGCATCTTGCGGACCTTGTAGATCATCTGGTTGAAATCGTGCAGGCTGCGGTTCATCGCGTCGAGGTTCTTGAAGAAGCCGATCGTGACGATGGCCTCGGACAATTGCGCGCGGTCGCTGACATGGATCGGATGGCCGTGGAGCAGGGCCGGCTGGCCTTTCTCGGAGACGAACAGCTCATCGAGCTCTGGGTCGAGCACGACGCCGACGACCGTTTCCCATTGGTCGGCGCCGCGGCGTTCCTGGGCGGCGATGGACACGCAGTAATGCGGGATGCCGTAGAAATAGTTCACCGTGCCATCGAGCGGGTCGACGACCCAGCGCACGTCCGATTGCGGATTTCCCGCCGAAGATTCCTCGCCGAGGATGCAGTGGTCGGGATAATCGGCGAGGATGATGCGGGCGATCAGCTCCTGTGACTGCACGTCGACCTCCAGCTTGATGTCGTGCTGTGTGGCCTGGTTGACGTTCAGCGCCGAACCGAAATTCTTGCGCAACAATTTGGCGGCTTCACTCGCGGCTTCAATGGCTGTTTCCAACATGGATGTGATTGTAGGACAGATTCGCTCCGACGAGCAAGTATCCGTGCGCCCCATCACCTTAATCCTATCCCCCTCTCCCTTTTTAAGGGAGAGGGTCAGGGTGAGGGTTGGCCTTTCGCCGTCCACCCGTGCTCTTGCAGGAACGCGCGGAGCTTCTTCACGTGCTCCCACATGACGGCTTTCTTGGTCGGGTCGCGGAGGAGGAACGCGGGATGATAGAGCACCATGAAATGGATGTCGGGATAATCCGGCGCGGTGAAGAATTTGCCGGCTTCCTGTTCCATGGAGAATTCGTCGCCGCGATCTTTGACGAGATATTTCAACGCGACCGCGCCGAGCAGCAAAATGACCTTCGGCTTCATCAACTCGATCTGGCGGCGCAGATACGGGAAACACGCTTCAACCTCGTGCGCACTTGGCGCGCGGTCGATCTCGGCCTTGCATTTGACGACGTTGGCGATGAGCAGGTCGCGATTGGTGTCGAGCCCGATGCTGGCCATGATCTTGTCGAGCAATTCGCCCGAGCGCCCGACGAATGCCTGCGCCATCACATCTTCATTGTCGCCGGGGCGTTCGCTGACGATGAGGATTTTCGACTCGGGATTGCCGCGGTCGATGACGATGTGGTTGCGGGCCTTGCCGCGCGGGCATTTCTGGCAGTTGTAGGCATTCAGGCGCTGGCGGAGTTCGACGTAGCTGGATGCCGCCAGCACGTCGTTGTACGCAGAGTCGAATAGATCAAATTCGACGGGCATGGGCCGGTCTATAGCACATCCTTCACGGAAAAGTCAGCCAAGATGACAATCGGGGTGCGCTCCGGCAAGCAATGCAGCCCAACTTATTTGATCCTGTAGTGTCCGATCACTTGGAACTCGAAAAGGACATTCTCTTCCTGAACACCGCCGCCGATGTTGTGGATGATCAGCGGAATGCCGTTGGTAGATCGCTTATCGGAAACGATGCCGATGTGCGTGACGCCTCCGCCCAAGTCCCACGCCACGATGTCCCCGCCGGCATAGCGGTCTGGTTTCCGATCGATGGATAGGGCGTAGCCTTTTCGCTGAAAGTAGGTCATCAGGTTGGGAACCCTGCGGTGGTCGATGTTCTGATCGGGTTTGGTTAATCCCCATTTCCGTGGGTAGTCTGAGAAATTGTGCAGCATGTCCTCGTGGACGTCTTTCTGCAGATCGATTCCCTGCTGTCGCAAGGCCCGGACGATTACGTCAGCGCAAACCCCCGTACTGGCCGGCACGTCACCGCCAGGATAGCTCAGTTTGCGGTAGGAATGATCGTACGAAGTGGTAACACCGATCTGACTTCTCGCGGAGGCAACGATCTTGTCCGGAGCAACTTCGGCGTGGGAGATCAAGGCGGGAAGCACCAACGAGAAGAGGACCAAGTATTTCACACTACAGCGGCGAAAGCAGCGTCTCACTCTTCCCACCCCTAGACAGTTACGCAGGCTGAGGACCGCTATCGGACGGACCAACCTTCGCGTCGCCCTCCGTCGGCTTCGGCGTGGCTTCTTCGACCGTCTGCTCGACAACTTCGGAGGCTTCGGCGGCGGCGGCGATGGCGGCCTGGACTTCGGCCTTGATGTCATCGGGCGCGGGCTGGCCGAGGGCCGGCTCGTTCTCGACGATGACGGGCGCGGTCTCGGCAATCGGCGCGATGGTTTGCTCCTTCTGCTCGAGCAGATCGTTGTGCAGTTCTTCCTCGTGCGGCAGCGCGCCAAACGCATCCTTGTCCGGCGAACCAGACTGGGGAGCGGACGCGGCGCCGTCGATGCGGTCTTCCTGTTCCTCGCGCTGCTTCTCGCTCTGTTTGCGCTCGGTTTCCTCGCGCGGGCTGAATTTCACGCTGACAACCTTTGACACCCCGTGTTCCTCCATCGTGATGCCGTAGAGCGCGTCGGCCATGCCGATGGTGCGTTTGTTGTGCGTGATGATGACGAACTGCGACTGCGTGATGAACCGTTGCAGGATGCGGACGAAGCGGTTGATGTTCGATTCGTCGAGCGGCGCGTCCATCTCATCGAGCACGCAGAACGGAGACGGCTTGACCATGTAAATCGCGAAGAGGAGCGCGGTCGCGGTGAGCGCTCTTTCGCCGCCGCTGAGCAACGTGATACTCTGAAGCTGTTTGCCGGGCGGCTTGGCGACGATTTCGATGCCGCTTTCCAGCGGGTCGGATTCGTCGAGCAGGATCAGGTTGGCTTTGCCGCCGCCGAACAACTCGGCGTACATCATCTGGAAATTCTCGCGGACCTTCTCGAACGTCTCCTGGAACAATTGCTTCGTGGTGACGTTGATCTTCGAGATGACCTGCAGGAGCTGGTCCTTGGCTTTGACGAGGTCTTCGTGCTGCTGGGTGAGGAATTTGTAGCGCTCCTCCAACTCGTCGTACTCCTGGATCGCCTCGACGTTCACGGGGCCCATGGCGTCGAGCTTCGACTGCATCTCGGTGACCTGCAGCTCGATCGCGTCCCAATCGACCGGCATCGGCACCTGCTCGGTGATCGCGGGACCTTGGTCGGCGATGGTGATGTTGATCGTCTCGCCGCGCACGTCCTCGACGTTGACCTGATACTTCTGCCAGACGCGGTCCTTGAGGTTCTGGGCTTCCATGCGCTTCTGGGCAAGCTGGATTTCGAGGCCCGACTTTTGCGACTGCGCGTCACTGGCCTGTTTGCGGACGGCGCGTAGTTCTTCCTCGGCCTGGCTGATGCCCGTGGCGACCTCGGCGCGCTGATGCTGCAGACCGTCGATGTGTTGCTGGGACTGCGCGCGGGTCGCGGTGAGTTCCGTAATGGCGGCTTCAGACTCGGCGATTTCCGTGCGGAATTGCCGGATTCGGGCGGTGTAACTCGTGATTTCGTCGGCGCAGGTCTGGATGCGCTCGCGGAGATCGCGGACGCGGGCAGCAATGGGCTCGCGCTGGCTCTCGATGGCGTGGCGTTTGTGTTCGATGCCGCCGACGCTGACGCGCAACTCGGTAAGCTGCAGCGTCATCTGCTCTTTGCCGACCAGCAATTCGTCCACAGCGCGTTGCGCAGCGGTCATCTGCTGCTGCAATTCGACCTGGCGCGCTTCCGATTCGCGGAGGCCGGCCAAAATGGTCTCGCGGCGCTTCTTTTCCTCGGCGTCCTGCTGTTCGATGGCTTGCAGCTCGAACACGACCGTATGGACCTTGCTTTCGAGGTCGCGACCCTCGGTGGCCAGGGCGTTGAGTTCGCCCTCTTTCGACGCGAGCGCAATTTCCTTGGCGTGGAGTTCGGCGCGGAGAGCAGAAAGCTCGGTTTCGAGCGCGGCCTTCTTCTGCTCCAATTCGGCCCTGGTCGCCTCCTGACCGGAAACTCGCGCGTCGAGTTGCGCGACTTCCTGCGTGAGCCCGGCGATCTCGCCGATGTGAGAGTGGGAGACAACGCTGAGGATGCCGTGTTGATCCACAAATTCGCCCCCGAGCGTCGCGACGGCGAGATGCGGCTGATTCTGGCGCAGCGCAAGCGCCGCATCGAGATCGTTGACGATCACGGCGTTTGCCAGAAGCGAGCGGACGAGAGGTTCGAAGCGCGGATCGCGAACCTGTACGACGGAAAGGGCTACAGTTCCCGTGTTTGTGATGAGGGCTTCTGTGGACGCCGAAACTTGATCGCAAGCAGGGACGCTCGCGCCACCGCGGGAAATTAGTTCGGGCACGGCGACCGCTGGATTCTGCAAATCGCTGCCGAGCAACTGGCGGGCGGCGGCGAGATCATCGGCCAAAATGGTATGGATCGCGTGATTCAGCGCGGCTTCGATGGCGGCGCCGTATTGTGACTGGACATCGAGAATCTGGCCGAGCGTCGAGCGTCCATCGGGCGCGGCGAAAAACTGCTGCAACACCTCCAGGCGCGCGCGCTTGCTGGAGACATCGGATGTGGCGACATGGTGCTCGTTGGTCGCGGCGGCGAGCAACGAAGAAACGCTGTGCAATTCGGTTTGTTTCGCGGCCGTCGCGGCACGCAGGGTATCGACGCCGCTGCGAAGCTCGGCGAGTCCGTCGTTGTAGGCCTGGAGGCGCTGTTCGAGCGCGCGGCGCTGGTCTTCGAGCTGCAGGCGCTCGGTCGAGAGGCGCTGGGCGCGGACGACGTCGTACTTCTTCTTCTGATCGAGCGCGGAAAGTTCGTTGCGACCGTGGGCGATCGCGCTTTCGAGGTCGATGAGGGCGGTCTTGGCGTCGTTGGCCAGCGCGTTCTTCTGCGCCAGATCAGCTTCGAGTTGACGGACGGCGTCCTGCTGCGCCCGAAGTTTGGCCTGCTCGGTGGCGAGCAGGGAATCGATCTGCGCGAACTCGGCGTTGAGGGATTTCAGCAGTTCTTCCTGAACGCGGATTTTCTCCTCGGCGCCCGCGGTCTCGCGGTGATGGTTCTCGATGAGTTGCTCGAGCTCGGTGATCCGCTCGGCATTGGTCGTCATCCGCTGCTCATGGCGGTCGGCTTCGTTCTTGAGTTCGTGGTCGCGGGTGACGGCCTCGTTGATCGCGTGCTCGATTTCGCTAAGCGAGCGGCGGAGATCGGTGATCTGCTGTTCTTTCTCGGCGATTTGAGCCGAGAACGCGTCGGATTGCGTGACGAAATTGGCGATTTCAGATTCGAGATTTGAGATCTCAGAGTGAAGCAGGTCGTGCTTGTGGCGGGCGAGCCGGGTGTCGAGGGCCTTGAGCTGGTCGAACAACTCCTTGTAGCGGCGGGCTTTGCCAGCCTGGCGCTGGAGCGAGATGATCTGGCGTTTGACCTCCTTGATGATGTCGGTGATGCGGACGAGGTTGGCCTCCGTGTACTCGAGTTTGCGGAGCGCTTCCTTCTTCTGGTGCTTGTACTTGTTGATGCCGGCGGCTTCCTCGAAAATCGTGCGGCGATCCTCGGGATGCGCGCTGAGAATCTGGTCGAGCTGGCCCTGGGCCATCAGCGAGTAGCTGGAGCGTCCGATGCCCGTGTCCATGAACAAGCTCTGAATGTCGCGGAGCCGGCAGGGCGTCTTGTTGATGAAATACTCGCCGTTGCCGTCACGGTGGACGCGGCGGGTGATGGTGACCTCGGTGAAATCGAGATTGACGCCCGGGAGCGAGAGGGTTTGGGGGTCGACATCGGCGAAGGTCATGCTGACCTCGGCGAGATTGATGGCTTTGCGGCCATCGGTGCCATTGAAGATCACATCGGCCATCTCGCTGCCGCGCAAGGCCTTGGCGGATTGTTCGCCGAGCACCCAGCGGATCGCGTCGGAGATGTTGGATTTGCCGCAGCCGTTCGGACCGACGATGGCGGTCACGCCCGGCAAAAAATCAAGCGTTGTCTTTTCAGCAAACGACTTGAAGCCGATGAGCTGAATGCTCTTCAGATACATGATGAGGTCCCCACCCCTTTCTTTTGCTTGGGAAGATAGCGAGGCGGTTTGCGAAAGCAAGCAAAAAACAAGGACTTACACGCGTGGATGTGAGGGTGCCAATGGGAAATGTGCTTAAGTGCGGCTTGTAAGATCAGCCGGGTTCCGCTTGGCGTGGAAAATGGCGACGACAACAATTCGGTTGGTTTCCACCAGATAGAAAACCAGGTACGGGAAACGCCGGAGCACAGCCTTTCGTGCGGTTTCGTGGGACTTCGGATAGATCTCAGGGCGGGCTACGATGTTGTCGAAGGCGCGATAAACTTCAGCACGAAACTGGCGGCCCAAGTCCGGAAGCTGTGTCTCGTACCATTCGACCGCTTGCTCCAATTCGTGGCGTGCTTCGGGTCGAAGGACGAGCCGGCGTTTCTTCACGGTTTGCCGTACTTCGTATCGAGGCTGGCTTTGACGACTTCCCACGGGACAACGTCGTCAGGGTTTTTGGCGTGAGCTTTGAGGCGGCGGTCGAGCTTGGCCTGCTGGGAGGCGGTAAGTTGGGGATCGTAACCGCTTTCGACCAAACTCTCCCAGAGCACTTGAACCAGCTCGGCCCGCTCATTGATTGACAGAGCTTTCACCTGCTTTAGCAACGTCGCTGTCACGTCAGAATATTATTCCAACATCACCAGCTTGGCAAGCTTACAGGCCTGCGGGCTGGTTTTGTGCGGGCGCAACCAGCCGTTATCGGCCCATTGTTTCAAGCTCATGCTCGTTGCCTTTGACAAACAGACGCGGCGTGGCGAGAACCGTTGTTAGAAAATGGTCGCGGGTTTTGCGGCGCTTCTTGAACTCCTCGACGGTCATGATGTGAGGATTCAGTTCGCGGCCAACCCGCCCCGAGACGCCTGACAGGAGTTTGGTGAGTTGGCGCAGGCCGATCGAGCCAATCACCATCAGGTCCACGTCGCTGTGCGCCTTCTCCGTCGAGTTCGCGACCGAGCCGAACACGAACGCCATGCGGATGTCGTCGTGCGCCAGAGCGTCGCGCAGTAGCTCGACGAGGCCGGTGGTTTTGAGGACGAGATTGTGGATGTCGAAGAAAAGCGGGTGTTGTTTTTGGGCGTGGTAATAGATCCGGTTGCCATCCCGGCGGGCCTCGATCAAGCCGAGCCGGCTTAGCCTCCGCAATTCCTGTTGAACGGTGCCTACGGAGAAGCCGGACTGCCGCTGGATTTCGCGGACATGCAGTTCCCGTTCGTCCACGCCGAATAAGAGACGGAAGATCTCGGCCTTGACGCCGGAGGAAAGGATCTCAGCCAGCGCATTCACTTTGTATGCTTTTACCATACAATTGTATGGTTATACCAGTCATTTTTGCGGGGAGCCAAAAAGCAAGGACTTGCGCGCGTGGATGAGGCTCCGATGGCACGAAAAACATAGCAATCTTTAGACTAAAGCCTGTTGCCGCAACGACCGGCGCAAACATCAGCGTGCCACAGCTTTCAAAGTCACCTCAAGTGAGCACGCATAATGAGCACACCTTGAGTTTGTCGGAGCAACCCGTTGAACATTCAGCACACTGTAGACGGCACGCTCTTGTCTGTCGTCGAGGGGAAACCTCTTTCGAGACCGACGACCGTCCTCTCCGACGTACGGCTTTGGTCGCAATCCTTCAGCGACCAAGAGCAGCATCGTGCGAATCTCGGGATGATGACATTTCACTTCGGCAAGGCGCTTAAGATCGTTTTGAATCGACGCCGGACTCGACCTCGACTGCCAACGTTTTACCTCGATTACGTAGCGGCATTTCCTCTCGGGAGGATGGGATGTGGTCTCATAGATGCACAGGTCAACTCTTGATCGCTCCTTACACACGTCGCTTGCGGGTACAAACTCCGCATACGGGTGTTCACACTCCAATTCCCCTTCTCGAAAGTTGGCGTGGATGAGGTTGCAAAGTTCCGCGACGATGGCCCCTTCGGTCAGTGGATACCCTTTGTAAATCGTGCGGCGGTGACCGATCCAGTAACAGGCGCCCAGCAATGCGCGCTTCATCCATTTGGGTGATTCATCCTGTGGCCCCGGGTTACTCATAAGTGCATCCCTATTCTCCGTTCATTTTCGTCTTTTGGAATTCCTGCCACTTCTGGTCGAAAGCGCGTTTGTTTTCCAGTCCCCATTCTGTAAGAATAGCCTCAAATTTAGACTGGCTTATTCCGTATTTCTTGCAAATTTCCGCGTCGTAACCTCTATGAACCTGTTCCCAATACGCTTCGTATTTTTCAAAGTCACTTGGGTCCGGATATGCGGCATCTGCCAATGCACTCGCTTTGAAATTGGCATCAATGTTTTCCTGGATTATTTCTGACTTATGGTCTTCAACCCATTGGTCATGTTCCGCTTGCTGCCTCGCCTCTTCAGCTTCTTTAGCCATCCGCGTTTCCATTTCTGTCGGAGTAACCCATTCTCCATGAAATTCCACCAGCCCCTTCGCTTTTTGCTCTGCCGCAAACTTTTCCTCATACTCTTTAGCTAGGGCTTCACGAGCATCTGCGGTGTCCTGAGCAAGCTCTCCCTGATAACCCCTGAAAATGATTTCAACGGCTGCGAGGCTGCTTTCGTGAATCGCTTCGTCTGCTCTCTTTTTGAGCTTGTTGAGAACAGCCTCTTGGGCGTCAGCATATCCAGACATCGACAAAAAGACGGCTGCTGTCTCTGCAATTTCAACCGTCTGCGTCAGTTCAGAAGATGTGTACTCCACAGAGAGCTCACCTGTGGACCTGTTAAGCACCGGATATCTCTCGCCAGCATGCAGTAAAATTACGCCCGGCTTAAGGTCAACGTAATCCAAAGTATGCGAGAGGATAAAACCACTGCTCACCGATATGCCACCTGTCACACGCTGAATATTGAGCGGATTGCCGAATCGGTCTTTCAGTGGCAAAAGGGCTGCTGTTTTCTGACCCCTTGCGCCTTCACAGACGATTGAATAGCCCGATTCCGATTCGATTAGTAGGGGGTACGTTCCACCGTTTTTCAACGGCTCGAAACTGGATGCGGTGACGTTTGTTATCGAGAGGGTTGCTTTCGGCCATGCATATCCGGCCACGTGCCATGAGGTGTAATCCTGTGAAGATGTAGAGCCCGCGGTAGGGGCTACAGCTTCGCTATGGTTTGACTTTTGTTGAGCCTGAAGAAACTCGTCTTTGGTGACAAGAAACTGCCGTCTGATGTAGGCGGGCTTTCCTTTGTAGGTGACAAAACAGCGGTCGCCAGACATCCTCTCGATTCTAAGCTCAGTCCCCTTGGGAACTTCTTCCATGTCGGTGGGTTGTCCGTTCCGGTGGTAAAAAAGCTGGCTTCCATCTTGAGCTACCACGAGGATTGTCGGCTGGTCGGCAGCGAAGGCACGCGCTGCGAAGCACGCCAGAATGATTGAGACGAACACAGCGACTTTCCGAGCGTCAAGAATGTTACTGTTCACCGTGCTTGTCCTGTCGTTCGCCCAATCGAATGTGGCGACAGTCTACGCCTCAGCGATATAAACGGCAATCGCTAAAGCCGTCACAAATGCCGTAGCGTGTCACGCCGTCCGCTTCGGGTATTCAAGCTGCCAACCGGCGTACGACAGAGATTCTTCGACCCGCCTACGCTGAAGCTACGGCGGGCAGGCAGGCTCAGGTTGATAACCAGTGGCCCTGACTTCCGCGCTTGTAAAACATTGTATTACGGTGTGATGAAAACGATAGCGACGGGGGAGATCGATCGGGAGCAAACAACGGTCCGGCTGCGCGAGCTGGTACGGGATTAGAACCCCTATCAAAACCGTCGTTCGGTGCAGGTCTCCTGACTGCGCCGCCTAGGCGGACCGCGCGGAATGCGTCAAACGGCCAAGACGGGAGACCTTCGGTCGAGAATTGTGCGGGGTCAGGAGACCCTCGCACAGCCGGGCTTTGTTAGGCGCTCTTAATCCCGAGGGCGCTGATGGGCGGGCTGGTGGGGCGGCGCAAAGTTTATCGGGTTTATGGTTGACTTGCTATCCTTTCAGGATATGATAGCGGGTTGTTCTTTGAAATAGACACTTAGTTCCTAAGTGCCAGAGTGCATGAGTTCCTGGGTGCGCAGGTGGTTATGTGCCGGGGGAAGTGGGGTCGGCGCGATGGCGCTCATACTACGGCAAGCGGGACACTCGCGCCACCAACGGAAGGCAGGCCGCTCGTCGGACTCGGGATAAAGGGGGGGGCTATATATGTAATTCTGCGAAACGAAGCCAACGGTTTTTGGCGTGAGGCTGGAACGAAGGTACTTGTGGGAGAGGAGGTTGTGAGTTGTGGAACAACGGTTTTTGCATTGGCTTCGTTTGGCTTCGTTCGACCAAAAAACGGCTTCGTTTTGGGGTAAGATGGCCCGTTTGATCGGACTTTGCCCTCTTTTTGGGGTCGTTTTGAGGCTCGATTTCGAAGGGGATTAGGGGCTGCAACGGCGAAGAACTTCGTGATAGGTTTGGAGGAAGCGGCCGGGTTGCGGCCGACCGAGGCAATCTGAATCCAGACCGACAACCAACGATGGTTGTCTGAAGCACCTCACCCATTACGGACCGTTCTCGGGTTCGTTTACCGTCTCGGCAATCTTGTAGCGGATGGCGCGAGTCTTCATCCAGCGCACCGCCAGCAGATCGCTGGAGGATTTGAACAATCGGTTCCAGACGCCATAGTGGGCGCGGCCGGCATGGCGGGGGTGATGGCCCACGGGCACCTCGGTGACGGTGAAGCCATCCATCTTGATGAGCGTGGGCAGGAACCGATGCGCGCCTTTGAAGAATCTGATGTCGGCGATGCACTCGCGCCGAAACGCCCGGAAACAACAGCCGGCATCGCTGATGGTCTCGCCGCTGACCTTGTTGCGGACCCAGTTGGCAATCCGCGACGAAGCGATCCGGACCCAGCTATCGCCCTGTGCCCGCGCCGCCACTCGCGACGCGCAAACGCAGTCGGCCTGTTTCAATGCCGCCAGCAGTTTGGGGATTTCGGCGGGCGGATTCTGCATGTCCGCGTCCAAGGTAATGATGATGCGGCCCCGCGCGGCTTTCATTCCCGCCCACAGCGCGCCTGATTGTCCGCAGTTGAACGCGAACCGAAGGGCGCGGATGTGCGGGTCGGCGGCGCCCAACTGCCGCATCGTTTCCCAACTGTCATCGGTACTGCCATCATCCACCAAGACGATTTCGTAGCGCGTCGCCAACGGTTCGAGTGCGGCGCGCACGGCAGCGGTCAGGGGCCGGAGATTGCCCGCTTCATTATGGCAGGGTGCGACGACGCTCAGTTCCATCTCCGGGTTCATAACGCAGGAATCTGCCTAATGTTGAGAAAAAAGTCAGGGGATGCAACCGGAAAATGCCGCGCCGGACTCCTTCGCACGCCTGATCAACAGGACATCCCAGCACCTCTGTCGAAGCCGGGCTGTCCTGTATACTCTTGCATGGATTGGCGGCCGGATGCTTAAATGCGTGTCAATTGCATATGGAGGAAGCCCTCAGGAACCGTGACTCAGTCCGCGCCCTCACGATCGTTGCCTTCATCGTGGGAGCATTCGCGATCTTTGCCGGGCTGGGTCGGCTTTCCTTGATGCAACCGGATGAGGAACGCAATGCCGAGGTGGCGCGGGAAATGGAGCGCTCCGGCAGTTGGCTGATCCCGACTTACGATGGCCTGCCGTATCTGGACAAGCCGGCGTTTTTTTTCAAGAGTGTTGGACTTTCGTTCCGTCTGTTCGGCGAATCCAATGCGGCGGCGCGGCTGCCATCAGCAGTCTTTGGCTTCGGCCTGTTGGCGATGCTGTATGTTTTTTGCAGGCGTTCTTACGACCCGCAGGCGGCCGCGCTGGCGGTGCTCGTTGTCGGGACGTCGCCATTATATCTCGCATTCTGTCGGCTGGTAATCTTTGACATGATGTTGTCATTCTTCCTGTGCGGCGCGGTGTTCGCGGGGTATCTGGCCGAAGAACGCGAAGGCAGGGCCACGCGCGGTTGGTACCTGGTGGGGGCGATCTCCTCGGCATTCGCCACGCTGGTCAAGGGCCCCGTTGGATTTGTTGTGCCACTGTTGGTGTTGGGCATTTTCAACTGGACGGATGGCCGCCGCGGCGCGTGGAAGCGCCTGTTTGCCCCGATCAACATCGTCGCCTTCTTCGCCATTACGCTGCCGTGGTTTCTGGGCGTCGTTCATGAATACCGTGATTTCGCCCATTACGGACTTGTCGAAGAAACCTTTCGGCGTTACACCACGACGGCGTTTCGGCGCACCGGGCCGATTTACTACTACCTGCCATGGGTTTTTGGCGGTTGTTTTGCCTGGAGCGTCTTGCTGCCGGAATCGATGATCAGGGCATGGCATTCGCGAACACGGTGGACACGGGCGGATCGCCTTTTCATTGTGTGGTCCGTCACTGCGCTGGTCTTCTTCTCGATCTCGAGATCCAAGAGACCTGATTACATACTGACCGTCGTCGTGGCCCTGGGCGCGCTTGTTGCCCGAGTATTTGCCCTCGCCATCGGGGGAAGAAACCCGCAGGCGATGCGGACCGTGCTGCGCGGGACGACAGGTTTGGCGGGGGTGAGCGCACTCGCCGCCGGCTTTTTGGGGGCGGCGATTCTGAAACCGGAACTGGTGAGCTGGCTTGCCAGAAATCGCAGTGGCGAATTCGGACGGCTTGGGCCGGTGTATGTTCCCGCCCTGGGGGTGTCACTGGCAACCGTCGTGCTGGCAACCATCGCTCGGTGGCGAGGGGATGCGCGGCTGGCGTTGGCGACTTTCGCGGTGCTGCCCTGCGCGGTGCTGTTGGCGGGCCGTGATGGTCTGCAGCGGTACGCCGAGTCAAAATCAACGCGGGCGCTGGCCGAGAGGATTTCCAGTCTGCCCGCACAAGCCGAGGTTGCCTGTTTGGAATGTTTTCCCACCGGCCTGCCATTTTACCTGAAACGACCCGTCACCGTCGTCAGCACCGATGGCCGGGAATTAACCAGTAACTACATCTTGTTCATGCTCACGAAATCAGCTGTCATGCCAAAACCGCTGGTGCCGGTCCGCGAATTCGATCGGTGGCTGGGTGGACAGGATCGGCCAGTGTATCTCATTTCCGGCAAGAACGGGCGGGCGACGCTGGATGCGGTTGCAACGCGCCGTGGCGTGGCGGTGACGGAACTGGCACCCGGCTGGTGGGGCGCGTTGTTGCCCGCGTCGAAGGAGGTGTGACATGTGCGGCGTGTGCGGCATAGCTTCGTTGCGCGGCTCGCTGAACCAGGATCTCGCCAGTAGTCGAGTGCGGGGAATGGTGCAGGCTCTTGGTCATCGCGGGCCTGACGAAACCGGTGAGATCGTCGACACCTATGCGGCGTTGGGTGCCGCACGGCTGGCGATCCGCGGCCTGAGCTCCGGCAAACAACCTCTCGTGGATCGCGCCAGCGGTGTCACCGTCGTGTGCAACGGCGAGATCGACAATCACCATGAACTCCGCACGTGGTTGGAGGCGCACGGTCGCCCGGTCGAGTTGGCGACGGACATCGCGGTGATCCCGGGATTGTATCTGGAACTCGACACGGCCTTTGTCCAACGGCTGATTGGCAATTTTGCCATCGCGATCTGGGACCCGCGCCGTCGCCGGGTCGTTTTCGCCCGTGACCGCGCCGGTGAACGTCCGTTGTTTTTCGCGGTGCAGAACCATCTGATCCGGTTCTCCACGGAAATCGCGGCGCTGGCGTGCGACCATGGGTCACCCTTGACGCTCGATCGCGAGGCGCTGGGCAATTATCTGCAGTTCGGCTGCTTCGCGGCTCCAAAGTCTCCGTTCCAGGAGATCCAGAAGGTCGCGCCGGCGGAAATCGTCACGATCGATGCGAACGGGATCCAGCAACAACGGTACTGGCGGTGGGAAATCCCCACAACGCCAAAGCGCGCGGCGTCGGTTGACGGCTTTGACACTGTTTTCCGCGAGGCGGTGCGCCGCCAGAGCGACGTCGATGTGCCCTACGGCGTTTTCCTCAGTGGCGGCGTCGATTCGTCGCTGGTGGCCGCCGTGGCGCGGGCGGTGCGGCCCGATTACAAGCTCAAAGCCTACACGCTGCGGTTCTCAGAGAAATCGTACGACGAAGGGCTGTTCGCGGAGCGCGTCGGCCAGATGCTGGGAATCGAAACGGTGCCCGTTTGGGTCACACCGGAGGCGATTCGGGACGGCATCGGCGAGTTGGTCAGCCTCGTCGGTGAACCGCTGGCCGATCCCGCATGGATGCCGACGGCGCTGTTGGCGCGGCGCGCGTCGCAAGATGTGAAGCTCACGCTGGTGGGAGAAGGCGGCGACGAATTGTTCGGCGGATATCCGACCTACATTGGCGCGCAATTCGCGGCGCGTTACGCCCGGCTTCCCCGTCTGCTGAAGGCGACGATCGCCGGCGCCGTCAATGCCTGGCCGCCCAGCAACAAGAAGGTAGCGCTCTCGTTCCTGCTCAAAAAATTCGTACAGGGTGCCGACCTGGATGGAGTGTCCCGCCATCTGTCATGGACTTCGAACATCCCCCCCGCGCTCTTGCGGCAGCTCGGGGTTGAGCCGGTGGTGCAGCCGGCGGTGGACCATTCCCCGGAGGCGCTGCTGGACCTGGTGCAACAGCGGGACCTCGAGACGTCGCTCGCCGAAGGGCTGCTGACCAAGGCAGATCGTGCGAGCATGAGCTCGGCGCTGGAACTGCGCGCGCCGTTCCTGGACCGCGACGTGATGGAGTTCGCGGCCACATTGCCCCGCGCCGAACGCGTCCACGGGACGAAAACAAAAGTGTTTCTGAAGCGGTACGCGCTTCGCTATCTGCCGTCGTCGATTGTGAACCGAAAGAAACGCGGATTATCCGTGCCGCTGGCGGCCTGGCTGCGGGGTCCGCTGCGCGAGTGGGCCGAATCGCAATTGTACTCCGAGTTGCTGGGTGACGCCGGACTCAACAATGCCGCGGCCTTGAAACTGCTGGAGGAGCATTGCCAGCGCCGCGCCGATCATGCCCGGGTGCTCTGGACGCTGATCGTGTTGAGCAAATGGTTGACGTGGGCATCCGAACGGGGGACGCCATGAACGTGCTTGTCACCGGCGGCGCCGGGTTTATCGGTTCGCACGTGGTCGAGCGACTTCTCGACCGCGGGGATCGCGTGACGGTCATTGATGATTTCAACGATTTTTACGATCCTTCTGTCAAACGCCGCAACGTGGCGGCGTTTGCCGGGCGCGTGCGCATGGTCGAGGCGGACATTTGCGATCAAGCGAAGGTGCGCGACCTGTTTCTGCGCGAGCAAGTCGAGACCATCGTGCATCTTGCCGCGCGGGCGGGCGTGCGGCCGTCATTGGCGAATCCGCAACTGTATCTGCAGGTCAACGTGGTCGGGACGCAGAACCTGCTGGAACTGGCGCGGGAATTCGGCGTGACGAAATTCGTGTTCGCCTCGTCTTCCAGCGTGTACGGGACGAGCCAACCTGTTCCGTTTCGGGAAGACATGGGACCGCTGCAACCGATCTCGCCGTACGCGGCCACCAAGCTGGCCGACGAAGCGCTCTGTCATGTGTATCATCACCTGTGCGGACTGGACGTGGCATGCCTGCGGTTGTTCACCGCGTATGGACCGCGGCAACGACCCGACCTGGCCATTCATAAATTCACCAGCGCGATCTGGCGGGGCCAGCCGGTCGAAATGTACGGCGACGGCACGACGGCGCGCGACTACACGTATGTGGACGACGTCGTGCAGGGATTTGTGGCGTGCCTCGACCGCGAAGTGGGGTTTGAGGTTATCAATCTGGGCGAATCGCGGACGGTGGAGTTGCGGGAGTTGGTGCGATTGATCGAGACGGCAGTGGGGAAGAAGGCGCACCTCCGGCGATTGGCGGAGCAGCCCGGCGATGTGCCGATCACGTACGCGGACATCTCGAAGGCGAAACGGCTGCTCGGGTACAACCCGCGGGTGGATATTGAGGAGGGGATTCGACGTTTCGTGGAATGGTTCCGAACGCAGCTATGAAGATCGAATTACCGGAGGGGGAGTTCGATGCGTACATTTTTGACTGTGACGGCACGCTGGCGGACACGATGCCGCTGCACTACAAGGCGTGGTTGGCCGTGCTGAAGGAATACGAGTGCGATTTTCCCGAGGCGTTTTTCTATCAGCTCGGCGGCGTGCCGACTGAAAAGATCGTCGAGATTCTCAACGAGCGTCACGGGCGCGCGATGCCGGTGGAGGAAACGGCGCGAACGAAGGACGAAATGTTCATCAACATGATTCCGCAGACGATGCCGATCGAGCCGGTGGTCGATTTGGCGCGCGAGCTTCACGGCGTGAAGCCGCTCGCGGTGGCGTCGGGCGGCACACGCGAGATTGTGCACAAGACCCTCGAGGCGCTGGGCATCCGTGGGATGTTCCAGGCGATTGTGACGGTGGAGGATTATCAGAATGGCAAGCCGGCGCCGGACCCGTTTCTGGAAGCGGCGCGGCGGCTCGGCGTGGCGCCGGAGAAATGCCTGGTGTTTGAGGACACGACGGCGGGAATCGAGTCGGCGCGGGCCGCAAAGATGCAATGGGTGCTGGTTCAGCCGCCGTCCCGCAAACCGTAGACGACGAGCCAACCGCTCACCTTCCGCGAGACCACCTGCGATCGCGCTGCCCGAGGCCCGTCGAAACCAATGCCTTCAGGCAGCGAGCGCGCGATCGATTCCGAGCTGATGCAACGCGGCGGCAACGGCATCGCGCAGCGTCCGAGGGTTCATATCGTCCTGATTCAGAAGCACCACTCCGGCCAGCTCGAGTTTTTGCGAAATACCCTCGCGCGGATAACCCGAGACAACGATGGCCGGTGTGAGAACTCCCTCCTGACGCATGACGCGCAACAGTTCGCCGCCATCCATGCCCGGCAACTGCCAGTCGAGCACGACCAGCGCGTAGCGCGCGCGTCGCATCTTATCGAGAGCTTCCCGAGCTTCGCCCGCTTTGTCCGGGACCATCTCGTGCTCGAATGGCCAGGATTCACCGAGGTGTCGGATGACGGCTTCCCGATCAGCGTCATCGTTGATCACGACGAGAACGCGGAAGGCGCGACTCGAAATGTCGTTCTCCGAGTTCATACAACGCCCTGACGGCAATCTACGCCTGTCTAGCGGACTTGCAACTCGTGATGCAGGATACTGAGCGCGTAAATCGCGGCGGTCTCGGCGCGCAGCACAAGCGGGCCGAGCGAGAGCGGGAGGCAGCCCGCCGATTTGGCGAGGCCAAGCTCGGCAGGCGTGAAATCACCTTCGGGGCCGATGAGGAGCAGGACAGATGGAGTGCTTGAGTGCCCAAGTGACGGAGCGCCGGAGAGGATGGTTTTGAGCGGCTTGGCGTCGGGCTGAAGCGAACCGATGAGTTTCAGGTCGTGCTTCGGCAGCGACGCGAGAAAGTCGTGCGCCGCTTGGGGCGGCTGGATTTCCGGCAGCCAGTTGTTGCCACACTGTTTGCAGGCGTCGAGCGCGATATCGCGCCAGCGGTCCGGGCGCTTCGAGTCCTCGTCGATCTTGACGATGGTGCGATCTGAAATAAGCGGGACGACGACCGCGACACCCAACTCGGTCGCCTTTTGCACGATCAGATCCATGCTCTTCTTCGGAATGGCTTGCGCCAGCGTGATGCGGCAGGGCAACGCGGGCGAGGTGGACTGTGTCAATATTTTCAAACGCACCGAGTCCCCGACGATTTCCGCGATCGCGCATTGGGCCTCGTGGCCGCGTCCATCGAACACATTCAACGTGTCGCCGGTTTTGAGACGGAGTACGTGAAGCGCATGGTGCGCCTCGGGGCCGGAGAGAACCGGTTGCTGGAGATTGCCGAGAAAGAAACGATTCACGGGGCCATTGTAGTGACGTCGTCATCGAAGCGCAAGCGGCTGACTTTGCTCCGGCGGCTCAGAATGTCACCCAGAGCGTTATTTCCCGCCGAAGAACCGCCTAGCTTTATTGAGGAACGATTTCAGTTGCGGGTAGGAATCCTCATGAACGATGGCGGAGAACTCCTCGAGCTTTTCGCGTTGGGCGCGGGAGAGCCGCGACGGGACTTCGACGATGACGCGGACGTGCTGGTCGCCATGGCCGTGGCCGTGGACATTGGGCAGGCCTTTGCCGCGGAGGCGGAACAGCGTGCCCGCTTGCGTGCCCGCAGGAATCTTGAGACGCGCCGCGCCGGTGAGCGTGGGTACTTCAATTTCGCCACCCAGCGCTGCCATCGGAAAACTGATCGGCACTTCGCACAGCAGATCGTCGCCGTGCCGGGCGAAGATCTCGTGTTCGCGGACACGCACCACGACGTACAGATCACCCGCCGGCCCGCCATGGATGCCCGCTTCGCCGTTGCCCGAACTGCGCAACCGCGAACCGTCATCGATGCCCGCCGGGATGCGGACCTTCAATTTCGTGCGCTGTTGGATGCGGCCTTCCCCGCCGCAACGCTTGCAGGGATTGGTGATGATCTGTCCCGCGCCGTGGCAGCGCGGGCACGTGGACGCGACGGTAAAAAACCCGCGCGAATGAGCCACCTGACCCTGGCCGTGGCACGTCGGACAGGTTTCGGCCTGCGACCCATCCGTCGCGCCGCGTCCGTGACATTCGGGGCACGTGTCGAGCTTGTTGAACGTGATTTCTTTCTCGGCACCACCCGCGGCTTCTTCGAGATCGATTTCCAGGTCGTAACGCAGATCGTTGCCGCGCTGAGCCCCGCCCTGCGCGCGTCGACCGCCAGCGGCGCCGCCAAAAGCCTGCTCCAAAAAATCGTCGAGAATGCTGCCGCCCGCGCCGCCGAAGACATCGCGAAAGACCTCGAACGGATCGTGAAACCCTCCCGGATAACGCCCGCCCGCGCCGCTGCCCGGCGCAAATGCCGCGTGGCCGAACCGGTCGTAGGCGGCGCGCTTGTCGGCGTCGCTGAGCACTTCGTAGGCCTCGCCGACCTCCTTGAATTTTTCCTCCGCTTCCTTGTCGCCGGGATTCTTGTCGGGGTGGTACTTGAGTGCGAGCTTGCGATATGCCCGCTTGATCTCTTCCTCCGTCGCCTCGCGCCCGACGCCCAGGACCTCGTAGTAATCGCGCTTGGTCATGCTGATTTCTTGGGGCCCGCTCCGGTCTTTGCCGTCGGCTCGGTCTCGGCCGACCGGCCCTTGCTGACGATCACGCGGGCCGGGCGCAGAAGGCGGTCGGCGAGTTTGTAGCCGCGCTGGAGCTGTTCCACCACGTGCCCCTCGGGATGCTCCCCCGACTCGATCTGGCTGACCGCTTCGTGGAGGTTGGGGTCGAACGGATGGCCGGCGTTGGCGATGACTTCCTGCAGGCCGAATTCGACCAGCGAACGGCGGAACTGGCCGTACACCTGGGTAATGCCTTCGAGCAGGGACGAATTGTCCGCGCCGTGCTTCTGGGCCGCGTCGATGGCCCGTTCGAGATTGTCGAGCACCGGCAGCAACGCGGCCACAACGCGCTCGGAGGTGAATCGGGCCAGCTCCTCTTTCTCGCGGGCGACACGCTTGCGATAGTTCTCGAGGTCGGCGGCCGCGCGGAGAAACTTGTCCCAGTTCTCGTCGGCGGTGGCGGCCTTGGCCTTCAGGGTCGCCAATTCTTCCACGGAAATGGAGTCGACCACCTCGGGCTCGGCTGGCGGGGCATCGGTTTTCGGCGGAGCCTCGGCCACAGGGGCGGATGCGGGCTCCGGTTTCGTGTGTTTGTTCTTCGCGCTCATATGAATTTGTATTTCGTCGGCAAGTCGGCTCAAAAGCCCTTCGGCGGCGGCGTCACATCGACCCATTCGACGACCAACTGCCGTTTCCGGTCCTGCCGCGTAAACAGTTTTGCGACGCGCGTGTGGTCCGCCGTTTTCCACAGGCGGTAATTGCCCGTGTCATTGTCGACTTTGTCTTCGCCGTGCGACCATACCGAAGCGCCCTTGTTTGCATCGAGGATCGTCTGCACCGCGTCTTCGCTCAGCGTCCCCGGCGAGGTGTAACTCTCCCAGAGTGACAGGCCGGCAGCCGATCTCCCCTCCCGTGACTGCTTGGAGGTGCCGTAATGAACGACGATCTCCAGCCCCTGGGACTCGTAATGGCAGACCCGATACCCCTGTTTGGGCGACGGATCGGCACATGATTGGGGCGCGCCATAGCGCTGCGCGACCTGTTGCTCGACCTCGCCGAGGCGGGCCTGGCAGGTCGCGCCGAGCATCAGAATCCCGACGAACATTGTCCACGCCTTCATTGGTTCGACTCCTTCACAAAACCGACATTGTTGAAACCGTCAACAGCGGGCCCCTGATGGCGGGTGTTCGCCCGGGCCCGTGAAGCTACAATGGGGGACAGCTAGGTTTTTTTCAAGTATTTGACCAGGCGCAGAGTGTTGCCCGTCTGGTCATTGGAGCTGTACTGCACTTCGTCCATGAAGTTGCGCATGATGAAGATGCCGTAGCCGTTGTGTTTCATCTCCCGCAGGCGGTTTTCGGCGTCCGCCGGGCGATAGCTGGCGAAGTCGAAGCGCTGGCCGTGGTCGTTGATTTCGACGACCAAGCGGCTGCCTTCCGTTCGGATATCGAGACGGATCTCGGGGTCGCAATGCTGCCAGCGCCATTCTTTGTCGGGGGAATAGGCGTGTTTGATCACGTTGGAACACGCTTCATCGACCGCCATCTCGATCTTGGCCGCTTCCCGCTCGTCAAACCCGATCTTGCGCGCCAGGTCGCCGACGATGGCGCGGATGTGAGGCAGATAACTCTCGTGACCGGGCGCCTGGAGCTGGAGCTCGTTGGCCGACTCTTTGCGTTGAATGTTCTGGGGCGATTCCATGGGACCCGGGGAAGACAACTACCTCGCAGTGAAACTGGCGATGGCGTCCTGTTCGGTATGGAGCACGCGGAGGACCTTCGTGAACCCCAACAACTCGATGATGTGGTAGATGCGATCGGGGACGTTGAGCAATCGCACATCGCCATCGTGCTCGCGGGCCCGTTTGGCGAACCCGATCAGCGCACCCAGCCCGGCGCTGCCGATGTAGTCGAGCGCCTGGCAATCCAACACCAGGTAGTACCGGCCCTGCTGGAACAGCACGTTGAATTGCGCTTCGAGGCGCGGAAATGAAAACATGTCCAGGGACCCGCCGAGCCGGATCAACTCGACCGCGCCGCGGGCCTCGGACACAATGCGAAAATCTTTCATGGCTGCCTGCCGCTTTCCGGGCGTTGGCGCCGGCGCTCCGCCCGTTCCTGCAGGAACCGGGTCAGTTCGCGGAACTTCGGCGCGTTGCGTTCGTCGGCGCGGACGAGATTGTCGTGCGCTTCGATCATCAGATCGGCGGTTTCATCCTTGCCGACCGGATGCTCGAGCCCGGCGAGATCCGTGTCCGGCAATTCGCGATACTCGGTTTCCGCAAGGGGAGGCAGAGTGCTCGAGTTCACGGTGAGCAGCCGGTCGAGGCCAAGCGTCCGCAGCAATTCGAGGTTCCGTGGATCGATGTTGGCCACATGAACCGTGGCTGGCTTCCCGTCGCGGCGCAGACGCAGGCCGATGCCCGCCAGTACCCCGAGGAACGTGCTGTCCATCCCCTGGCACTGGCCGAGATCGACAATGAACTCCTGCGCTCCCTCGTCGATCTTCTGGAGCGCGAACTGGCGTAGCGGTTGGCTGTTCTGGAATGTTCCACGTCCGGCGACACGGATGTAGACCCGATTTTCCGAGCAGCCTGCCGAAATTCCTTTGAGTGACTCCTTCACGGTTGCGGCGCTGTCACCTCCATCATCGCAACACTCTGATCATCATACTACAGCAAAACAGCCCCGGACGAAAGCGTGAAATCGTCGACGCGGCGCGCCGGGTGAGAAGCACGTCGGTTGTCCCTCAACCACACCGGTCATCGCGGATCTGGAGCGGGCGATTCCACCGCGTGATACCCGGCGCAAACGATCAGATAGACCTGACGATTCAACCCCCAACATCTTGGCACCTCCACCAATTGCGGTTCTGCAACCCGCTCGAAACGGCGACGAAGTTGCGTCATCACACTCGCGCCGGGGCTGGGCGCAACGGCCACCGCGGGCCGGCCCTCGAATTTCCGCAAATCGGTCCAATACCGATAGCCGAGACCCTGCCCGCCGGTGGCGAACGGGTTGACGCACTCGTCGGGAGCGCGCAGGTGGAAGCCGAGTTCGGCGGCAATATCATATTTGTCCATCCCGATCAGGAACGGCTCCTGTTTGGTCTCATTTCGCACCCGGGTGCGCAGGATGTTCACCCGCTCCGCGACTGCGTTCCAGCCACCGGCACGGACGTAGGCAAAGCATTTCGGCATGTCTGCGACAGCCGGCCACCGGTCGATCCCCGGGATAGATGCGATGGGGTTGGGCACTCCCCAGGCCAGGCCGATGTGGAACAGCGCCACCACAAAACCGCACAGTGTGGCCGTCAGGATGGCGCCCCATCTCCAGCGTCGCGCCCGCGTCGGCTCGGCTGCGCGCAGACCATCGAGCGTTATCGCCGCCGCGCCGGGCAACACGGACAGAAACGCGGGCGCCGTCCAGTTGACATGGATCTCCGTCTTGAGACTGGCCGCGGCAAAGAGAAAGAACAACGGCAATGAGAACGAAGCCAGAAAACTCCACCGATCATCGTGCTGCAGCCAGCCCCGGCCGACCCCGCGCGCCGCCGCCCATGCGAACAACGCGAACAGGGGCGGCATGAGGATTCCCAGTTGGACGCCCCAGAAGAGCAGGACCGTCCACCACGCGTGCCCCTGGGTTCCCGAGGCGCGCGAACTCTGAAAGAGAAATGACGCCCACTCGTGCTGTGAGTTCCAGACGATTACGGGGCTGAAGACCGCCAGCGCGATGGGCAACGCCAGCCAGGGCTCGATCCGACGCAGCCAGTGGCGGTGGTTCGGCGACAACAGCAGGAACCACAGCAACGACGGCGCCAGCAGCAGCGCGTAGTATTTGGAGAGCAGCGCGCCGCCAAATGTTACGCCCGCCGCCAACCAGTACCCGCCGCGTCCGGTTTGCAACGCCTTCGAGATCAGGTAGAGCGTTGCCGCCCAGAAAAACAACAGCGGCGCATCGGGCGTCACGATCAATCCCGCGCCGACGTAGACCGGCACCAGCGTGAACATCACTGTCCCCAGCAGCGCGGCTCGTTGTCCAAACCACATTCGGCCCGTCAGGAACAACAGCCCGGCGGTTCCAACCCAGAGCGCGAATGTCATGATGCGCACGCCCATCGCTGTATTCCCGCACAGGGCCGTCCCCATCATGATGAACCATGCCACCATCGGCGGATGATCGTAGTAGCCGAGCGCGGGATGTTGCGCGTAGGTCCAGTAGTATGTCTCCTCGGGGATCAGTTCGATGGCCCCGCACATCACCAGCCGCACCACCGTCAATCCAACCACCATGGCGACCGCGGCGATGCACAAGCCATTGCCCGGCCGTCGCGGCATCGCGGTAGCGGTTTCAACTTGTTCGGGCACGATCATGCGGACGACGACACGCCGCATTCTGGCATGGTCACTTTGAGCCCGTCCAGAAGGAATCTCACTCGAAGCGCCTTCCGAGACCCCGTTTCCACTGCCGTAAACCCCAAAACGAAGCCAAACGAAGCCAACGCAAAAACCGTGATTCGAAAACTCACAACCACCTCTCCCATAAGCACCTGCGTTGCGGCCGCGCGCCAAAAACCGTTGGCTTCGTTTCGCAGAATTACATATATAGCCCCCCCCGTCTATCCCGAGTCTGACGAGACGCGCCACAGACTTTGCCATTGGCGCAAACCAACCACTATTTCAAAGAACGCTCCGATCATATCACGTAACGATATGCCCGTCAAACATAAATTGGATATGCCGCTGCCGACCCCTCGCTCTCCGGTCATTCCCTTCCACAAACGGGCAAGGGGTGGCTTCCTCAAGTCTGTCTACGGCAGGGAAATCCCGATCCGGTAGAATTCCTGCGGCGGAATCGGATTCGTATCGGTGATCGTGATTTGACTGCCGTTCGTCAACGGCCCCGTGTACGTCGTGAGCGGGAGCCATACCCCGCTCGTCAGATCGGTGCTGAACTGCGGTGTGTAGGCGCGTCCCAACGCCAACGGGGTGAAGAACAGATTGTTTTGCGGCGGCTGGTTCGTGCCGCCGGCGATGTTGAGCACAAATACGGACGTCGGATTGGTCGGGTCCAGACCCGCCGTATACTTGAACAGGTTGTTCTGTCCCGTCCCGTCGGCATCACACGTGGCGCAGGAAAGATCGTTCGCTTGACCCGTCGGATGCCCAAAGTACGTCTCGGTCCACAAATCGGGCAGGCCATCGCCATCGCTGTCCGCCGGCGGCGGGCTGCTCAACTGGCTCAGCACGATCCGATAGAACACGGTGCCGCGAGCCGCCGCGCCGACGTCTTTGGTCCATTGGATGCCGCCGTTGCCGGGGATGTTGGTCACGATGCTCGTCCACGCGCCGCCCATGAAATCGCAGCGCTGTAGCGCATAGTATTTCCCGCTGACTGACGTGAACCATACGCGCATGTCCGCACCAACGGGCGCAATTGCCGTAATCCGAAACGCTGAGCTCCCGTTCGTCGGGTCGAGCCCGGCCAGGTAATCCTGCAGGACGGTCAACCCTGTGCCGTCGAGGTCCTTGTTGGCGAGATTGGAATCGAGCGGGTCGAGGCCGTATTGCTGCTTCCACCCGTTCAGAATTCCGTCGCCGACCGCGCTCAGATTCGGATCGAGCACGAGGTTGCTGACGATGATCGTGCCGCCATTGCGGACGATCTGGCCGCACGTGTTGGTCATGATCAGCGTGTCCACTTGCAGCAGGCCGCCGGGGCCGACTACCAACGTCCCACGGCTCACGTTCAGGATCGCCGTGTGACTGGCGTTGGTGACAAACAAACTGCCGGTGCCGGCCACGACGACCTGGCCGCTCGTGGTCCCCGAGCAATTCCCGATCACCAAGCTCGACAAAACGGAGGCCGTGCCGCCGGTCACGGTCAACGAGGCCGGTCCGCCCGTGTTGTTCGCGACGGTTGCCGAAGACATTTGCGCGCTGCCGGCGGTGATGGTCAACTGGCCCGGGCCGCTGGTGCCGATCAGCACGTTTACGTTGGTCGCGACAAGCTGCCCGCCCGTCACCCACACGGACCCACCCGCACTGGTGCTACCGATGTTCAGAATCGAGGAAGCCACCAGTTTGCCACCGGCAATCGTTACGGTGGCTCCGCCGCCGATTGAGACGCGGCCGGACAACACGGTCCCATTCGATATCGTCATCTGCCCCGTGCCGGCCGGCCCCACTGTCAGCCAATTGGGTTGCCCCCCGTTGGTCGTGGTCAACTCCCCACCGGTGATCCATACCGAGCCCGTCGCGCCGGCCAGTTGGCCAATCGTCAGCGACGAAACCCTCACGGTTGCCCCGTTCGATATGACCAGCGTGCCTTGCGAACCGGCCGAATAGCCAATGGTGCCCCCGCCGGCTGTGACCGTTCCCGCCGATACCACCATCAGACCGGTCGCCACATTGCCGACCACGAACGGGGGAACCTCCGCGCTTCGTGTTCCGAACCCGGCCCGACTACCGTTCTGACAGGAGAATGCGCCGTCAACCGTGAAGCCGGACTTTGTGTTTGCGGCGTCCATCTGCAACGCGGAGTTTTCCAGATCCAACACGCCGCCGGAACCGATCCCGATTGCCTGCAGCACGTGCAGGGGAGTATTCGTGCCCGCCGTGCTCACCAGCAGAGTATTCGTCGCTCCCGCCGGGGCCGACACCGTGAGGTTGCTGATCGTCATCGTGCTCGGAGCATTGCTGACCGTCGTGGCATCGATCGTGACAACCTTCGAGCCGTCATTGGTGATGAGCACCCCCGACAGGTACACATTCGGCGGCACACCCAATGACCAAGGGCACACGACCCCGCAGCCGTCTTCCCATTTCCAGCTCCCGGAATTGATCCACGAATCAAACGAGCTTGCGAAAGTCGTCGCGTTCGTGACGTTGCTAAACGGCGAGTAGCCGCCGACGTTGCTCGCCCGCACCCGATACCAATACGTCGTGTTGGTTGTCAGTCCGCCGCTGACGTATGTCATAACGTTCGACCCGACCGTCGCAATCTGCGCGAATGCGCCCGGCGTGCCGCCGCCATCCGGAGCCCGTTCAATTGCGAACCCCGTTTCGTCGTTGGCGGCGTCAGTCCATGTGACGCTGACCTGTGAGCCGGACAGGGGTGCTGCGGTCAGATTCGTCGGCGCCAGTGGAGCCAGAGGCAAGGTCATTGCCGAAGCCTGATTGCTGTAATCAGAGTACGTGGTCCCGCTGAATGCTCGGACGCGATACCAATACGTCGTATTCGGCAGCAAACCTATGTCACTGTAGGTTGTGACGTTGCTCGACACTGTCGCGATTTGAGCGAATGTACCGGGAACGCCGCCGTTGTCCGGTGCCCGCTCGATGGCAAATCCGGTTGCGCCGGGCGAATTGTTGAGCCAGGAAAGGCCGATCTGACTGGACGAATGAGCCCCCGCCGCAAGCGAAGATGGACTACCGAGTGGACAGGGAAGACTCAGTGCCAAACCGAACGACCAACCGGCGGCGATTGCGATCACGTTCGTGAGGCCCTCGGGAGGTTCTGACGCCCCGTAGGAATTATCACCCCAAGCGACGACCACGCCGTTGCTCTTCAAAGCGAGGCTATGATATCCCCCGGCGGCGATGGCCACAACCCCGCCCAGCCCTGCTGGCGGCGCCGACTCCCCGAAGGAATTGTCTCCCCAACCAACTACCGTGCCGTCGCACTTCAATGCCAGACTGTGATAGTCACCGACGGCGACAGCAACCACGCCAGTCAACCCCGGTGGCGAGGTAGCTTGGCCGGCGCTGTTATCGCCCCAACCGATCACGATTCCATTGGTGGTCACTGCCAGGCTGTGATAGAGACCGGCAGCCATCGCGACGACACCGGTCAATGAGGTGACTCCCAGCGTGTCACCCCAGACAACAAGAACACCATTATTCTTGAGTGCCAGACTTTCGTTCCCGCCGGCGGCGATGGCAACCACGCCCGTCGTTCCTGCCGGCGGAGTGACACCCCACATGTCATTACCCCAGCCGATGACGGTGCCGTCGCTCTTCAATGCCAGACTGAATCCGTCGCCGTTTGCGATTGCCACAACACCGGTCAGCCCCGCCGGTGGTGTGGATTGGCCCCAGTCATTATCGCCCCAGCCCACGACGGTACCGTCCCTGGAAAGAGCCAGGCTCTGGGCGCTATTGGCAGCAATAGCGATCACGGAAGCAAGGCCTGTTGGAGTCGTGGTCTGACCATCGTCATTGTTTCCCCAGCCGGCTACATATCTTGGGCAGGGAGCCGGCGGGAACGCGCCCACCACATTGCTATAGATGGAGTCCCCAGTATTGTCGTATGCGCGCACACGATACCAGTAGAGCGTAAGCGGTTGCAGTCCGGTGTCGCTGTAGCTGTTGGCAAGCGCGCCGACCGACGCAATCTGCGCCCACGCGCCCGGCACGCCACCATTGTCCGGGGCGCGCTCGATGAGAAAGCCCAGTTCGGTGGTGCTGTTATTTGTCCACGTGAGATTGATCACACCCACGGAAACGCCGATCGCCATGAGTCCTGATGGCGCAGCCACCGACGGCACCGCGGCGCTTGCCGTATTGCTGAAAGCAGAAACTGCACGGGCGGTGAAAGCCTGTACCCGGTACCAATAAGTTGCGTTCGATGCCAGCCCTACGTCGCTGTAGTTTGTCGTGCTTGAGCTCACCGTCGTGATCTGAACCCATGTGCCCGGGCTGCCGTTGCTATCTGGTGCCCGCTGGATTGCTACCCCATCGGCAGGTCCATTGTTGGTCCACGCGAGGTTGACTTGGTTGGTCGAAACGGTCGTCGCCGTCAGGCTCGATGGGGCGAAGGGAACCGTCGTTGCGTTGACGGGGTCGCTACAGGGTGAATACCCGTTCGCATTGTATGCTTGCAAGCGATACCAATAGGTCGTGTTCAGCGCTACTGCATTGTCGACGTAGCTCGTGCTATCGCTTCCGATCGTTGCCACCTGACTCCAAACCCCGGGCACACCTCCGCTGTCCAGCGCCCGCTCGACCACGATGCCGTCCGCATAATTGGCAAGATTTACCCACGAGAGGCTGATCTGGCTCGGACTAACCGAAGCGATGGTCAACAGGATCGGCGCTGCGGGTTGCGTGGGCGCATTGGTTTCATTGCTGTAAATGGAATCGCCGAAACTGTTGTGTGCCCGCACCCGGTACCAGAATTTCGCGTTCAGGCCCAATCCGCCGCTCGTGTAGTTGGTGGCGGTGCCTCCCAGTGTGGCGATTTGCCACCACGTACTGGGCGAACCAGACGCATCGACGGCTTGCTCGACCAGCACTTCGTCCTGCGTCGCAGCGGTGTTCACCCACGACAAGCTGATCTGGTCCGGGGCCGTTGGCGTGGCGGTCAGATTGGAAGGACCATTGGGAGCGCAGGTCAACGCCAAGCTAAACACGGCAGCTCCATCGATTGCCGTCACTCCCTGCAAACCAGCCGGCGGCGTCGCCTCGTTGAACAAGTTGTCACCCCATCCGACGACAGTGCCGTCGCTCTTGAGGGCCAAATTGTAAAAGCCAGCAGCGGCTATTGCCGCTACGCCTGACAGTCCCGATGGTGGATTGTTCTCACCGTACGTGTTGTCTCCCCAGCCGACCACGGTCCCGTTGCCAAGGAGGGCGAGAGCATTGTCGGAGAACATCGAAATGGCGACAACTCCACTCAACCCGGACGGTGGCGCAGAGTCGCCGCAGTTCAAGCCCCACTCCACCACGGTCCCGTCGCTCTTCAATGCGAGACTTGAGTTGGCACCGGCGGCGATGGCCACGACTCCCTGGAGTCCGGCGGGCGGGGTCGCTTGGCCACAATAGTTATATCCCCAGCAAACCGCCGTGCCGTCGCTCTTCAATGCCATACTGTGCAGACCGCCGGCGGCGACCGCAACGACATTGGAAAGCCCTGCAGGTGGAGATGCTTCGCCCGCGTCATTGTCGCCCCAGCCGACCACCGTCCCATCTCGTTTCAATGCCAAGCTGTGACCGCTGGCGGAGATGGCAACCACGTTGGAAAGTCCGGCCGGTGGCGTTGCTTCGCCGTACCAGTTGTAACCCCAGCCGATCACTGTGCCATCGCTCCTGAGCGCCAACACATCGCCGCCGCTTCCTGCGGCAATGGCCACCACATTTGTCAGCCCCGGCGGGACCGTGGTCTCTCCGTAGCTATTGTCGCCCCATGCGACCAGTGCGTTGGGGCACAGTGTTGGGGTGACGGTGCCTCCGACATTGCTGTAAACCGAGTCGCCTCCCGCGTTGTACGCGCGCACGCGGTAGTAATAGGTCGTGCCGGGCCACGCTCCGTTGTTGCGATAAGTTGTCGTGTTGGGGAGCAGTTGTGCGATCTGCGTGAAATTCGTCCCGTCGAGTGATCGTTCCACCATGAACCCGGCTTCGTTGGTTGAGGTATCGCTCCAGGTCAGATTGATCTGGAATGGTGACACAGCGACGGCCTGAAGATTGGTTGGAGCGCTCGGGATCGTCTGCGCGTGGGCAACAGAATTAGCTGCGACAAGCCAAAGTGAAAGCCCGCCTATCGTCCAGCATCGAAGCTGTCTCATCATCCCCTTCACCCGGTACTCGCCTACTCCCAGCCGGCGCGACGGAGGATATCAGGACGGTTGACCGACTGCGAGCGAAAAAACATCGCTTCGCTGGGCTCAATGCCCGATCGCAATTCCATCGGTAATGTTCCACCAACCTAGTGACCTTCCCAGCCGCTGATGTAGGCATCCACGCATTGCGGGAACTCGCGGGAGTAGCCGCCTTCGAGCACGGCGAAGCTGGGGAGTGCGGTCGCGTTGGGGGCGCTCGGTTTGGTGAGATTCGCGATGCGCTGGCCGATTTCGTAGAACGTCTCGACCTCCAGGTTCATATGCGTGATCGGATCGTCCTTGTAGGAATCGAACCCGGCGGAGACGGCAAGCAGTTGGGGATTGAAGTCGCGGACGCGGCCCAGCGCGCTGTCGAATGCTTCGAGGAACTGCTTCGGGTCGGTGCCGGGTGCGAGCGGATAATTGATGATGTTGCCTTCCGACGTGAGGCCGGTACCCGGGTAACACGGCGATTGATGCAACGACACGAACAACACGCGATCGTCACCGCGAAAAATGTCTTCCGTCCCATTCCCGTGATGGCAATCGAAATCGAGGATCGCAACCTTTCGGATGTCGGTTCTCGGTTCTCGGTTCCCAGTTCTCGGTTGTCCGTCCTCGGCCTCCTGTCGGCCGTCTTCCGTTTTCGGACGTCTGTTTTCTGTCTCCTGTCTTCTGTCTTCCAGTATTCTCGCCACGGCAATCGCGATGTTGTTGAGATAACAGAACCCCATGATGCGATCACGTTGCGCGTGGTGCCCGGGCGGTCGCATCAGAGAAAACGCAGGGTGCCCGGCCAGCGCGTGTTCAGCGGCACGCATCGCCGCGCCCGCTGAAAGTTTCGCGATTTCGAGAATCTCGGGAAAAAACGGCGTGTCGGCATCCTCAAATCCGCCAGAGCGAACTGCGTCCAGCATCCGGCGGGTGTGCACGCGCAAAATGTCATCGTCGCTGCACGGTTTCGGGGCCTCCCAAGTGTGAAATTCCCTCTGCAATCGCGCGACGGTGGGACGAACCCGCTCGGGGCTTTCGGGATGGCCCACAGCGGCATACTCCAAGCAGCGGGGAGAATACAGAATCACCATATGCGACCGCTGCATCATACCACTGGGACGTAATGACGCAACCCAATCATGTTGCATCGGTCTGATGCGTGTGATATTTTCGCGGAAATTTTGCTCGGTGGCGCAATCGGCCGAAGTGAGGTATATTCGTGTGGTTGGCGTTGCGCCGTAGTGGTGCGTTTATGGATGATGATGACAATAAAAAAGGCCGGTTGCCGCGTTTAAAACGGTCCCCGGATGGCCGCGATCCGCGGTTCCCGACGAGGTTCATACTTCTCTGGGTGGTCCTGCTGATCATGGTGCCGTTGTTCCTGAAACTGCGCCAGTTCCAGACCGACAACGTCGAGGACAAGACCTACAGCCAGTTGCGCACCCTTGTGGAGGAGGGGGCGATCAAGAAAGCCACGGTTTATCGTGGCGGCGACACGGTCGAGACCATCAAGGGCGATTACGAGGAGGCTGAGTCCAATGGCGCGAAGAAGTCGGGCAAGTTCTCGACCAAAGTTGTCTGGAACGACAGCATCCAGAAGTTCTTTGATGACCACAACGTGCCGCTCGAATTCCAGCCCGCCAACCAATTCTGGATGAACCTGTTGCTCTCGACCGCCCCGTTTGTGGGATTTGTCATCCTACTGTATTTTATTTTCGTCCGCCAGATCAAGTTGGCCGGCAAGGGCGCGATGAGCTTCGGCAAATCGCGCGCCCGCATGTTGAGCCGCGACAAGAACAAGGTCACGTTCAAGGACGTTGCCGGTATGCAGGAGGCCAAGGAAGAGGTCGAGGAGATCATCCAGTTCCTCAAAGACCCGAAGAAGTTCCAGCGCCTCGGCGGCCGCATCCCCAAGGGCGTGTTGATGGTCGGCCCGCCAGGAACAGGCAAGACCCTGCTGGCCAAGGCTATCGCTGGCGAAGCCGATGTGCCGTTCTTCAGCATCAGCGGCTCGGATTTCGTCGAGATGTTTGTCGGCGTCGGCGCCAGCCGCGTCCGCGACATGTTCGAGCAGGGCAAGAAGAACGCGCCCTGCCTGATTTTCATCGATGAGATTGACGCCGTCGGCCGGTCGCGCTTCAGCGGCATCGGCGGCGGCCACGACGAGCGCGAGCAGACGCTGAACGCGCTGCTGGTGGAGATGGACGGGTTCGATACGCAGGAAGGCGTGATCATCATCGCCGCGACGAACCGGCCCGACGTGCTGGACGCGGCCCTGCTCCGTCCCGGCCGCTTCGATCGCCAGATCGTGATCGATATGCCCGATCTCGTCGGACGCGAGGAAATCCTCAAGGTCCATGCCCGCGCCGTGAAACTGGCCAAGGACGTGGATTTCAAGGTCATTGCCCGCGGCACCGCCGGGTTCTCGGGCGCTGATCTTGCGAACCTGATCAACGAGGCCGCGCTGCTCGCCGCCCGCAATGACAAAAAGGGCGTCGGCATGGAAGAACTCGAAGAGGCGCGCGACAAGGTCCGCTGGGGCCGCGAACGCCGCAGCCGGGTGATGGACGACGCAGACAAAAAGCTGACCGCGTATCACGAAGCGGGGCACGCGCTGGTGATGGCGAAGCTCGAGCACAGCGAGCCGCTGCACAAGGTCACGATCATCCCGCGCGGCATGTACCTCGGGGCCACGTTCCAGTTGCCTCAGAAGGACAAATACAATCTCAACAAGAAGCAGTTGATCGACCAGATCACCGGCATCATGGGCGGGCGCATCGCCGAGGAGTTGATTTTTGGCGATTGCAACAGCGGCGCGTCCGGCGATATCAAGCAGGCCACCCATCTCGCCCGCAAGATGGTGACCGAGTGGGGCATGAGCGAGAAGATCGGCATGGTCAATGTCAGCGAACACGAGGAGCACATGTTCCTCGGCCGCGATTTGTTCAAGGGCCGGGAGGTCAGCGAACAGACGGCACGCGAGGTCGATGAGGAAGTCCGTTCGATTATCGACCTGTGCTACGCGCGGGCGAAAGAGATCCTCACGCAGAACCGCGACCGGCTCGTTGCCGTGGCCCAGGCGCTGATCGAGTATGAGACGCTCGACGGCGTGCAGGTCATGGAGATCATCGATACCGGAAAGCTTCAGAATCCGCCGCCGCCGCGGCCGGGGTTGGGCTCATCGACCGAGCCGACTCCACAACCGGAGAAAGCCAAGACGGAAGTTGGCGGCGATGTTTTCCCGGCGCCGGGAATCGGCCCCTCGCCGGCCAACGCCTGACCCTCTCGGGCAAGGCGTCAGCCGTTTACATCGATGACGATTCGGCCGCGAGTTTTTCCCGCGATCATTTGCTCGCTGAGCGCGGGTATTTCGTCCAATCGCGCGACCTTGGTGATCTGATCGAGCTTCTCCATCGGCAACAGGCGCGCCAGGCGTTTCCAGGCCTTCTGGCGTCGTTCGGTCGGCATGGAACCCGAGGAAATGCCAACCAGACTTATGCCTCGCAGGATGAACGGGTAAACCGTGGTGTGAAGTTCTGCGCCGCCGGCCAGACCGACGGCAACCACGCAACCGCCCTGGTCGGTCTGTCGCAGCACGGTCCCGAGAACATCGCCGCCGACATTGTCGATCACGCCCGCCCAGCGCCTCAATTCGAGCAGCTTGTCGCTGCGTGCGGACAGTGCGTTTCGGTCGAGGACTCCTTGAGCGCCAAGAGACGTTAACAACTCATGCGCATCGGATTTTCCCGTCGCGGCAATGACGGAATAACCGAATGCGGCCAGCAACATCACCGCGAGAGAGCCGACGCCGCCTGTTGCGCCCGTGACCAGTATATCGCCGCTGTCGGGTTCCACGCTGTGTTCCTCCAGCGCCATGACACAGAACATCGCGGTCAGTCCGGCGGTTCCGATGGACATCGCGCGTTTCAGCGTCAGCCCGTCGGGCAGCGGTAGCAGCCACTCCGATTTCACGCGGGCGAGCTGCGAGAGCCCGCCCCAGTGATCTTCACCGATGCCCCAGCCCGTGAGGACGACCGGGTCGCCTGGTTTGAATTGGGACGATCTCGATTCCGCGACCGTGCCGGAAAGATCGATCCCCGGTACCATCGGGAACCGTCGAACGATCTTTCCACGATTGGTTACGGCCAGGGCATCCTTGTAATTCAGGCTCGAATAGGCGACCGAAACGAGCACGTCTGCTTCGGGGAGAGAACTCACGGGGAGTTGTTTGATGGAGGCGCGGACATTGCCATCGTCGTTTTCGAGAATCACCGCCCGAAATGGATTAGGATACGACATGGAAAGAAGGTAGCAGTCACGCTCCAGTCCGCAAAGTTTTTCTCGTTTCCGGGCACAAGCCCTTGGCGTAGAGTTGTCGGTGCGATGCTGACGAAACAACAGGATGCATACGGGCGGATGGTGTGGGACCATCTGCACGGCGAACTGACGAGGGAAATCGTCGAGCGCGACGATGGCCGGTTTGATACGTCGGGCGGCGCGCCGAGCTATTTCGCCGAATTCAAGGACTGGCCCCGGCATCAACAAGCCGCGATGAAGTTCGTGCGCGGGCGGGTGCTGGATGTCGGGTGTGGCGCCGGCCGATGTTGCCTGCATTTGCAGAAACGCGGACAGAAGGTTGTCGGGATCGATGCATCACCGCTGGCGATCAAGACCTGCCGGAAGCGCGGAGTGAAGAACACCCGGCTGCTGCCATTTACACAGATCCACCGCGGGCTGGGCCGGTTCGACGCAATCCTGATGATGGGGAACAATTTCGGGTTGTTCGGCAGCCGACGACGCGCGCGCTGGCTGCTGCGGCGGCTGTACGCGTTGACGTCGCCGAATGCGCGGATTGTAGCCGAGTCGCTCGATGTTTACCGAACGAAGGACCCCGATCATCTACAGTATCAGCGGTTCAATCGTTGCCGGGGTCGAATGAGCGGGCAAGTGCGTCTCCGCGTCCGGTACCGGCGGTATTGCACGCCGTGGTTCGATTATCTCATGGTGTCGCCTGGTGAGATGAAGGAGATTGTCGCGGACACCGGCTGGCACGTGCGGCGGTTCCTGAAATCCGACAACCGCTTGTACGTGGCGGTGATCGAGAAGGACGGACGGAAAAGTCGGGGCTGACATGAAGCCGAAGAAGACACCCTTGGATGCGGAAGCGCAGGAGCGGATTCTCGCGCAACTTCGGCGCGACGCGGAAATCCGGTTAAAAGGGTATCGGGAACGGGCGCTGGCCTTGTTCCCGCACGTGTGCGCCAGTTGCGGACGCGAGTTCTCCGGCAAACGGCTGAAAGAGCTGACGGTGCATCACAAGGATCACAATCACGACAACAACCCGGCCGACGGCAGCAACTGGGAATTGCTGTGCATTTATTGCCACGATCACGAACACGAGAAATACAAGCTCAAGGGATACGTGGATGGCTCGGGACCGACGACCAAGACGGAAGGCAGTTCGCTGGCGAATCCATTTGCCAATCTGGACGATTTGTTGAAGGACAAGCCCTCGGACGGCGATCCCAAGCAGGATTCGTAGGGCACCGTTCGAAATCTACGGATTGGAAACACTCAAGCGGATGAAGCGAGCCACCGCGCTGGAAACCGATGTGCTGTCGCGGACCATGAGTCGTGACGTCGTATTCGAGATCGTCATGGTGTTCGGGCCGCCGGACGCCCAGGCTTGCAGATCACCGGAAACCTGAACGGTATAGGTGACATCGGACGGCTCGGCGGCGCGATTGACCGTCAAGGCGAGGTAGCTCAGACCGTTGCTTTGGACAATACTCGGCATCGGCAACTGGCCGCCGGTCGCCGGCGCGAGCGGGTTCAAGCCGAGAGCGTATTTGATCAGATTGGGGACGCCGTCGCCAAGGGGGCTGGCCGTGTTGGCCCCGGCTCCGACGTTGGATGGGTTGCCAAAGTACGTGTTGCGCCATATCTCAATCGGCGTCAGTGTTGAGGTATCGAGCAGGCCGAAGACACCCACGTTGTTTGTAGCCCCCACGTACACCCGGGCGCTGGCGATCGTCGGTGTGATGAATTTATTGCCGACGCCGAACTGGTCGCGTCCCCCGGGTGCCTGGTTGCTGTTGTATAACTCGTCGGTCAAATTCGTGGCGGCGTAGGCGTGGAGGACCACCGGCGTCGTATTCTCGGTGGCCCATAGAATCGCGTTGGACGTCCCGTTGGCGGAAATACCCGGCGTCGCTCCGGGATAGGTGAATGTGATGGAAGTTTGCGACGATACGTTCGTCAATCGCGCGTTTTGGAATGATAGCGCCTTGATGCGGTCGCCGGACGCACCGTAATACAGCGTGCCGTTGAAGTAAGCCGGCGTGGAGTACACACCGCCTGCCAGCACATTGGTGACGTCCTGGTAGATCGCATTGTTATTGGTGGGGTTGAATTTCCCCATGTTGTTGCGATCAACCAGATAAATGTGCTCATCCTTGCCCGCGCCGACGGCAAGTTGGCGCGTATGGCCGAGTCCGTCGGTCATATCCGGCAGGACCAGTTCGCCGCCCGAGCCCAGATCGATGTCATTGTCGTTTTCGTAGTCGTTGGTGTACGTCGCGAAGTAATCCGCGACAGCCAGTACGTTGTTGCTCGTCGACAGTTTGATGAAGGCGTTGCCGAAATCGCCATCGGTCGGAAATCCGTCGGCTGTAAGCGTTGGATCGAAGGTTCCGTTGCCGTCGAGAAAATAGATGTTGTTGCTGGAATCGGACGCGAGGCCGTCGCCGCTCATCCAGATCGCGCCTTCGTTGCCGTTCGGGGTGACGTTCAGCACGTTGGTTTGCGCGAGCGTGTGCTCGTCATAGCCGATGATCCAGCCGGTATAGGGGCGAATGTCGCAATGCGACGCCCAAGCCGTGTAGAGCACGCCGTCCAAGAGGAGCAGGCCACAGCGCTCCTTGTATTGGGCCGGATCGAAAATGACGTTGCCTCCACTGCTATTGTCTCCCGTGCCGGGGAAAGTGGCGGCAACCGTGACGGCGGCAACGCGATCGGCGCCGGTGGCGAGATCGAGGGCATGGATCCGCTGGAAATAATCGCCCGACATGTCCTTGCTCATCGCCACCACGAAGATCGTGCCGTTGGGGCCAAGTTGACGATCGATCACGGGCGTGGCGGTCACACCGATCTCCGGCTCCACCTGTGGGCAGTAGCGGAAGTCGGAGGGGGTCTCGTTCGTGCCCAACATCGACACACGCCAGAAGACGTTCGTGGAATCGGCGTCGAACCCGTACACGCTGTCGTGCTCCGTGGCGACGATCAACACATTGTGCTCGCCGCGGCCCGGGATCGTCACGCCGGCGGCATACAGCGGTTGCGCATCCACCTTTCCATCCACGGGAAGAACCCAGAGCTTGCCGAAGTGGCTGGCGTTGACGTTGGCCGGCGTCAGGATTTGTTCGGTCAATGCCTGGCCTGTTCGGCCGCTGTCGTTGTGGTACGTCAACACGTCCGTCGTCTGGCCGTTGACGACAATGCCGATGGACCACACGATCCAGCCGGCCGCAAGTGTGGACAGGACTGATTTGCCGCGCTTCCCGAACGGGCCGGTCCTGTCCGCGCGCTGGACAAGCCGACCTTCCCACGCCGTCACGCGGCAACGTACAACAAGATCCAAGCAATGCAACTGCCGCCGTTGGGTCTGGCTCCCGGCGACCGAGTCGGTTTCTGCGGTTGTTTCTATGGCGGGAGGGCGTAGAGTGGCCGTATGGCGACTGTGTTTCGATGGGAGACAACGCGCACGCTGATCATGGGGGTGCTGAACGTGACCCCCGATTCATTTTCGGACGGCGGAAAGTTTCTGGATGCGGATGCAGCGGTGGCGCACGCGCGGGACATGGCGCGGGCCGGCGCGGACATCATCGATGTCGGCGGTGAGAGCACTCGGCCCGGCGCGGCGCCGGTGAGCGCGGATGAGGAATTGCGGCGGGTGTTGCCGGTGATCGAACAATTGCCGGATCTGGTTGTCTCAGTGGATACAACGAAAGCTGCCGTCGCCGAGAAGGCGCTGGCGGCGGGCGCGCGCATCGTCAACGACATCAGCGCGCTGCGGTTCGATCCGCGGATGGCTGACGTGGTGCGCGACGCGGGCGCAGGCGCGGTGTTAATGCATATGCAGGGTACGCCGCCGACGATGCAGCAGAGTCCCTCGTACGCCAACGTGGTCGCCGATGTGCGGTCGTTTCTGGCGGAACGGATTGCGTTTGCCGAGTCGCGGGGGCTGAAAAAAACGCAAATCGCCGTTGACCCGGGTATCGGCTTCGGCAAGACTGTGGCACATAACCTGCAACTGCTCGCGCGGCTGGGTGAATTCGGTTCGCTCGGCTGCCCCGTCGCCGTCGGCACGTCGAGGAAGTCGTTTCTCGGCAAGGTGCTGGCTGCCGGCGGGGTGGAACGGGCGAGCGGGGCGGACGGACGGCTCTGGGGAACAGCCGCGACGGTTGCCTGGGCGGTGGCGCAGGGCGCGCGCGTGGTGCGCGTGCATGATGTGACCGAAATGTCGGACGTGGTGCGCATGGTGGAAGCGATACAGCAGGCGCGATAACAATCGATGGACCTGATTCTGGATTTCATCGCCGCGTATTGGAAGCCGGTCTTCGAGATCGCGCTGCTGACGGCGTTTTTTTATTACATGTTCCAGTTGTTTCGCGGGACGCGCGGCGCGGCGGTGCTCACCGGGTTCGTCATCGTTCTGCTCGGGATCGTCGGGGTGACCCAGATTTTTCAACTCGATGTGATCAACTGGATTCTCAGCCGGTTCTTCGCCTTCCTGGCGATCGCGGTGCTGGTCATTTTTCAGCCGGAATTGCGGCGCGCCCTAGCCGAGGTCGGCAGCCGTCAGTTTTTCTTCAGCTCGAAGCAGCGCGGCGAGATGATCGACGTGCTGGTGGAGACGGCGCGGTCGCTGTCGCAGAAGCGATGTGGCGGCCTGATGGCCGTGGAGCGGGAGATCGGGTTCCGCGGCGTGATCGAAACCGGCGTGCCCATCGGTGCGAAAGCGACACCGGAGCTGCTGACAACCATTTTCTTTCCCAACACGCCCCTGCACGATGGCGGGGTGGTTCTGCGCGGCGACGAAATTATCGCCGCCGCCTGCGTGTTTCCGTTGACGCAACGAAAGGGACTGAGCGCCAGCACGGGGATGCGGCATCGGGCCGCGATGGGGCTGACGGAAGAGACCGACGCGGTGGTCGTGGTGGTCAGCGAGGAAACCGGCGATATTTCCGTGGCGCATCGCGGACATCTGGTACAGGGATTGGACGTGGATGGATTGAGCGCATTCTTGACGACCACGCTGTCGCCGGTGTCGCGCCGCGGCAACTGGCTGGTGGACGTGACACGGCGGCTTTTTGGCAGTTCCATGTTGGAGGAGACAGCGGACAAGGGTGATGGCAGTGACAGTCCTGCTGAAGCATTCGGCGGCGACATGGCCAGTCAGTCCGAGGAGCGCTCGGAAGAACATCACGAAGAGGCGAAGCCATGATGGGCTGGGTCACCAATGATGCCCGCCTCAAACTCGTGTCGCTGGTGCTGGCGGCCTGCACCTGGTTTTTCGTCAAAGGCATCACCAGCGACTGGCGACTGATCGAAGGCGTGCCGTTGGAGGTCAAAGCCAGGACCGGACTGACCGTGCTGCAGACCAGCGCCAGCACGATCAACGTGGTCGTCCGTGGCACCCGTGAGGACGTGCGGCAGGTTTCCCGACAGGACTTGTCGGCGGTCGTGGATTTGACCCAGGACGACCGTGTGGGGCCGATCCTGGTCAAACTCACCCCGAAATCGATCCGACATTCCCGGCGCGTTCAGGTCTCCGAGATCGACCCGCCCGAGGTCACGGTGAACGTGGACCAGATGATCGAGCGCGAGTTTCCCGTCCAGGCGCAACTTGTCGGCGACCTGCCGCCGGGCCTGGCGACCGAGCGGGTGGTCACGGACCCGCCGAAGATCCGCGAACGGGGTCCGAGAACGCTGTTGGACGGAATGACCGCCGTCAGCACGCTGCCCATCGACGTGACGGGACGGCGTACTTCCTTCCGCGAAAGCGTCGAGCTGGCGCCGCTGGCATTCCCGGAAGGATCGACCCAACAGCAATGGGTCCAGGTGGACGTGCGGATCGGCCCGGGCCGCTCGGTTGACAGCCCGACCGAGCGGGGTGTAGAAAAGAACCCGTAACCTTATGGAGAACGGCAAGAAGCTGTTCGGCACGGACGGTGTGCGCGGCGTTGCCAACGTCGAGCCGGTCACCTCGGAAACGGCGTTGAAGCTCGGCCGGGCCGCCGCCCATGTGTTCAAGTCGCGCGCGCCCGTGGCCAAGGGACACGGCCGCCACAAGATCGTGGTCGGCAAGGACACGCGGCTCAGCGGGTACATGCTCGAGAACGCCATCTCGGCGGGCATCCTTTCCATGGGCGTGGACGTGTTGCTGATCGGTCCGCTGCCCACACCGGGCGTGGCCTACACCACGCGATCGCTTCGGGCCGACGCGGGCATTGTGCTGACCGCGTCGCACAATCCGTATGAAGACAACGGCATCAAGTTTTTCCGCGACGACGGGTACAAGCTCGACGACGCGATCGAGAGGCAGATCGAGAACCTGGTGTTCAGCGGCGAGATCGAGAAGATCCGCCCGACGGCGGACGAGATCGGCAAGGCGATGCGCATCGACGATGCGCTCGGGCGGTACGTGGAGTTTGCCAAGGCGGCGTTCCCAAAGGGCATGACGCTCGAGGGGTTGCGGATCGTGGTGGACGCGGGCAACGGCGCCACCTACAAGAGCACGCCGTGTGTGCTGCAGGAATTGGGGGCCCGGGTCACGGTCCTCAACAACCGGCCCGACGGCACGAACATCAACAAGGATTGCGGCAGCACCTATCCCGAGGTGGTGTGCCGTGCGGTGCGCGAATGCGGGGCGGACATCGGGATTTCCCATGATGGCGATGGCGACCGTGTGCAGTTGTGCGACGAGACGGGTAATCTCGTGGACGGCGATGACGTGCTGGCCATCACCGCGCTGGACTGGATCGGGCGCGGCACGCTTCGGAAGAACACGCTGGTCGCAACGGTCATGAGCAACCTGGGTCTGGACCACGCCGTCCGCCAGGCGGGCGGTCAGGTGGTGAAAACCCAGGTCGGCGACCGTTACGTGATCGAGCGGATGTTACGGGACGATCTCAACGTGGGCGGCGAACAGTCGGGCCACATGATCTTTCGCGATTTCACCACGACGGGCGACGGGATCGTCAGCGCGCTGCAGGTGTTGCGCATCATGATGGACACGGGCAAGCCGTTGAGTGACCTGCGCAAAGTGTGCACGAAGTTTCCGCAGGTGGTCGTCAACATTCGCGTGAAAGCCAAGCCGGAGTGGGAGACGCTGCCCGACGTGATGAAGCTTGTTAAGGATGTCGAGGCCCGGCTCAACGGCCAGGGCCGGGTGCTGCTCCGTTATTCCGGCACCGAGCCCAAAGCGCGCCTGCTGATTGAAGGGCCTGACGACAAGCAGATCAAGGCATTTGCCGATGAGATTGCAGGGAAGATTCGGGAGAAGATTGGGGTAATGTAAGGTTTTGGGGTCGTTCCGCCGCGTCGAGCGCGGCCACAGACCAAGGGTCAGAATTCAAAACGGGGCGAAGTAGTAATTGTTGCCCTGGTCGCCGAACCAGCCGATCGAGAATTTCTGGTCGGTGTTGTCATCGGACTTCGTCATGGCCTCGGCGGTGGCATGGCCGTCGCACCAGACGACGTTGGCGCGATTGCGATGGCGGAAGTGAATGGACGGCACGGGCTGGCCGTACGTCACGCCACCAGCGCTGAGGAATTTGTCGGGTTCGGCAAAGGAATATTCGATCAACGAAATCTGCCCGGCATTGTATTGGGCAAAGGCGGCGTCGCAGAACATGATGGTCGTGCTCGGGCGGGTGATTTCCTCGGGCCGCATGCCGGTGTGGCTGGCGGCTTCGGTATAGCCCAGCACGTAACTGCGCGAGCCGACGCCGAGATAGTTGTACCCGTACCCGCCACAGCCGGCCTCGAATGCCGCGTCTCCCGCGGTGAGGAAACCCCATTTACCCATGGACGGGCAGGCGCGCACGGCCTTGCTGTCTCCCAGGCAGGATGACAACGGGCCGGAGGTGGAGCCGAACGGCACGTCGGCGCTGGTGCGCGCGCCGTACCAGCGAATGAGGTTGTTGCCCCAGATGTCCGGCGCGGCCGGAGCGTAGTAGCCCTGCTCGGTCGAGTAGCTCAGGTTGGCGATGTACAATTGCCGCAGATTGCTCAGGCAAGCCGCCTGGCGGCCGCTTTCCCGCGCCTGCGAGAGCGCCGGCAGCAGCAGCCCAACGAGCAACCCGATAATCGCGATCACGACCAGCATCTCCACGAGGGTGAAGCCCGCGCCACGCGAGGGCAACGAACCGGTTGATCTCATGGCGCGGCTCCGATTCGGTAGAATTGGGTCGGCGCGTTTCCGATGGTGTTGGTCAAAATGAGCGAATTCCCGCTGGCGGCGAAGTTTGTTTCGTTCGTCCACGTCGTGGCGATCAGATTGGTGGTGGTTTGCACGGCGTAGGTCTGGCCGCTCACCAGCCCGCTCACGCCGATCAGGAAGCCGCTCGGCGCGAGCTGGACGCCGGTGATCGTTGGCACTGGAACGGCCAGCGTCGCCACACCGCGCAGACAGAAGCCATCGGTCGCGGAATCCGGGGCGGCAACGAGCGCGGGCACTTTCGAGCCGTCATAATAGGGCGAGTAAATGACGTTGCCGAACTGATCCGTGGTGCTCCCGTCGCCGATCACATCGCTCAGGCGGATGTAGCGGATGTTACTCAGGTTCACTGCGCCGCTCCGCACGTTCGGATTGTTGGTCAGGACGGACAGCGAGAATGGCGTTCCGTACTGCAGGGCAGTTGTGCCCGCCAAGCCGTTGATCATCGTCGCGTCCTGGCTGAGCCAGTGTTGGGGGCTATCCGGCACTGTCGCCTGAAACAGGACATCGGTATTCAAGTACGTCGCGGGAAACCGCGCCCAGTTTGTGTCATCGGATGAAACGTCCACGAATGCGAGTTTGGTCCAGATGAAGTTTACGCCGCGCGCGACCGGCACCAGGTTGGTGCCGCTGTTGTCATAGACAAAATTCGTTCCTCCGCTGCGGCCGGCCAGAGCCGAAGACATGTCGAGGAACGAATTCTCGAACACGGCGAAATTCCAGCCCGGACCGCTCGGAATCGGGCCGCCGAACGTGACGGTAATCGAGCTGGCATGGCCGAGCGCCAACACGTGCTTCGTTGTGCCGTTCATCGTGAAATCTGCCGGCGCGCCGAGGACGGCGTTGCTTATCGAATCCGATTGACCCGCGTTGTTGTGGCAGTAGCCGCCGCTGGAAGGATCGGGCTGGATGTAATCCTGCCAGCCAGTGGCCCAACCGACGATGCGCGCATCATTCGACCGGATCCCCTGATTGTAATCCGGAAACGAGCCGGCAGTGGCACTGGCCACGCCCAGAGCTGCTGCCAGAATGATTGCCAACGGCCCTTTCAAGATCAACGATCCTGTTTGCGACGGCACGCCACAAGCGCGATCAGGCCGAGTGAGGTCTGGGCGAGGGTCCCCGGCTCGGGAATGGCTTCGAAGCCGTAATATTGCGCCGTGCCGGCCCGGCCGGGATTCACCTGGTCCGTGTAAGCGACGTAACCCTGGCCGCCGACGGAGAACGCTGCGACCATGTAATTGGCATTGGTCAGCCCGGGAATTACGGTGGTTTCGGTATCGGCCGCGGGATCGAACATCTGAATCCCATCGGTGATGAACCCAGCCGACCAGATTCGGCCTGCCGCGTCGACCGCCATCGTCCCCAGTCCGGTGCCGAAATTACAGATGAACGTGCCGTTGGTGATGGCCAGCGCCGAACCAGAAATCGCCAGGCTCAACTGAGCGGCAGTGAACTCATACACGTTGCCGTTGTCCGTGTCCCCGACGAAGAGATCGCCCGCCGCGTCCCGCGCGAAACCGCCGCTGTACGTCGAGACATCGTCGATGATGACCCTGGTGGTCTCGGTGGCCATGTTGACGTAGCTGATCGCGTGCGTGAAACCCGTCCCGTTGATGCCGCCCACATACAGACTGCCGGCATCGCGGTAGACACCCGAATAATTCTGCAGCGACAATCCGCTCGCGGTGAACGTCGGCGCCGACGTGGACGATGGATTGAAGCTGTACAGATCGCTCGGCCCGAATGTGCCGCCGCCGGCGATGGCGTGGGTCGCGTCCCAGACGGCGATGAAGGAAGGGTCAGCGGTATTCCCGGGCGCGGTGTTGCTGTAAGCGGTGTAGCCGGCCGCGCTGAAGGCATTCTGGAGATAGTAATTCCCTTCGTTGGCGAAGATGAAACGGCCATCGGGCAGGTTGGCAATGGCCGTGGGCGAATAAACGTCGGCCAGATTGGGCAGCGCGAATTGCGTCCAGTCGGCGAAGGTTTCAGAAGCGGCACACGACGCAACGACGGCGGCGGCAAGAACAACAACGGACGATTGGGAACGGAACATGACATTCTCCTTTGGTTCGAAGGATGGTTGGGTTACGCGTCGACCGTTATTCTGACTTCTGGCATCGGACCTACCGCCCCGCCTTCTCCGTTTGGATGGCTGATGGGGTTTCGTAGCCAGTTACAGCAGCGCCACTGTCGCCGATTCTCACGGCGTTCCCTGCGTCGACGTGGTGAGACGTGTGCGTCTCAAAGAACTGCGGCGGAGACTACGCACAAGCCGCCGCGATTTCAAGACGATTCGACAGACAGGCAATGCCGGCGCGGCGGCAGGCGCGCTTTTTCGATGCCGAGGTCAACACGTGAGGCTGACGCCGACCAACCACTCCAACAGAATGGCCGTCTCGGGTGCCCCCGCTGGGCGGTTCATCAAGGATGAAACGCCCAGCGGGCAAGGGTCGTTCTTGCTACTGGTTAGTACAAGAGCTGGATGCGGGTCAGGGCGGCGCGTTCCGTTTCGCGGTTCCTGATGTTGTAGCCGGTGGTGCCGTTTGGTGTGCCGGCACCGCCGTTGAAGTCAGTCTCCTCGTAGTCGAACACCCACTTGACGTTGCGGTTGAGGTACCAGTTGAGGCCGACCTCCCACTCGCGGGCGTCCTGAGCATTCTTGGTCGGGTCGGCGAAACGGAGGCCGGCAGCGGCGGGAGTCTTCGAGAAGGCTTGGGGGTCGATATCCAGACGACCGAAGCGGGCGACGATTTCCAGCGCGCCCCAGCCGCCTTTGGCAGGATCGAAGGGATGTCTTGGCGTCAGACCGGCGACGTATGGAGACGCGCGATAGCTGGCGGTTTCGCCGGTGAGAAAGAAGCCCCCCTCGATCTGCCAGGCATTGTTGCGAAGCGTGTCGCTAACCGTGCCCTTGCGCACCTCTTCTTGGGAAACGGTATATTCGCCGATGACGCCGAGCGGTCCCCAGAAGTAATAGGCCTGCGGCGTGCCGCGAAGCTGCTGGCCGTCGAGCGTGACGCCCTTGTCGAAGCTAAAGAATTGCAGCTGGCCGATTGATTTGTACGCCGGCAGGTTCGTGGTGGTGGCGGAGATGTCCGCGACACCGTAGGTTCCGCCAGCGCCGAAGCCCAATCCCTTCAACGGAGCGATGTCGGTGTTCAGGAACGGCTGAATGAAGATGCGGGCTGCGCCGTCCTTCGAATTCCACGCGGCCACGTCGGCAATGCCGTTGTCGACGACCCCGTTGAAGATGCCAGCAGCGTAGGAGACAGCGCCGTGGAGCACGCTGCCCGACACCTGAGCGCCAACGTCGCGCTGCGGGACGAGGTCAGAGGGCAGGCCGCGCTCAACGAACATCAGGTCGGTATCGGTTTGCAGTTGTTCGAGGCCGACGGGTGGCTTGAATTTGCCGGCGCGGACCTTCAGCCACGGCCAGTAATGCCATTCGACGTAGGCGTCCTGAAGAAGAGTGGACGAGGCCGCCCCGTTGCCGAGGTCGGTCATGAGGCGGAAGTCAAAGTCACGCGAAAGCGTGCCCTCAAAGATCGGCCGCACGCGCCGCATGAGAAATGTGTCGGTGGCGTTGTTGGCTTTGTCGTCGAGATAGAACCGTCCATCCGCCTGGGCGTAGCCGCGAAGGCGCAGCACGAAATTGCTGTGCGCCGAGGCAATCGCAAAGCCGTCGGGTCCGACCATAAGGAACGGCGACGGCGCTGTCGTTTCCGAGGCCGGGGCCGGCTGCTGCCGGGCTGGTTGTTGCGCTTGCTGTTGATCAATCTCGCGCTGGTGTTTGAGTTCCTGGATCTCCTGCTCCAAGCGGTTGATCTTGTCGTCGACCGTCGCCGCCGGCGCGGCGTTGGTATCATCTGCGTAGGACCTCCCGTCAATTGCCACGACTGCCACTGCCACAAACAGAACGAGAATGCGTTGACGCTTCTTCATGGTTCCTTTCTTCTGCGCTCCTGTCGCCATCGTCCGACTGGCCGGTTGATCCGGCCAATTGTCTATTTATGTGATAGACATATTATGTCTACTAAATCAGTAGATATTGGCAAGCACTTTTTTTGGAAATTTCTCCTAGCCGTGCCCCGCTTTGTAACCCATTGCACCGCAAGCCGGTGTGCGGCACGCAACCTACAGATGGCCTACCCCTTTTCGAACACCGTGCCGATGGCCTTCGGTGGCCGGGAACGACCAACGAAACCGGCGAGGACGAGGATCGTGACGAGATAGGGCAAAATCTGGATGAATTGGACGGGGATGGGATGACCGCCCCACACCGCCACGCCTTGCAGCCGGATTTGCGCGGCATCAGCAAACCCGAACAGCAGGCACGCCAGCGCCGTCGGCAGCGGCTTCCATTTTCCGAAGATCAACGCCGCCAACGCCATGAATCCGCGCCCGGCCGTCATGTCCCGCGAGAACGACGAGGAAAGGAACACGGACAGCGATGCGCCACCCATTCCCGCCAGCGCGCCGCTCACGAGCACCGCCAGCCAGCGGACGCGGTTGACGCGTATCCCCGCCGCATCGAGCGCCTCGGGATGTTCGCCGGCAAAACTCGCCCACAGCCCGGTCGGCGTGTATTTCACCCACAACGCGCAGGCGACGACGAGCAGCCAACTCAGGTACAGCGGTGCGGATTCAAATCGGTCGCGGAGCGGAATCGATGGCGTCGATCCCGTGACATCGTACAGAATCTTGCAAAGGAAGGGTGTGAGGCCCATCGCCAGCATATTGATCGCCGTGCCGGCCACGATCTGGTTGGCGCGCAATCGAATCACGAACAGCGCGTACACCGCGGCCAGCAGCACCCCCGCCGCCATGCCGAACACCGACCCGACCCACGGCGAATGGGTCACGAGCGTTCCCACCGCCGCGGCAAACGCGCCGAGCAGCATCAGGCCTTCGAGCGCGATGTTGATGACGCCCGAGCGTTCGCTGAACATTCCGCCGAGCGCGGCGAAAATCAGCGGCGTGGATACCCGCAGTGTGGATGCGATGAGGTCCCAGTTCATCGTTCACCCCGCTTCTTCATCCAGGCCCACAGCCCGTCCGCCGAGACCGACAGAATGATCAGCGCCTGCAGGACCAGCGATAGCTCGCGCGTGACGTGCTCGGTTTCAAAATCTAGGTCGGCGGCCCCTTTATGAAGCGCGCCGAAGAGCACCGCGGCCGCGACCACGCCGGCCGGCTGGTTGCGCCCCAACAGCGCCACGGCGATCCCGATGAACCCGTACTCGGGCGAGAACCCCAGACGGAACTTTCCGGCGTTGCCCAGCACCTCCCCCACCCCAACCAACCCGGCCAGCCCGCCGGCGATGGCCAGAGCCAGAACGGTCATGCGACCGGTGTTGATTCCCGCTGCCCGCGCCGCAGATTCATTCCGGCCGACGGCCCGCATTTCGAATCCGACGACCGTCCGCCACAGGAGAACCCACACCACCATCGCCGCCAGAATTGCCAGCGGCAGTGCCAAGCTTACGGGCGCGCCGCCGAAGATACCGAACTGGCTGATCAAGTAGCCGGCGCCGATGGGCCGCGTCTCGGGGTTCTGCGTGTCGGGATTCTTCAACAGATACAACGTCACGTAGCTGGCGAGGCCGGCGGCGATGAAGTTGAGCATGATCGTATTGATGACCTCGTGGCTGCCGCGCTTGGCGCGCAGCCAGCCGGGGATCGCGCCCCAGATCGTCCCCGCCGCGACTGCCGCCAGGATCGCCAGCGCCGGTGCGACCGGCCATGGCAATCCCGGCCAGACCGCGCCGACCACCGCTGCCGCGAGCGCACCGAGCGTGAGTTGTCCCTCGGCGCCGATGTTGAACAGGCCCGCTTGGAACGGCACGGCCACAGCCAGCCCGGTAAAAACCAGCGGCGTCGAGTAAAACAGCGTCATCCCGAAGTCGTAGCGCGAGCCGAACGCGCTCTTCCACAGGATTTGCAGCACATGCCACGGACTTTCGCCGGCGACCCGTGTGACGCCGAGTCCGAGAACCAGTCCGAACGCCACGGCCAGCAGTGGTTGGAGGAGCTTTTTCATGAGCCGGCCATCTTCAATCCCAGTTCGCGCTCGGTGACCTGCCCGCGCTGAAACTCCACGGCGATTCGTCCCTCGTACATCACCAGAATGCGGTCCGAGAGCGTCAGGATGTCCTCCAGTTCAAACGAGACCAGCAAGACGCCGGCGCCCTCATCTCGCGCGCGCACGATTCGATTGTGAACGAACTCGATCGCGCCCACGTCGACCCCGCGCGTCGGCTGCGCGGCGATCAACATCCGCGGCTGCCGCTGGAATTCCCGGGCCACGATGAGTTTTTGCTGGTTGCCACCGGAGAGGTTCCCTGCTGGAATCGCCAGATCGCGCGGGCGCACGTCGTATTCTTCCATCGCCTGCGTGGCAGCCGCCTGCAGGTTTCGCGAGTTCAACAGTCCCGCATGACTGAAGGCGGAACTACGTTGCAGGCCCAATAGAAAATTCTCGCTCACGGGCTGTTCGAGCAACAGCCCCTCGCGCTGACGGTCTTCGGGAATCACCGCGACATCGAGATCACGAATTTTCCGCGCGTCCCAATGCGTCACGTCGTTCCCGAGAAACCGGACCGTGCCCGACGTGCGGCACAACGGATCTCGTGGATGCAGAATCGCCCGGATCAATTCCGATTGGCCGTTGCCTTCCACACCGGCGATCCCGACGATCTCGCCGCGCCTCACCCTGAAGCTTACATCGGAAAGCTTGTGCCGGCTTCCCGCAACCGAGCCGGCCAGGCTCAACCCTATGATTTCCATCGCCAACTCCTCGCGAGGATGAGCAGCAGGAACATTGATGTTCAAAACGACTTTCCGTCCGACCATCAGGTTGGCCAGTTCCTGCGGATTGGTCTGCGTCGTCGCCATTTCGCCCGTGACCCTGCCCCCGCGAAACACCGTCACGTGATCCGTGAAGGACATCACCTCTTTGAGTTTGTGCGTGATGAGGATGATGGTTTTGCCCTCGTCGCGGAGATGTTTCAGGTTGCGAAACAGCTCGTTCGTCTCCTGCGGCGTGAGAACCGCCGTCGGCTCGTCGAGGATCAGGATTCGCGCGTCGCGATACAACAGCTTGAGGATTTCGACCCGCTGCTGCACGCCCACGGGAAGTTCGTCAATCGGCGCGGCCCAATCCACCGCCAGTCCGTATTGTTGCGCCAGGGATTCGAGGCGAATCCGCGCCCGCCGCCGATCGATTACACCCAGACGGACCGGTTCGGCGCCGAGCAGAATGTTGTCCAGCGCCGAGTACGGGCCGGCCAGCATGAAATGCTGATGCACCATGCCGATCCCGGCGGCGATGGCGTCGGCGGGCGAAGCCCAAATTCGTCTCTCGCCGTGCACGAAGATCTCGCCCGAATCGGGCGGGAAAATGCCGTAGAGCATCTTCATCGCGGTGGATTTGCCCGCGCCATTCTCGCCGATCACGCCGTGAATGGTACCGGAATTGACCCGCAGATGCACCCCGGCATTGGCGACCACGGTGCCGAACTGCTTGGTCAGTCCGCGCAATTCGACCGCTGCCGCTGGCTCAATCGCCATAGGCCTCGCAGTGTCCAGATTTGGGTGGAGAGAGTCAATCCTGCTGCGGCGCGCCTGCTGGGAATGGCCCATTTTGCGCCAAGCTCCGGCATCATTTCTGCTGATTAAGACGGCGAGGCTTATTGTGGACAACAGCGGCGAAGCGACAGCGGTCATGCGGTCTCTGGACGATTATATTGCCCAAGCCAAGGATTTGGTGCCTGCCCCCCAGGTGTTGCCGCAGATTCTCCCGCTCTTGCATCAGCCCGAGGTGGATACCCGCACGGTTGTCGACCTCATTGCCTACAACCAGACGCTGACCGCCAACGTGCTCCGCGTATGCAACAGTGCGTACTATGCTCCCAAGACACGGATCGATAGTTTGTATGCCGCGGTCACCCTTGTCGGATTCCGCCAGATTCACGACATTGTCATTTCAGTGATCTCCGCCGCCGCGCTGGCGCATCCGCAAACTGGGTACGGGGTTGAAGCCGACGATTTGTGGGGCCACTCGGTCGCCACGGCGCTCGCCACGCAGATCGTCGCCCGCGATTGCTCGGCTGACCAACAAACCGCGTTCACCGCGGGGATCCTGCATGACATCGGCAAGATCGTGCTGTCCGTCGCCCTGGAAGACGCGAAGGACAAGGTGGCGCAGATGGCGACGCAGGAGAGTCTGTCACCCTATGAAATCGAGATGAAACTGCTCGGCGTCAACCACGCCGAAGCCGGCGGACGCCTGCTGGAACGGTGGAACCTGCCCGAGAATCTGACGGCGGCCGTGCGCTACCATCATCAACCCGCCGGCGCCCAGGGCAACGAGCAGCTTGCCGCGTGTGTGTTCATGGGGAATTTCATCGCGTATCTGATGGGGTATGGCTATGGCAAGTATTCGCTCGATCTCCAGGCGCGCGAGGAGGCGCTGGGGATTCTGAGTCTCACGCCGGAGAAGATCCTGGAGTTCAAAGAGCAAGGCCTTCGGAATCTCGCGCACGTCAAGAACCTGTACAATCTCAAGCAATTCCCGTCGCGTCCGTGATTCAGCGGCCAGGCTCGCCCCAAGATCGGCTCGCTCCGTACCACGCATCAAAGACAAAGACTCGTGCCGGTTCGAGACGGCGTCTACTTCAGTTTGTAGTAATCCGGGACGACGATCTTGCCAGCGATGATGTCGGCTTTGAGGGCGTCGGCGCGCTGGCGAACGGAGTCGGCCAGGAGCTTGTCGTTGTACTGGTCGATGGAATAATCCACACCCCTGTCGGCGAGGCCGAATCGTTTCAGGCCGGCTGTGAACTTCCCGTTCTGCGCGTCCTGGATCGCCGAGAAAACCGCCAGATCGACCCGCTTGAGCATGCTCGTCAGAATCGAGCCGGGCTTCGTCCAGTCCTGATTGGAATCGACGCCGATGGCGAGCTTCTTCTTCTCCTCGGCGGCATCGAACACACCGAATCCCGACGCACCCGCCGCCGCAAACACCACGTCCGCCCCGGCATCGTACTGGGCCATGGCGAGTTCCTTGCCCTTGGGCGGATTGTTCCACGCATCGCCGGTGACGCCGACGTAATTGGCGATGACCGTGATCTGCGGGTTGATCTTCTTCGCGCCCGCCTCGTAGCCCATTTCAAACCGGCGGATCAGGGGCACATCCATTCCGCCAACAAACCCGACCTTCCCCGTCTTGCTCGTCATCGCGGCAATCGCGCCGACGATGTACGCGCCTTCGTGCTCTTCAAACATCAGCGACCGCACATTCGGCGCATCCACTTGGGAATCGACGAGAACGAAATGTTTCTGGGGGAATTGCGCCGCCACTTTCCCGATGGCTTCCTTCTGGGCGAAGCCGATCCCGATGATCAAATCGAAATCCTTTTGCGCAAATGCTCGCAGGAGCGGCTCGAACGAATTGTCGTCGGTGGCCTCGACGTATTTCAGCGTGATCCCGAGCTTCTTCTTCGCTTCCGTCGCGCCTTCGTAGGCCGAGGCGTTGAACGATTTGTCATCCTTGCCGCCGCGATCCAGAAGCAGACCGACCTTGAAATCCGCCCGCGCCGATGACGTTGCCACTGCCAAGAGGCCTGCCAGAGACACTGCTGCAATACCACGGCTCGTCATGTGCCCAGGGGAAGTTGACATAACGCACCCTCTTGTAGGCGGAACAACCCGCCGGGTCAAGGAGCGGATTGCAGCCCGAAATAGCGGCCTGCGCGGCCTTCTCCGGTCCTGCACGCGGTGAGTGCCTAGGAAGATGTCCTGCATCGAGATCAGATTATCGCCCCGTTGCATCGGCCCGTAGCGGACCGAAATTACAGAGAGAAGAAATGGAGGAACAGACACATGAAAACGAGGCACATGGCAGTTGTGATTGCAGTCTTGATCCTGGCGAGCGCGGTCGCCGCCGCGGCGGCCGACCCACCGGATCGGCTGAACGCAGATGTCGGAGACGCCATCCAGATGCTCCGCGCGTCCAACCACGGGGCGCTGCAGCATCTGTTTGACACGGCGTACGGCTACGCCATTTTCCCGGCCGTCGGCAAGGGCGCCGTCGGCATCGGAGGAGCGGGAGGACGGGGCGAGGTGTACGAAAAAGGCGTCATGGTTGGGTTCGCGGAATTGACACAGGTCACGCTCGGCGCGCAACTGGGCGGCCAGTCCTACGTCGAGGCGATCTTCTTCGAAACGCCGAAGGCGCTCGACGAGTTCAAGGAGGGCAAAACCGCCCTCAGCGCGGATGCCAGCGCGGTCGTCGCGGCGGAAGGCGCCGGCGGCGAGGCGAAGTATCAACACGGGGTCCTCGTCTGCACCACCGAGAGATCGGGCTTGATGTTCGAGGCCAGTATCGGTGGCCAACACTTCAAGTTCTGGCCGACTGTGGCAGGCAATCCGTCGCCGACGGCAGCGCAGGCGGCGCCCAGCGGCTCGACGGCGCCGGCGGCAACTCCGCCACCGGCTTCTACGCCGCCACCGCCAGCACAATAGTGGGGAGGCTGATCTGACAGCCAACACGCGGCGGGCGTGATAAACGCCCGCCGCCACCTTCTGGTAGGCCGCGATTGTTGGCCTCGTGCTCTTGATCGCGGCCTTATTCCGTCCGTGGGTTGGTCGGCGTATCCCTGCTTGATTTCGTCTTTCTGAGAGGAGTAGTATCTGTCCAGAAAAAATCAGAAACGCCGCATCGAACAGGAGGTTTTCCATGTCACTCCTCATCAAGAATGGTCGCATCATCACCGCCGGCGAGAACTACACCGCCGACATTTTCTGCGAAGGCGAACAAATCACGCGCATCGGCACCAACCTCGACGCGCCGCCGAAGGCGACCGTCATCGACGCCAAGGGCAAATACGTTTTTCCTGGGTTCATCGACCCGCACGTCCACATTTATCTGCCGTTCATGGGCACGTACGCCAAGGACACGCACGAGACGGCCAGCAAGGCGGCGCTGGTTGGCGGCACGACCACGTTCATCGAGATGGTGTGCCAGGCGGGCAATCAGCAGCCGCTCGCCGACGGATTCGAATTCTGGCTCAACAAAGCCCAGGGCCATAGCGCCTGCGATTTCACGTTCCACCAGACCGTGTCGCGTCTCGACAAGGAAGCCGAAGGCCAGCTCACCGACATCGTCAAGGCCGGCATCGCCAGCTTCAAGATTTTCCTCGCCTACAAGGGCGCGTTTAATCTCACCGACGAAGAGCTGTACCACACGATGCGCTTGGCGAAGAAACTCGGGGTAATCGTCACCGCCCATTGCGAGAACGCCGATCTGGTACTGGAAATGCAGAAGCGGCTGCTCAGCGAAGGCAAGACCGGGCCCGAATGGCATTATTGGAGCCGTCCGCCCCGCGTCGAAGCTGAGGGCGTGCATCATTTGCTGACCTTTGCCGAGATGTTCGACACGCACGTCTACACCGTCCACACGAGCTGTGAGGAATCGATCACGGAAGCGTTGCTCGGGAAACAGCGCGGGGTGAAGGTCTGGATCGAGACGCTCATCCAATATCTCGTGCTCGACAAGAGCCATGCCGAACTCCCGAATTTTGAGGGCGCGAAGTATGTCATGTCGCCCCCGCTCCGCGACAAGAAGAACCAGGCCGTCCATTGGAACGGCCTTGCCCAGCGGTTCATCTCGACCGTGGCGACCGATCACGCACCATTTGATTTCAAGGGCCAGAAGGAAATGGGGCGGGCGGATTTCACGAAGATCCCCAACGGCATCCCGTCGCTCGAAGAGCGCATCAATCTTCTCTACACCCACGGCGTGTGCGAAGGCCGGCTCGACCTCAACACGTTCGTCGATTGCGCCAGCACGCAGGCGGCGAAGCTATTCGGCCTCTTCCCGCGCAAGGGAACCATCGCCGTCGGCAGCGATGCCGACCTCGTGGTCTACGATCCCGATTATCGCGGCAAGATCACGCAGAAGACGCAGTTGATGAATCTCGACTACAGCGCGTTCGAAGGCTGGCCGATCAAAGGTCGGCCCCACGCCGTCGCCGTCCGCGGCGAACTCGCGGCGAAGGACGGCAAATTCGTCGGTACTCTCGGCCGCGGCAAGCTCGTCAAGCGCGACCCAACACATTTTTAATAGTGGGGTTGGGTCCCGGTCGCCTTTGGCGACGTCCCGCCCGCTGTTGCTGACGCTGGGTTTGGAATAGTGGGGTGGGCGTCCCGCCCGCATCGTTGCACGGTGCCTCTCGCCTGTGGCCGTATCGGGGTTGCCACCGTTTCAGGATGTTGTGGCCGTGAATCTCATTCTCGGACGTGCTTTTACCCCCGAACGAAGCCAAACGAAGCCAACGCGTTTTTCACGCTTTCATCCTCCGCAATGTCCTCACTTGCAATCACATCCATTCACACCTCTACCCCCAAACCGTTGGCTTCGTTTCGCAAAAACTGTATTTGGGGTCTCCTCCCCCCTTTGGAGTGCGGCGACTTGTCGCCGCTTTGCCTTCGGTGGCGCAAGCTCCGACAGGAGTCGCGAGTCCTTCTCGGACCTCCGCGCTTGCGGTCGCTCGGCCCCTCCTCCGATCCGCCGGGAGGGCGAGCCTCCCGGCTCGCCGTCGCCTCAACCGCAAACCCTGAACCGTCAACCGTGAACTGCCGAATATGTCAAAGAACCAGCGGCCCCAAGACCATCACAGCCCAAATGCAACCGGCCGCGACCGTCGCCACATCTTGCGGCGTCCAATCACCGCCCAGCGTAGCTCCAGTTGGAAATCAAAAAAAGCGACAAGTACCTTCCGCGCTTGTCTCATTTTGGCAGCCCCGCCCTCGCCGCTCCCGCCTCCGAATTGTAGGGCATGTGAGTCACCCCTCACCCGAAGGTCGTCGCAAATGCCTTCGGGAACCGGTCACAAATTGCGACCGCATGTTTGAGGTCACAATCTGTGATCTCAAAGACTCAAGCCGTGCGCGGCGTTTCTCGACATGCCGCCAGCGGCTGGCTAGGATGTGTGACACAAATGAAGCTTCCGAATGGCAATCGGGCGCTGGCCGCCGGAGCGGGAGTGGTCGTGCTCCTTGCGGCGTGGCTGGCCCCGCGCGCGGGGGCGGCGGAAGAATTTGCGGTGCTCAAGCCGGACAAGTTCGCGCATTACGTCGAATACTTCAATTCGATGGAGAACGAGAACTGGACGAACTTCGTCTCCAACGCCGATTCATGGACATGGCTGCGGGCGAACATTCCGCTGTTCGAGTGTCCGTACCCCGGCGTGGAGAAGACGTACTATTTTCGGTGGTGGTCGTTTCGCAAGCATGTGCGGCAGACGCCCAACGGCTTCGTGATCACGGAATTTCTGACGCCGGTGAAGCACGCGGGCGTCTATAACACAATCAGTTGTGCGGCGGGGCATCATCTGATGGAAGGGCGCTGGCTCCGCGACCCGCGCTATCTCGACGACTACACGTTGTTCTGGCTGCGGGGCAAGTCGGGCAAATCTCAATCGCATTTCCATCAGTTCAGCAGTTGGTTTGCTGACGCTGTGTACCAGCGTTACCTGGCAACAGGCGACCGCGCGTTCACGACGAACCTGCTCGATGACCTCGTGGGGGATTACCAGCAGTGGGAACAGGAACGGCTGACGGACAGCGGATTGTTTTGGCAGTACGACGTGCGCGACGGGATGGAGGAATCCATCAGCGGTTCGCGGAAGAACAAGAACCTGCGCCCGACGATCAACAGCTACATGTTCGGCAACGCGCGGGCCATCGCCGCCATCGCGCGGATGGCCAATCGACCCGACCTCGCGCAGGAATTTGAATTGAAGGCGCAGGGATTGAAGGATCTGACGGAGAACATGCTTTGGGACAAGTCGGCGAAATTCTTCAAGGTGCGGCTGGATGATGGCCGACTGTCTGATGCGCGTGAGGAGATCGGATTCATCCCGTGGTACTTCGAGTTGCCCGACCCGGGCTATGAAGCGGCCTGGGCGCAATTGACGGATACCAACGGATTCTGCGCGCCGTTCGGCATCACGACGGCGGAGCGGCGTCATCCGGCATTTCGCACGCACGGCTGCTGCAAGTGCGAATGGGATGGCGCGGTGTGGCCGTTTGCGACGTCGCAAACGCTGGTCGCGCTGGCGAACGTGCTGCGCGATTATCCGTCGGCACCGGTCACGACGCAGGACTATTTTTTTACCTTCCTCACCTATTGCCGGTCGCAGCGATGCGGCGAGAATCCGTACATCGGCGAGTATCTCGACGAGACGACCGGGCAATGGCTTAAGGGCGACGAGCGGAGTCGGTACTACAATCACTCGACGTTTGCGGATTTATTGATCACGGGTGTCGTCGGACTACGACCGCGGGCTGATAACACGGTCGCGGTTGCGCCGCTGCTGCCGCCGGGGACGTGGGACTGGTTTTGTCTGGACGGCGTGCCGTACCACGGTCACGCGCTGACGATCTTGTGGGACAAAGATGGCAAGCGGTATGATCGCGGCGCGGGCCTGAGCATTTTGGCGGACGGAAAGCTCGTGGCGCACAGGGCGACGTTGGGCCCGCTCCAAGGCAAACTGCCGTAACGGCCTCTGATGTAATGGGCTCGGAATTTGGAGCGGAATCGACTCGCGTCGCGGTCCGGCGCAACTTGCCTAGCAATCCGGTTCTCTGGTAGTCTGAGCGTCGATTGTGCATCCGTACTACATGAACGTCTGCCTGTTTCTTGTTCTGGTGGCAGGTTCGGTGTGGCTGTTCTGGAAGCCTGCTCCGCGAAAGGAACCTGCAAGAGTCCTGTTCATGGTCGGGCGGGTGCTCGTGGTCGGTGTGTGGGTGCTCGTAGGATCGGCATGTGTTCTCTTCTACGTTTCCTTTCGCTCGCTTGGAAATTTCAAGGACGAACTGGTCTTCGAAAGAGAATCACCTGACAAGCTTCACATTGTGGCGGTTTTCAATCGGTATGGCAGCGCAGTTGCTCATGATACAACGAAAGTGTCGCTGCGCTCAAACGGCGAGACATTCGATGCGAGGAAGAACGCAATCATCTTCGACGAAGAGGTGGGAGAGCCAATCGATGTTTCCTGGAGTGGGTCAAACGACCTCATCATTCGCACCGACTTGCGGCACGTCTCCTATCAAGTCACCAAGTGCGGCGACGTGACCATTACGTACCTGATCAAATGATTGGCCGCCGCGGCTAATGCTCGATGTAGCCCGGGGGCGCGCACTTCGGGTTTTTGCCCAGCTCGGCCTGGTACTGGTGCCACGACATCGATTTCTTGCCGGTGTCCTGCTGGACCATCGCGATGCAGCCGTCGACGGGACAGACGAGCATGCAGAGATTGCAGCCGACGCATTCGGGCTCGTTGATGACGGGCACGCGGTGGCCGTTGCCAGTTTCGAGGTCGATGCACTGATGCGAGCCGTCCCAGGCGGCGACGTGGCAGAGCTCGCACCCGATGCAGAGGTCGGCATTGATCTTGGCGATGATGCGGTAATTGAGATTGAGGTCGCTCCAGTCCTTGATGTTGGGCAAGGCTTTGCCGATGAAGTCGGTGCACTTCCGATAGCCTTTTTCGTCCATCCAATTGGACAGCCCGTCGATCATGTCCTCGACGATCCGATAGCCGTAATGCATCACGGCGGTGCAGACCTGGACGCTGGTCGCGCCGAGCACCATGAATTCGACGGCGTCCTGCCACGTGGTGATGCCGCCGATGCCGGAAACCGGGATGCCGATCTCGGGGTCCTTGGCGATGGCGCTGACCATGTTGAGCGCGATGGGCTTGACCGCCGGGCCGCAGTAGCCGCCATGCGAGCCTTTGCCGTCCACGCTCGGGTAGGGCGAGAAATTGTCGAGATTGATCCCCATGATCGAGTTGATCGTATTGATCAACGAGATGCCGTCGGCTTTGCCCGCGGCGGCGGCGCGGCCAATCAGCGCGATGTTGCTGATATTGGGTGTGAGTTTCACGAGTACGGGCACCTCGGCGACCTCCTTGACCCATTCGGTGATCATCTTCGTGTACTCGGGCACCTGGCCGACGGCACTGCCCATGCCGCGCTCGCTCATGCCGTGCGGACAGCCGAAATTCAACTCGATGCCGTCGCAGCCGGTGTCGTTGACTTCCTTGACCGCCTTGTGCCACGACTCGCGCTTCGATTCGATCATCATCGAGACCACGAGCGCGTGCTTCGGGTACTTCTTTTTCGTCTCCTTGATCTCGCGGATATTGGTGTCCCACGGACGGGCGGTAATCAGCTCGATGTTGTTCAGACCCATCATGCGGGTCGAGCCGTAGTCGATGGACCAGAAACGGGAATTGACGTTGATGATCTGCTCGCCGAGCGTTTTCCAGACCGCGCCGCCCCAGCCGAGATCGAACGCGCGCTGGATTTGCGCCCCGCTATTCGTGGGCGGCGCGCTGGCCAGCCAGAACGGGTTGGGCGATTTGATGCCGGCGATATCGATGCTTAAATCGGCCATGATTTGATTCTCCCTTTCACGACTTTACCCCTCACCTTAATCCTCTCCCCCAAGGGGAGAGGAGACACTCCCTCTCTATCGAGGAGAGAGGGACAGGGTGAGGGTTGTCGTTCACGCATATTGGAATTCGGCTTGGTTCGCCACACGGCGGATTGATTCGTTCTTCCACAAGCCTTCGAGATCGACGTCCTGCCCGGTCAGTTTCTTGTGGATGGCCCACGCGGCGCGTTTGCCGTGGGCGACGGCATTGACCACCTCGCGGCCGCCGTTGACGCAATCGCCGCCCGCAAAGAATTTCGGATTGCTTGTCTGCAACGTCACCGCATCCACGGCGACGCGGCCGCGGTCATCGGTCTTCAAGCCGAGCACTTTCTGCACGAAATCGCGCTGCTTCTTCTGGCCGAGCGATTTGATCACCATGTCGCATTCGAGAACGAACTCGCTGCCGGGAATCGGCTGCGGAGCGGGACGGCCGGAGCTGTCGTCCTTGCCGAGCTTCATGCGGACGCACTCGATGCCTTCGACGCCTTTCTTGCCGATAATGCGTTTCGGCGCGGTGAGGAAGTAGTAGACGCAGCCGTCTTTCTTGGCGATTTCGTACTCGTAATTGTAGGCCGGCATTTCCGCTTCCGTGCGGCGGTAGAGCACCATGACCATCTCCGCCCCGAGCCGCTTGGACTGCGTCGCGGCGTCGACCGACGTGTTGCCCGCGCCGATGACGGCAACACGTCGCCCCACCCGAACGTCGCGAAGCTTTTTGTGTTTGAGTTCGTCAATAAACGTAATGGCATCAACCACGCCGGGTAGATCCTCGCCGGGAATGGCGAGATCCTCCGTCTGCCCGAGACCGATGCCGACGAAGATGGCGTCGTTGTCCTTGGTCAGCTTGTCGAGCTTGATATCTTTGCCGACTTCGCAGCTTTGTTTGAATTTCACGCCGACATGCTCGACGAGCTTCACTTCCGTGAGGGCTTCCTCAGCGGACATCTTGTAGCGGGCAATGCCGTAGGTGTTGAGGCCGCCGGGTTTGACGTGCTTGTCGTAAATCGTGACCGCGTAGCCGAGCCGGGCGAGATAGAACGCGCAGGACAGACTCGACGGTCCGCCGCCGATGCAGGCGACCTTCTTGCCGTTGGGTTTACCCGCCCCAAAGACGGTCTTCGATTTGTCCCAGTTCGCGTAAAACCAATCGATCGAGTAACGCTGGAGTCGTCCGATCTGGATCGGCTCGGTATCGCGCTCGTTGTAGACGCAGGCGCCTTCGCAGAGCGAATCGACCGGGCAGACGCGGGCGCAGCTCAAGCCGAGGATATTGGCGTTGAGGATGTCCTTGGCGCTGCCGCGCATGTTACCCGAGGCGATCTTCTTGATGAATGTGGGAATGTCGATGTGGGTCGGGCAGGCGCGGGTGCACGGCGCGTCGAAGCAGAACAGGCAGCGGTTGGCTTCGGGTTTGGCGTTGTGCGGGGCAAACGGGGGATTGATGTCGGCGAAGTTTCTCTCGTACTCAGCGTCGGACAACTTTGGGGCCAGATTCTTGATCATGAAATCCTCTCCGTTACGCGCACTCGCCTGCGGGAGCTGGAACAGCCATTACAATGTCAACGAATTATATGCTGGGCAGGCTCAGGCGCAACGCAAAACTTCCTCATGACTGAAAAATGTGGCGGCCGGGGTTTGCGAGTTGCTCCATTCGCCATTGTATGCGAAAATGGGTCGGTCGCGGTTTATCCAGGCGCATATCTTCTTGAGAGGCTGTGTAGCCAAACAATTCAGCAGGAGAAAACCATGAGCAGCGTACGTGTTCTGGCGGGCACGCGGAAGGGCGCGTTTATTCTGACAGCGGATGGGAAGCGCCAAAAATGGAAGGTCGATGGCCCGCATTTTGCCGGCTGGGAGATCTATCACATCAAAGGTTCGCCCGCCGACCCGAATCGGCTGTACGTCTCGCAGAGCAGCGGCTGGTTCGGGCAGGTGATCCAGCGTTCGGATGACGGCGGCAAGACGTGGAACGCGCCCGGCGGCGGCGTGACCACGACCCCCGAAGGAATGCCGAAAGGCGAGAGCAACAAGTTCGTGTACGAAGGCGAGGTGGGGAAGCATTTGTGGTACGACGGCACGCCGCATCCGTGGGAATTCAAGCGCGTGTGGCATCTGGAACCGTCGTGGAACGATCCCGACACCGTGTATGCCGGGGTGGAAGACGCGGCGCTGTTCAAGTCGACGGATGGCGGGCATTCGTGGAAGGAACTGCCGGCGTTGCGGCATGCGAAGGGCGAGCTGTGGCAGCCGGGTGCGGGCGGGATGGGCTTGCACACAATCCTGCTCGATAAAAACAATCCGAAGCGCATCTTCGTGGCCATCTCGGCGGCGGGCGTGTTCCGCACCGAGGACGGCGGCGCGACGTGGAAGCCGGCGACGCGCGGGCTAAACATGCAGTACGAGTTGCCGGACAAGAGCAACGAGGTCGGCCATTGCGTGCACCGCATCGCGATGCATCCGTCGCGTCCGAACGTGCTCTTCATGCAGAAGCACTGGGACGTGAACCGCAGCGATGACGGCGGCGAGAACTGGCACGAGGTCAGCGGCAATCTGCCGAGCGATTTCGGGTTTCCCATCGACGTGCACGCTCACGAGCCAAACACGATTTACGTCGTACCGATCAAGAGCGATTCGGAACATTATCCGCCGGACGCCAAGCTGCGCGTCTATCGGAGCCGGTCGGGGGGCGACGAGTGGGAACCGCTGACGAAGGGATTGCCGCAGGAGAATTGTTACGTCAACATCCTGCGCGACGCGATGGCGGTCGACTCGCTCGATTCGTGCGGCGTGTATTTCGGGACGACGGGTGGACAGGTCTACGCATCCGCGGACTCCGGGGATAGCTGGGCACCGATCGTCCGCGATCTTCCGCCGGTGTTGTCTGTCGAAGTGCAAACACTCGAGTAAATCCTAAATTCGAATGTCGAAATCCGAAGGAAACTCGAATGACCATCAAGCGGCAAGTCGCAAAGCCCGGTCGCGGTGTCGGATTTGAAAAGTTCTTCGTGCTTCGAGCTTCGTATTTCGAATTTGCATCCGTATGATTCGCGTCGAGCTGCCATTTCATTTGCGGACGTTGGCGCGTGTGGAGGAGCGCGAGGTGACGCTGGAGGTCCCACCGCCGGTCACGCTTCGGGCCGTGCTCGATGCGATCGAAGCCCAGTACCCGGTGTTGGCGGGGACAATCCGCGATCACACCACGCAGAAGCGCCGGCCATTCCTGCGGTTCTATGCGTGCGAGGACGACTGGTCCAACCAACCACCCGATATGCCGTTGCCGGAAGCGGTGGTTTCCGGTAAAGAGCCCCTGCTGATTATCGGGGCGATTGCGGGTGGGTAAACCGCCCAGAGGAGTCGACCGCGAATCCACGCGGACGCATGCAAATCAGTGGCTACGCCACCAATCATTTAGAAAAGCGGCCGAAATCTCGATTGAATTATCGACACTTAGAAAGTATATAATGAGCTATATAATGCGTATTATAATTAATTATGCATATTGTGCGCGCTATAATGCGCTGTATATGTTGACAAGTGTTTCGAGATCCATTAAGTTGCGGCTGTGAACTTCGAGGCTATGAGCGATAAAGCGGTTCTGTCTGAGTTGGCGCACCGCGTCAAAGTCCAGCGCCTCAATGCCGGTCTGGCGCAGTCGGATGTGGCGCTCAAAGCCGGCATTTCTCGCAGAGCACTAGTAAACCTTGAGGGGAGTGGAGTCTGCACGCTAGCGCTCCTTATCAAAGTCTTGCGTGTCATCGGCCAGATCAACCAGCTTGAAGGTCTTCTGCCAGAGCCGGGGTTAAGCCCGATACAACTGGCGAAGCTCAAGGGCCATGAACGTCAGCGTGCCTTCGCGCCCCGGCGTCGACACAAACCGCGGAATGAGTAGTCGATTTATGGCAGCACGCACTCCGAGAGTAACTGTCGCTACCGTCCGTCTCTGGAACCACGATGTCGGCGCCGTGGCATGGGATGAGGGGCGCGGTGTGGGACGTTTCGAGTACTATCCTGCCTTCTTGCGTCTGGGATTGGCGGTCGCACCGCTGACAATGCCGCTGCGTTCCGGTGTTTTTGATTTCCCAGCGCTCCGGCGAGAGACCTTCCACGGTTTGCCAGGATTGTTGGCGGATTCGCTGCCGGACCGGTATGGGAACCGGCTGATCGATTTGTGGTTGGAGCGGCAAGGTCGCGCGCCGAATGATTTCACGCCGGTCGAGCGGTTGTGTTACATGAGCACCCGCGGGATGGGGGCGTTGGAATACAAACCCGCGCTCGGGCCGGCACCCGGCAAATCCATTCCCCTTGAGGTGGAGGAACTCACCCGGCTGGCGGCGGACATCTTTCGACACCGGACCGAGTGGGCGGTGAATCTCAAGGGTGAACAGGCGAAAGCTCTAAATGAGATCATTCGCGTCGGCACATCCGCGGGCGGGAACCGGGCGAAAGCGGTCATTGCGTGGAATCCGCAGACCAGCGAAGTGCGCTCGGGACAGGCACCGGCACCACCGGGGTTTGAACCGTGGATTTTGAAGTTTGACGGTGTGAATGACGTGATGCTGGGTGATCCGCAGGGTTTTGGTCGAATCGAGTATGCCTATCATCGGATGGCGGTGGCGGCCGGGTTGGAGATGGACAAATGTCGCCTGCTGGAGGAATCGGGGCGCGCGCATTTCATGACCCGGCGGTTTGACCGGGACGTTCAGAGGGGGAAGATCCACATGCAGTCGTTGTGCGCGCTGGGGCATTACGATTTCAATGCCGCGGGCGAGTATGGCTACGAGCAGGTTTTTTCTGTAATTCAACGATTGAATCTGGGACACCAGACGGTGCGCGAGATGTACCGGCGCATGGTCTTTAATGTCGTGGCCCGAAATCAGGATGATCATACGCGGAACATCGCCTTCCTGATGGATCAACACGGAGAGTGGCGACTGTCTCCTGCCTTCGACGTGATCTGGTCGTACAATCCCGGTGGTCGATGGACCGACCGTCATCAGATGAGCATCAACGGCAAGCGCACGGACTTTACGCGAGGCGACCTGCTCGGTGTAGCCCGGCAATATGGCATTCGAGATGGCGGCAATCTGATCGAACAAGTGATATCGGCAGTGGCTGACTGGCCGCGCTTCGCGGAGGAAGCCGGCGTACCGGTCAAACAGCGGGAAACCATTTCTAAAACACACCGATTGACACTGACCGGCAAAGGTTAGCCCGAGCGTGAGTCATGTGCTCGGGCCTGGGCAAAAAATCGTTCTCACCCGAAGCGGTCGTCTCCGGGAAGGAACCGCTGATGATTATCGGGGCCATTGCGGGCGGGTGAGGCCTGCATTGGTCATAATCTGTGCCCGCGTGTGAAGAGTGCGGATCTTTAAGATTCCAGTTTGGAAGCTTAGAGCGCGGGCGGTGCATCCCCGCATCCCCGTGATATGAGGGAAATCCCAACCGTTAGCTCGCCAATACGCCCACGCCGGCCGCTTCCGCGACATAGCATCGAACTACCATATCTTGAAGAACGGAAGTGGTCGCACGACATCGCCGTTGCTGTGATGCGCAAACTCATCATCCCGCTCAACCAACTGCTCAAAAATCCAGAGTTCCAACCCACATGAAAAGACAGTTGCTACCAGGGACGCCCAACAGATCGGCGCTCATAGAGCGCCGCTACAGCAAACGAGCGCAACGGCGCGGATGCGCCGCGTGGGAACACGCGGGCCTTGTATGATTCGGCTCTGTGTCTACCCCTTCTCGATGATCGTAAACGCTTCGTCGAGGGTCTTGATGATGAAGTCGGTGTCGGATTTGGTGATGCAGAACGGGGGTTTGATGCGGATGGTGTTGGCGGCCATGCCGCCGCGACCGATGAGCAGTCCGCGGTCCTTGCAGAGTTCCATCGCCCGCTGACAATGTTGCGGGGCGACTTCCTTCGATTGCTTGTCTTTGACGAGCTCGAGGCCGCGCATCAGGCCTTTGCCGCGATGTTCGCCGACGATCTTGTGGTCGCGGGTGAGCTTGTCGAAGCCCTCCTGCAATCGGTCGCCCATGACCTTGCAGTTGTGGACGTACTTGTTGCGCTCGATGGTCTCGAGCACGGACAGGCCCGCCATCATGCTGACGGGATTGCCGCCGTAGGTGTTGAAGTGGACCTTCTCGCGCATCGATTCGGCGATCTCCTTCGTGCAGGTGACGCCGCCGAGCGGGATGCCGTTGCCCATGCCCTTGGCCATGGTGATCATGTCGGGTTTCACGCCCCATTGTTCGATGCCCCACCACTTGTCGCCCGTGCGGCCAAAGCCGGTCTGGACCTCGTCGGAAATGAACAGGCCGCCGTATTTCTTCACGATGTCGTAGACGATCTCGAAATATTCCTTCGGCGGATCGACGACGCCGCCGAATCCCTGGATCGGCTCGCCGATGAACGCGGCGATTTTGCCCGACGTGTTGTACTTGATCACGTCTTCGAGTTCGCGCGCGCAGGCGACGTTGCAGCTCGGATACTTCAGGCCGAACGGGCAGCGATAGCAGTAGCCCGACGAGATGTGGGTGACGCCGAACACGTACGGCAATGAGTGCCGCCATTTCGATTGGCCGGTCATCGTCATCGCCATCAGGGTGCGTCCGTGGAAACTGTGGCGTAGGGCGACGAACTCGGTCTGTTTGGTGTGATTCTTGGCCAGCAGGGCAGCGAGCTCGTTGGCCTCGCAGCCGCTGTTGGTGAAAAAGCTGACCTTCAACCCGCCCGGCATCACGGAGGCGAGTTTCTCGGCGTAACGGACCAGGTTCGGGTGGTAGTACAGCGTGGTCATGTGCTGGAGGTTTTTGAACTGCTCGATGACGGGGTTGGTCACCTCGGGATGGCAGTGGCCGACGCTGATCGTGACGACCGCGGAGAATCCGTCGAGGTACTTGTTGCCCTTGTCATCGTAGACGAACTGCATGTCGCCCTTGACGATGTTCATCGGGAAATATTTCATGGTGCTCGGGAGGATGTATTCGTCCCGCATCTGGCCGACTTGCTCGGCTGTCAAATTATCCGTCTTTTTCATGTGCATGATTGTTACCTTTCTATTGTGGGTTTGCGCACGAAGGCCATCAGGACCCGGTACGCAACGAACGAAATGAAGAAGCCGACGAACCACGCGTAGTTGTACAGGTTCATCAGGAACGGGCCGACCGTCGCCGGGCTGATCGCCTTGATGGTGCCGAGGAAGCCGGGGACGTTCGGCGCGACACCGAGCACCAGCGCCACGATGGCGGCGGGATTGAATCCCTTGCGGTAGAAGTACTGGCCGTCGCGTAGGTAGAGCTGAGCGGGCTGCAGCAGGGTGCGCCGAATCACGAAGTAGTCACAGATGAGGATGCCGCCAATCGGTCCCAACAGCGCGGAGTAGCCGACGAGCCATGTGAAGATGTAGCCGCTTGGATCGGCGACAAGTTTCCACGGCTGGATCAAGATGCCGATGATGCCGGTGATCAAGCCGCCGAGGCGGAAAGTGATCTTCGACGGCCAGAGGTTGGAGAAATCGTTGGCGGGACTGACCACGTTGGCGGCGAGATTTGTGGCCAGCGTCGCGAGGCACAGCGCGAAGAGCGAGACGGCCAGCACAACGGGGTTCGTGAACTTCGTGATCAGCACGACGGGATCCCAAATCGGCGCCCCGTTGTAAATGACGATGGTTGCCGAGGTCACCGCTACGCCGATGAACGAATACAGCGCCATGGTGGTTGGTAAGCCGATGGCTTGGCCGATCACCTGATCGCGTTGGGTGCGGGAGTAGCGGGTGAAGTCGGGGATGTTGAGCGACAGCGTCGCCCAGTAACCAATCATGCCGGTCAGGGCCGGGAAGAAAACCACCCAGAATTGGCCGGCCTTCGCGCCGCCGGGGACAAACGCGGACGGCTGGGAGAGCATCGGGCCGAAGCCGCCCGCCGCGCGATAGGCCCAGGCCAGCAGCGCCAGACCGAGCGCGATCAGCAACGGCGCTTTGATGTCGAGCAGGATGCGGATGGATTCGATGCCCTTGTAGATGACGAGCATGTTGATGCCCCAGAAAAACATAAAGCAGGCGAACTGGGCGATGTTGATGCCGCCCCACCACGTCGGGAGCTGGTCCCATGAGGGCAGATAGATGGTGCAGATTTTGTAGATCGCCCAGCCGCCGATCCACGTCTGGATGCCGAACCAGCCACAGGCGACGAACGCGCGGAGCAGCGCCGGGATGTTCGCGCCGCGCACGCCGAACGAGGAGCGGCAGTAGACGGGGAATGGGATGCCGTACTTCGTGCCCGCGTGCGCGTTGAGAATCATCGGGACCAGCACGATGGCGTTGCCGAAGAAAATCGTCAGCACCGCCTGGTACCAGTTCATGCCCTCGGAGATCAGCGACGAGGCCAGCATGTACGTCGGGATGCAGGCCGACATGGAAATCCACAGCGCGGCGATGTCCTTCAGGCCCCACTTCCGATCCTTCACCGTGGTCGGCGCGATGTCGGCATTCCAGTAGCGCGAGTGGGAGATGTCGTCGGTCACCTCGTGAATGCCGTTGGTGACGCGGACGCCGCCGAGCTTCTGGACGGAGACAGTCATCGTGCTGGTGCAACGACAAGGTTCATTTGACGATCGCCCCCTCACCCTGACCCTCTCCCCCGGAGGGGCGAGGGGATTGGTTTTCGTCGCGTCGCAGTTCTTCCCGGTGGCGCATCGTCACTCCTCAAATCACTACGGGAGAAGGTCGGTCATTGCCTTGTAGGTTTCGGGGCGCCGGTCGCGATAGAACTGCCAGACGTTGCGGACCTCGCGAATCAAATCGAGATTCAGGTCGGCGACGACGATGGCGTCCTTGTCGCGGGGGCCTTCGGCGATGATCTGGCCGCGCGGGTTGGCGAAATAGCTCGAGCCGTAAAACTCGCCGAAGCTCCACGGTTTCTCCGTGCCGACGCGGTTGATCGCGCCGACGTAATAAATGTTGGCGACGGCGGCGGCGGGCTGCTCGAGTTTCCAGAGATACTCGCTCAAGCCGGCCGTGGTCGCGCTCGGGTTGAACACGATCTCGGCGCCGTTCAGCCCGAGCAGACGCCAGCCCTCGGGGAAATGGCGGTCGTAACAGGTGTAGACGCCGACCTTGCCGATGGCCGTCTCGAAGACGGGGTAGCCGAGGTTGCCCGGCTTGAAATAGAATTTTTCCCAGAAGCCGGGTTTGCAATGGGGGATGTGGTTCTTGCGATACTTGCCGAGGTACTTGCCATCGGCATCGATCACGGCGGTCGTGTTGTAATACGTGCCCGTGGCTTCTTCCTCGTAGATCGGCGCGACGATGACCATGCCGTGCTTCTTTGCCAACTGCTGCATCAGTTTGGTCGTCGGACCCTCCGGCACGCGCTCGGTCGATTCGTACCATTTGATCTCCTGCTCGCAGCAGAAATACGGGCCGTAGAAGATCTCCTGCATGCACAACACCTGCACGCCCTTTTTCGCTGCCTGGGCGATGAGCTTGACGTGTTTCTCGATCATCGCCTGCTTGATTTTCTTGACTGTCGACGTACCCGGCTCGGGGTTCGTCGCCTGAATCAGTCCGCCTCGTACGATACGTGCCATGTCGCTGTCTCCTCTCGTCTTCCTTCCGCACCTCCGCCGTCTCCCCTCGCCCCGCTTGCGGGGAGAGGGTCAGGGTGAGGGGGCTGTTTTCAATAGATATTCGTCTGCCGTTTCACGCCGGTGTAATCGTAAAACACCGTTTTCAATTGCGTGAAGAAGTTCAGCCCTTCGTCGCTCATCTCGCGGCTGCCATAACCAGTGGCCTTGTAGCCGCCGAATGGCAATTGCGCCTCGCCGCCCACCGTGGGTGAATTGATGTGCACCATGCCCGCCTCGATCCGGTCGGCGAACCGCATCACAAGGTTCGCATCGCCCGTGTAGATCGCGCAGGTCAGGCCAAATTTGACGTTGTTGGCGAGCTTCATCGCCTCGTCGAAATCATTCACGCGGAACGCGGCGAGCACGGGGCCAAAAACTTCTTCCTGTGCGATGGTGTTGTCCGGTTTCACATTGTCGAAGATTGTGGGCGCGACGAAATAGCCCTTCGCAAGTTTGCCGTCGGTGAGCGCGGCGCCGCCAATCAGGCACTTGCAGCCTTCCTTTTTGGCGATCTCGATGTAGCGCAAATCCGTCTCGAATTGCGCCTTGTCCACCGCAGGGCCCATGCCCATGCCATCTTCCATGCCGTCGCCGACCTTGATCTTCTTCACGCGGTCGATGAGCTTTTCGAGAAACTTGTCCGCGATCCCCTTCTGCAGAATGACGCGGCTGGTCGCGGTGCATCGTTGACCGGTCGAACCGAACGCGCCTTGGGCGCAGCCCTCGACGGCGAGATCGAGGTCAGCGTCGTCCATCACCACCAGCGGGTTTTTGCCGCCCATTTCGCAGGTGACCTTCGCGAGATGCGACGCGGCTTGCTTGGCTACCTGGGCACCGGTCTCGCACGAGCCGGTAAACGACACGGCGCGCACCGTCTTGTTGTTGACGAATTCATCGCCGACCGTGCCGCCGCTGCCGTGGACGAGATTGAGTACGCCCTTTGGCAGGCCCGCATCCTCGTAAATCTTTACCAGCAATTCCGCACAACCCGGCGTGTTGGTAGCCGGCTTGAAGACGATGGTGTTCCCGGCAACGAGGGCCGGCGCCGTTTTCCAGACGGGGATGCAGAACGGGAAATTCCACGGGGTGACGCAGCTGACCACGCCGAGCGGTTGGCGGATCGTGTAGACGAACGTGCTGGGCATTTCGCTCGGGGAGGTGCGGCCTTCGACGCGAAACGACATGCCGGCGTAGTACTCGAGCAGGTTGATGCTTTTTTGCACTTCGCCGCGGGCTTCGCTGAGAATCTTGCCCTCCTCGTGGGTCATCATGCGGGCGATCTCTTCCTTGCGCTCGGTGGCAAGCTGGACCGCTTTCGCGAGGATGCGACCACGGGCGGGCGCGGGAGTGTTGCGCCATGCCGGAAACGCCGCCTGCGCGGCTTCGATGGCGGCTTTGGCCTCGTCACGGGTCGATTGTGGCGCGTGACCGATCACGTCGTCGGTGTTGGCGGGATTGATGTTCGGAACCGTCTTGCCGGAGGTGGAGTTCACCCATTGGCCGTTGATGTAGTTCCGATAATGGTGAGCCTTGGCAACGGATTTCATGGAGGTTCGTGGTTTTTCGCCCAGAGTTTGTAGGGCCATATTTCGGACTCCTGTTGTTACTTCCCCTGAATTTCCAACGACAGTTTCTCCACCGCATCGTACGGGTCAAGTTTTCTTTCGGCGACCGCGGACAGAATGTTTTGCGCCTGTGGCGTTTCCAAAGCGCGGAGTATAGACGCCGTCAGGCGTGATTGCAACAGGCGAATGACTTCGGCCTTGGTCGCGCGTTGACGCCGCCGGGCCAGCTCGCCCGAGCCCACAAGATATGCGTGATGACCATCGATCGCACCACAAAGGGTTGCGATCCCGTCGCCGGTTTTCGCCGACGTGTGAATCGTCGGGCGCTGCCATTTCGCCGCGTCTTTGGGAGAACGAGCCTCCTGACGAGCCGCCGGTGCGGCGATCAAATCTGATTTGTTGATGACCAAAATGTCGGCGATCTCCATCAAACCCGATTTCGCGCGCTGGATTTCATCGCCCAGTTCCGGCATGAGCACGACGACGACCGTGTCCGCCACGTCGGCGACCTCGACTTCGTCCTGTCCTGCGCCCACCGTTTCGACAATCACGATGTCGAAGCCAGATGCGTCCAGCGCATGGATGATTTGGGGTGTGGCGTCGGTGAGCCCGCCGTGATGATGGCGCGTGGCCAGGCTGCGAATGAACACGCCGTCGTCCTCGCTGTGCCGCTGCATCCGCAAGCGGTCGCCGAGCAGGGCCCCGCCCGAAATCGGGCTGGTTGGATCCACCGCGATTACGCCGACGGACTTCTTGTGCCGGCGCAGTTCGTCGATCAGGCGGTCGATCAGCGAACTCTTGCCGACGCCGGGCGGACCCGTGATACCGAGAATGCGCGCTCTGCCCGTGCGCGCGTAGAGTTCCGGCGGCAACGGCTCGCCCGCCTCGAGGCGCGTGACGGTCTTTGTGAGTTCCTTGTGCGTCATGCTTATTTTGGCCGCACGTTCTTCTTCAGGAATTCGGCGATGCCGGCGATGGAGCTGCCGGGGCCGAAGACTTCCTTAATCCCGAGTTTCTTCAGCTTCTTCACGTCTTCGTCAGGAATGATTCCGCCCGCGAACACGAGCACGCCTTTGACCTTCTCCTTCTTGAGCAACTCCATCACGCGGGAGAACTGCGCCATGTGCCCACCCGAGAGCGAGCTCAGGCCGATGGCGTTGACGTCCTCCTGGATGGCGGCCTGGACGACTTGCTCCGGCGTGTTGCGGATGCCCGTGTAGACGACCTCCATTCCCGCGTCGCGCAAGCCCATCGCGACGACCAGCGCGCCGCGTTCGTGGCCGTCGAGGCCGGCCTTGGCGATCAGGACTTTGATGGGGCGTTTCATAGTGGATGAGAATCCAGGAGTCAGGAGCCAGAATTCAGAATTGCGGAAGCGTACGCTTCCAAAAGTTTGCTGACCTCTTCCAGTTGAGTCAAGACAGGTTTATTGTCGCCATATCCAAGGTCCTTGGCCAGAATCAAGTAGTAACGACACTCTTCGAGAGAGCCTTGCGCGATGTTCATGAACCGGACCTTGCCGGCTCGGCCTTTCTTCTTGAAGCCCTCGGCGATGTTCGCAGGGATTGACATGGCCGCTCGCCTTAATTGCGACGTGAGACCATATACTTCGGTTTTCGGGAAGCCCTCGCTCAAGCGATAGACCCCAAGAACAAATTGATGCGCCTTTTGCCAAACAATCAGGTCTTCGAAGCTCTTCGCGGGTGGGCGTTCCATACTGGCTCCTGAATTCTGGCTTCTGGCTTCTGCTGTCATATGCTGTGCGTTGGTCGGTATTCTCCAAAGGTCCCACGCAGCACGCGGCAAATCTCGCCGACGGTGGCGTAACTGCGCACGCAATCGATGATGATGGGCACGAGGTTTTCGGAGCTTCTTGCGGCTTTTTCCAGCGCGGCGAGACTCTGCTCGATTTTCGCGGCGTTGCGTTTCTTGCGAAGCGTGGCCAGTTCGCGACGGCGACGCGGTTCGAGTTTCGGGTCGATCTTCTGCGTTTTCAGAGACGGTTTCTTGCCACTGATGAACTCGTTCACGCCGACGATGATCTTCTCTTTCTTCTCGACGGCCTTCTGGTGCTCGTAGGCGGCGCGATAGATCTCTTTGTAGACGTAGCCGCCCTCGATGGCTTTGAGCACCCCGCCCATGTTGTCGATCTTGTGCAGGTACTCGCGGGCCTGATGTTCGAGCTGATCCGTGAGCGACTCGATGTAGTAGCTGCCACCAAGCGGATCGGGTTCGGCGGTCACGCCGCACTCGTAAGCGATGATCTGCTGGGTGCGCAACGCGAGCAGGGCGGATTCCTCGGTCGGCAATGCGATGGCTTCATCTTTGGAATTGGTATGCAAACTCTGGGTGCCGCCGAGCACGGCGGCGAGCGCTTCGATGGTCGTGCGGACGACGTTGTTATCGGGTTGCTGGGCGGTGAGGGTCGAGCCGGCGGTCTGCGTATGAAACCGCAGCATCATTGACCGTTCGTTCTTCGCGCCGAACCGGTCGCGCATGATGTGGGCCCAGAGACGGCGGGCGGCGCGGAATTTGGCGATCTCTTCGAGGAAATTGCTGTGGCAATTGAAGAAGAAGGCGATGCGCGGCGCGAAGCTGTCGACATCCAGGCCGCGGTCGACGCAGGTTTGGACGTAGGCGATCCCGTCAGCCAGGGTGAAGGCGATTTCCTGGGCGGCGGTGCAGCCGGCCTCGCGCATGTGATAGCCGCCCACGCTGATCGTGTTCCAGCCCGGCACTTCCTTCGCGCAGAATTCGACGATGTCGGCGATGAGGCGCAGGGAGGGTTGCGGCGGGAAGATGTATGTGCCGCGGGCGATGTACTCTTTGAGGATGTCGTTTTGCACCGTGCCCGATACTTTTGGCCACGGGACGCGCTGTTTCTCGGCGACGGCGAGATACATTGCCAATAATATGGACGCGGTGGCGTTGATGGTCATCGACGTGCTGACTTTGTCGAGCGGGATGCCACGGAAGACCTGCTCCATGTCGGCCAGCGATGAGATCGCGACGCCGACGCGACCGACTTCGCCGAGGGCCATTTTGTCGTCACTGTCGTAACCGATCTGGGTCGGGAGATCGAACGCGATGGAGAGGCCGGTCTGACCCTGCGAGAGGAGATACTGGAAGCGCCTGTTCGTTTCCTGCGCGGTACCGAAGCCGGCGTACTGGCGCATCGTCCAGAGCCGACCGCGATACATCGTCGCGTGGATGCCGCGCGTGAAGGGGAATTTGCCCGGTTGTTCGCGGGGTTCAGTCATGAGGCTCGCAGAGTTCGACGAGGACGCCGTGGGCGGATTTGGGGTGAAGGAAGGCGATCTTCGCGCCACCAGCGCCGACGCGCGGCTGTTCGTCAATGAGGGTGATATTCGCCGCCTTCAACTTTTTCAGTCGCGCGGCGAGATTGTCGGTTGCAAGGGTTAAATGGTGCAACCCTTCGCCGCGCTTTTCGAGGAATCGCTGGATGGGGCTGTCGAGAGAGGTGGGTTCGAGCAATTCGACGGTCGTCTCGCCCGCTTGCAGGATTGCCACGCGGACTTTTTGGTCAAGCACCTCTTCCACGCGCAACAACTTCAGGCCGAGCGTGTCGACCCAAAACTTCTTCGCCTCGTCGATGCTCTTCACGGCAATGCCGACGTGGTCGATCCCTTTGATCATATGACGCCTCGCTTCCGGAATTCGGCGCACTGATCCGCAGTGTACCCCAGCGCGCGCAACACTTCGTCGGTGTGTTGGCCGAGCAAAGGGGGCGCGATGCCGGCTTCGCCGGGGGTCGTGGACAATTTCACGGGCACGCCGGTCATCTTCACGGACTTGAGTTTGGGATGAGGGCGCTCGACGACCATCTCGCGGGCGCGGACCTGTGGATGTTCGAGCGCCTCGCCGACGGAGAGGATCGGGCCGCAGGGCAGGCCCGCTTTTTCCAGTAACGTCAGCCATTCATCGGCAGTCTGTTGGGCGAAGACTTTTTCCAGAGTCGCGTACAATTCGTCGTGGTTCTGGACGCGGTTCGGGTTCGCGGCGAATTTCTCGTGCGTCTTTAAATCGGGGCGGCCGATCAGGTCGCAGAACTGGAGCCAGAGGCGATCGTTGCCGACGGCGACGTTGAAATAGCGATCGCGGGCCTTGAAGGTCTCGTAGGGGACGATGGTCGGATGGCGGTTGCCCCTGCGGCTCGGAGATTTGCCCGTGCCGAAATAAATGCCGGCCTGGTAGGTGAGCAGGGAGATTTGTCCATCGAGCAGGGACACGTCCACTTTCTGGCCTTGGCCGGTGCGCTGGCGGGCTTGGAGCGCAAGGAGAATGCCCAGCGTCGCGTAGATACCGGCGGTGATGTCGGCCAGCGACGTACCGGTCTTGTAGGGCGGACCGTTCGGATCGCCGGTGAGGCTCATGATGCCGCCCTGGCCCTGGATGGCGAGGTCGTACCCGGGCCGCTCGGCCCACGGGCCGGTGTGGCCGTAGCCGGTGACGGACGCATAGATGATTTTCGGATTGAGTTTGGCGACCTCGTCGTAGCCGAAGCCGATGCTCGGCAGGAAATCCTTGCGGAAATTTTCCAGGAGCACGTCGGAATTCTGGATGAGCTTCGTGAGGATCCCGCGGGCCTCGGGCGTCTTGAGGTTCAGCGTCAGCGATTTCTTGCCGCGGTTGATACTGAGGAAGTAGACGCTCTCGCCGTCGACAAATGGCGGGCCGTAGGCGCGGGTGTCGTCGCCCTTGTCGGGGTTTTCGATTTTGACGATCTCGGCGCCGAAATCGCTGAGCAGCATCGAGCAGAATGGGCCAGCCAAAATGCGCGAAAGATCGACGACCCGCAAGCCGTCAAGAGGTTTCATAATGTCAAGGCTAACGATGCACGCTTGTCGCGGCAAGCGTTTTCCGATATATCGGGACGGTTGAGAGCATTGGGCAAAACCCTCACCCTGACCCTCTCCCTTGGAAAGGGAGAGGGGAAAATCTTCTCCCCGAGTTTGTCCAATCCGTCAACTGTGCAGACGCACGCCGACAGAGCCACGCCTGCGGCGGACAAGCGGCGTGGCTACAACATACGATGAAAACATATCTCATCATTGCGATCGCGGCGTTGTTGCCGTGGGCGGCATGGGCCGATTCGGGCACGACAAATCTGGAGGGGCGGGCGATCATCGAGCGGGTGCTGGCGAACCGTCCCCAGAAAGATTTCTCGCTGAAGGCGCGGCTGTTCGTGGGCGACGCGGACCCGGTTCCCGTCGAGATCTTTGTGAAGAACTCGGCGGAGGACACGCGGACGCTGTATCGCGGGAGCAACACGGAAGCGCTGGTCGTGCAGCCGGTCCACGGCGAACCGAAGTTCTACGTGCGCGGCGTGGGCGAATTGACGGGTGGTCAGCGGACCAACACATTGTTGCGGTCGCAGTTCACGTACTACGATCTGGGCCTGGCGTTTCTGCACTGGCCAAATCCGAGGTTTTTGGAGGAGGAGCGGGCGCGGGGTCGGGATTGTTATGTGATCGAGAGCAAGGCGGAGGGCGAGCCGTATGCGCGCGTGAAATTGTGGATCGACAAGGAGTATTTCGCGCTGTTGCGGGCGGAGGCGTTTGACGCCAACGACAATCTCGTGCGGCGGTTTGCGGTGACGAGCTTCAAGAAGATCGGGGATGTGTGGATCCCGCGGGGGATGGAGGCATCGCGGGTGCCGCCGGCGCAGAGTCTACCGTCGCAGGAGAAATCGCGGTTGGAAGTGTACGAGGGGAATTACGATACGCGGGTGCCGCAGGAGTGGTTTGAGCCGGGGAGGTTCAGCGGGAAGGGACAGTAGCCAGCAGCTACTTCAGGAGACGGAAGACAGGAGTGCCGGTGCAATCAGGGGATCGGTAAGGCAGCGCGTTGGCTGAGACGCGGAAAGGCGAGATGTGAATTGGAAAGCGGTCAGCCCCTTGGTTGTTCAATCTCTATAGACTGTAGTCTATCAGTGTGCCAAGCCGTGAGATTTCGCGGGAGCACAAGGTTGAGCGGAACAAGCCGCGCGTTGGCTGTGAAGGCCGGTGTCGGGGAAGCCCAGTCTTGATCGGAACCTCTTATGGACGAGCCTGGAAGCTCGAATGATGTATCCCATAGAGCATCTATCATCATAGGATACATCATGCGGGGGCGGTGGGCGGCCACGTGATGGCTGGTGGCCAAACGTGGCTTTGGGTGAAAGGCGGGGGTGTTGGGAGCCGAGCAGGGAGGCGACTGCGACGTGTCAAATGCATGATGAACAAATCTGCAGGCCCCGGAGGGCTTTGCCGGCAAATGCCAGTTGCGGCGCCACGCACAGTTGGGGCCACGCGGGCCCAGCCGTGATGGCGGGCCCTGGGACGAAAGCGGATGAATCGAGACAGGGGCGCGCATCGAGTAGTACCAGGTAGCGGAGGAGTCGTGAGGCGAGGAGCGGCCAGGGCTATGAAGTCGTTTTTTCTCGCTGGCTATTGACGGGGTTTTCCCCCATACTCCGCCGCCTGTCCAGGAGAGACGGACGCATGAGTGATTCAATCTTGTTATCAGATCGGAAACCGCCTCACCCTGAGATTTGTCGAACACAGAGGACTGACAAGAATCGCTGGCACTGCCTGGTAGTATGCCCCTTCGAGTGCGAGTTTGCTGTGTTACTTTGCGGAGATATTTTCTGTCGGAACCCCCATGCCGTGAAGTTCGAGAATCCGCATCGTGGTCGAGATTAGATGGCCGCGTGCCTTCACCCGGCGCATCCGCCATGTTGTAGAGGCGCTTTTCACCCCGACGCTGTCGGGGCTGCGAAGCCCCGTCAGGCGGCGTCCAACGGCTGACTTACCAGGAACCCGGTCCTATCCTTCCGGCAAGTGGAGGGAGGGCCGTTGCCATGTTGAATCGATCCGTTTCAGCCATCGCAATCCGGTTGGCCATCGCCGCCGTCGCGCTGCTCGTCATCTACTCGCTCGCCATCCTCGCGTTCAAACTCACCCTCTGGTCATCCAACGCCCAGATCGTCTGGTAGCTGGCAAGACCGGGATGGAAACTTGGCGGCAGGACCGGGACCGGGCTGACGAGGGGGTAATGCATCTCTCTCGGTTATCCGTGATATGAAAGGCGCGGCTGGAGGACAGTTCGGGCGAAGGTGCCGCGCCCTGTCTTACCGCAGCAGTTGGAGGAATCCTCCAACGCCACAAATCACCAACAACACACCAAGCCCAAACCCCGCGAGTAGGCTACAAATTGCGATCCTGACATTTTGCCGCTCGCAAAACCCGAATAGCCCCAGCAACATCGCGTATACACCACCGAGAACAAACAGAGCGCCAACCGTGAAACCTATTAATCCGTTAAACAACCTGGAAACTGTCGACCCCCGTGGCGCAAAGATGCTACCGATGACACCAATGAAAAGAATAACAGCGATAGGCGCTGTCCGACAGACCCGGGTGAAGAGGAATTGTCTGTAGGAATGGTACCATCTTCCGACCTGTGCTTTGCTGACACGCATAGCGTTGTCTCGCCTCGCCCGCCTTCCCCACTCGCTTCTACCATGGTCGCCATTTCGCTTCAAGCCTGCTGGCAGTCACAGACCAAACAGCGGCGATGCTAGGGCAGTTCAACCTGTCATGTCATGCCGGCAATGGCCCAATCTTCAGTTTCCACCCGACGACCCGCGCAACCTTCCCCAGTGTGTGCAAGGTGACGAAAGTCTTCTAAGCGTCGACCTTTCACCATCCGCCATCAACCATCCTGCCTCCCCCGCCCCCGTCAATCCGCGTCAAACCCCGCCAAACCAGGGTAATTCTTTTGCAGTTGCGCGCCCTGCCGTCCCTGCTATATTCCTTGTGAAAGTTTTCTCAAGCTGGGTTGCGTAAGGGTCGCGACACAACAACGAGCGAAAAATGGCGTATTTTATTACCGATACCTGCATCGGGTGCACGGTTTGTGAGCTGAAATGTCCCGTCGACACCATCAGCGGCAAGCCCAAGGACCTGTACACCATTCATCCGGAGGGCTGCATCGACTGCGGCGTCTGCGCGATCTATTGTCCCGTTTCCTGCATCCAGGACCAGTACGGCAACCTCGTCACCCGCATCAAACCCAGCCAGATCCCGAAAGCCAAGGTCATCGTCGACGATTGCACTGGCTGCGAGTTCTGCGTCGATATTTGCCCGTTCGATTGCATTTACATGAAGGACGACCCCACCCACACGGGCGCGGGTCATTATCGTGTGGCCGAGGTCATACCCGAGGAATGTGTCGCCTGCCGCCTCTGTGAGATCGTCTGCGACAAGGACGCCATCATCGTCCCCAATGCGCCGACACACCGGGCTGCCATGTTGCCGCACCAGTTGGAGAAGCATTAGTTCTTTCAAATGAGCGACGCGAAGCAGTCAGCGGATGCATCCGCCCCCGGCTTGATCGACCTGCCGGAGGAGAAGACCAAACTGGCCACGCTGGCCGTGCAGTTGGTGGTGATCCCGCTGGCGGTCGTGCTGTTTTGTGTCGCATTGGCGGGCCTGTTTATCTGGCTCACGACCGAGCGCAAGGGTCTGGATGATTATTTGAATGCGTTGCGCGCCAGTTCGGGCGTCCAACGCTCCCAGCAGGCGCAGTACCTCCTCAATTACATCCAGGATTCCAAACGCTGGCAGGGCATCTTCGACGTGTCGGCGCGCATCAGCGCCGACCGCGATCAGTTCCTCGCCAACAACCCGCACGCCGTCACCGACATCGTGCAGGTCTTCACCGAATCCAAGGGGGAAGACCCGCGGACGCGCCGTTATCTGGCTCTCGTGCTCGGCTTGCTCGGCGATCGCGAGGCACTTCCGTCCTTGCGCGATGGCCTCAGCGATTCCGACGCCGAGACGGTCAAAAACTGCGTGTGGGCGCTCGGGCGGATCGGTGACGACGATTCCGCCCCCGCGATCATCAAGTTGACGCATAGCGACGAGCAGTCCGTGCGGTTGATGGCCGTGTATGTGCTCGGGTCGATGAACAGCCCGCAGGCGTTGAGCGTTCTCGAAGCATCGCTCAACGATCCCGACGAGCTGGTGAAATGGAACGCGGCGTTCGGCCTGGCCAGCAAGGGCAGCCCGGCGGCGTGGGACGTCTTGGCGAGGTTGCTTGACAAGCAATACGTCGACCGTGTTACAGGTTTGATGCCAACGGAGGGTCGCCCGCTGGACGAGAACATCCAGCGGTATCGGGTGGCAGCAGTGGCGTGGGTGGCCAGGTTGGACCCAACAAAAGCCCGGCCGTTGCTGGAAACAATGAGCACCAGCGAACCCGATTTGCCGGTGCGCAATGCTGCGATTCAGCAGCTCAACAAGTTGAACCATAAATAGTGACGATTATGGCTGAACTGAAAGTAGTCGGTGCGGACACGCCCAAGCAGGGGCAGACATTGAGTCCGCGTGAAGAGGCGATTCGCCGCCTCAAGGCCAAAGGTGTCCTCGACCCCGATGGCAAGCCGATGCCACGTCGCCAGTTTTTCGTAACCCTCGCCCTGGCGTGGGCGACGTTCGCAGCGGCGATGGGTGGCGGTCTCACCGCGCTCTTCGCGTTCATGGTGCCCCGTGTCGATTTCACCAAGATCGATGTGTTCAAGGTCGGTCCGCCATCGAATTTCGCCCCGAATACCGTCGACGAATCCTTCAAGGCCGCGCACCGCTGCTGGATCGTCAACCACGACCACAAGATTTTCTGCATTCAATCGGTCTGCACGCACCTCGGCTGCACGCCGAACTGGATGGACAGCGAACGCAAGTTCAAATGCCCGTGCCACGGAAGCGGTTACACCATTGACGGAATCAATTTTGAAGGCCCGGCGCCGTTCCCGATGCGCCGTTATGAAGTCTCACTGGCCGACGACGGCCAGATTGTCGTGAACGAGGGTCGCCTCTTCTTCTGGGAGAAGGGTGAGTTCGACGATCCCCGAGCCTTCATCGCAGTCTAAGGAACTACTACGGATGAAGCCGATAAAACCGTTAGAATCGTCAAAAGGGGAACCGACCCGGGTATCACCTTTTTTCGGTTTTACCGGTTTTAACAGTTTTTCCGATTTTATCGGTTTTAACGTCCCCTACTGAGCGAAGCGAACATGTTGGACAAACTCAAAACCTCGGTTCTGGATTCGCAGATCAAGAAATCGATCTTTCGCGTCGGCATTCCCAACACCGACCGCAAACGCGTGCTTATCGTGCTCGGCAACGTGTTCCTGCACCTGCACCCGACCAAAGTCCGCACCAGCGGCGTGAAACTCCGCTACACGTGGTGCGCGGGCGGCCTGAGTTTCTTCCTGTTTCTGGTGCTCACACTGACGGGCGTGCTTCTCATGTTTTATTATCGGCCGACCGTGGAAGGCGCCTACGTCGACATGCTCGACATCCGTTCCCAAGTCCCGTTCGGGATCATGCGCGAGTTGCACCGCTGGTCGGCGCACGCGATGGTCATCATGGTCATGGTGCATATGTTCCGCGTGTTCATGACCGGCAGCTACAAGCCACCCCGCGAGTTCAACTGGTGCGTCGGCGTGCTGCTCCTGGTGCTCACATTTCTCTTGTCGTTCACGGGCTACCTGCTTCCGTGGGATCAGCTCGCCATCTGGGCGATCACGGTCGGCTCGAACATGGCCAAGGCCACTCCGTTCGTCGGTGCGGGCGGACCCTTCGCGGACTTTCTGCAAATCGGCGGTGTGCCGCTCGTGCACCCCGGCGACGACGCCCGCTTTTTCCTGATTGGCGCCAAGGAACTTGGCGGAACGACCTTGTTGCGGTTTTACGTGCTGCATTGCATCGGCATCCCGCTCATCGCGGCCGTGCTGATGGCGGTGCATTTCTGGCGGATTCGCAAAGACGGCGGCATTTCCGGTCCGCTCTAGCGCCAACGTGGGAACGGTCAGATTCTTCTCATGGAACAGGTAACGACACACCAAAGCGCTTTGTTCGAGGCCTTCAAGGCTCTGGCTAATATTTTGGCGAGCCCGAAGCTGAGCTTCGTCCTCGCCGCCGGCGGCCTGCTCCTCATGCTCCGCTTCCGCCGCCACGTGTTCAATTGGTGGATCGGCGCGTTCGTGATTTTCGTCGAGGCCTTCGTGGTCATCTGGGGGATGAAAGACCCGAATTTCTACCTCATCGTCGGCAAACCCGACAACGTGCCGATCACCGCGATGCTGTTCATCTCCACGCTGGTGCTCTGGCTGGCGATGGCGCAGGCCGTTAACAACGACCGCCGCGTCGAACAGAAGCTGCCGCCTGACGAAAAGGAAACCTCGAACCAGAAGACCTGGGTCTGGCCCGACCTGCTCTACATCGAGTTCATCGCGCTGATCATCTGTTCGTTCATCCTGATTTTCTGGGCGATTTATCTCCGCGCGCCACTCGAACAACCGGCCAACCCCGCCGCCACGCCGAATCCATCCAAAGCGCCCTGGTACTTCCTCGGCCTGCAGGAGATGTTGGTCTATTACGATCCGTGGTACGCGGGCGTCGTGCTGCCGACGTTTATCATTGTCGGCTTGATGGCGATTCCGTACATCGACATCAATCCGAAAGGGAACGGCTACTACACATTCGGTGAGCGCAAGGTGGCGATCACGACCTTCTTGTTCGGATATCTGGCTCTGTGGGTGTTCATGATCATCACCGGCACGTTCCTGCGCGGCCCGGGCTGGAATTTCTTCGGCCCGTTCGAATACTGGGACCCGCACAAGGTCGTCGCCCTCAACAACGTGAACCTCTCCGACTACGTGTGGGTCGAGTTCTTCCCGTGGATTTATCGTCAGACCCACATCCAATGGTTCAATCAGGGCCTCCCGAATGTCGTCAACAAGGTCCCGCAACTAATTCCGCCCGATTGGCTATCGGTCTGGCTGCATGGCGTTCCCCTTAAGGAAGCGTTTGTGGAAAGCAGTTGGTTCACCTTCCTCGTCGAGGTCGGTCACGCCTGTAAACGCGAATTCGCCGGCATTCTGTTCCTGCTCTTCTATTTCCTCGGGTTGGGCACGGCCCTCACCAGGACGCTCATGAAGAAGTTCTACGACCAAATGGATATCGGTCGCTACCTCACATTTGTGGCCCTCGTGCTCTTGATGGGGACGCTGCCGCTGAAAATGGTCCTGCGCTGGACGATGAATCTGAAATATTTCGTGGACACTCCGTGGATCAAATTCTGAGCCGATGAGAAATCAACCCGAAACCGTCCACGAGTACAACATCCCACGCTTGCACTGGTGGTTCCTGATTACCGGCTTCGTGTTCCTCGTTTCGCTGGTGCTGATGGTCTGGGTGGACTATTCCCCCGGCTACATTCGGTTGATCGCCCTGCACGGCGACCGCGAATGGAAGAATTACCAGTACAAGTTCTACGACCTCGAAAAACAGCGGCTCGCCAACGACGCCAAAGCCGCCGAAGCGAAGGCGAACGAGGCGGGCTTGGGCAAATTGCAGGACCAGCTCAATAAAGTCAGCCAAGAGCTCGCCTCCAAACAGGCTGAAGAAGCGAAACTGCGCTCCGACATGGACCAGATGCGCGTCGACGACGCTGAGGCCACTCGGACGTTCACGATGCAGAAAGCCGTCCGCGATCAGTACCGCTCGTCATACGAAGAGACTCTCGAGCGCAACAACATGAACATGCAGGCACCCGAGGTCCAGGAATGGATGGTCAAGACCGACACCCAAAACGGCTACGTCAACAAACTGGATCTCATGAAACAGGCGGCGGACGCCAAACTTCAGCAGGCCCAGGACAATCTGACGGCGCTGATGGGCCACGAAGAAGACCTCCAGCGCAGCATCAAACATTTCCAGGACAACATCAGTCTGGTCACCAAGCGGCTGAATCAGTTGACCAGCCCACTCGTCCAAGGTGTGGTCAACGCGCCCGTGCTGGAATTTGCGGCGTCCACCTACAAGGTCGAGCAGATCGTCGCCGATGCGCACCACGTCGACGTGAATTTCGCCACGGTCCCGCGCGTTGACCGCTGCACGACCTGCCACAAGGCGATCGACCGCAAAGATCCGACCGCGGACGAGCTGACCTTCCGCGCCAAGTACAAGATCGGCGCCATCGAATGGTCGAAGCTGCCCGAGCCGCTGCGCAATCACCCGAACCTCGACCTGTTTGTCGGCGATAACTCGCCACATCCGATGAGCAAGTACGGCTGCACCACCTGTCATTGGGGCTGGGATCGCGAGACCACGTTCTCGCGAGCCGGCCACACGCCCGATGCCGAGGAGAAACAACCATACACCTACGATTCAGGGACAAAGTTGTGGACGAAGGTCGAAAAGCAATCTGATGACGATGACGACGACGCGAAGGTGCAGAAGGCCTCCTTGGAAAAGACCTCCGTCGTCCAAATGACCCAGCGCGAAGCCTGGCAGAAGAATTATCACTGGGAAGAGCAGGAGTTTTTGCTGCAGCCGATGCGCGCGGCGAAGTACGTGCAAGCGAGCTGTCTCAAGTGCCACAGCAACGAGACCAATCTCAAGGGCGGCGAACAGCTCGATCACGGCCGCCGGCTCATCGAGCAGCTCGGTTGCTGGTCGTGCCACAAGATGAAGCAACTGGAAACCTACACGACCCATCGCGTCACTCCGGGCGAGGATTTCGACAGCATCTGCAAGTTTTATGACGTGAACGCCGACGATGTGCGCCGCCTCAACGGCTTCCCACAGGAAGTTTCGCTCACAGTCGGTCAGGACATCAACATTCCGATCCGCACGCTCCGCAAACCGGGTCCAAGCCTGTTCAAGGTCGCCAGCAAGACCAACAAGGAATGGGTTCGCAAATGGCTCGCCAATCCCGTCGACTTTCGCCCGAACACCTACATGCCGCGGTTCTGGGGTCTCAGCAACAACGCGGGCACGCCCGACCGTAACGCCGTCGAGATGAACGCCATCGCCAATTTCCTGTTCGCCGTCAGCGATCAGCCGAAGTATCCGGCCCCGCCCGTCCAGGGCGATCCCGAGAACGGCAAAAAGCTGGTCGCGCAGGTCGGCTGCATGGCCTGCCACGTCATTGATGACAAGCTGATGGAAATCAAGCCGCCCGCCTCGCTCAAGCAGTACATGGACGTGTGGCAATACCGCCGGCTCCGTTCGCAAGGCCCGCAGTTGGCCGGCATCGGCTCGAAGTCGGACGTGAATTGGATCTACGCGTGGATCAAGAATCCGAAGCAATACAATCCGCGCACCAAGATGCCCAATCTCCGCCTGAGCGATCAGGAGGCCGCCGACATCGCGTCCTATCTCGCCACGCTGCGCAAGGAAAAGACGGACCAGGAAGCCTTGCCGGACGTCAAGCCCGATTACCTCGACAACGAGACGGTCGAATATTTGAAGGTCACGCTGCCCGATGCCGAGGCGCTACAGAAGATCAATGATCTCAATGACCTTATCGAGATGTATTTTGTCGATGAACCGACGATGGCGTATTATCAGGATCCCGCGCGGATGGCGCGGGACGAGGCCCAACTCGCCGACCTGCAGAAGCAATATCAGGACACGTTCGACGACGCGATCGATCGCAAAGCGAAGAAACTGGCGGCCGAGCTTGACGCGGTGAAGGCCAAGATGGCCGCGGCGAAACAACAGGTCGCCGCCATGTTGCCCACGGAAAAGAAGAACGTATTCCTGGGCAGCCGCCTGATTTCCCGTTACGGATGCTATGCCTGCCATGACATCCACGGATTCGAGAATGCCAAGCCCATTGGCACCGAGCTTAGCGAATGGGGCAGCAAACCGATCGACAAGCTCGACTTCGGTCTGCTGGACATCGAGAAAGACCGTGTCGCCTGGCTGAAGCAGAAGCTTCACGACCCGCGGTCGTTCGATGCGGGCCGCATCGATCTCAACACGCAGCCCAAGGAGTTCATCACGCGTTCGACGCAGGAATTGCTGAAGATGCCGAAGTTCAACCTGACCGATGACCAGATCGATCAGATCGTCACGGTCGTCTCGGGCATGACTGACGAAAAGCTGACGCCGAATGAGGCGCGACAATTGACGCCGGCTGAATTCCAGATCGAGCGGGGCCGGTGGATGGCCAAGGAGTTGAACTGCGTCGGCTGCCATATCGTCGAGGCGCAGGGCGGCGCGGTTCGCGCCACGGGAATCCCACAGGGCATGGAACCGCCGATGTTGATCGGCACGCCGACACAGGTGCATGAAGGCCAACGCGTCCAACCCGATTGGCTGTTCCGCTTCATCAAATCGCCGGAGACAGGCGAGATTCGTCCCTGGCTGCACGTGCGGATGCCGACGTTCGGATTGAGCGATGGCGACGCGAACGTGTTCGTGAAGTATTTCGCGGAGGAAGGCCGGACGCAATTCCCGTATCAGACACCGAAGATCGACACATCTCTCGAGCATCTCGATGCGGGCAAGCAGTTGTTCACGCAATTGAAGTGCGCGCTGTGCCACATTGTGAACGGCCAGGCGCTCGGCAAACCGCTGGCGGAGATTCCCGAAGAAGATCTGCCGCGATTGGCCCCGAACCTCTCGCTGGCCCACGCGCGACTCCAGCGGGATTGGCTGGTCAACAAGTGGCTCGTCGAGCCGCTCGCGCAAATGCCGGGGACCCGCATGCCGCAATTCGAATACGGCGCCGCGATTGCCCCGAATATCCTGGGTGGGGACGGCCGCAAACAGATCGAGGCCTTGGTCGACTACGTCTTGATGTTGGGGGTGAATGAGCAGGTCGCTCAGGCAACGCCGCCCACGCCACCGTCGGCTCCGCCAGCGACTCCGGCAGCGACTCCGTCCGCGACGCGGGCGCCCGCGGCACAACCATGACGTTCGGCTTGAAAAACATGAATTCCAACAGAAAAGTGTTACGTTAACGAGCGAAGGAGAGCATTATGAAATCATTCCGTTTGTGTCTGATGGTCGCAGTGGCATTGTCGTTCACCGCGGTTTCGCAGGCTGCGGATTCCGCGTCTGTCTCAGGTAAGATCGCGTTTGACGGAACCCCGCCGAAACGCAAGAAGATCAACACCGACGCCGATCCGAAGTGCGCGGAGATGCATGCCGATTCGCCGCTGTTGAGCGAAGAGGTGGTCGTGAATCCCAACAGCACGTTGCGCAACGTGTTCGTGTACATCAAGAGCGGGTTGGAGGGCAAAACCTTCGAGACGCCGAAGACACCGGTGGAGCTCGACCAGGAGAAATGTCATTACGTTCCGCACGTGTTCGGCATGATGGTCAAGCAGCCGCTGAAGATCGTCAACAAGGACGACACGCTGCACAACATTCACGCGATGCCCAGCAAGAGCAAGGAATTTAACGTCGGCCAGCCCAATCAGGGCATGGAAACCATGCGCACGTTCGCCGAGCCGGAAGTGATGGTCCACTTCAAGTGCGACGTGCACCCGTGGATGTCGGCCTATGTGGGCGTGATGGACAACCCGTTCTACAGCGCCACGGGTGACGATGGGACGTTCTCCATCAAAGGATTGCCGGCAGGTACGTACGAAGTGGCGGCGTGGCATGAGAAGTATGGCGAACAGGTCCAAAAGGTAACCGTGGCCGACGGCGAAGCCAAGACGTTGGACTTCAAGTTCACCAGGCCGGCCGAATAAGATTGGTTGACGATAGCAGTTGTCGCAAGAAACAGTTTGGCGCCGATGGCCCCGTCGTACGACGGCGGGGCCGTCGGGTAGCTTTTCCAAAAGAAAAGAGGGTCAATGATAGAAGCAACGTACAACGGAGTGCACCATGAGGAGCATCAGGGCGAGCTGTCTTTCGTTCGAAAGTACGTCTTTTCGACGGATCACAAGGTCATCGGCATCCAATACGGCCTGACCGCGCTGGTCCTTCTGTTTTTCGGCTTCTGCCTGATGATGCTGATGCGCTGGCAGTTGGCATTTCCCGGCCAGCCGCTCCCGATCGGGTTCCTATCGAAGTGGCTCGGCGACGCCCGGATGCCCGGCGGCATCATGGCCCCCGAGTTCTACAACCAGCTCGGCGCGATGCACGGCACGATCATGATCTTTCTCGGCGTCGTGCCGCTGGCCGTGGGTGCGTTCGGCAACTACCTTGTGCCGCTCCAGGTCGGCGCGCAGGACATGGCCTTCCCGAAACTCAACATGTCGAGCTACTGGGTGTATTTCATCGGCGGCGTGATCATGCTCTGCAGTTTCTTCGTGCCCGGCGGTTCGGCCCAATCCGGGTGGACTTCCTATCCGCCCCTGGCCGACGTGACGCCGCAGAGTCATTCGCTCTTCACCGGTCAGTCGATGTGGTTGACCGGCATGGTATTCCTGATCACGTCCTCGCTTCTCGGCTCGGTCAATACCATCACCACGATCGTCCAGTTGCGCGCCAAGGGGTTGACGTGGATGCGCCTGCCATTTTTTGTCTGGGCGCAATTGGTCACGGGCTTTCTGCTGTTGCTGGCGTTTCCGCCGCTCGAGGCCGCCGGCGTCATGCAACTGATGGATCGTCTGGCGGGAACCAGCTTGTTCCTGCCCAGCGGGCTCGTCGTCGGCGGCAAGGCCCTGAATGTCAGCGGCGGCGGCAGCGCGCTGCTCTGGCAGCACCTGTTCTGGTTTCTCGCGCATCCCGAGGTTTACGTGTTGATTCTGCCGGCGATGGGTATCGTGGCGGAAGTGATCGCCAATAACACCCGCAAACCGCTCTGGGGCTACAAGTCGCTCGTCTATTCGGTCATCTTCCTCGGCTTCATGTCGTTCATTGTCTGGGCCCATCACATGTTCCTGACCGGCATGGGCACCAGCATCAACGCGTTCTTCCAGACCACGACCATGATCATTTCGGTCCCGTCGATTGTCATCCTGACCGCCCTGATCCTTTCGCTCTGGGGTGGCTCGATCCGGTTCAATGTGCCGATGTTGTTCGCGCTGGCGTTCCTACCGATGTTCGGCATCGGCGGTCTGACCGGGCTGCCGCTTGGTCTCGCGAGTGCCGACATCCATCTGCACGACACCTACTACGTGATCGGCCATTTCCATTACGTCGTCGCGCCGGGCACGCTCTTCGCGCTGTTCGCGGGCATCTACTACTGGTTCCCGAAAGTCACCGGCCGTCAACTGAATGACGCGCTCGGCAAGATTCATTTCTGGGGCTCGTTGATCTGCATGAACGGCATCTTCCTGCCGATGTTCATCCAGGGCATGGCAGGCGTCTCGCGGCGACTGTACGATGGCGGCAGTTCCTATCTCCACGCGCAAAATGTTCTCGTCCTGAACAAAGGCATGTCCTATTCGGCCTGGGCATTGGCGGTCTTCCAACTCGTGTTTATCCTCAACTTCTTCTGGAGCATCTTCGCGGGACGGAAGGTCACCAGTGACAATCCGTGGGAGGCCACAACCCTCGAATGGGCCACGCCGACACCACCCCCGCACGGGAACTTCTTGAAGGTTTCCGAAGTCTTCCGCGGACCCTACGAGTACAGCGTGCCCGGCGCGAAACGCGATTTTCTCCCTCAAAACGAACCCCCGGAGGCCTAGATGTCTGCCGCAATTGAAATCCCCTATAACTCAACCGAACGTCCCGACACCGGCCTCTACAACGCCAAGCTGGGCGTCTGGCTGTTTCTGTCGTCGGAAGTGATGTTGTTCGGCGCGCTGTTCTCGACGTACGTGCTGCTGCGGACCGGCTCCGAAACCTGGGAACACGGCGCGCAGTTCCTGAACGTGCCGCTGGCCACCATCAATACGCTCGTGCTGATCATCTCCAGCGTGACGATGGTCATGAGCTGGGCATCACTGAAAATGGGAAGCCTGGGCAAATTCAGACTCTACCTGGGGCTGACGATCCTGTGCGGCGCGATATTCCTCGTCATCAAAGGCTTCGAGTACGCCCACAAGTTCGAGGTCGGGTTGTACCCGTCCACGAGCACCTTCATGGCGCTGTATTTCACAATGACCGGGCTCCACGGTCTGCATGTCATTGGCGGCATGATCGTCAACAGTTACCTCTGGGGCCCCGGCAGCAGGATGTGGCAAACCGATCCGCAACGGTTCACCAATCGCATCGAGGTCGCCGGACTGTACTGGCACTTCGTCGATCTCGTGTGGATCTTCTTGTTCCCCACCCTGTACTTGCTGCCAGGCAAATAAGACGAATGGAGACACCATGAACGACACGCATCACGCAGACGTCGAGAGTCACGTTGGCACGTACATCAAGGTGTTCGTCGCATTGGCGGTCGGCACCCTCGTCACGGTGCTGGCCTCGAATCTCCACCTGGGGATCATCCTCGGCATCATTGTGGCGCTGATCATCGCCACGGTCAAAGGCTCGCTCGTCGCCGGGTTCTTCATGCATCTGGTCGCCGAGAAAAAGGCCATCTATTGGGTCCTGATTCTGACGGCCACATTTGTGGTGGCAATGGTGGGGCTGATCATGTTCAGCCATGAGGATCAACAGGGGCGACAACAGGGCATCTTCGCCGTGCCCGCGGCGCATGTGCAGGTGCCGCAAGAGGGACAACCAACGGGCGGACATTCGGAATAGCCATGTCACTCAAAGCGTTCCATGTCTTCTTCATCACCGTGTCGGTCCTGATGTGCCTCGGGTTCGGCGCGTGGTGCATCAGTTCGGATTACGCCCGCGGACGCGGCGCCTACACTGTCGCGGGATACGTTTCCTTCGGACTGGGGGTCCTGCTGGTCCTGTACGAGATTCGGTTCCTGCGGAAGTTCAAGGATTTGGACAAGGAGTAGATGACGATGAAATGGCAACCTCTCAAATCACTTATCGCGACAGTCGCGACACTGCTCGTCGCCCTGGCCCCACGCGTCGCGTTGGCCTGTGCGGCCTGCTACGGCGCGCCTGACGCGGCGCAAACTCGCGGAATGAATTTCGGCATCTTCACGATGCTGGGCGTCACCGGTGCCGTCCTCGGCGGATTTGGCGGCATGATCTTCTGTTTCGCCAGACGCGCCCGACGGCACAGTACCGACCTGACACCGTGACCACGTAAACGAAAAGGACCTATACCATGCTGGAAAAACTTCTCGGGCTCCCCATCAGCGCCTCCGAGCACGCCGCGCGGGTGGATCGACTCATCCTGTTCGTTCACATCCTGATGGTCGTGCTGTTTGTCGGCTGGATTCTGTTCTTCTTCTACACGCTCATTCGGTTCCGCAAAGCCAAAAACCCCGTGGCCGACTACACCGGGGTGAAAACCCATGCGTCATCGTACCTGGAAGCCACCGTGGCGATCGTCGAAGTCCTGTTGTTGGTTGGCCTGTCGATTCCGTTCTGGGCGTGGAAGGTCAGCGCGTTTCCCACGGACCCCAATACCGTCCACATCCGCGTCATCGCCCAGCAGTTCGCTTGGAACATCCACTATCCCGGCCCCGACGGCATTTTCGGACGCACGGATATCAAACTGGTCGACGAACAGACCAATCCGATCGGTCTCGACCGCAAAGGCGATCCACACGCCAAGGATGACATTGTCACCCTGAATCAGCTCCATTTGCCGGTCAATCGTCCCGCGGTCATCGAGATTACCACGAAAGATGTGATCCACAGTTTCTTCCTGCCCGTCATGCGCGTGAAACAGGACGCCATCCCCGGAATGCTCATCCCCATCCATTTCGTTCCCAACAAGACGTCGGATCAACTGCGCGAAGACGAGGCGATAACCGTGACCCTTCCCACGTCCAAGAGCATCGATTCCTACGTGGCCATGGAAGATTACAAGGCCAAGGACGGTTCTGTCCTTGTCAAGAAGGGCCGGTCCATTGGCGCCGAGACGGCGGCGAAACTCGTCGAGAACGGTGTCACCCAGGTCCGCATCGGCCCGCGCTACGCCGCCGAGATTGCCTGCGCGCAATTGTGCGGCCTCGGTCACTACCGCATGAAGGGTTATCTGACCATCGACACGGAGGAACAATTCAAGGCGTGGATGCAGGATCAGGAAGACCAGCTCGGAGACTAGGCGTGGATTCGACCCCGGGTTCTTATCGTTGGATGCACGGATTCGCCTGCTTGCTCGCGGCGGCGACATTCCTGTTGATCGTTGCGGGCGCGAACGTGACCAGCCATCGCGCCGGCCTGTCCGTGCCCGATTGGCCGACGACCTACGGCCAGTTCATGTTCTCATTCCCCGCGTCCAAATGGGTCGGCAACATCCTGTACGAGCACGGACATCGTCTCATCGCCAGCGTCGTCGGAATGCTGACCGTCATGCTGGCATTTTGGCTTGTCCGCGTGGAGCCGCGCCGCTGGGTGCGGCGTCTCGGGATCGGCGCCCTCGCCGCGGTCATCGCGCAGGGAGTTCTCGGCGGCCTCACCGTGATACTCATGCTTCCCTCGTCCATCTCGATTGCCCACGCCAGTCTCGCCGAGGCGTTCTTCTGCATTACTGTCACGCTGGCGTTTGTCACGTCGGAGAAATGGCGGCAACCGGCGCCTCTCATCGACGTGTCGGACGCCCGGATGGCGCAGCGATCCGCGCTCGCGTCGACGATCGCCGTCTACGCGCAGATCATCCTCGGCGCCGCCATTCGCCATGACGAATCGGGTGTCTTCCCGCATGTCCTCGGTGCGCTGGTGGTTCTCGGATGCGTTGTTGTCGTGCTGGTCGCAGCGAAGCATCCCGGGCTCTTGCGCCACGCAATCTTCCTGCTCGGTCTGGTCGCCGTGCAAATCGTCCTCGGGTTGATCACACTCATGGTGCGAGTCCCGAAGAATGCCGACATGCAATTATCAACCGCCCAAATACTGATCCCAACCACACATCTGGCACTGGGCGCCCTGGTGTTGGCCACGAGTTTGTTGATGACCCTCAGAACATATCGATTTCTGGCGACGGCGAGCGAGGCGCCCTCGTTGCCTCTGGCGCAGGGGGCGCCCTCATGAAGAATCTCCACTCGTATGTTGAACTGGCGAAACCACGGATTCTGTCGATGGTGCTGGTCACCACCACCATCGGGTTCTTCCTCGCCGCGAAAGGGGTCCATCCGCTGCCCACGCTGCTGCTGACACTGATCGGGGTCGGTTGCGCCACCGGGGGCTCGGCGGCGCTGAACAATTATCTGGAGCGCGACGTCGACGGCAAGATGGAGCGCACGCGTCATCGTGCGTTGCCGGCCGGAGTCGTCCAACCGTCCAACGCCCTTGCCTTCGGAATCAGCCTGGTGTTGGCTGGACTGGTCGTGCTGATCTGGGCGGCGAACTTGCTCACGGCATTTCTTGTGTTGCTGGCGTCGTTCCTCTATGTGTTGGTGTACACGCCAATGAAACGCCTCACCTGGCTCAACACCACGTTCGGCGCCATCCCTGGCGCCATCCCGCCCATGTGCGGATGGGCCGCCGCGCACGGGCGCCTCGATCCGGGGGCGTGGGTGCTCTTCCTCATCCTCTTCGCGTGGCAGCACCCGCATTTCTACGCCATCGCCTGGATGTTCCGTGACGATTATCGCAACGCCGGCTTCAAAATGCTTCCCGTGGTCGATCCGAGCGGCGCCAGCACGTTTCGCCAAACCATTCTGTTCGCGGCGTTGTTGATCGGTGTCTCGGTCCTGCCTACGATCATCGGCATGACGGGCCGGGTATACTGTGCCGGCGCCCTCGCGATGGGCGTCGCACTGCTGGCGGTCGGCGCATTGTTCACGCACTCGAAATCCTTCCTGGGCGCGCGCCGTCTCCTGAAAGCCTCGGTGGTGTACCTGCCGCTGCTGTTGCTGCTCATTGTCGTCGATGCCGGCCTTTAGGAACTGATCGCGATGGCCAACTCTCTTCTCACCGTCGAGTCGCTGACGCACCGCTACGGTGATCGCACGGCCTTGGAGAACGTGAGTTTCGAAGTGCCCGCAGGTGAGATCTTCGGCCTGTTGGGACCGAATGGCGGCGGGAAGACCACGCTGTTTCGCATCTTGAGCACGCTTGTCCTCCCCCGTGAGGGAAACGTCCACTTGTTCGGGCTCGACATCGCGCGCCAGCAGAGTGAGATTCGCCGCCGCATCGGGGTTGTCTTCCAGTCGCCGAGCCTCGACCGCAAATTGACCGTCCTCGAGAATCTCCGTCATCAGGGTCATCTCTACAATCTTCGCGGACACGAGTTGCAGTCGCGGATCGACGAACTGCTCTCGCGTTTCGGCATGGCCGACCGCAAGGCGGACCTGGTAGAGACGCTTTCCGGCGGGCAACGCCGCCGGGTCGAGCTCGCCAAGGGCCTGTTGCACAAGCCGCAGGTCCTGTTCCTCGATGAGCCCAGTACCGGCCTCGACCCCCGTGTCCGTCGCGAGCTGACGGAATACCTCGGCCGATTGCGCGATGAGTTCGGGATGACGATCTTGTTGACCACGCATTTGATGGAGGAGGCCGATCATTGCGACCGCCTCGCCATCCTCGACCACGGACGGCTCGTGGCGCTGAGCACGCCGCGGCAACTGAAGGAGAAAATCGGCGGGGATGTGATCTCGGTCGAGACCGCGCAGCCGCAGGCGCTCGCCGAACAAATTACCAAACGCTTTGCCATCAAGGCGACCGTCCTGGACGGGAGCGTGCGCGTCGAGCGGGCCAACGGCCACAAATTCATCACCGATCTCGTCGAGGCGTTCCCGGGGCAGATCGACGCGGTCAGCATTCACAAGCCGTCCCTGGAAGATGTCTTCATCCGGCTGACCGGGCATCGGTTTGAAGGAGATGGCGCATGAGCGAATCTCAGGCGAACTACTTCGCGTTGCCCGCGTTCACGCTTTGGTGGCGCGAGATGGTGCGCTTCTTCCGCCAGCGCGACCGTGTCGTGGGCGCGCTCGGCACTCCGCTGGTCTTCTGGTTGTTGCTCGGCTCGGGGCTTGGTAGATCCTTCCGCACGCCGACGGCACCCGAAGGCCACGGGTATCTGGAGTACTTCTTCGGCGGCACCATCGTGCTGGTCTTGTTGTTCACCGCGATCTTCTCGACCATCTCGATCATCGAAGACCGTCGCGAAGGTTTCCTCCAGGGCGTGCTGGTCGCGCCGGTCGGTAGGTTCGGGCTCGTGCTGGGCAAGATCCTCGGCGGCACCACGCTGGCCCTGGTGCAGGGACTGGTGTTCGTATTGCTGGCGCCGTTCGTCGGCCTGACCTTGAGTGTGGCATCCGTGATCTGGTTGACTGTCGTGATGTTTCTGCTGGCATTCGCGCTCACCGGCCTGGGATTTCTCATCGCGTGGCGGATGGATTCGACGCAGGGGTTTCACGCCATTTTGAACCTGTTTCTCATTCCGCTCTGGCTGTTGTCGGGCGCGGTGTTCCCGGCGTCGGGCGCGCCGGCCATCCTCCGCTGGGTAATGGCGTGCAATCCGGTCACGTACGGCGTGATGGCCATCCGACAAGGGTTGTACTGGAATGTCCCGTCGGCCTCCGCTAGCCTGCCGTCACGGGAAATAAACCTGTGCGTCACTGCCATCTTCGCCGTGGTGATGTTCGCCCTCTCGTTGCGGGCCGCGCGCCGCACAACGCGGGGGGACCTGCAATGAAAGTCAAAACCATCCTGAACATCGGCGTCGCCAGCATCTTCTCGATCATCGTCGCCACGATCCTTATGATCACAATCCGTGGCGCGCCAACATCCGCTTCGGCGATGGAAACACCGGTGATCGGTTGGGTGCCGGATTTTTCGCTGACCGAGGCGAATGGGGCCACCGTGCGGCGCGAGGACATGCTCGGCAAAGTGTGGATTGCCAGCTTCCTGTTCACCCGTTGCGGCGAGCAGTGCCCGTTGTTGATGCGCCATGAAATCCAACTCCTGCCCAACCTGCCCGTCCGTGATGACCTGCGTCTCGTGAGCTTCTCGGTCGATCCCGATTGGGACACGCCGAAAGTGCTGACCGAGTACGCCCGCAGTTTCGGCGCGGATCGGACTCGCTGGGCGTTCCTGACCGGCGACAAGAAGCAGGTGTACCATTTGTCGATCGACGGCTTCCGACTCGCCGCCCAGGAAGCTG
>Ga0335069_10000093_pt1 | contig 154448 bp, 141 predicted proteins | sample Lox_Sample_11_FD_206714 | JGI IMG/M metagenome (GOLD analysis project Ga0335069, IMG submission 206714) | Soil microbial communities from Loxahatchee National Wildlife Refuge, Florida, United States - Lox_Sample_1.1 | ecosystem: Environmental > Terrestrial > Soil > Wetlands | place: USA... | reverse complement strand
CGACATCGTCGGAAGCGCCATTGCTCTTTTAATATTTTCACCACTTTTTCTTATTATTGCATTATTAATTAAAGCAACCTCCTCTGGACCTGTTTTTTTTAAACAAGAAAGGATAGGGTTGAATGGTAAGCCCTTCTTGCTTTTAAAATTCAGATCTATGTATGCAAATGTTGATAGTAAAAAACATAAGGAATATATTAAAAAGTTTATTAATGAGCAAGATAATTGCGCAACTCAGCCGGGCGTTTTCAAGCTCACAGACGATTATCGTATTACAAAAGTAGGCAATTTCTTACGTAAGACCAGCATGGACGAGCTTCCTCAACTAATCAACGTATTGAAAGGTGACATGTCGATGGTTGGGCCGCGTCCTCCCCTGCATTATGAAAGTGAGCTTTATGATATCTGGCACCGCAGACGTCTGCTTTCCTGCAAGCCCGGTATGACCGGCCTCTGGCAGGTTATGGGAAGAAGCAGGACAACATTTGATGAAATGGTGCGACTTGACCTTAAATATATCAATGAATGGAGTCTTTTACTTGATTTGAAGATTCTTCTCATGACTCCTAAAGCCGTTATAAGCGGGACCGGCGCCTTATAATATTTTATGTCTTCGACTAAATATTCCTGTAAAATTAGGGAATAAAAAGAATAGAAGGAGTTCCTTTATATGCTCAGGATAGGTGTTATTGGATACGGATACTGGGGGCCAAATATTGTCAGGAATTTCAATTCAGTCAATGACGCACAGGTTGTGATGGTGTGTGACATGAATGCTCATACACTCAAAAATAAAGTTCAAAAAGCTTATCCAAATGTTAAAACCACAACTGACATTAACGAATTAATTAAAAGTCCCGATGTTGACGCCATTGCTATTGTCACACCGGTTTTTACCCACTTTGAAATTGCCAAAAAAGCGTTGGAAGCCGGTAAATGTATTTTTATGGAAAAGCCTTTCACTTACACGGTTGCCGAAGCCGAGCAACTGGTCAATCTCGCTGAAAAAAAGAAGCTAAAGATTATGGTTGATCACACATTCCTCTACACCGGCGCTGTGAGAAAGATCAAGCAACTGATCGACGAAAACACTCTGGGCAATCTGTATTATTTTGATTCCATGCGCGTCAACCTCGGTTTGTTTCAGCATGATGTTAATGTCGTTTGGGATCTGGCTCCGCATGACATCTCCATCATGGATTACGTCATTGGTCAGAAACCGGAAGGAGTCGTTGCCACCGGAGCCAGCCATTTCGGCCGCAATCTGGAAGACATCGCCTACATTACCTTTTATTATCCCAAAAACATTATTGCGCACATCAATGTTAACTGGATATCACCTGTTAAAGTCAGAACAACCCTCATTGGCGGTGAAAAGAAAATGCTGGTTTGGAATGACCTCGAGCCCGATGAAAAAATAAAAGTCTATGATAAAGGCGTGCAAGTCAAAACAAAGGAAGGTCAATACAATCTGTTGGTTGATTACCGTTCCGGCGATATGTGGGCGCCTAAATTGGAACAAACCGAAGCTCTCAAGCTGATGGCGGAACAATTTGTCAAATATGTGGAAAACGGCTGTTCGATAATCAACGACAGTATCAACGGATTGAATAATGTGAAAATGCTGGAAGCCACGAGCAAATCTCTGAAAAACAACGGAGCCATGATCTATATATGAACTATGTTTGCATAGCCGATGACGTCAAGTTGGGGAAAGACGTTCGCCTTTCCAAATTTATCAACCTCTATGGCTGCATGGTCGGTGACAACACTAAGATTGGCGCGTTTGTCGAGGTGCAGAAAAATGCTTTTATCGGCAGGAACTGTAAAATATCAAGCCACACTTTTATCTGCGAGGGTGTTATAATTGAAGATAATGTGTTTGTCGGCCATAATGTCGCTTTCATTAATGATTCCTACCCGCGGGCAACAGTTCCTGATGGAAAAATGCAAACAGAAGCCGATTGGAAGGTAGAGCCGACACTTGTGAAGAAAGGGGCATCCATAGGCTCCGGTTCGACTATTCTGGCCAATGTGACCATCGGCGAAAATGCGATCGTCGGTGCCGGCAGTGTAGTCACTAAAGATATCCCGCCGAATACAATTGTCGCAGGCAATCCAGCGAAAATTAAAAGAAAGGTCTAGGTGATCATAGTTTGATTATGAAAGTACCATTTTTAGATTTGAAACCGCAGTACAATGGGATTAAGGATGAAGCGCACGCGGCCATGAATGAAGTTATCGAAAACACCGCCTTTGCCGGTGGGCCGTTTGTAGCCAAATTTGAGCGGGTATTTGCCGAATTTTGCAATAGCAAACATGCCATTGGTGTAGGCAACGGCACGGATGCCCTCTGGCTCAGCCTTGTTGCACTCGGCGTCAGATCTGGTGATGAAGTCATCACTGTGCCGAATACCTTTATTGCCACGGCAGAGGCCATATCACTGGCGGGCGCAACACCTATTTTTATCGATGTGGAAGAAAAAACCAACAACATGAATCCCGAGCTGATCGAAGCGGCAATCACAAAAAAAACAAAAGCCATTATTCCTGTTCATCTTTTTGGACAGACGGCGGATATGGACCCCATCTTATCAATAGCTAAAAAGCATGATCTTCATGTTGTTGAAGATGCCTGCCAGGCGCACGGTGCCGAGTATAAAGGAAAGAAAGCAGGCTCTTTAGGTGTCACCGGCTGTTTTAGTTTCTATCCCGGTAAAAACCTGGGCGCTTACGGAGAAGGCGGCGCGATTATCACAAACGATGACTCACTTGCCGACAAGATGCGAATGTTCCGTGATCACGGCCAGGCCAGGAAATATTATCACGGCATTATTGGGTGGAACGCCAGACTGGATGGCATTCAGGGGGCCATACTCCATGTTAAATTGAAATATCTGCCTGCTTGGAACGATGCCCGCCGGAAGCACGCCAAAGACTACACAACAGGGCTCTCTGCGGTTAAGGAGGTTATCGTTCCGCAGGAAGCAGACTATGCCAGGCACGTCTATCATATTTACGCCATTCGCGTAAAAGACAGAGACGAGCTCATGGCTTACTTGACTGAAAAAGGCATCTCCTGCGGCATTCATTATCCTGTACCTGTTCATCTGCAGGATGCGTATAGTTTCCTCAAGAAAGGCAAAGGCAGTTTCCCAGTTGCCGAAAATTGTTCGACGCAATATCTTTCGCTGCCGATGTTTGCTGAATTAACAGACGAACAGGTTGATTATGTTGTCGAGCAAATCAAAGGGTACTATGCCTGAATCGTCGCTCATCAATCCGGTAGAACATGAAAACTGGAATACCCTGCTTGTCTCCACATCAGGTTATTCCTTTTTTCATACCGCCAACTGGGCTAATGTTCTGAGAAGATCATACCACTACACGCCTTTATATCTATACACCAGTGAAGGAAATAGATTTTCCAGCCTTCTGCCTTTGATGGAAGTCAATAGCTCTCTCACCGGTAAAAGAGGCGTCTGCCTGCCTTTCACCGATATGTGTGACCCTATTGCCGAAAATGCACAACAATTCAGGCACCTGTTTGATCAGGCCGTCTCTTTGGGGCGAAAGCGTAAATGGAAGTATCTGGAAATTAGAGGCGGAGAGAAATTATTATCAGCGAAAAAATCCGCACAATCATACATCGGACATACACTGGATTTGAGTTGCGGACAGCAGCAGTTATTTTCCAGGCTGCGGGATTCCGCCAGACGTAACATAAAAAAAGCGCAAAATGAAAAGGTGAAAGTCAATATATCTAAGTCACTAACCGCCATGAGAGAATTTTACCGGCTCAATGCCATGACCAGAAAAGAACATGGCCTGCCTCCGCAGCCTTACAAATTCTTTCAGCATCTGCATGATCATGTGATTGCCAAAGATATGGGGTTTATCGTTATCGCATCGTTCTCCGGCCGTTCCATCGCCGCGAATGTTTATTTAAACTTTGGAGCGCAAGTTATTTACAAATATGGCGCTTCGGACAAGAGATACCATCATCTGAGAGCAAACAATCTGGTGATGTGGGAGGCGATCAAATGGAGTTGTGACCAGGGTTTTCAAAGCTTTTCTTTTGGCCGGACTGAACCGGGACATGAGGGATTAATGCAATTCAAAGCAGGCTGGGGAGCCAAGCCATACCAGATTTATTATTACAGGTATGACTTGCGGAAAAATGTATTCGCCGTCAATGCCTCCGATATCAATCCATTGTTTACAAAAATTTTTTCAAATCTACCTGTAACGCTTTTGAAAATACTGGGCAGAATTTTATATCGTCATATGGGCTGATAAAGAGAGTTTTGTCCGGTTAACCCTTGCATATTATTGAAAAATGTCATAATATTACAGCATTAATTGTGAAGAAAACATTTTATAAAAAGTTATGCTTTTACCCCCTCGGATACAACCTATGTAAACGAGAGAGCGGAGCTGTGCTTTGCGCCTAGTTATTTGACACCCATGAAATATAACATGGGTTGGTTAATGACATTATATCAATAAAAAAATGATTGAAGCTCTCTGCGGCAATCCGCGGAGAATCTTCGATTCTCAGGAAATATTATAATCTCATATTCGCCCGCTTATCCTATAGCTCACTACGGGTAATGCGTTCTGTGCCAAATCAGAGGACATGCGCCAACCAACGTTATGAATACAGATTATACGTAATAAGGAGAGAGACAATGATTGATAATGAACAAATCCGGAAATTTATTAAAACAAAGATCGTCAAGGACAACACTATTGATTTTAAAGATACAGATTCATTAATTGAAACCGGCATTATTGATTCCCTTGGTATTCAGGTTCTTCTAGCGTATCTTGAAGAAACATACGCTATTTCAATCAGCGATGATGAGTTGGTGCCGGAAAATTTTGAAACCATTGATGCTATTAAACATTTTGTCGAACGGAAAATGAAAGGATGATTATGATTCGAACTGCCTCTATGTCCGATCATGACTTAAAGAAGCAGCAACTTAATATTCTTTCAATAGCTGAAGGTTTCTTTCAGTCGAGCGTTCTGTTTGCGTTATTAAAATTAAATATTTTTAACCTTATCGGTGAAAATGGCAAAACCCTTGACTATTTGGCGACAAACTTAGGCACACCTCCTGAAACACTGGGACGTTTATTAAATGCCGGAGTTGTTCTCAATTTGTTGAACTCTTCGGATGGAGTTGTCTACACCCTCGCATCGGCGAGCAAAGAACTTTTGCTAAGCACGACTGAAGAACAATACCTAGGCAACTGGATTCTGAATCTCGACTATTTTCGTTATGCGCTTTCGATGCTTGATGTAGCGGTTTTAAAATCAGGTCCAGTAATAGATCCGTCAACACATCTTGGAAGTAATACGCAGCAGACACGTGAATATATTCTTGCGATGCACAATTATGCATCACTTCGCGGCAAAGAACTGTCAAAGTATCTTGATACGAGCAAGAGTAAAAAACTACTGGATCTGGGATGCGGACCGGGCACGTACTCGTTTCAATTAGGTATAAAGAACCCTGAACTCCAGATTCATTTACTGGATTTACCGAATATTCTTGAGATTACAAAAGAAGTACAGAAACGATATCCCGTAAAGAATAAGATTTACTACCTGCCATTGGATGTTACAAAAGAGGAAATTCCGGGTTCGTATGATATGATACTGGTTTCAAACATCCTTCATATGCTTGGGGAGAATGAAAATCAAAGGCTGATTAAACGATTATATCAATCGCTCAATTTACATGGTTCTTTAGTCATTCAGGCTCAATATCTGCAAGATAATCGATTAGGCGGACGATGGCCTATTTTCCTGGATCTCATTCAGTTGTGCACCACCACTTTTGGTAAGAATCATTCAGTCAAAGAAACGGTTGAATGGATGGAAAAAGCCGGATTCGTTAACATACAACATCAAAAAATGACGCTTCTAAATACAAATAGCTTTTTACAAGGATTCAAGATATGATTTAACAATGTTTACACACATAGATGACCAATGCCGGTCATTTGATGATTTGAAGAAATTTCCCATCTTAATCCAACTTTGTTAATTGATTTTACGACCAGACATTACCGGCCAATGATTTTATGAGTTTATCATGTAACTCTTTGGGAAGCTAATGATCAGATACTTTTACACACGAACAGTTCAAAGTTATGAATTTATTAAGCATAACGGAATGTTACGTTTTCTTAAAGAAACCTTTTATTTTCGAAGAAAATCGATTCTTGTGCAAAAAAATCTTAATGAATCTAAATTTGATGCTGAATTTCTAAATAGAAATGGAGTGCGGTTCACAGAAATAAATGCAGATACTTATCCAACCAGAACTTTTGAATTTGCGGAGAAAAATCGACATTTAAAAGCATTGTACTATCTCCGCTGCGGATATAATGGCCATGCTTTAGTCAAAAGCGACAAAATTATAGCCGATATCTGGTATTGCTGCCATGATAGATTTGGCCATTTGCCCTATCATCCTGATTTAGATTGGCTTGGTATAAAGTTGATTCCCGGTGAAGTATATTCATTCGATATATATTTGATTCCAGACGAAAGGGGAAATAATTTGTCAGCTATACTTCAAGATAGCGCTTGTTATGATTTATTCAAAAAAGGAAATAAACGGGCTTTCGCATATTATTGGGAAGATAATACTCCGGCAGTGTGGAATACCAGGGTAATCAACAAATGGAAAGAAGTGGGAACCGCTAGAATTACCCGCCTTTTATTTTCTCACAAATTCAGAGCCGGGGATAAGAAAGCTGATAAATTGAAGCAGTCCTCGGACATAACCCATAAAAGGAATTTTAAATTATAGAGGTAATGAAATATGGATAAAAAATATTTACCAATGGTTCCTAACCGTAAGGCGTCCTTGCCATGCATCTATGGCGATACCCCCTCGTTTTTAGGTGTACCTGTCATGGATATCGGGTCATTAAAAAAGGGTATAAATGTAGTCTTCATGGGCGTGCCATGGGAGGGCACGATTACCTGGGGTTCCTTTACAGGGTGCGAGCTGGCCCCACGGGTAATCAGGCATGCATCGGCTCGCTACGGTGGTTTTTTACCAGAGTATGAACTAAATTTATTCGATTATCTCAAAATTGCAGATGTTGGAGATTTATCTGTGTTCCCAAGTGATCCAGCCAAAACAATGGAAAATATTTCCAAGGCTGCACAATCTATTTACAAAAATAAAAGTATACCCTTCACCCTTGGCGGAGACCATTCTATTACACCTGCTATTATAAAAGCATTGGGAAAGAACGAAAAAGATAGTATCGGCATTATCCATTTTGATGCACATTTAGACAATGCTAAAAGTTTTGGTCGTGATCTATTGGCCAGGTGTACTCCCCTTCACAGAATTGCACAAAACCCTAATGTAAGGAAAAAAAGTATTGTGCATATTGGCATAAGAGGCCCGAGAAATTCACCGAGCCAGTTAGAATATGCCAAACAGATGGGCGCGAGTGTGTTTCATATGGGCGAAATACGCGAGCGTGGTATGGAGGCAGTCATTAATGATGCAATTAATATTGCTTATGAAAAAACCAAATATGTTTATGTAACCATATGCAGCGATTGCATTGATGCGGCATTTAACCCGGGTGGTCCCGCAGATTTCAATGGCCTTGTCCCTTATGAACTGTTTTCCTCCCTTTATAAACTTGGGATAGCCGGCATATCAGGACTCGACTATGTAGAAGTTTATCCGAATCAGGATGCTAATTCATTTTCATCGCATCTGGCATCATGGGCTATCATTTACGCTTTGGTTGGCATGGCCTCGAAGAAGAAAGAAGGCAAAGGAGAATAACCACGTGGATTTTTCATTTACCGCCGAGCAAACGAAGTTTAAAGAATCTGTAATAAATTTCGTCTCCCGAACACTCAATCAAAATGCGCATGAACGTCAACAAAGCGAAGATTTTTATATCGAAGGGTGGAAAAAGTGCGCCGACTTCGGCATACTCGGTTTACCCATGCCCAGGATGTACGGGGGATTGGAGATGGATCTTCCGACCTGTGTCGCAGCCATGGAAGGATTCGGTTATGCGTCTAAAGATTTTGGCTTGTTGTTCTCAATCAACACTCAAATTTGGACTTGCGAAGCCCCTATCTTAAAATTTGGCACTGAGGAGCAAAAGAATAAATACCTCAGAGGCTTAATCAACGGCACCCTGATCGGCGGACATGCCATGACCGAACCCAATTCCGGTTCTGACGCTTTCAGCCTGACTTGCAAAGCTCAAAGAGCTGGTGAAAAGTATATTCTTAACGGAAATAAGATGTTTATCACCAATGCTCCCATTGCAGATATTCTTCTCATCTTTGCCAGAACTGATGAGCGCAAAGGTTTTGCCGGCATTTCAGTTTTTATCGTCGAAAAAGGGTTTAAAGGGTTTTCCGTTGGCAAACCATTAAAGATGATGGGCTTAAAAGACTGTCCCCTCGGTGAAGTCATATTAGAGGATTGTGAAGTGCCCGTTGAAAACAGACTGGGAAAAGAGGGCGCAGGGTCCGCCATATTCAATTCAGAAATGGAACAAGAGAGAAGTTGCTTATTTGCCACACATCTGGGCAGCATGGAAAAGATTCTGGAAGACTGTATCGACTATGCTAAAACACGCCATCAGTTTGGCAAGTCTATTGGCAGCAATCAATCTATTTCCCATAAAATTGCTGAAATGAAACTGAGAGTGGAGATGTCGCGCCTCATTTTATATAAAGTCGCATGGATGAAAGCCAGTGGCAAGCGGGCACCCATGGAAGCTGCTATCGCCAAGTTGTATATCAGTGAAAGCTATGTAGCCACATGCTTGGATGCTTTACAAATTCACGGGGCATATGGCTATTCCACTGAATTTGGATTTGAAAGAAACCTGCGTGACGCCATTGGCGGGAAAATTTATTCAGGCACTTCGGAAATACAAAGAAATATTATCGCAACCTTCCTGGGTCTTTAATCTTTAGCGTGGAGAAAGGTTAGAGAAAAAAATAATGTTCGTCTATCTGTTACAAGATCTGCTAACCAATACCGCCAGCCAGTATCCCGATAAAGAAGCCGTTAGCTTTAAGGGCCTTTCTCTAACCTATTCGGATTTGGAAAAAAAGAGTAATCAACTTGCCGCCGCATTATTTCAAGCCGGTGTAAAGACAGGAGACCGGGTCGGCATTATGCTCAATAAATCCATAGAAGCGATCATCAGTATTTTTGGCATTTTGAAAACAGGCGCCATTTATGTGCCCATTGATGTACACACACCGACAAGCAGAGCACAAAACATATTAAAGAATTGTGACATCCAATTTTTAATTTCATCATCAACGATTGTTAAGGCCGTTAGAAATGATTCCGATAGCGATCTTCCGCTGAAATATATTATACTAATCGACGGCAAAACAGACACGGCTTCTGATGATGTCAAAAATATTGCCATCCTCTCTTTTGAAACTGCGTTAAAAGAACAAAAAGCAATAAATTTTCAGTCAAATATTGCAGATGTCAGTCCAGCCTATATTTTGCACACTTCAGGTTCAACAGGATTACCCAAAGGGGTTGTTATCTCGCATCTGAACGCGCTTACTTTTGTCAATATGGCGGCAGAGTTCTTCAACATTGAATCAAAAGACAGGTTATGCAGTGTCGCACCACTCCACTTCGACCTTTCCGTGTTTGACATATTTGTAGCTTTTAAAAAAGGCGCAACCCTGGTTTTAATGCCTGAATATCTTCCCACCTTTCCCGTAAAATTAGCAGAATTTATTTCCAATCAGGGAATCTCTGTTTGGAATTCTGTTTCTTCTCTTTTGTCCATGCTGGCGGAAAGAGGCGCCCTTGAAAAATATACATTTGATGCCATGCGCATAGTACATTTTTCCGGTGATATCCTGCCGGTTAAATATCTCCGGATCCTGAAGAGCCATATGAAAGCCGCTGAATTTTATAACATCTATGGACAGACCGAAGCAAATTCTTCGATGTATTTTCGGGTCAAAGAAATTCGAGATGACAATTGGAAAGTCCCTATCGGAAAACCATTTCCCAATTTTGAGATCTTCCTGCTGGACGAAAACGGCCATGCACAAACCGCTCCGGGAAATGAGGGTGAGCTATATATAAAAGCAGCCACTGTTGCTCTCGGGTACTGGAAGAATGAAAAGGAAACCAACGAGAAATTTGTAACTGATCCGCGCGATCACAATTTGATCGGCAGGTGTTACAAAACAGGTGATCTTGTCCGCATCGATGAAGAAGGCAACTTTATTTTTGTCGGTCGCATGGACCATATGATAAAAAGCAGGGGATATAGAATTGAGTTGGCTGAAATAGAGACAACACTCAATAGCCATCCCCTCATCAGGCAGGCAGTGGTTATTGCAATTCCGGACGAATTGATAGGGAACAGACTTGTCGGACACGTGTCATTAGTGGAAAAGGCGGATTTAAGCAAAAACGATCTATATAGTTTTTGTGCCAAATCGTTGCCAAAATATATGATACCTGAAGACTTCAAATTTCATGATATGCTCCCCACAATATCCACCGGTAAAATTGACAGGAAAAGTCTGGAAAAACAATCTCTTTAGTATGGAAACATTCAATCCATCTAAGATTATCGCAAGTCAGAGCAGGATCATATGAGCAAGCGATTCAGCGTAATCATTCCCACATACAATCGCGATGAGTATCTCAGGCAGGCTATTGACTCCGTTCTGGCGCAATCTTTTAAGAACTATGAAATTATCGTAGTGGATGATGGTTCCATAGATCGAACGCCTGAAGTGCTTAAATCGTATGGAGAGCGGATCAAGACCTTGCGCCAAAAAAATCAGGGACCGGAAGTTGCCCGCAACGCAGGCGTCTCGATCGCGAGCGGTGAATACCTGGCATTCTTGGATAGTGATGACATTTTCCTGCCCCATGCGCTGGCAACGTACGATAAGATCATTCGGTCATGTGCTTCGCCTGCATTGATTCTCGGAGTCGTAACCTACTTTACGCAGGGTCAGGATATTCCCGCAAACGTTGGGCTTGAAGATGTTATAGAGGTGTTGAACTACCGGGATTTCCTATCAAAGGATGTCGGCATTGGTCTTGGGCATAGTAAAATTGTCATCAGGAAGTCGATATTCAACGAAATAGGCGGACAGCGAAACAGCACACCGGAAACCTTTTATTTAGAAGACTATCACATGATGCTTAAAGCCGGGACCTATGGTCCGTGCGTGATCGTTAAACAACCGACCACTGTCCTTTATCGAAGACATGCGACTAACAGCCTGCACAATATAGAGGCTTCTGTCAGAGGGGTTTTCTCTCTTATTCAGTCTGAACGTCGAGGTGAATATCCCGGCGGGCGGGCTCGCCGCTTTGTCCGGTATGCGCGCATCGGGGGATCGGCCTATGAGTGGTTTATGAAAGCAGTTACCTATCATTGTACCGGTTTGGCTTTTAAGCTCTTTGTCGCCAGCTGGCCTATGATTACGGCAGCCGTATTGCAAAAATTCTGGTTTTTTTTCCACCAGACTAAATCATTGGTTATCCCGCACGAATAATCGGTTTATTGAAGTTAAATGTTACGATGCATCAGTAGTTTGCACCGAGAGCTTTTACCGTCTGGATTGTTTCGCCTAAAGTAATCGTTATTCCTTTTAAGGCAAATCATGGACACGCAGCAAAGCAAGAAAAAAGATCTTTACGATTTTCCTATTGATTCCATTCTAACATCTGATGAATGGAACAAATTACGATATTTAATTGAAGAGGAACTCAAAAGGTTAGAAGGACACGAGGAAATAAAATCAGAATATCTGCCTTTTATCAGTTATTTTGAAGATAAGACAAAAGACATGTTAATTAATGCAGGATTTAAAAAAGAAATTATTGAAGATCCCGAAGAATTAAATACACTTATAACAATATTGAATAATCAGGATATAAAACATTCATTTCATCGATCCGATTTACCTCTGCTCAATGAATTTCCATCTGGCACATATAAAGTCAGTGAAGATAATCATACGATATGCATTAATGTATATATAGAGGCAGCGTTGCGTGCGTTGGAGTCCACAAAAATACTAAAAGGATTATTGATCATAAACGGTTATATTAATAAGGATGTTGTCAGAGTTTTTCTTCGCTCTTTAGAGTTGATAATGAATTTAGCGCGAACCGGAAATATTGCTGAATTTGCAAAGTCCAAAGAAGAATCTGAAACAAACCGCGAAAAAACAGGCGAGATAAAAAAGAGAATCATGCGGAGGGCAATCAGCCAAATATTTGAGGTAAAACCAGAAACGCAAAAAACTCTGGGAGATGTGTGGAAAGAATTTGATGCAGTAAATAAAGGCGTGAAATTCAAGTTGCGGCAGTCCGATATTTATAGATTGGGAAGCGGAATATATAAAGCAGAAAAAGGTAAAGATAAGGATGGAGATGACGTAATTTGTATATTTAAAGACGATGAATTATTTTCAAATTATGCAAAAACATCACTGCAATATTTTATTGACGAGTTGAAATGATATTTTTTATCACCATGATATCCCGGAACAATATAAATGATTGCATCAATATTTGCCAGAGATGGTTTATGTTCTTGTGACAGGCACCTGTCATGGATGTTTCAATTGCAAATCAATAAATCTTCTCATTAAAAAGCAATTATGCTAAACTGACAATGTCATATCGGCAAAAAACAGTCTCGTGTATTAATTTAAAACAGCTACAACTTGAATGGCAGTATGAATACTTTTGATAATGTCATATTAACCTATATCAACCAGTTTTCCCGGCATTCATTGATCCTTGACGGAACATTTTGTTTTTTAGTTAAAAATAATTTGTTAAGGGGGGGCGTCTTTGCAACGATTATATGGTGGATGTGGTTTAATAATACTGAACGTCACTCACGTAATCGTGAACACATCATCTCAATTTTAGCCGGCTGCATTGTCGCGATAGCATTGGCAAGGGGGTTAGCGTTAACATTGCCATTTCGCTTAAGACCACTGCAGGAAGAAGCCTTGCATTTCTTAGCGCCTTATGGAGTGTCATCGCTTACCTTAATTAATTGGAGTTCATTCCCAAGCGACCATGCAGCAATGTTTTTCGCCCTGTCTGCCGGTTTTTTATTCATATCCAGGAAGATAGGCATATTTGCACTTTTCTATACCGCATTGGTCATCTGTTTCCCGCGAATATATCTGGGAATGCATTACCCGACTGACATTATTGGTGGGGCAATTATCGGAATAATAATTGTCCCAATGATTAATATTTGTTTTTTAAAGAGTAAATTTTCACAAGTAATCTTAGATTGGTCGTATTCAAAACCATATCTTTTTTATCCCTTGTTCTTTCTTTTAACTTACCAAATTGCCGAAGTGTTTGAAAGCAGCAGGGCTTTCATAAGCGCGGGATTTAAATTATTGAAGATTATCTGTACCTGACGAATCGCTGTAACGGACATTAATTCCCTGCGCTATATTGCAGCCAGTGAGCTTAACCGTTACATCTTATAACCGGATCTTCCATGGTTTTTATTCCATGAGATTGTAAGGTTGGCCGGTGTATTTAGGGCGAGATATTTTGCGGCGGTTATCATTTATTAAAGCCAGTACTGATCAAAAGAGGAATCAAGGATGAAAACGAATTGGATTAGAAATTTCTACTATATTTTAAAAGTAATTCTTCCGCGCAGGATACAGATTTATATCCGTAGAATATTATTACGGCGAAAAATACATCTGCATAAAGATATCTGGCCGATAGATAAAAGCTCAGCAAAACTTCCGGAGAATTGGCAGGGCTGGCCGGATGGTAAAATGTTCGCTCTGGTACTTACACACGACGTGGAATCGGTAAAAGGATTAGATAAATGCCGTGAACTGATGAAGATAGAGGAAGAATTAGGATTCAGGTCATCTTTTAATTTTGTTCCAGGCGACTACGATGTACCACTGGAATTCATTGATGAATTAAAAAAACGTGGCTTTGAAGCGGGACTACACGGCCTGCACCATAATGGTAATATTTTCAGATCAAAAAATATTTTTTCTAAACATGCTCAGCGAATAAAGAAGTTCTGTCATAAATGGGATGCGGTTGGTTTCCGCGCTCCGAGTATGTATCACAATCTTAAATGGTTGCATGATCTGGATGTTGAATATGACGCATCCACATTTGATACAGATCCTTTTGAACCCCAACCTGATTCATCCGGCACAATATTTCCTTTTTGGGTGGAAAGCAATAATGAAAAGAAGGGATACGTGGAACTGCCTTATACCCTCCCCCAGGATTTTCTGCTCTATATTCTATTGCAGCATAAAAATATCGACATTTGGAAAACAAAGCTTGATTGGATCGTCAAACACGGCGGTATGGCTCTTTTTATAACGCATCCGGACTATATGAAATTTAATAAAGGTAAGTTGAATAACGATGAATATCCTGCAGAATATTATGAAGAATTTCTTAAGTACATAAAAACTAAATACAGGGACCAATATTGGCACGTGTTGCCAAAAGATATGGCTCGCTTTTGGTCGGCAAACTATAGAACTAAAAGAAACATTACAAAGAAGCCAAAACACATCTGTATGCTTGCCTATTCCTTTTATGAATCAGATAACCGGATCATGCGTTATGCAGATGCACTGGCACAACGTGGTGATACCGTTGATGTAATTGCATTAAGAGATAAAAACAGCTTAAAATATGAAAAACTTAAAAATGTAAATGTTTACCGCATACAAAAACGAATAATCAATGAAAAGGGCAAAATATCTTATTTAAGTAAATTAATGATATTTTTGCTGAGATCCTCAATTTTTTTAACACGAAAGCATTTGCAATATCCTTATGACGTGATTCACGTTCACTCTGTACCGGATTTTGAAGTTTTTGCAGCTTTACTTCCGAAAATGCAAGGTACAGGAATTATTCTCGATATTCATGATATCGTGCCTGAGTTTTATGCCAGCAAATTTTCCAATGGTAAAGACAGCTTTTTCTTTAAAGCTTTGATAAAAACTGAACAGATTTCGATTAAATTTTCTGACCATGTCATTATCTCTAACCATCTATGGTATAAGACATTAATAAATCGTTCTGTTGATGAAAGCAAATGCACCACCATTATGAACTATCCTGATGAATCCGTTTTCTATATGAGGTCAAGAATCAGAAAGGATAAAAAATTTATTATGCTTTATCCCGGCACACTCGGTTGGCATCAGGGCATGGATATTGCTGTCAAAGCTTTTGCAAAAATCAAAGACCGTGCTCCAGAGGCCGAATTTCATATCTATGGCAGTGGAACAGAAACCAATAATCTTAAAAAAATGATACGAGAACTTAATTTAACGGATCGGGTTTTCATTAAAGATCCAATGCCTTTGGAACAGATAGCTGAAGTTATGGCCAATGCCGATCTCGGAGTCATCCCGAAGAGAAATGATTCCTTTGGTGGTGAAGCATTTAGCACCAAGACACTTGAATTCATGTCCTTAGGCATACCAATAGTTATATCCGGAACAAAGATTGATAAATATTATTTTAATGATTCCGTTGTAAAATTTTTCAAACCGGATGACGTTGATGATCTTTCAGAATGCATGCTCACCATGGTGCAAAATCAGGCGCTACGCAACACGTTACGGGAAAATGCTCTAAGATTTGTAGAAGATTATCATTGGTCAAAAAAGAAGCATGAATACTTTGAATTGGTTGATTCGCTCATCATGAATATCAGAAAACATAAAGAATAGTTACGTTATGACTTCTTTCCGCCTTGATCGTTTCTTAACAATCTACCTGTTTAATCCTTTTATCGCCAATAAACAATTAGCAGGAAATAAACGAATACCCATCCTTATGTATCACAGTATTTCCGATGATAAGGAAAATGTATTGCACCCATATTACCGTGTTAACACTTCGCCGATTGTTTTTGAGAGTCATATGCGATATCTGCATGAAAACAATTATTCCGTCATCAATCTTGAGGATTTAGAAAAAAGCTTCCCCACGCAGGATTCATCTAAATATGTTGTCATTACCTTTGATGACGGATTCCGCGATTTTTACACGGCCGCTTATACCATACTAAAGAGATATGGATTTAGCGCCACTGTTTTTTTACCAACAGGCTTTGTTCATCAAGAAAGATCATCTTTTAAGGGTAAAGAATGTATGACATGGGATGAAGTGCGAACCTTAAACCGACAGGGTGTCATCTTTGGTTCACATACTGTTACGCACCCCCGATTGAAAGACTTAAGCGCAAAAGAAATCGAATATGAGATTAAATCATCCAGGGAAAATATTGAAGACAAAACCGGCATCATAGTTGAATCTTTTTCCTGCCCGTTTGCCTTTCCCGAAGACAAAGAATTTGTCATTACATTGAAGGCGCTTCTCAAAAAATGCGGTTATACAAATGGTGTTACGACCAAAATTGGAACGGCCGATAAAAGCTATGATGAATATTTTTATCCGAGACTGCCGGTAAATTCAGATGATGATATTTTATTGTTTAAGTTAAAGCTTCAAGGCGCTTATAACTGGTTAAGCAAACCGCAGATACTCATCAAATATATAAAAGGCATTCAATCCTATAAAAATGTTTAATGTCTGTATCATGGGAGCTTCTCTGACAACCGGCAATATGGGTGTATCCGCATTGGCGGCATCTTTGATTAAACTTATTTTAACCGCGCGCCCGGACGCGTCTATAACCTTTTTTATTGAGGAACGTTCATCAACACCACAGGAAATAGAATCAGGCGGAAGAAAAATCAGGATCCAAGTCACAAACATCAGGCGTTCGCCGCGTGCTGATTTTGGAGAACATTTTATTGTCATATTCTTTTTAGCATTGTTATACAAAATAATCCCTGTTAAGGCGTTCAGAAAAGGCATCCTTAATCACAATGAACGTTTAAAATCAATCGCTGCGGCAGATTTTATCGGTGACGTGCGGGGAGGAGATAGTTTCAGCGATATTTACGGCGTGAGGGCTTTTATATTAGGATCAATACCGAGCATCATCATATTGTTCATTGGGAAAAAGCTTGTCCTTTTACCTCAAACATACGGGCCTTACAAAAGCCGCATTGCCCGCTGGATCGCCCGATACATTTTAAATCATGCGTATATCATCGTATCACGTGACAGAGAAAGTGTAAACCTTGTCAGGGACATCCTCGGTAATCAAAACCACGATAAACATATTATTTTTTGCCCTGATGTCGCCTTTGCCCTTGATTCGATTACTCCAAAAGATGGAGATATTCCGCCATTTATCAATACCGGGAGCGTAAATCCGATTATCGGACTTAATATCAATGGTCTTTTATATAACGGCGGATATACGCACAACAACATGTTTAATCTTCGAATGGATTATAAGCTGTTTGTACATAAACTCTCTGAAGCAATTCTGAAGAAAACAAGTGCCAATCTTCTGCTCGTTCCGCACACGTTTGCCGCTCACGGCCATGTCGAAAGCGATCCCGATGCCTGCGCGGAAGTATTTGCGGCCTTATCAACGGCATATAAAGGCAGGATACAAATGATTGCCGGTGAATACGATCAACATGCAATCAAAGGCATTATCGGACGTTGTAATTTCTTTATCGGTTCGAGGATGCATGCATGCATTGCCGCATTATCACAGAAAATACCCACCGTTGCTGTTGCATACAGTAAAAAATTCAAGGGGGTATTCGACTCCATTGATCTAGGCAATTTCGTCATTGATGCCAGAGAAGCAGAAACACAGGAAGCTGTTGACATGATTTTGGCGATATTTGAAGATCGTGCACAAACAGAAAAAATATTGCAGGTCCAAATTGAAAGCGCACAGAAGCAGCAATTGAAAATCTTTCGCGAAATGACTCACGCACGACAAGAAATATAAGACGAATGAAACATATCATCCGCACCGTAAAACTGATCATCAGCCTGCTTGTTTTTTTTTATGACTTCGTTACGGGATGGGTTCTATCATTATTCGGCATAGATAATGCTACTTGTGTTATTCTTTATTATCACACTGTGTATGCTAAAGAAAAAGAAGCATTCGCACGGCAAATGGATGATCTTCTGCGCTGGACAAAACCGATTGCGTTAAATGAAATCGGTTTGTTGAAATCCGGCGGACGCTATTGCTCTGTAACATTCGATGACGGGTTTGCCTGCATCCTTAAAAATGCGTTACCCTTGCTGTCAACGCGTCATATACCTGCCACGCTGTTTGTGCCCTCAGGCTTTCTTGGCCAGAAACCATCATGGCTTCGTGAAGGACATACAGATCATAATAATGTCGTCATGACAAAGTTGCAATTAAACAGTCTTGATAAAAAATTCGTTTTGATAGGTTCGCATGGTAGAACCCATCAAAATCTGCTTCAAATAAACGCAGATGATGCAAAAAAAGAAATTATCGAATCTAAAAAAGAGCTCGAAAATATATTGAACACGCCGATCGAAGCCATCAGTTTTCCTCATGGCGGCTTTAATCAGACTCATGTTGATATGGCTGTTCAGGCAGGCTACAGGCAGGCATACTCCATAGAGCCTGAACAGATATATTGTGGTTCCGGTACATTCCTCAGAGGAAGAGTAAAGGCAGATCCATCGGATTGGCATATCGAATTCTGCTTGAAACTGTTCGGCGCCTATCGCTGGCTGCCCAAAGCCTTTGCAATCAAGAAAAGATTTCTTCAATTATTATATTTAATAAGTTGTCACAACGACAAACATGTATAAAAATGCAGAAGATAACAGAGTATTCGTTGATCAAATAAGTAAAATAGAATGGGAACAACTTTTGCTTGAATTTGACGACGCTACCATTTACCAGACATGGTCTTATGGAGTTATCCGCTGGGGTCGGTCAAACTTAAGTCATATGGTGCTTAAACAAAAGGGTGAAATCATTGCCGCCGCTCAGCTGCGAATTATAAAGATTCCTCTTTTAGGCGCAGGTATTGCTTATGTAACATGGGGTCCATTATGGCGGCGGCGCAATCAAAGCATCACTGCAGATATATTCCGTCATGTCATAAACGCCTTAAAAGAAGAATACGTAATCAGGCGGGGATTGCTTTTACGCATTAGACCTAACGTGTTTAAAAAAGAGAGTACGGATATAATATCCATATTGGATGAAACGGGATTTAAAAAAAACGAAAACGCACAACCATACAGAACCCTAATGTTGGATCTGTCATCAACGGCAAATAATATTAGAAAAGCACTTGATCAGAAATGGAGAAACCAATTAAATCGCGCCGAAAAAAATAATCTAATAATTCAAGAAGGCACCGGTGATGAGCTATATCATAAATTTTTGATTCTGCAAAAAGAGATGCATGAACGAAAGAAATATATCCCAGGGGTTGATTATGATGAGTTCAGGAAGATACAAAAGGACCTTCCGAAAACACTTAAGATGATTATTCTAATCTGTACATTTGAGGAGAAAGTCCTTTCAGCGACAATCTGCAGTATGATAGGCGATACAGGCATCTACCTGCTTGGTGCAACGGGCAATGAAGGCATGAAAACAAAAGGCGCTTATTTATCACAATGGCGTATCATAGAAATAATGAAGGCGAGCGGCTGCCACTTTTATGACCTTGGAGGCATAGACCCTGATGACAACCCCGGCGTATATCATTTTAAATCCGGCATTTCCAGAAAAGAAGCCTATCATATCGGACAGTTTGAATTTTGCCAGAATCCGCTTAGCAGTTTCTTTGTAAATCTGATTGAAAAGTGCAAGCGATTAGTGCATGACATTTCAACGAACAATTAACCGCGTTTATTCCGCTAACATCGGGACAGTAATGGGTTGAGATGAATAGTTAAAAAGCAATGAAATTTATGGATGATCTCTTTGATATTTCGATTATTATTGTTAACTGGAACACCAAAGAATTACTGCTTAATTGTGTAAGCACGATTCAACAGGCTATCAATCATTATAAAGTTGAAATCATCGTAGTTGACAATGCATCCAACGACGGATCGGTTCAAGCGTTGAAAGACTTTTACCCACATGTAAAGTTAATTCAAAATAAAGAGAATTTAGGTTTTGCCAAGGCTAACAATCTGGGAATAAAATCGAGTTCGGGAAAGTATGTATGTCTTGTAAACTCAGATATTGAGGTCCGAGGCGATTGCCTGTTTAACATGTATAATTATATGGATAAACATTCCACAATAGCGGTACTTGGGCCGAAAGTATTTTATCCTGATATGACAGGTCAGGTTTCATGCACTCATTTCCCCACAATATGGAATAATATCTGTGAAGCCAGCGGACTACATAAAATATCTCACCGCTTAAAAATATTTAGTGGCGAGCACATGAGATATTTTCATCACAATGCAATTTTAAAAGTGGATTCTCTAGTGGGATGTTTTTTAATGATAAGAAGAAGTGCTATTGATCAGGTTGGTCTTTTAGATGAACGATTCTTTATATATGTGGAAGAAGTAGATTGGTGTAAACGCTTTAGAAACGCAGGTTGGGACATTGTTTTCATGCCGGACGCTTCTGTGATTCATCATGATGCATCGAGTTCTTCCAAGGACCCTTTACGATTTTCTGCAGAATTGCTTAAATCAAAGATAAAATACTGGAAAAAGCATCGTGGTAAAATTGCTGTACTTATTTTTTTATTAATCACTGTAATGAACCATGGTGTAAGATTAATTTCTGAGAGTATTTTGTATATCATTGAACCATCAAAGAGAACAGAAAATACCAAACGATTGTTAAAAAACTATTCGGCGTTGAAATATGTTTTTGGTGGAGAATACATCGATAACCGGACTGCATCAACCAGAAAATAATCGGGAATCTATCTTTGAATTTGAAAAATTACGTCTTAATAACTGCAGTGCGGGATGAAGAAGAACATATAGAAAATACGATTAAAGCCGTCATTGCACAAACTTGCCTGCCTGTTCAATGGAACATTGTCAGTGATGGCTCTATGGATAGAACTGACGAAATAGTTCTGCAATATGCTGTTAAATATCATTTTATAACTCTATTGCGCAAAACGGCAAACAGTTATGAGAAGATTGATTTTTCCTCCAAGGTGCACGCGATCAAGATGGGATATGAAAAACTAGCGGAAATAAAATATGACTTTATTGGAATACTCGATGGTGATGTCACTTTTGATTCCCAATACTATGAAAAGGTTTTAAGAAAATTCAATCAAAATCCTAAGCTGGGTATCGCGGGTGGAATTATCTTTGATCAATACGATGATCATTGCATAAGAAGATCGCCAAGCCATTTGAATTATGTTTCCGGCTGTATTCAACTCTTCCGCGGAAAGTGCTATGAAGATATCGGAGGCCTTTTCCCCATCAAAGAAGGCGGAGAGGATACTATTGCCGCTATTACAGCACAAATGAAGGGATGGGAGGTAGAAGCCTTTGAAGACATCGAGGTCTACCATCACAAGCACAGAAGAGCTACTCGGGACAAATTAAAAGAAGCATTCAGAGCCGGTCGAATGTTTTACGCACTTGGCAGCCATCCGTTAATCGAGTTATTAAAAAGCATCAAAAGTATTACGAACCCCCCTTTTTTATTTTTCGCTAGCATAAGGATGTATGGTTATATATATGCCTGTTGCCGGCGACAAAAGAGGCCGGTATCTGACCTATTTATAAAATACTTTAGAAATGAACAATGCACCAAGCTGAAAACTTTTTTCGTGAATAAAAGAAAACAAAGTGATCAGATTCCCGGAACAGGTCAAAAAATAAACAATCGATCTAAATAATTTAAGAGACTATCAGTCATGGAAGAAATTTCATCTATAACAGCATTGGGCCTCGCATTCCTGGTAATCATGGGGCTATTAATATTTTTCCTGCCGCGACGACTGGTTTTTCTGCCCTTTATAATAACCGTCAGCTATATGACATTGGGACAGCAGGTTATCATTGCAGGACTTCATTTTGATATATGCCGCATCCTTTTACAATTTGGCTTGATCCGACTGCTGATCCGCAGGGAAGTAAAAAAATTCGACTTCACCATTATAGACAAACTTATTATTGCCCTTTCTGCGGCGAGCGTCATCACGGCAACTATGCTAACGCCAACCATGGATACATTCATCAATCGAATGGGTTGGGCATATGATACCCTATTGGCTTTTTTTCTATTCCGTTTTTTAGTCAGGAACATGGATGAAATAATTTTCATGATCAAAATAACGGCGATTGTTATCTTGCCCTTGGCGCTTTCCATGATCATCGAAAAATCCACACAAAGGAATATCTTTTATATTTACGGCGTTGCACCCGAATTTACAATAATTCGTGAAGGAAGATTACGCTGTCAGGGCCCTTTCAGACATCCCATTCTTGCGGGGACTTTTGGGGCCACCCTGTTCCCTCTATTTTTCGCCCTCTGGAACAAACAAACAAAAGGACGGGCTTTTGCTTACATTGGAATTATCTCCTCCACCATAATTACAGTGATGTCAGCTTCATCCGGCCCCCTTATGGCTTACCTGGCAGCACTAATCGGGCTTTTCTTCTGGCCGCTACGCGATAAAATGCGCGTAGTCCGATGGGCACTGCTAACGGGCATTGCAATGCTGGCAGTATTCATGAAAGCCCCTATCTGGTTTTTGATTAGCAGATTAAGCGAGATTACAGGCGGCACAGGCGAAGCTCGTTCATTAGTGATAGATCAGGCAGTCAAACATGTCAGTGAATGGTGGTTACTTGGCACAACATACACGGCTCACTGGGCAGCTGATAATGGGTTAATCACTTTGCCACATGATCCTGATAATATTGATATTACGAATCAATATATTTTTATCGGTGTTCAAGGCGGCATATTGCCACTGATATTATTTATATTGATTATCTGGTATTGTTTTCAGGAACTAGGCAAAACGCGCCACATGCTGACTGTTCAGTCAAGCTACAAGCAATTTATTCCCTGGGCTCTGGGATGTGCTCTTTTTGCGCATGCAGTTACATTTATATCCGTAGTATATTTCGATCAGATGAGACTGATGTGGGCTTTCCTGCTTTCGATCATCGCATTTGTGGCAAGTCTATCTATTAAGAAAAAAAATCAAAAGTGTTATTATGATCAATAACCTTTAAGAATTTTTTATCAGAACATTTATGCTATCTACAAATTTCATTTTTCTGCCTATATACAAAAATTAACAAATCGGGGTTCTTTTCATGCCGTCTTCTAATAATCGTTTATCAGCTTTAGTCGATCATCTCACCGTTGATGTTATTACTTCAACGGAACAATTTTATGGATTAAGCGAAGAATGGGAAACGCTGTTCAAATCATGCAATAATTTAAGTGTGTGGCAAAGCTTTACCTGGAATTATATCTGGTGGAAGCATTATGGCAAAAGAATACAACTATCAATTTTTACAGTGCGTGAAAACAATAAACTTGTGGGTATAGCGCCATTCATGATGAAAGCGCGCCTTGGCATTCAGTTAATAGAACCAATCGGCGGTGATCACCATTATAATTTTGCATTGATTATGGATAACAATCGTGATGATGTTGCCGCGGCTATTGCAACAAAGATTGCTGATTCTTTTCAGGAAGGCCTTCTTCACATGCCCTACTTTGCGGCAGGCACTGTTTCCCTCGACATACTCATGGCAGCACTTAATGCCAAGAACTGGAAAGAGTCACGATGGACCAGAAACATTTCTCATTACGTTTCTGAAAGCAATGGATTCAATCATTATATTGAGCAGAAATCTAAAAAGTTACGTTCGAATCTCAGACGCAAACGATCACGGCTCGAAGAAAAAGGGTTGATTCATTTAAATCATATTTTCGGGAATTATTTAACGGAAAAGTCGGTTGAAAGAATTGCGCAAATACAAAAGCAAAGCTGGCTAGCCAGGCGGGGACAGGAATCTCTGGCTTCGGCATTCTACAAGGAAGTGATTCCTGCTTTAGCTAAGGATAATCATTCTGAAATACTTATTTACGAACAAAATGGCGAAGACATTGCATATCAAGTCAATTTTTATTCCGGAAATATTTGTTACGGTTTATTTACCGGATTCATTGAATCGAAAGCTTCATTATCTCCGGGACAGATACTCATGATTGATAATCTGCAAAAAGTGCTGGATCGCGGTTTCATCGTTTTTGATTTTTTATACGGAGAAGCTGAATATAAAAGACTTTGGACTAATCGAACAAAGTATATATGCCGCGCTACGTGCTATAAAGGTTTTAGAGGATGGCTTTTATCATGGTTTCCCCATCGTCTTCATGGCACTTTTGCAAAATATCAAAAACTGAAAATTATATTAAATAGGGTAAGGATGATAAAAAAAGGAATATCTCAGATATTTTAATTCTGATTTCATAAAAAGCTCAACACGATGGTTGATACTTACAAAACATAAAGAAAAACACATGAAGAAACCATCTCAACACGATATTAAAATCATAAGATCACGGAAAGAGATTGAAGAAATAAGAAGTTTTTGGGAGAAGGTTCAGTATCATCCAAACACTGATATTGATCATTATCTGACAGTTATTGATTCATTAGACAACGTGATCAGCCCATATATAATTCTTTTTAGTGTTGACGGACAACCCGAAACGCTGGCAGTTGGGCGAATAGAAAATAACGATATGGTTATTTCATTGGGTTATAAGACTTTTTACAAAGTGAAAGTAAAATGTCTTACAATCCTTTATGCCGGTCTTTTGGGAAACTGGTCAAACGAAATTAATATTGCTTTGGTTAGAGCATTGATGAAAGAGTTGCGGTATAAGGTTGCGGACATCGCATGGTTTAATCTTTTGCACGTGCAATCTGATTTATACAATATCTCGAAAAAAATACCGAATTATTTTTGTCGTGATCACGTTATTGAAAAAAACACACATTGGAAAATGACACTGCCCGACAGCTTTGATTCTTTTCTGAAAAAGATGACGGCAAAACACCGGTATTGGTTAAACAGATTACCGAGAGTTTTTCAAAAAGATTATCCGGGTAAGATTGAATATAAATATTTTAAGAATGGTGAATATTTTGAACAGCTAATTGCGGATATAGAGAGAATAGCCAGGAAAAGTTATCAGCGAGGTATTGGGGCTGGTTTCATTGATAATAGCATGATGCGCCAATGTTTGAGCGTTGCCGCGAAGAAAGGACATATGCGCGCATATTTATTGTATGTTGATGACGAGCCATGTGCGTTCTGGATAGGCACCCTTTACAAGAATATTTTCTATCTTGATTATACCAGTTATGATGCCACGTATAAACGTTATGAACCGGGAACCATTCTTTTTATGAGGATGCTTGAAGATATTATTACCGAGAGCAAAGCAACAGAAATTGATTTCGGCTTTGGTGATGCCTTCTATAAACAACGCTTTGGAAATCAGCAATGGATGGAGTCTTCAGTTTTTCTTTACGCGCCAACGATAAAGGGCGCAGCTCTAAATTTAATGAGAACGCTTAACGTCATCCCATACAGATATGCCATGCGCTTGGCTGAGCGCACAAACATTCTCCCTAAAGTTAAAAGATTATGGCGAAATAAACTTATTGATGACCAAAGCAATACGGATGCTGATACTTAAAAATTTAAAGTCGTTTATAAATAATTCACACTATTTATTAAAAGATCAGCAGAGTCTTCTCGGCCGCTGTGTCCGCAGTGGCGGCATTTTAGCTGCCGGCAGTCTATCGGAAAACTCTCTAAGATTTATACGCAATATAATTTTAGCCAGAATACTCGTGCCGGATGCATTTGGATTAATGGCAACCATTATGGCCATAGTCGCCGCTTCAGAAGCATTTGCCGAGGTTGGTTTGACGCAATCAATTATTCAAAATAAGAACGGCGCGGATAAAGAATTTCTAAATGTCATCTGGTGGTTTTCAGCTTTCAGAGGGATTGCTCTATATGTTATTGTGTTTTTTGCAGCACCCTTCATTGCCAATTTTCTTAATAAACCTGAAGCTGCCCTTATATTGCGCATTGCCCTTATTGCAATACCGTTAAGAGGACTGACAAGTCCTAATATTTTTTTACTTCAGAAAGACTTAAAATTCAGAAAATGGGTGATTTTAACGCAGAGTGCTATAATACTGGGCATTCTTATTGCTATAATGTCCTCATTCTATCTTCGCAATGTTTGGGCTTTGGTGCTGGGCTATATTGCCGAGGCTTTTTCAATTTTTTTATTTTCCTATATCTTCTATCCTCATATACCAAAGCTTCAAATCAACTTATCACACGCGAAAGATATCATGAGCTTTTCTCGTAAAATTTTCGGTCTTCCAATGTTGATGGTACTATATATGCAGATGGATAATTTCGTCATAGGCAAAGTGCTGTCCCTGAGCACATTAGGCCTATACGCCCTGGCAAGAGATTTGGCAGATATACCCAATAAGATATTTACAAGAATCATGCCTGTTTTTCTACCTGCTTTTTCGATCGTGCAGGATGATAAAGACATTTTGAAAACATCATTGCTCAAGCTAACTGAAATCATAGCCACCTTTGTTCTTCCTTTTCTTACATTCTATGTTGTATTTTCTAAACCGGTTTTAGCATTGGTATATTCATCCGTATATAGCAAGGTTGCAATTCCATTCAGCATCATGTGTGGATATGTCTTTCTATATATATTATCCAGTCTGATCATGAATGTCGTTTTCGCTACGGGCAACCCCGATAAATACAGAACACCATCATTGGTTAGAACCATTATTTTTCTGATTATATTATACCCCGCTGCAAAATATTTTGGATTGATTGGCGTCTCACTTTCAGCGTTGTTTTCCATGTGCTTGGCCTTTGTTATCCAAATTCACTATTTAAAGTCATTATTAAATATCAGCATAATAGAGTATGTCAGATGTGTTTTGAAGGGCATAAAGAGTTCTTTAATAGTATTTATACCCGGGTTTTTTTTCGTCTCATTTTTTTCGTTGCCAAAATTAAGCGCTGTGGCCGCAGGCGCTTTGTTTTGTATCATTGCCTGGTGCTTCGGTATCCTGACGTTTATCCACCATAAAGAGACTTGATATTATCATGGATAACAATCTGTATGATACAATCAGCCATTGATCATCCATTTAAATAATGTTAAAATGCTTATCATCCGGTGATTGTAAACATTTCCCGATAATTTCATAATATGAAAACAGATACCATTTATATAGAATCAAAATTGTTAGGCAAAATTCTTATTACTGTATACCGTATCAATAATAGATATCTTCGGAAAATCATACGCACATTCCTGCTTGGGAAAATAACAACTGAAATGTATTCAAAAACATTGCGTAAGATTTTTTCTAAATATCATGATGCAGAAGTGGGCATGTATACGTATGGTGCGTTTACTCCCCCTTCCGGCTTCAGTCTTGTTGTTGGCAGATATACATCGATTGCCAGCGGGCTCCAAATTATTCGCGGCAGTCATCCCATTGCACATCGGTCATCTCATCCTTTCTTCTACGATCCGGATTTTGGATATGTTGATAAATTACATATTACGAGAAGGAGAAAACTGATAATCGGCAATGATGTTTATATCGGCGCTGGTGTGATCATCCTGCCACCGGTAACAAGCATAGGAGATGGAGCTGTAATCGCTGCAGGCAGCATCGTAGTAAAAGACGTACCTCCTTTTGCCGTAATTGCCGGCAATCCCGCGAAAATTATTAAGTATCGCTTTTCTCAGCCGGTTATTGACCAAATAAGGCAGTCAGCATGGTGGGAAAAGGATATTAACGAGATCAAAGAAAATCGTTCTGAATTTGAAAGTTTTATAAAAAATATTGAGTAAAAAGGGCCATTATTTATCAGACATCATTTAAAATACAGCCATGCCTGATACTTTGTTTAAAGATGACAGCCATAAATAAAATATCAAAATATTCTTTCCAGGCCCGGGGACTCATCATTTAAACTCCTTTACCTGCTTTTTTTCGGTAGCATCGATTTATGAATCAACGTATCTTTTTTATCCTCTCCTTCGGAAACATTTTATTTGAAGCAATTCGCACAACAAGTGACAATAGCTTTTAATCTTTAATAAAGAATCATTAAGCATAAACATCGTTGCGCATAAATGTTTCCATGGATTTAATAATATTTTCATCAATACTGTGAGCATCGTTTGCATATAAATAAAAATAGTAAATTGAATAAATCAGATCAATGCGAGACCTTTTCAATAAAGGCGATTATAAATAATAGGGTTTGCTGCGGCTGCGGAACATGCACTGTCGTTTGCCCAAATTCTGCTATTACTTTAAACTTTGGTGAAAGATTCAATTACCCTGTGATTGATACATCCAAATGTACATTATGTCAGAGATGCCTGGAGGTTTGCCCCAGTCGCTTTTTATTAAATGGCACCAAGCCTGACGTTGACTATCAAGTTGCGTCAAGCAATTCGACTGCCTACCTCATTCATGCAAAAGATGAAATATTGAGACGCGATGCGGCATCCGGTGGTTTTATCAGCGGCTTATTCTTATATTTACTGGAGCATAAAAAAATTGACGGATGTATTGTAACGCGTTGTGAGGGTGATAACCCGTTAGTTGCGGAAACATTTATCGCAACCGATAAGCAATCCATAATTTCTGCTAGCGGTTCCAAATATGCGCCCGTATCTGCTTGTATTGCACTAAAAGATGTTCTTCAAAAACCGGGGAAATATGCATTTGTCGGCACACCATGCATGCTTGAAGGATTAGCAAAGTTGGAAAAATATTTGCCGGAGCTAAAAGAAATTATTGTATTAAAGATCGGTTTTGTATGCGCCGGCATGGCATCGCGATTAAGCACAAAGAACTATATAGAGCATCATGGTCACGTTGCTTTGAAAAAAGTACACAAAATCTGCTACAGAGGCGACGGATGGCCTGGAAGATTTCGTGTGTTTGACGATGAACACAAATTGCTAATGGATGAACCGCATATTGGCGGATCATCAATGCATATTGTAGGAATTGATCATTATCTTCGTTGCTATAATTGTTTGGATCACTGGTCGCATTATGGCGACATCATAGTTTCGGATCCATGGAAAGAAGAGATGATCCATACTGAAAAGCTTGGAAGGTCTGCAATCATGATAAAAAATGAAGTTGGTAAAAATGCGGTTATACCTGCTATCGAAGATGGCTTTTTTACAGCAGACAGTATATCAATTCAAGATATGATAGATTATAATAAACATTTGTTGATTTTGGATAATCACGAAACACATTCATGGATGGCATTGTATCAGTTATTATTTATGCGGCGCTTTAGATATTCATTACGTCTATTCAAACATGTCATGGAAAGAAATCTTCGCGGCATCATGACAACACTAAAAGCACGTTTAACAAAGAAATATTATTACTGACATAACTACTTTTTTACGTGGATTTATCAGGAGTATATATTTAAAAACCATCGCAAGTTGTGTACAGATCGCCGTGACCTACTGTTCCGTAAAGTGCGCATAGGGGCAAAGCTGTTTGCACGCCAGTTATTTTTATCCGCAGATGCCTTACAGGTCCGGAAATGGTGAAGATAGACGGGGTTCTTTAGCGGCAGTCGTCAAAAATAAGAATTGGCACGCTGTTTTCTGTTAACCTGCCATTGTCTGATCAGTTCAAAGATGAAGCCTGATAATATACCAGCCATATGAGCTTCTTTTGCCACGTTGATGCCGGTGGCGCTTCCTTGTAAAAACAACAAGTATAGCAGGAAAGTGAAAATCAATATGTAAGGGAGAATTCGACGGGGAGTATCCATGATCATCTTTAATGAAAGGGCCGCAATCGCAGCGCAAGATAACCCCGACAGTCCGCCGTATACCTGATGCATGCCCATCATAACGACAGAGGCTGATACAATGATTGCGGAAAAGATGGCTAGATAAATAGAACTGAAGCCGCCTGTATTTCGTTTATAGAGCAAATAAGCCATAAGGAATACAGGTGCATCGAGCGCATAATGTCTCCAGGTCAAGTGGGTCAAATGCCCCGTTATCAAACGCCAGACTTGTCCTGACATAACCAGTGACACATTCAGAGAGGTAAAATTTGTCAGAACAGTAGAAGCAGTTATCACCGCAGACAGTATAACAATTGCCAGGAATATCATTTGCGACGCCAGGCTAGGCCGCATATCGCCAGAGCCATCAGGATCGGAATGAAACCAAATGCACCACCACCGCCGCCGCCGCTGCTACCGCCGCCAGAATTAGTGGCAGAGCAGTTTACCGATACCGATTTTGCCGCGTTCATTGTGACGCTGCAAGCGCTTCCGGTACAATCTCCGCTGTATACAGGATTTTGATAACCCGAAGAACAGGTAGCAGATAAAGTCACCAGCGTTCCCGATGTGAAAGAAACAGAGCAGGCGGTATTGCCACTTACCCCTGAAGGTGAACTTGTTATTGTCGGACTGCCCGTTCCTGATGTTACTGATAACATATATGAAGTAGATACATATTCATAAGCTCCAATTCCCCACGGCACTGTCCAGGGGTTCCCTTGAATATCTGTCGTGAAAATGGAGGATAAATTCGCCCCCTGACCGATTGCCGGAGAACCGGATAACAAATTGAAGTTTCCCGAACCCGCTGTTCCTTGGGTCGGCAAAGTTACAAATAAATTATTACCCGCTGAATAAGAATCATTACAATAGGTCATTCCTGAACCGGATTCCTGAGTTAGACAGACAGAACAGGTATTGCAGCGTTTATTGACACTTGTCCTTTGATCATAAATAAGATCATTGCCGTTAAGTGACCAGAATTGATTATAGTTCATAGTAATTGTCCCAACTACCGATGAGTCCAGTAAAATACAGTTATCGCATTTTGCAAGAATATTGTTCTCTATGGTTGCCGTGGCTCCGTTGACATCTGAAATTTGAATAGCCGATTCACCAGTAGTAGAAAATCCGTAAATCGTATTGTTATAGATTTGCGCTCCTGTATGATAACCGTGACCGATCGCTACTGCACCCCATGCCCAAGGTGGCTCTTGTGTTCCCGAACCATTGGTACAGGTTGCGGTATCATCTTCAAAGAGATTATCATAAATCAAGGTTCCGTTATCGGAGTACTGACTTGTACTGCCGGTGATATAAATTACAGCGGTTACAGAATCATTGGCGGTTCCATTATTTGCACACCAATCACCGATAAACTTATTGTGGTGGATAACCACGTTCGTTAGTCCATAGGTATCTGTATTATTTCCACTCATCATGAAGCCATCACCGTGAAAAGTCGCATTGGTGTAAACTGCGCCGTTCGTATTCGGTCCATAATAGGTATTGTTATATATCTGAAGATTGTTGATTATTGCAGACGCAGTGGAACCTGTGCCACCGTCAATTTCACATCTTCCCATCGCCTCAAAGGTATTATCGTGAATCAAAATATTATTAATGGTAGTATTGCTCGCAGTATTTTGCATAGCTATTCCATCTAAAGAATAAGGTGCGAACAGGCAGTTTTTTATAGTTATGTTGCTTCCCGTGACTTGCAGCCCATAACTTACATTCTGATAATCACCAATATTGTAAAGCTCTATTCCATCGATTGTGAGACCGTATCCTTTTAAATTAGGAAAAAGATATACTCCCGACCGTGAGGCGGTGGAATTTCCCTGTCCGTCTATAATCGGGTATCCGCTTCCCCAGGGGGCGCCTCCGTTGCATGATACAGAAGCGTCCGACCCGCAGGGAGTAGTTGTTCCATTACAAACAACTGCCGGACTACCCGTAAATCCGCATTGCTGTCCACCCATAATCGTTATGGTAGCTGGTGGAGTAATTAAATTAGCCGAGGTTGATGTGAATGTCCAATGAGAACCGCCTTTAAGGACAACAACATCGCCGGAAGAAAGAGTTGCAGACCCTGTCCACCCAGACATTCCCGGCATGTATTTCCACGGCGTTGACGTTGTTGTGCCGTTGTTGGTATCAACACCTGTGTTAAAGTCGGAATAGTAGGTGGTCGCTCCTGCTTTTTGAGGAGATAAAGATATGAGCTGGCAGACTACAAATATTAAACCTATTTTATTTAATATTCTGCTTCTTTTCATGTTACTCTCCTTATTTTTTAAACAATAGCAGTGCGTGTCGTTGTATTAAATGCGATAACAGGCGAAATGATTGGAAAAATTACAAACTACCCTGTGCAAATGGAATGAATATTTCTATATGACTGCCTAATTGAACGGCTTTTGTTGCTTATAACAGCTAACTGTGAAATTGTCAAACAGGATTTAATTAATGGGAGCATTGATGCAGAATAAGGACTTCTTCCTGTGCCGTCAAGTCTGTGCCATCAAGCTCAGGAAGAAGTCCTATCTATTTATCTGCGTACTCTACTCATAGATTTGGCAAAAGCAGCTTTAGCAGATTTTGCTGCAGTCATGGTTACATTGCAATTCCCTGTACCTGAACATGCGCCTGACCAACCGGTAAAGACAGATCCGCTAGTTGCAGCAGCGGTCAGGGTAATTGATGTTCCTTGAGCATAATTTGCTGCACAAGTCGAGCCGCAATTGATAAGGCCATCACCGCCAGTCACAGTTCCTGCTCCCGTACCGGATTTTGTAACGGTTAGGTTGTATACCGTTGTAGCAAAAGTTGCTGTAACAGAAGTCGCTCCCGTCATCGTTATGGTGCAAGTCCCGGTACCGGAACATCCTCCTCCTAACCAACCGGTAAAAGTATATCCGCTTTTCGGCGATGCAGTTAATGTAACTGATGTCCCTGAATTATAACTTGCCGAACAGGTCGTGCCGCAATTAATAAGACCATTACTATCGGTGACAGTTCCTTCTCCCGTAGTAGCGTTTGTGACGGTTAAACTATATACAGGACTAAAAGTTGCTGTAACAGAAGTCGCTGCATTCATAGTTATGGTGCATGTCCCTGTCCCGGAACATCCTCCTCCAGACCAGCCGGAAAAGATAGATCCGCTAGCCGCTGAAGCAGTCAGGATAACGGATGTTCCTTGATCATAATTTACAGAACAGGTCGAGCCGCAATTGATAAGGTTATCACTACCAGTGACAGTTCCTGTTCCCGTACCGGATTTTGTAACGTTTAGGTTGTATACAATTCTGGCAAAAGTTGCTGTAACAGAAGTCGCTGCATTCATAGTTATGGTGCATGTCCCTGTCCCGGAACATTCTCCTCCTGACCAGCCGGTGAAAGTATATCCGCTCGCCGGCGATGCAGTTAATGTAACTGATGTCCCTGAATCATAATTTGCAGAACAGGTCGAGCCGCAATTGATACCTGACGGATTGCTTGTCACTGTACCATTAACTGACGTGACTAATAGAGTAGATTGAAGCGCTTTATACTGATAAGCTCCAATTCCCCATGGAACTGTCCACGTAGTTCCTGTAATATCTGTTGTGAAAATGGAAGATTCATTTGCTCCCTGACCGATTACTGGTGAATCAGCTAACAAATTGAAGTTTCCCGAACCTGCTATTCCCTGAGTCGGTAAAGTTACAAATAAATTATTACCCACGGAATAAGAATCATTACAATAGGTCATTCCAGATGTTGTCCCTTCCTGAGTTAGACAGGCAGAACTGGTATTGCAGCGGCTATTGACACTTGGCCTTTGGTCATAAATAAGATGCGTGCCATTGAGTGACCAGAATTGATTATAGTTCATAGTAACCGCTCCCACCGTTGAGTCCAGTAAAATGCAATTATCGCATTTTGCAAGAATATTATTCTCTATAGTCGCTGTGGCTCCATTGGTTTCCTCAATTTGGATTGCCGATTCAGCGATGGCCGGAGAGCCGTAAATCGTATTATTGAGAATTTGTACTCCTGTATGATATCCATGGCCTATCCCTATGGCTCCCCACGCCCAAGGGGTCTCGCTCGTTCCTGTACTGATGGCGCAGGATACAGTATCATCTTCAAAAAGATTGTCGTAAATCAATGTGCCAACTTCAGAATATTCGTTTGTACTGCCGTTTATATAAAGCGGAGACGTTACAGCTATATCACCAGCGACTGATGTTCCATTATTAAAGCACCAGTCACCAATAAACTTATTATGATGAATTACCATTTTAGTAAGTCCATAGGTATCTGAATTGCTGCCGCCAATCATAAAGCCATCACCGTGAAAACTTCCGGCATTGGTGTAAACGGCGCCTGCTGTATTCGGGCCATAGAAGATATTATTATATATCTGCATATTGTTTATGATAGAAGATGTGGTAGTACTAGAACCAGCCTCTATATTAGCTCTCCCCTGTGCCTTAAATACGTTATCATTAATGTAGATGTTGTTCATTGTGAAATTGCTTTGGGTGTTTAAGATCGCCAAACTGTCTAACGAATAGGTAAAAATCAGACTATTCTTAATCGTAAAATTACTTCCATTGGCAATTTGTATGCCATAGCTGATATTCTGATAATCACCAATATTGTAAAGTTCTATTCCATCGATTGTGAGACCATACCCGTTTGAATTAGGATAAAGATATACTCCCGACCGTGAGGCGGTGGAATTTCCCTGTCCGTCTATAATCGGGTATCCGCTTCCCCAGGGAGTGCCTCCGTTACATGATACAGAAGCGTTCGACCCGCAGGGAGTAGTTGTTCCATCACAAACAACTGCCGGACTACCCGTAAATCCGCATTGTTGTCCACCCATAATCGTTATGGTAGTTGGTGGAGTAATTAAATTAGCCGAGGTTGATGTGAATGTCCAATGAGAACCGCCTTTAAGGACAACAACATCGCCGGAAGAAAGGGTTGCAGACCCTGTCCACCCGGACATTCCCGGCATGTGTTTCCACGGCGTTGACGTTGACGTGCCGTTGTTACTGTCTGAACCTGTGGCAAAGTCAGAATAGTAGGTGGCAGCCATAACCACCTGCGAAGATAAAGATATAAACAGGCAAGTTACAAATATTATGCCTATTATATTTAAAATTTTGTTTTTTGTCACGATAGCACCTCCGTTTTTCGTAAACAACAGGCAAAATAATTCAAAAAAATGAAATTATTTCCCTTTTGTGTATTATTTTGTTGTTCAGATTTTATGGAGGGCTCTGAAGGTGCCCGGCAGTTCTGCCACCATATCTTCCTATGAAGACTTAGGTCAGTAACTTTGCGCCCCACCTTTTCAAGTGGTTTGCCCTTTTCAAGCATATTCCGAGAGGTATACTGCAATATTTATGCCTTAAAACAAAATAATAATTAGTCTATTATATTAAGACCTTGCACATAAATGGTGCTGTTGATATCTTTAAAATGTGGTCATTTTGCCCATTTTTAGGTTAAATTCACCAAACGACAGACAAATTAAAAAAAATATACTACCGCAAAAAAACAAAAACATTCTTTAGACTTGATGAAGTTACAGGAAAGGTTTAAAAGGGTTTGATCTCTTTACCGTATTTAACATAAGGAAAGACAATATGACGGAAAAAGAAGAAAAATTAGAGGTCTATCGATTATGGTGGGAGTATTTGAAAAGAAGTGAGCAATATAAAGAATTTTGTAAAAATTATAGTAATCTTGGAAAAGATCTTTATGGCCCTTCTCATGAAGTTTTTTTAAATTATTTGATATTTTTTGGAAACATATTTGAAAAATCATTTGATGATTGGCGTAATGAGTCGCTAAGAAAAAATGGAGGTTTACCTGGATCACGCCCTGTGCTTGATCTGAGAGATAAAGAGTCTTATTCCCGTATGTATTTTAAATCTCTTGTTAATTGGGATAATAACTCACAATCGCTTCCAAATGAAAAACAGATTTGGGAAATAATCAACTATGAAACTCAATATATTTTTTTGGCTGTTCCTGTCGTTGGTCGAGAAGACATGAAAATGATTGCTAAACAGATAAAGAGACTCAGGGACAAATACAAAAAGACAACCACCGTAAAAGAAGCGGACAAAGAAATAAGAAAATTTCGCATGACATCAACCAGGCTGATATCTAATGAACTCAAATATTATTTAAAAGTTTATGATTACCGTAGGAAAGGACTTTCAATGGCAGAAGTTATTAAAGAAATGGCTCCGGGCGAAAATTGCAAAGATATGGGTGTTCAAGATAAATTTTATCGCTTCCAGAGATATGCCACAAAAATAATAAAAAATGTTGAAAAAGGAACTTTTCCAGGCAAGTATTTATCATCCTCTGAATAAATCTACTTCAATTTAAAGGAAATAAAACAAACCCGAAACATTGTCCGGTGTGGCACTATCTTACTGCCTGAAGTCGTTTTGCTTCTTTTTTAACTTTTTGTTTATTTGCAGACTCATTCGCGGATATAGATAATGCCGGCAGGCAGACCGTAATGAATGATATGATCAGATATTATAAAATAATGGTTTTCATATTTCTCCTTGATTACATTCCATCTCTAATGGATTTTTGTAAATAATTTTCAATTAGATCTTAAAAATAACTATAAAAAATTTATAAAAAAATTTTTATATGTCAATTATAGATTAATCACAAATGTATGGTATGATCCTTTTGATCTGTATGACAATATTCTTTGACAGATAAAAATTAAAAATGTATTATTTACTTACTTATCCGACTAATTTACAGTGACGCATAATCTGAATTTTAAAATAATTACAAGGAGTTGGGAATGTTAAAAAAAATTGTTTTAACAGCAATAGTAATTGTTATACTATTAGTAATCATTTTTTTAACCGCTATAAAATCACCAATAGATCCCGTCGCCTATAATGCTCCAAAGAGACCGGAAATGACCGGCGTGCTGGAACCCAATGATCTTTTGCAAAAAGCGGATCTACTGGCCAAAGGAAAGGTCAACGGTCCCGTTGAAATAGCGATGGATGATCAGGGCCGTATTTATTTCGGAACCCCGGAGGGAACAATATCTCGGCTCCTTTCTAACGGCGTTATCGAGACTTTTACTAATACAGGAGGCCGTCCTCTGGGCATGAAGTTTGACCAAAAAGGCAATCTTATCGTAGCTGACGCCAACAAGGGCCTTCTTTCTGTTAGTCCCCAAGGCTCGATCACGATTCTGGCGACATCGGCCGATGGCGTGCCGTTCAGGTGCACCGACGGGCTCGACGTCGCAAAAAACGGAACTATTTATTTTACGGACGCTTCCGACAAATTCCCATTTAAAGATTATTTGTTTGATATGCTCGAGGCGCGTCCACACGGGAGATTCATGCGATATGATCCAGCCACCGGAACAGTGACAGTGCTGCTGCGCGGACTTAATTTTGCCAATGGTGTGGCGTTGTCCATAAACGAGGATTTTGTGCTGGTTAACGAAACCTATAAATACCGTATAAACAGATACTGGCTTACCGGGCCAAAAGCCGGAACGAGCGATATGTTCATCGAAAATCTTCCCGGATTCCCGGATAAAATAACGTCCAATGGAAAGGGGAAGTTCTGGCTTGCTTTTTTCACTGTCAGAAACGATATGCTCGATATGTTGCAAAAATATCCAATAATTAAATCAATTCTGTGCAGGCTGCCGGTATCGTGGTGGTCTAAATCCGAACGGTATGGATTTGTGGCAGCGCTCGATGAAAACGGGTTTATAACAGAAACATTGCAGGATCCGACAGGGAAACATATTTACGACGTAACATCAGCTAAGGAGAATGGGGGGTATTTGTATCTGGGTAGTCTTCACGCGGATGATATAGGAAAACTTAAGTTGGGTGACTGAACCGGCAAAATTTGAGTTGTTTAAAGCAGTAGTTAGTAAGACAATTTAAGGGGAATGTATCCTCTCGTTAAATAATAAGTTAGCTTCATAATTTCCATAGTAAAGTCGCGCCATCCACTCTCTTGAGACCACCAATGGTCAAGTTGATATGAATTAAAGCATGCATACGGGAAGATTTTAATTTTAAACGGAACGCATAGATATTGATATATGAGATAGCTCCGCCGGGTATGAAATCCTGATGATAGAAGGATAGCGCTTTTGATATTCTCTTTAGAAATGATCTCCATTGTCGCTTTGGCTGCTGTTAAAGTTATTGGTTGATCAATATGGGCCTCAATGATTCTGAAGTCTTTTTCTTTTAGCCCAAGGGCAAGCATTTTTTTCTTGACGAGATCAGGATAATCTTCATGGATAGCAAAAGGTCTGTCCGATGGAGCAATTCGATGCAAGACGACAAACAATCGCTTGACCTTCCCTGATGACAGCAAATTCATCCCGCTTATTACTATATCCCTATCAAGGAAGTCATTGCCTTCCAGAATGGCAGCATCAGCAGTATAATTACCCTGGGGAGCCATAAATTTACCTGCTCGAGTCAGGATTGCAACTCGGAACGAAAAAACAAAAATAATGATTAAAAATAGAGAGAGAAAAATTCCTCTCCAAATCCATTTGATCTTATTTTTCATATTTTATGATTCTCAAATTGCTAATTATCTGTTATTCTTGGTATTATTATATATTCGTATAATGAATATTTATTTTCAATGGAAACATTAATAAGGATTATTTTTATTGTTCACGTCATATCTTATATCACCCGTTAAGTGCAATATGAAAAGATGTTCAAATATCGTGGCTGCTCAATTATCCGTTTTTTGAGATTGACAAGTATCTTTTAACTATGTAAATTTAATAAATATCTATTAAAAACTAATCAGGAGAAAATTTATGAGACAAACTTTAACAGCTCAATCATTTTTTGCAGGAAAGAACAAAATTGCCGTTGTCGGATTGGGATATGTCGGTTTGCCTCTGGCAGCCCACTTATCTCGCCATTTCAAAGTCATTGGGTTTGATATTAGTGATACAACTGTGGCGGAATTGAAAAAAGGACACGATTATACAATGGAGTTGTCCGACGCTGAATTAAAAAAACTAAAAATACGGTTTACATCCAAGTCTGCCGATCTTTACGGATGCAAGTTTTTTATTGTAGCGGTTCCCACACCGGTGGACCACTATAACGTTCCTGATCTTTCCATCCTGGAGAATGCATCGGCAATTGTCGGCAAATATTTATCCGCCGGTTCCTGTGTGGTTTATGAATCCACTGTATATCCCGGGGTAACGGAAGATATTTGCATTCCGATTCTGGAACGGGTATCCGGGTTGAGTTTCGGTAAAGATTTTGAAATCGGCTATTCTCCGGAACGCATCAATCCCGGCGATAAAACACACACTGTCAGTAACACGGTTAAAATCATCTCCGCTTCCGATGCGGCCACCCTGGATTTAATTGAAGGAATATACAGTTCAGTCGTCAAGGTAGGATTGCATCGAGTATCGTCCATAAAAGTTGCTGAAGCGGCAAAAGTCATTGAAAACACGCAACGCGACATTAATATAGCATTAATGAATGAGTTGGCTGTTATTTTTAATAAAATGAATATTGATACTCTGGAAGTCCTGGAGGCTGCCGGAACAAAATGGAACTTTTTACCGTTCCGTCCAGGTCTTGTCGGTGGTCATTGTATCGGCGTTGACCCTTATTATCTAACTTATAAGGCAGAAAGTATCGGTTACCACCCCGAGGTAATCCTCTCCGGTCGGCGCATTAATGATAATATGGGCAAGTATATCGCGGAACGAACAATCAAAATGCTGATTGCCGCCGATATAAATGTAAAAAAGAGCCGCGTGGCCATTCTGGGATTTTCCTTCAAAGAAGACGTCCCGGATCTACGCAATACACGCGTTATTGATATTATCAATGAACTAAAAACATACGGCGTAAATGTTTTGGTTCATGATCCTCTGGCCGAACCCCGAGAAGCACATCGTCTCTATAACATTGGACTTATTCCGCTGAAATCTATAAAAGACGTTGATGCCGTCATTCTGGCAGTGGCACACAGCACTTATAAATCAATGGGTATTCAGCGTATTGTCGGATTGTGCCGTAAAGAACAACCTATTTTATTAGATGTAAAGGCGGTTTTTGCACCGGAATCAGCCATCTCCTGTGGAACTAATTACTGGCGCTTATAATATTGAAGATTTTCTTCATATATATCATGTCTATTCCATGTTTACTCTTTTCAACGGCGGGACAGAGTGAGCTCATAAGATAAAAGGGGCAAACCAATCATTGGTTAACCCCTTGATATTACTGGTCGGGGCGAGTGGATTTGAACCACCGGCCCTCTGAACCCCATTCAGATACGCTACCAGACTGCGCCACGCCCCGACATGTCTTAAAGTGTGCAGGTCATTATCATTACAGTAATACTGTGTCAAGAATAAATCTATTTATGTTTTTACGAAATATCACACCTTGTTTAAAAAAAGACTAGCAGTCATAATTTAATATATTGTTTAATTTCGGGAATAATTTTATTGACATCGAAGATTAATTTATGATAGTAAAATAACCAGGTTAGCATTGTTGAAGACGATATTTTTTTAAATATAATCAAGTACTTTATGCACCCCAAACCGCAGGCGTCAAGTTTCTTGTCTATTGAAGGAGTTCTTTTTGAAACTAAGAGAAGTTAAAGAAATACTGGAAGCCGATGTAATCGTCGGCAAGGAAAAACTGGATATTGAAGTCTCCACGGCATTCGGAGCTGATTTGATGAGCGATGTCTTGGCTTTTGCAAAAGCGGGAAGTCTTTTGTTAACCGGCTTAACGAATGCCCAGGTTGTCAAAACGGCTGCTACCCGGCACATTGCCGCTATTATCTTAGTGAGAGGAAAAGAACCCTCTACTGAAGCTATCGACATGGCAAAAGAACTTCAAATTCCGATTCTAGCTACAAAATATATATTATTTGAGACAGCCGGCATTCTTTATAGTAAAGGTATTGTTGGTTGCCTGAAAAAAGTCGAAAGTGACAGTTTTCACAACTGATATATGTCAGAACTTCTTTGATGTAATAAAGAGGACGTAAACAGAGGGTTGATTGGAAAATTACATTTTTTCTAACACCGCATAAACATCCGTCAGCAAGTTTAACTCAAGATTCACTAAAAGCGGACAACGTGGCCATTAATTTAATGAATGTATAATCCGGTTACAAAAATGATTTCGTTGACAATAAAGTTTGATATATGATAGTGGAAAATAAAATGTTTTCTATATTTTAAAAGAAATTGCCGGACTTTTTTTGTGTGAGGAATGGATATTGAAACTAAGAGACGTTAAAGAAATATTAAATGCCGACGTTATTGGTGGTGAGGAAAAACTAGACATTGAAGTCACAACAGCGTTTGGAGCAGACTTAATGAGCGATGTCCTATCCTTTGCGAAGGCGGGCTGTCTTTTGTTGACCGGCCTGACCAATACACAGGTAGTCAGAATCGCCAATGTACTCGATATGGCCGCGATAATTTTAGTTCGCGGGAAAAAACCGCCTGCAGAAACCATTTCCATGGCCAAGAGTCTTCAAATTCCGATTTTAACGACAAAATACATTTTATTCGAAACGGCGGGCCGTCTTTACGCAAAAGGCATAGTCGGCTGCGTGGAAAAAGTTGATACCGGCAGTGAACAAACCTGAAAATACTTTAAATAATTATAGTTTTGATATCGAGGGCGGTAATTTTAATACCGCCGGAACTGTTTCCATGCGCATTAAAGCTATACTTAAAGAAAAAGGACTGCCGGGCGATGTTGTTCGAAAGTCCGCTATTGTGTGTTATGAAGCCGAAATCAATATCGTTTCTTATGCCAGAAAGGGAATTATCAATCTTACAGTCACTCCGGAAAATGTCGAGATTGATGTAGCCGATGAAGGTCCCGGAATACCCAATATTGAACAGGCAATGGAGCCGGGTTATTCTACCGCCAGTCAGCAGATAAGAGAAATGGGGTTCGGCGCCGGCATGGGACTGCACAATATTAATTTCTACTCCGACAAATTCGATATTTCATCGGAAGTGAACAAGGGAACTTCTTTAAGAATGATTATTAGCGCGACTCCACTAACAAAGGATCTAGAATGAATATCGCAACCATTGCAAAAGAATTAAATTTAAAAGTCATATCTGCATCAGACAGAATTGAGAATAATAATGTTAAAGGAGGTTATACGGGAGATCTCTTAAGTGATGTAATGGCAAATTCTCACGAAGGAGATATCTGGATAACAAGACAGGTACACCAAAATATCGTTGCCATAGCCACCTTGAAGGAGCACGCGGCTGTTGTTCTGGTTAATTCCTGCGAACCGGCTAAGGACACCTTGGAAAAGGCCATTCAAGAGAATGTCCCTCTGTTGATTTCAGATTTGTCCGCATTCGAGTTGACCGGTAGAATTTATAATTTGTTGAAAACGGAAAAATAACAGAACGGTTTTATAACGGCCGCAGGCTTTTGGCCATGTCTGGTTAATTCCCCCAAAAGACGATGCTCAAAGTTTTTAATTGTGATCTTCACGTTCACACTTGTCTCTCGCCGTGCGCCGAATTGGATATGCATCCCAAAGCTCTGGTAGAAAGAGCCCTCGCCGCCGGTCTCGATATTCTTGCCATTTGCGATCACAACGCTTCCGAAAATGTCCCCTACGTCATCAATGCCGCCCGGGGGACAAAATTAAAGATATTTCCCGGAATGGAAATAACAACAAGTGAAGAAGTTCATTTTTTAGCTCTGTTCGATTCTTTGCCGGATTTAGCCGCGCTGCAGGAATTTGTTTATCAGCATCTTGCGGGAGAAAATGATGAAGACCGTTTCGGCGTTCAGGCCATTGTAAATGAAAATGGCGAGGTCGAGGGAATAAGCGACAAATTATTAATCGGAGCGACTGATATTCCATTAAATGATTTATTGAACCATGTGCATGAGCAAAACGGATTGGCCGTTGCCTCTCATATAGACCGGGAAAGCTTCAGCGTATTGAGCCAACTCGGCTTTATTGATGATAGCATTCATTTTGACGCGTTGGAGGTATCGTCCTTAACAAGTATAAAACAGGCACGGGTTCAATACAGGGATCTGCATCATTATTCATTTATAACTTCTTCCGATGCCCATTATTTAAAAGATATTGGATCGGCGCTGACAAAAATCATGCTTGAAGAACCAACTCTGGCAGACTTGAAAATGGCTTTCACCGGGCAAAACGGCCGTCGTATAGTGGAGTAGAAATGCTGGAGCTTGCCGCACATATTCTGGATATTGCTGAAAACTCCGTTCGCGCAGGCGCTAAAATAGTCGAAATCAGCATCAATGAAGATTCGGCAAAAAATCTCCTTTCCATAGAAATCAATGACGATGGCTGCGGAATGACCGGGGAAGAAATAAAAAGAGCCTTTGATCCTTTTTACACGACAAAAAAAGTGAGACGGTTCGGATTGGGAATTCCTCTTCTGACCAATGCCGCTCAAATGGCTGGCGGCAACCTTGAATTAAAATCGGAAAAAGGTAAGGGAACCAGGCTAAAGGCGACTTTTCAACTTGACCATCTGGACAGACAGCCTATGGGTGATATTTCGGCAACTATTATCAATCTTATTGCCGGAAATTCTTTTGTTGACTTTATTTACAAACATAGGCATAATGACCAGCGGTTTTCAGTGGACACTCGTGAAATCCGTAAGGAAATTGATGATTTACCGATAAATCATTTTGAAATATTAAAATACATTCGTGGCGTTATTGACGAAGGTTTAAGTGAAATTAAACCCGAGGCATAATAAACACGAACATAACGTAAGGAGGAATTTGATGAAGGCGGAAGATACTGAACTTTTGAAAGAATTTACATCAGGACAAGTTGATAAACTAAACAAGATTATCAGCAAACACAAAGGCAAACCGGGAAGTTTAATTCCCGTACTGGAAGAAGCGCAGGTGTGTCTGGAATACCTGCCCCTGTCAGCGCAGAAAAAGATTGCCAAAGAATTGAATTTGCCCCTGAGCCGGGTTTACGGTGTTGTCACGTTTTATTCGTTCTTTACCATGACACCTCGAGGCAAGCACACTGTTCGGGTTTGTCTGGGAACTGCCTGTTACGTGCGCGGCGGAAAAGCACTCACTGAAACACTGGAGAAGGAATTCGGCATTAAGGAAGGCGAGACCACTCCCGATCGAATGTTTACTCTGGAGAGCGTTCGTTGTTTAGGCGCCTGCGGTTTGGGGCCGGTAGTCGTTGTCAATGAAGACGTGCACGGCCGTGTTAAGCCGGGCAAGGTAAAAGAAATACTAGCTCAATATACATAATAAATTAAAGCCGGGAGGAAACGCCAATGGCGAAATTAACAATAGCTGATTTAAAAAAGATAAAGGACAAAGTGCACAAGGAAATGTCCCTGCGGGATGGCGAACGTCGCGTTAAAGTTACCGTCCACATGGGAACCTGCGGTATCGCTTCGGGAGCCAAAGAAGTTATGGATACATTGCTTCAGGAAATTGAAGCTGCCGGCGCAAATGATGTTGTTGTAACTACTTCCGGTTGCATGGGCTTATGCAGCCGCGAACCTCTTGTTACTGTTGAAGTTCTGAACAAGGAACCGATAAAATATGAATATATGAATTCCAACAAAATGAGACAGGTTTTCAAAAGACACATCATGGAGGGAGAAATTCAGACACCTTTTGTTCTGGCCAGAGGATCTGAAATAACCAGATAATTTTTTTCGCTCTAACATGCTTATTGTTGCACGGCATGATGATTTCTTAAGGAGGATATAGGCTAAATGAAAGTTTTTCGTTCGCATTTACTAATCTGTGGAGGCACCGGCTGTCAGGCTTCCGGCCAACCCGCAGTAAAAAAAGCTTTAGTGGAAGAGCTTGACAAAAGAGGATTGGCTGAAGAAATAAAGGTTGTGGAAACAGGATGTAATGGATTTTGCGCTCTGGGACCGATTATGGTTGTTTACCCGGAAGGCGTAATTTACGTAAGCCTGAAGCCGCAGGATATACCGGAACTGGTTGAAGAACATTTAATCAAGGGAAGAACTTTAGAGCGTCTCTTGTATCATGAGCCCTCGACGGATCAAATTATTCCCACCATGCAGGACATTCCCTTCTTCGCTCATCAGGAGTTGAGGGTATTAAAGAATCGCGGTCTGATTGACCCCGAAAAAATAGATGAATATATCGCGCGTGACGGTTATGCCGGCATGGCTAAAGCCCTGACTGAAATGAAACCGGAACAAATCATTCAGGAAATCCTGGATTCAGGATTAAGAGGGCGCGGCGGAGCGGGCTTCCCGACAGGCCTGAAATGGAAATTCGCCGCTCAGTCCAAAAGTGATGTTAAATATGTTTTATGCAATGCCGATGAAGGAGATCCCGGCGCGTTCATGGACAGAAGCGTGCTGGAAGCTGATCCGCACGCCGTTCTGGAAGGAATGGTTATCGCGGCCAAAGCCATCGGATCCAAGCAGGGTTACATTTATTGCCGCGCTGAGTATCCGCTGGCTATTCATCGTTTAAACATAGCGATAGATCAGGCGCATAAATCCGGTTTGCTGGGCAAGGATATTCTGGGCACGGGCTTTGATTTCGATCTGGAAATTTACCAGGGTGCGGGCGCGTTCGTCTGCGGCGAAGAAACAGCCCTGATGACCTCCATTGAAGGAAAAAGAGGCATGCCCCGGCCAAGACCGCCCTTCCCCGCCGTTGCCGGTCTGTGGCAGAAACCGAGCATTCTGAATAACGTGGAAACACTGGCTAACGTCGGCCAGATTCTGCTGCGCGGAGGAAAATGGTACGCATCCATCGGCACGGAAAAGAGCAAAGGCACAAAAGTATTCGCGCTGACCGGCGATGTGAACAACGTCGGCCTTGTGGAAGTTCCCATGGGAACCAAACTGGGCACCATCGTTTATGATATCGGCGGCGGTATTCCCAAAGGCAAGAAATTCAAGGCAGCACAGTTAGGCGGCCCCTCCGGCGGCTGTATTCCCATTCAGCATTTAAACGCTCCTGTTGATTATGAAAAAGTAGTTGAACTCGGCGCTATCATGGGCTCCGGCGGTTTGATCGTCATGAATGAAGACAAATGCGCCGTGGACATGGCCAGATTCTTCATGGATTTCTGCCAGGATGAATCCTGCGGCAAATGTACACCCTGCCGCGAAGGCACGAAACGCATGCTGGATATATTGACCAATATCACCCAGGGTAAAGGCAAGGAAGGCGACATTGAACTTCTGGAAGAAATGGCCGACGTCATCAAAAACGCGGCTCTTTGCGGATTGGGGCAAACAGCGCCAAATCCTATTTTAAGCACCATCCGTTACTTCCGTAAAGAATATGAACAGCACATCCGCGAGCACAAATGCGTGGCGGCTGTCTGTTCGGCCATGTTCAAATCACCGTGTCAGCACACCTGTCCGATCGAAATGGATATTCCTTCCTATATAGCGCTTATCCGGGCCGGACGGTTTGAAGACGCATACAAAATACTGCTGCAAACCAACCCCTTCCCCTCCGTTTGCGGAAGGGTCTGCGATCACAAATGCCAGAGCAAATGCCGCCGAGGCAACATGGACGAACCCATTGCCATTAAATTCCTGAAACGTTTCATCACGGATAACGCGCCTCGTCCGAAGATCGATTTTGTGCCTGTCACACGTAAAGAAAAGATCGCCGTTGTGGGCGGAGGCCCGGCCGGTCTTACCGCCGCGCGTGATCTGGCTTTACGCGGTTACAAAGTAACCGTTTTTGAAGAACTCAATAAAGCCGGCGGAATGCTGTATTGGGGCATTCCCTCCTATCGTCTGCCGCGCAACATTCTGGACAGAGAAATTGATGATATTCGCGCCCTGGGCGTGGAAATTCGTCTCAACACCCGCGTGGGCAAGGATATTACGTTTGCCAAGCTGGACAAAGATTTCGATTATATCTATCTGGCAACCGGCGCGCACAAGAGCCAGAAAATGGGCGTACCCGGTGAAGACATGAAGAATGTTTTCGGCGGCGTTGAATTCCTTCGCGACTTCAACAACAATGAAGACAAATGGCTCAAAGGCGAAAAGACCCTCGGCAAGAAAGTGGCCGTCATCGGCGGCGGCAATTCGGCTATTGACGCGGCCCGCGTGGCATTAAGACTCGGCTCGGACGTCACCATTCTGTATCGCCGTTTGCGACAGGATATGCCGGCAGCCGAAGAAGAAATCAAAGCGGCTGAAGAAGAGGGAATCAAGATTGATTACCTGGTTGCCCCGTTAAAAATTGACGGTGAAAAGGGAAAAGTATCTTCCATAACCTGCAATCGTATGAAACTGGGCGATTTTGACAACAGCGGACGCAAAAAACCTGTTGCCATAGAAGGTTCTGAATTTACTTTAAATGTCGATGCGGTCATTGCCGCTATCGGCCAGGTTCCCGATATGAGCTACATCGATAAAAAGATCGGCGTGGAAATCAATAAGTGGGATTGCTTCAATGTCGGCAAGGAATATAAGACCTGTACAACCAACCCCCGTTATTTCGCGGGCGGCGATGCTGTCACAGGACCCGACACGGTTATCGCGGCAATCGGCGACGGACATCAGGCTGCCGACGATATCGACGCGGCCATCCGCAAAGCCAATGGCGAACCCGCCTATGAGAAACCGGCCAAAGAGATCATTGATGTGCCTCTGGTTATTGATGAAGATACCGAGGAAGCGCCTCAAATGGCAATGCCGGAAATGGCTCACGGCACCCGTAAGATGAGCTTTGCAGAAGTGGAACTGGGCTTCAAATCTGAAGATGCTGTTAAAGAAGCCTGTCGTTGTTTGCGTTGCGACGCGTCTGTTTAATTTATTTTTTTAACGATAAGGAGAAATATTTCATGTCAACTGTTAATTTGACTATCGATAATCGTAAAGTGACGGCGGAGGCTGGTTCCACCATTCTGGAAGCCGCCCGCGGCGCCGGTATTAAAATTCCTACTCTTTGCGCGTGGACGGAAAGAAATCACACTCCCGGCGCCTGCCGCGTGTGCGTGACGGAAGTTGAAGGTCAGCGCAGTCTGATCGCTGCCTGCGTTTTTCCCGTAAATGAAGGAATGGTCGTCCACACCAACACGGAGAAAGTGCGCAAAGCCAGGAAAATGGTCGTGGAACTTCTGCTGGCTAATCATCCGCAGGAGTGCAATTTCTGCGTAAGAAACGGCAGCTGCGAATTGCAGAAAGTCGCCGAATTTGCGGGCATTAGAGAAGTCCGTTTTGATTATACCCAGTTCCCGAAAGAAGGGATGATTGACCGTTCCAGCCCTTCCATCGTGCGGGACAGCCGCAAATGTATTGAATGCCATCGCTGCGTTACCGTCTGCGATCAGGTTCAGACCGTCAGCGTTTTGACACCCGCTCATCGCGGCAGTGACGTCAAAGTCGTTCCCGCTTTTGATCTGCCGCTGATTGAATCCAACTGCGTTACCTGCGGGCAGTGCATTTTAGTGTGTCCGGTAGGCGCTTTGTATGAAAAAGATGACGTTGATTCGGTCTGGAAGGCTCTGCAGGATCCGACCAAACATGTTATCGTGCAGGAAGCTCCGGCTATCCGCGCGGCGCTTGGTGAAGAATTCGGCATGCCTCCGGGAAGCCTTGTCACAGGCAAAATGATAGCCGCTCTTCGCCGCCTTGGTTTTGATAAAGTTTTCGACACCAACTTTACGGCCGACCTCACCATCATCGAAGAAGGCAACGAATTGCTCAAAAGAGTTAAAGAAGGGGGAACCCTGCCGATGATTACTTCGTGCAGCCCCGGATGGATCAAGTTCTGCGAACATTTCTATCCCGATATGCTCGGTCATCTTTCCACCTGCAAATCGCCGCAGCAGATGTTCGGCGCTCTGGCCAAAACCTATTACGCGGAAACAGCGGGCATCGACCCGAAAGATATCGTTTCGGTTTCCATCATGCCCTGCACCGCTAAAAAGTTTGAAGCCCAGCGTCCGGAAATGAACAGCAGCGGCTATCAGGATGTTGATTACGTGCTCACCACCAGAGAATTAGGCCGTATGATTCGTGAAGGCGGCATTGACTTTATCAATCTGCCGGATGAAGATTACGACGCTCCGATGGGTGAATACACCGGCGCAGCCACCATTTTCGGCGCGACCGGCGGCGTTATGGAAGCCGCTCTGCGCACGGTTTACGCGGTTGTCACCGGCGAAAACCTGCCGAGTCTGGATATCACGCCTGTTCGCGGTCTGGAAGGCGTCAAAGAAGCCACAGTCAAGGTTGGTCCTCTGGGCGAAGTCAAATTTGCCGTTGCTCATGGTTTGGGAAACGCCCGCAAACTGATGGATCTGATTCGCGATAGTAAAGGCGGATACGCCTTTATTGAGGTCATGTGCTGTCCGGGCGGCTGTATCTCCGGCGGCGGCGAGCCCATTCCCACAAATAACGAAATCAGAGTGCTGCGCTCTTCCGCCCTTTACAAAGATGACGGAAAAGTTCAGAAAAACCGTCAATCACATGAAAATGAATCGGTTAAGAAACTGTATGCCAACTTCCTGAAGGAACCCCTGGGACACAAGTCACACAAGCTTCTGCACACCAAATACACAAAAAGAGGCACGGACGTGCCTCACGGAAAAGATGAATAAGAAGTTTGCTGTTAACTGAAAATCATGTATAAAGAGGTTTGTCCATTACGGACAAACCTCTTTATTGTTGATGCTTTCATGGTTGGAATAAGACGATGACCGATCAAAGAATAGAAAAAGATTTCTTAGGCGAGATGGAAGTCCCGCGCGATGCTTACTGGGGTATTCACACACAAAGAGCCATCCATAATTTCCGGATCAGCGGCATAAAAGTCAACGGCCGGTTGATTCGGGGACTGGCAATGGTCAAAAAAGCATGTTGTCTGGCAAATGCCGATAACGGCTATCTTTCGACGGATAAAGCAGACGCCATCACTGCCGCCTGCGAAGAAATTATTGCGGGAAAACTTGCCGATCAATTTCCGGTTGATGCTCTGCAAGGCGGCGCGGGAACATCAACCAACATGAATCTCAATGAAGTGATCGCCAACCGCGCCATTGAACTGCGAGGCGGCAACAGGGGCGATTACACAATTATTCATCCGCTGGAAGACGTAAATCTTCATCAGTCCACCAATGATGTCTACCCCACGGCCATTAAAGTTGCCGGAGTCATGGCTTTGCGGGAACTTGCGCAAAACATCGCCCGTCTGCAGGGCGCGTTTCAGGAAAAAGAAAAGGCCTTCGGCGAAATAGTTAAACTGGGACGAACAGAGTGGCAGGAAGCGGTCCCCATCACATTGGGCGCGGAGTTTTCGGCATTTGCAGAAGCTTTTTCACGCGACCGCTGGCGGACATTCAAATGCGAGGAACGTCTGCGCGTCGTAAACCTGGGCGGCACAGCCGTAGGCACAGGTCTTACCGCGCCGCGCAATTATATTTTTGCCGTTATTGAAAAACTAAGGGAAGTAACGAATTTAGGTCTTTCCCGTGGTGAAAATATTATGGGAGAAACGGCCAATGCTGACGTTTATGTTGAAGTTTCCGGCATCCTCAAGGCCCACGCCGTCAATCTGATTAAAATTGCGAATGATCTGCGCCTGATGAATCTTCTGGGAGAGATTCATCTGCCCCAACTTCAGGCAGGATCGTCCATCATGCCCGGCAAAGTAAATCCTGTTTTAGCCGAAGCTGCCATTCAAACCGGCATGAAGATTATCGCCAATGACGGCAGCATCACCGATTGCGCGGCCCATGGTACGCTTCAGATTAATGAATTTCTGCCGCTCTTGGCGCAGGCTCTTCTGGAATCGCTGGATTTGCTGATTAACATGGACACGCTTCTGGTAAATTATGTAAAAGACATCGCTGCCGATGAAAATAAATGCGGGCAATATTTTGATCACAGCCCTATGATTATCACAGCGCTTCTGCCCGCCATCGGTTATGAAAAGGCAACCCGACTGATCACCGAATTTTCCGCGGGCTCCGATAAAAATATGCGGCTCTTTTTAGAACGGAAACTGGGTAAAGAAATCGTGGATAAATATTTATCTCCTTATCAGCTGACAGCGCTGGGTTTCAAAAATAATGGATAATACGCCTAAAGGAAACAGACTGCATATCGCGCTAATGGGGCGCACAAACGTTGGTAAATCGAGTCTTCTTAATTTAATGCTGGGCCAGGATATCGCTATTACATCTCCTGTGGCCGGAACAACGACCGATGTTGTGGAAAAAGCCATGGAGTTACTGCCGGTCGGTCCTGTTCTATTTCTGGACACGGCAGGCCTTGATGATGTTTCGGAACTCTCCGGCGCGAGGCTCAAAAAAACAGCTAAAATTTTCGACCGCGCAGACGTTATCATTCTTGTCGTTGAACCGAACACCTGGACAAAATACGATGATACGGTTTTGGCCGAAGCTAAAAAACGCAAAATACCCGTTTTGATCGTCATCAATAAAATTGATTTGCATCAGCCTTCCCCGGACTGGTTAAAAATGCTGACCGAAAAAACAGGGCCGGTTCTGACGATTTCCTGTAGTGATGAATCGCAACGCCAAACTTATCTGGATAAGTTAAAGCAGCAACTCCTGGAAAAAGCGCCTGCTGACTTTGTCGGCACACCGTCGTTAATCGGCGACCTGATACCGCCGGGCGGCTATGCCGTTTTAGTCGTGCCGATAGATTTGGAAGCCCCGAAAGGAAGGCTTATTCTGCCGCAGGTGCAGACCATCCGCGACATTCTGGATAATGACGCGGTAGCCATTGTCGTCAAAGAAAGAGAACTTGCGGCAGCGCTTTCCAATCTGAAAAATCCGCCGGCCATTGTGGTAACCGATTCCCAGGCCATTCTTAAAGTCACCGCCGATGTTCCGCTAAACATTCCAGTCACTACTTTTTCCATATTATTCGCCCGGCAAAAATCGGATCTGGCCATCATGGCCGCGGGCGCCAAAGCCATTGAAAACTTGAAGCCCGGCGACAGGATTTTAATTGCCGAAGCCTGTTCGCATCACGCTCTTGAAGACGATATCGGCCGTGTGAAAATTCCCCGCTGGCTGCGGCAGTATGTCGGCGGAGATTTGCAAATCGATATATCTTCCGGTCGGGACTATCCTGATGATTTGAAAAATTATAAGCTGATTTTGCATTGCGGCGGCTGCATGATGAATCGCAGGGAAATGCTTAACCGTTTACGCAAAGCTAATGACGCGGGCGTCCCCGTCACCAATTACGGCGTAGCGATCTCTTTTTTGCAGGGTGTGATCAAAAGGAGCCTTGCGCCCTTCCCTTCGGCGCTTATGGCTTTTGAGAAAAAGATGAAAGAAAAATAATCCGCGGCATTGTGACACTTTTTATTCTATTTTGAAATAACCTCTATATTATTATCTTGACTTTAGTATTCTCTTAACTTTTTTGACCTGACTTCTGTTTAATATCAGTAAAAAGCAAAGTCATTTCAGATTGATACTTCATTTTACAACCATGTTATATTTTTATTAATTTTTTATTTACAGATAACGTTTTTTCTGATAATGAACGTCAGTCATAATTAAAGGGCTTTTATAACGAAGTTGTCATAAAAATAAGAGCAAATTGACTTAATGTTTTTAAGGGAAGTTCTTTATTCATTGTAATCGAATTGGCGTGTTTCACTAAAAGTGAACAGCCTAAAATATTGAAAGGGGGAAGTATGGCAAAAGGAAATAATTCCGATTATAAAAAGATGATTGACAAGCAGTACAAGGATCTTATGAAGCATTGTCAACTTCACATGGAACAGGTTGAAAAAAATCTTCCTGAACCAAAGGAAGATCTACACGAAGTATTAAAAGAACGAGGTTTCAGCCGAAGAGATTTCGTTAAATGGACGTCGGCGATGACTGCGGCTTTAATGCTGCCGCCAGTTTTCAGACCTATGGTCGCCAGGGCGGCGGAAAATTTCAGCCGTCTTCCTGTCGTCTGGCTGCATTTTGCCGAATGCACCGGTTGCTCTGAAGCATTCCTGCGTTCATCGTATCCGAATGTCGATGATATCCTGCTCGAAACCATATCGCTGGAATATCATGAGACACTGATGGCCGCCTCAGGTTATCAGGCGGAAAAGAATCTGGAAGATGCCGTAAAAACTTTTTCCGGCAAATTTATTTGCGTTATTGAAGGCGGTTTACCCCGCGGTCTTAACGGCAAGTATCTGACACTTGGTCCCAAAGGAAAAACAGGCATCCAGGTTGCAAAAGAGGTAGCCACCAAGGCGGCAGCCGTTGTTTGTATCGGATCCTGCTCAGCTTTTGGAAATATTCAGGCTGCCAAACCCAACCCCACAGACGCGGTCGGCATCAGCAAAGCAATCGGTGTCTCCACTGTGAACATAGCCGGTTGTCCTCCTAATTCAGTAAACTTCACCGGAACATTGCTGCATTTCCTGTTATTCGGCTCACTGCCCCCTGTGGATGGACTCGGAAGACCCCTCTGGGCTTACGGAAAACGCATTCACGATTTTTGTGAAAGAAGACCGCATTATGACGCCTCTGAATTTGTTGAAGAATGGGGCGACAAGGGCGCTCTCAAAGGCTGGTGCCTTTATAAAGTCGGCTGCAAGGGCCCTTACACTTACGCCAATTGCGCGAAAGTGCGCTTTAATGACGGCATTTCCTGGCCTATTATGGCTGGTCACGGCTGCATCGGCTGCACGGAACCCAGTTTCTGGGATACCATGGCGCCGCTGGAAAAACCGCTTGACGAAAAAACTTTGGGCGGCGGCGAAAGAACCGTTGACAACATTGGAATTGCATTGACCGGTGTAGCTGTAGCTGGAGTTGCCGTCCACGCGGTAGCCAGCGGAATCCGACATAAAGGAGATAAATAACCATGACTAAACGAATTATTGTCGATCCGATCACCAGGATTGAAGGACATTTAAGAATTGAAGTGGAGGTCGATAACAACAACGTTATCAAAGATGCCTGGAGCAGTATCACCCTCTGGCGCGGTATTGAAACGATATTGAAAGGCCGCGATCCCCGCGATGCCGGTTTGATGGTACAGCGTTTTTGCGGCGTTTGTACGTACGTACATTATGAAGCTAGCATTTTGGCCTGCGAAGATGCCTTCGGCGTTAAACCGCCACCCAACGCGAGAATCGCCCGCAATTTGATCAACTCATCTCTCTTTATAACCGACCATATCATGCATTTTTATCATCTGCATGGTTTGGACTGGGTGGACGTTGTCAGCGCTCTTTCTGCCAATCCGGCAAAGGCTGTGGAAATGGCTCACGGGTATTGCGCTAATCCTTACAACTGTTCGGCAACGCATTATAAAGCCGTTCAGGAGAGAATCACCAAGTTTGTCAAATCAGGACGTTTAGGGCCCTTTGCCAACGCTTACTGGGGGAATCCTTCCTACAAGCTACCCCCGGAAGCCAATTTGATTATTCTGTCCCATTATCTTGATGCTCTGGCCGTTTCCAAAGTCGGCGCGCAGATGATGGCTATTTTAGGCGGAAAGAATCCTCATCCGCAAAGTCTGGTTGTCGGCGGCATTACATCCGGCATGGATTTATTTGACGCCGAACGTCTGGGACAATTCTTATTCCGTTACAAAGAGATGAAGAACTTCCTTGAAACCGCATATATACCTGACGTGCTTCTGGCCGCGCATTATTACAAAGATGAAGGCCTGAAAGGCATTGGCGGAGGCGTGAAGAATTACCTCGCATACGGCGGCTTCCCGCTGGATGACAACTGGGATAAAATGCTCTTCCCCCGTGGTATTGTCAACGACAGAAACCTGGCAAAACCCATGAAGCTGGATGAGGCAAAAATCACGGAAGACGCGACACATTCCTGGTATAAGGCCAAAGAACCTCAGCATCCTTATGTAGGCACTACTGACCCCAATTATACCGGTTATGACAAAAACGGGAATCTTAAGGGCAATGAGAAATATACGTGGTGTAAAGCTCCCCGTTACGATAACAAACCTTACGAAGTAGGCCCGCTGGCCCGTCTGGTTGTCGGTTATGCCCAGGGAGATAAAGCCATCAAGGGACTTGTTGATTCCACTTTGAAAGCAACCGGACTGCCCGCTACCGTTTTGTTCTCCACGCTGGGCCGTACAGCCGCCCGCGCGCTGGAAACCAAGTTGATCGCGGACAACACGGAAGGATGGGTCAATGAATTAATCGCTAACATCAAGAAAGGTGACACCCGCACATGGACCCGTTGCGATGTTCCCCAAAAACCGGCGAGAGGCCGCGGCATGACGGACCCGCCGCGCGGCGCGCTGGGACACTGGATCAACATCGAAAAGGGTGTGATTTCCAACTATCAGGCTGTCGTTCCTTCAACATGGAACTGCTCGCCCCGCGACAAGTCGGGCGTTCGCGGTCCCTATGAGGAGTCATTAATCGGCACCAAACTGGCGAAAGTTGATCAGCCGCTGGAAATTATCAGAACGATTCATTCTTTCGATCCTTGTATGGCCTGCGCTGTGCATATTATTGATCCGAAGACAAAAGAGATTAAAAAATTCAAAGTGGCGTAAGCAATAAGGAGGTTACCGTGCAAAAATTCACTAGCGAAAAAGAGTGGTCTGTGGCTATGCGGCTTAATCACTGGTTCATGGCTCTCTCTATCTTTGTCCTGATTGTTACCGGTTTCTATATTGCTGATCCATTTACGGTATCCAAAGGAGAAACAGTGGGGAAATTTTTAATGGGTAATGTGCGTTTTACGCATATTCTCTTTGGAATATTTCTTGTTTTCCTGTTTGTCTGGAGAGTGTATCTGGCCTTTTTCTCGCGATTCCATGCGGATTGGAAAGACTTCTTCGCGTGGGCGGATATTAAGATGACCATTGATCAGATCAAGTTTTATCTGCTCATCGACAAAAAAGGGCCTGATTACAAAACGCTTTATGGACCCATGCAATCGATTGCGTATATGGGATTGATGTTCATGGTCTTTGTCATTGTGATCACGGGATTGATCCTGATGGGCGCCGGATACCATGCCGGACTCACCGCCATAGTTTATAAAATGTTAAGGCCGGTGGAGAGACTGATGGGCGGATTGGCCATTGTTCGTTATATTCACCATGTTTTCACCTGGTTTTTCATTCTGTTTATTGTGGTGCATATTTATATGGCTTTCTGGTACGATGCCATTCTTAAAAAAGGCACTGTATCATCAATGATCAGCGGAAACATTTTTAAGAAAATAAAAGAGTAACATCGTTTAAGGTTATAAGTATAAAATCACCGGAAAGGGGAGAAGAAATCGTTCTCCCCTTTTTTGGTTATTTGATGAATAAGGGAATATGACAAAAAACAATCACGTTACCATACTGGGCATCGGCAATACTTTATTGGCCGATGAGGGTTTCGGCGTTCATTTTGTAGACTGGTTTTCGAAGCGCTATCGCGCCACGGATGATGTGCGAATGATTGACGGAGGAACCCTGGGTTACGCCCTGCTGGATATCATTTGCAGCTGCGATAACCTGATCGTTTTGGATGTGTTGAAGACGCAGGATGAACCCGGGTCTATCTATCGTTTCAATAAAAATGAAATGGAACTCCATATGCCGCCGCCAACCTCAGCTCATGAAGTTACCTTTTCCGACGTTATGTTTAAAACGGAAATGATGGACGAATCGCCCGAAACGATATTTCTTTGTATCGTGCCTAAGGACTATGGAGATATGAATCTGGAGATGACTCCTTTCATTCGGGATAAATTTCCGGTGATGGAAAAGTTACTGCTGCGTGAACTGGAACTTTTGAATGTGAAACTGGAGAAGATTTAAAAATGCATGAGCTGTATCTGGCCGAATCCATTTTAAATATCGTTTCGGATTATGCCCGGCGCGACGGTTTTAAAAAAGTGAACAGTGTTTCGCTTTCCTACGGCCGTTTTTCCTGCATCGAACCCCAGGCGCTGCAATTTGCTTTTGAGGTGCAGGCAAAAGGAACCCCCGCGGAGGGCGCGACGCTGGAATTTAAAACATTGCCCGCAGTCATTCATTGCTTTTCCTGCCAAAAAGATTTAGAGATAAAAATACACACGGGGATATGCCCCGGCTGCGGCGGTCAGGAAGTCATGTTAACCGCCGGAACGGAAGAACTGCAAATATTAGAAATGGATGTAGATTAGGAACTTTTTATGTGCATTGGATTTCCGGGAAAAATAATTTCTATCGATAAAGATAACTACGCGGTGATCGATATCAGCGGCACGCGCCGGGAGGTTTGCCTCGATATTGTGGACGAACCGGCGGGCGTGGGCGATTATGTCATTAGCCACGCGGGCTATGCCATACACAAGATCGATGTGGAAACGGCCAAGGAAAAACTTAAATTTTTGCAAGAGCTCATCGACAATGAAATTTATTGACGAATATCGCGATCCCGCTCTGGTTTCGGGATTGCTGACCAGGATTGAAAACGCCGCCAGACAAACTTCCCGTCCCGTAACGATCATGGAAATTTGCGGGAGCCATACCTATGCTATCGGACGTTTCGGCATTCGCAAACTCCTGCCGGAAAATATCCGGCTTATTTCCGGCCCCGGCTGCCCGGTTTGTGTCACCTCGACGCGCGATGTCGATATCGCTCTTTATCTTGCGGGCATTAATAATGTCATTTTCGCTACTTTTGGCGATATGCTCAGGGTTCCAGGCACCGGAAGCGACAGTTTACAGAAAAAACGCGCGGCCGGCGCTGATGTCCGCGTCGTCTCTTCCGCCGATGAATGCATCGAACTTGCCGGGTCCAACCCCCGGAAAGAAATTATCATGATGGGCATCGGTTTTGAAACAACCGCTCCCACCATTGCCGCGACGGTTGCGAGCTGCCGCAAAAAAAGGATCAACAATTTTTCCGTTTTTTCCGTTCATAAGATCGTTCCACCGGCAATTCACGCCCTGATTGCCGATCCGCTTTTGAACGTTGACGCTTTTCTCTGTCCGGGGCATGTCAGCACCATGATTGGAAGCGCCGCTTATCAAATGATTCCCGATGCCGGACGAGCCGCTGTCATTACCGGATTCGAACCGGTGGATATTCTGGAAGGCATCTGGATGATTCTTACACAGGTCGAAAGCGGGAAAAAAGAAGTCGCCATCCAATACAGCCGCGGCGTCAGGCCCGAAGGAAACACGAAAGCCATGAACTTTCTGCAATCGATCTTCCAAACCGCCGATGCCGAGTGGCGCGGTCTGGGAACCATTCCGGCAAGCGGCCTTGTTTTCCATAAAGATTATGAAGCCTTTGACACTCTGGCTAAATTTTCCGTGCCGGAAATCCGCACCATTGAAATCAAGGGTTGCGGCTGCGGCGACATTTTACGAGGCATTAAAGCGCCTCAGGATTGTCCATTATTTAAAAATGTCTGTACCCCCATGAACCCAGTCGGCCCCTGCATGGTTTCTTCGGAAGGCACCTGCTCCACGCATTATAAATATTATTAACGGAGGTATAACCTGTGAAAGTAACAGTCGTAAAAAACGTGCTTGACGCCAATGATCGCATCGCTGCGGAAAACAGAGAGCTTTTTGACCGTCATAAGGTATATGTCATCAATCTCATGAGTTCGCCGGGCGCCGGAAAAACAACCCTGGTTGAAAAAACGATTGCGGCGCTTAAAGATAAATACAGAATCGGCGTTATCGAGGGCGATATTCAGGATACCTATGATGCCGACCGCATCGCTAAACTCGGTATCCCCGTTGTACAAATCAATACCGGCGGCGCCTGCCATATCGACGGCAATATGATCCGGGAAGCCCTGCCCACTTTCGATTTAAGTAAAACCGATTTGCTGATTATTGAAAACGTCGGAAATCTGGTGTGTCCCGCGGAGTTTAAAATTGGCGAAAACGTCAAAATCATGCTGCTCAGCACACCGGAAGGCGCGGATAAACCGGCAAAATATCCCCTGATGTTTCAGGAATCAGCGGCGCTTTTGATTAATAAAATGGACCTGATCCCCTACGTGGATTTTGATCTGGCCAAGGCCAGGCGTGACGCTCTGGCCCTGCACAAGGATTTAAAAATATTTGAAGTGTCCTGTAAGACCGCGGCCGGTCTCGAGAGCTGGATTGCGTGGCTTACCCAACGCATCGATGCATTCAAAAAATAAAAAAGTAAACATAAAAAGAGTCCGTTATCTTTTTTCCGGTATCGTACAGGGGGTCGGTTTCCGGCCCTTTGTCTACAGGCTGGCTGTGAGAAACCGTCTGACCGGTTTTGTGCAGAACAGCCCCGAAGGCGTGATAGCCGAGGTTGAAGGCGATCCGGAAACACTTGACGCTTTTTTAAAGAGCATCCGGCAGGAACTTCCTCCATTGGCCCACATTACCGGCATATCGTCTTCGGAAATCGAAATTCTGAATGATGATATTTTTCAAATTATTGCCAGCGGCAGAGAGGGGCACGCCGATGTGCACATCACACCCGATGCGGCAATCTGCGACGATTGTTTAAAAGAACTTTTCGATGCGGCCGACAGGCGTTTTAGCTATCCTTTTATTAACTGCACGAATTGCGGCCCCCGCTTGACCATCATCAACGCCGTTCCATATGACCGGGTCAATACATCCATGTCCTGTTTTTTGCAGTGTCCGCAATGTCTCGCTGAATATAAAAATCCGGCAGACCGACGGTTTCACGCCGAACCCAATGCCTGTCCCGTTTGCGGCCCGAAGATGACATTGCTTAACGCGAAAGGCATGGTCATTAAAACGGATGATCCTGTCAGAGCCGCAATTGATTTGCTGAAATCCGGCAAAATAGTCGCCATTAAGGGGTTGGGAGGATTTCATCTGAGTGTGGATGCCGGAAGTGACGAAGCAGTAAAAAAACTTCGTTCACGTAAATACCGGGAGGAAAAACCGCTCGCCATTATGGTGCGCGATATTGATCAGGCAAGACTCATCGCCGAAATCAATGAAGAAGAACGGACATTGCTTACCTCGCCTCAGCGGCCTATTGTTTTGCTGAAAAAAATTAAAAACACTCTTCTTTCGGATTTTGTCGCGCCATCCGTTCCCAATCTCGGTATCATGCTGCCCTACGCGCCACTGCATTATTTATTGCTGAAAGATAATTTTACGGCTCTGGTGATGACCAGCGCCAATCAGGTGGATGAACCGATCTGCACGGGCAATCGTGAAGCCGTTGCCCGCCTGCACGGTATTGCCGATTATTTCCTGGTGCATAACCGCGATATTCTGGTGCGCTGTGACGATTCAATTGCTTTTGTTGCCGCGGGGAAACCTCAACTTATGAGACGTTCACGCGGTTATGTTCCGCAGCCTCTTGCCCTGAGGGATTCAATGCCTTCCGTATTGGCGCTGGGACCTCAGCTAAAAACAACGCAATGTATCCTGAAAGGCAATTTTGCCTATCTGAGTCCCCATATCGGAGATTTGGAGACCCCGCAGGCACGGGACTTTTTTTCCGAAAGCCTGACGCTGATGAAAAGAATCACCGAATCGGACCCCCAAATTATCGCCTGCGATTATCATCCGGCATATTATTCCTCACAGGTGGCGCGTGAACTTCCGGCAGAAAAAGTAATTCGCGTTCAACACCACCATGCTCATATCGTCAGCTGCATGGCGGATAATCAAATACAGGGCGACGTGATCGGGCTCGCGATGGACGGTACCGGCTACGGCCTTGACGGCAATGCCTGGGGCGGAGAATTTCTGATTGCCGATGAAACCGTCTTCCAGCGTTTCGGACATCTGCAATATCTCGTTTTGCCCGGCGGTGAAAAGGCCATCCATGAACCCTGGCGTATAGCCGCAAGTCTGCTTAAAACCGCTTTTGGCCCATCCTGGCAAGAAATAGCCCTGCCTTTGAATCTGGTCCCCGATCAAAGGTATTTTGAAACGATGGACAAGATTATTGAAAGAAGAATCAATTCACCCCTGTCTTCAGGATTAGGCAGGTTATTTGATGGTGTTGCCGCACTCATTGGGTTGCGAGGCACAGTCAGCTTCGAAGGTCAGGCCGCAATGGAACTGGAAGAGCAGGCTACCCAATCATCCGGTTCGCCCTACCCTTTTGCCATCTTGCAAGATAGTGAAAAATCGAATATTGTCGATACCGCCGCCATGATCAGGGCTATTGTCGCCGATCTGGATGCAAAAAAAAGCAAAGCGTACATTGCAGCATCGTTTCATCAGACCCTATCCGATGTTTTTGTCGCCATGGCGAGCAAAATTAATAAGTCAATCGGTCTCAAACGCGTGGTTTTAAGCGGCGGTTGTTTTCAAAACAAGATATTGCTCAACGGCAGTATCGACAAACTCATGAGCGCCGGTTTTGAGGTTTATTGCCACAGGCAGGTTCCTGCAAATGACGGCGGTGTTTCCCTCGGGCAGGCAGTTGTTGCCGCCTCCCTGATAAAAAAAGGAATGGCTTAATATTTTATAAAGCAGAAAGGTTGTTTACATGAAATACGATAAAATACTTTTGGAACACGGCGGCGGCGGGCTCTTATCCAACGAACTCATTGCCGAATATTTTCTGCCGCATTTTAAAAATCCCTATCTGGAGAGGCTGGAAGACAGCGCCGTGCTGACCATAGGAAATCAGAAATTTTGCTTTACGACCGATTCGTATGTCGTGAGCCCCGTCTTTTTTCCCGGCGGTAACATCGGCTCGCTTGCCGTGCACGGCACCGTCAATGATCTTTCCGTCTGCGGCGGGAAACCGCTCTATCTGAGCTGCGGCTTCATACTGGAAGAAGGATTTCCCTTCGATTCACTGGAAACCATTATTCAAACCATGGCGATGGCCGCCGCCGAGGCTCATGTAAACATCGTTACCGGCGACACCAAAGTGGTGACCCGCGGCGCGGTGGATGGTATCTTCATCAATACGTCCGGCATCGGCCTTGTGGAGTATCCGGGATTGCTGACCGTAAAAAATATTCAGCCTGGCGACGCGATCATTTTAAACGGCACCATCGGTGATCACGGAGCGGCGATTGTGAAAACCAGAGAAAATCTTGGTCTGACCGCGGAAATCATTTCTGACTCAGCTCCGCTCAATGATTTAATCGCCGGGGCGTTGAAAGCCAGTCCCAACATCCACTGCATGCGCGACGCCACACGGGGAGGCCTTGGCGCGATTATGGCGGAAATCGCCAAAAGCGCGCAAGTGCGTATCGATATCAATGAAAGCAGCATCCCCGTGCAGGATAACGTCCGGGGCGTGTGCGAAATTCTTGGACTCGATCCGCTCTTTTTAGCCAACGAAGGCAAAATGATTTTGTTTTGTCCGGCATCAGACGCGGAGGCAGTGCTCGCGGCCATGCGCGGCCATAAATACGGCCGTAACGCCGCGATCATCGGCGGCGTGAGCAGCGCTTCACAGGGACGAGTCGTACTCAAAACGTCCATCGGCGGCGAACGCATTGTCGATCTACCCACGGGAGAACTGGTGCCAAGGATCTGCTAATTCAGTGTAAAGTCAGAGGATATTCGGTACAATGGAAACAGAATATTACGTTGATATACAAAAGACAAATATCAGGAATAACACGTTCTGTTAATAATAACTTTTTTTAAATCGTCGGAAATATGATTAAAGTAGGCGCAGTAACCTGCAACACGCACAAGGAGATAGGGATATTTTTCCGGATGGTCGTAAGCGTCGAGTAACATTTCTCTGTTAATAACGTTGGGCTGGAATTGCATGCCGCCTTTCTTGAAAAACGTGCTGAAAATGCCGGACAGGTTTTTGACTCCTCCCGCGCCCTGAAATAATGCGGAATCAATCGTGAAGGTAACCGTTGTGCCATTGGGGGCATATTTTTCAAAATCAACGCCGGCCACGGAATTCAGTGATGACAACAAATCGGACATCTGCATTCCATAATGAGGAGCGACGCTGTTGGCCAGAGGCACACCTTGGAGCCTTCCTGAAGGCAGTGAGGGTGTTTTCTTTCCGTACACATCGCTGACATTCAGGGCGTAATAACCCGCGGTGTAAATGCCGCCACGCGGACAGTTCGGTACCTGCTTCAGGGCGTTACAATAAATCTGCAATGTTTTATTGACCCAATTAACCGCTTCGCTTGATTCATCCTGGCCTAATTTCGGAACCGCAAGCAGCGCCACCTGAATCTGCCGATAATCATCTCCCTCGAAATCGTTGTCCATGGCGCTGATAATATCATCCATCGCATACATTTTTTTCTTATAGACGACCTCATTAATCGCGTGCAGTGAATCAGCGGCGTCCGTGATACCGACCGCCTGAATGCCGCTGCTGTTGAATTGGCAGCCGCCTTCATTCACATCTTTTCCGCTTCCAATACAACCCATGGAGAGCGAGGAGGCAAGCGGTGTCGTGAAGTTTTTACAGATTTCCTTTTCAATTTTCTGGTGATCAGCCAATATGGAGGATGCCAGATGATTCAATCGTTTCTGATAGCGTTCGAGCAGCTCATCCATGCTCGCGGGCGGGTTATAGACAGCCAGGCCTCTCTTCTTTTTAAACCTCATCCGCGCGCCGCTGTATTTTGATGCCACGAATCTGGAAAATTTATTGCCCCCGCTAAAATTATATTCGACTGCCTTGGTTATTAATTTTTCCAGTTGATCGGATGGGCCAAAGTTCCACAAATCATCTTCTTCGCCCTTCATGGCCTGCAGCAACGGAAGGACAACATTCATGTTGGCGCAGTCGGTATTCCCGAAATGATCCTCTGAAGCTTTAGGTTCGACGCATCCCACGATAGCGTAATCTCTCGCGCTCTGTTCAGTAATCGGATAATGCCGCTGCAGGGTTTTAATGTAAATGTCATCGTTGAACAATTCCGGCATGGGCGCTCCATTGATATACACTTCCGCGAGCCTGTCCATATATTTTACGGGACTGCCCTGATGAATTCTCGCCGTCATATTTACGGCAAGAGGCTGGAGTTCGCAGATATCCACCAGCATATACGTAAGATCATTGGTGGCGTCCCGGCCGTCTTTGCCAACACCGCCGAATGTCAGGGCCTGATCTGTGGACTGCGTTTCAAAAAGTCTTCCCATTCTCAGGTAAGTATCGCCGTCGTTTACCAAAACGGCCTCGTCCATTTTAAGAACAAACAAAGCCAGCAGTTCTTTCGCTTTTTCATAATCAATCAATCCGGCCTCTTTATCCCTTTTATAATATGGATACAATATCTGGTCGACACGCCCGAAGGATACCGCGTTTTCAAAGGACTCTGTACAAAGCGCGATTTGCAAAAACATCATGGACTGCAGCGCCTCATGATAGGTACGGGCCGGATATTTAGGGACGCGTCCGCATATCCGGGCCATATCATCTAACTCTTTGCGACGCGCCGGATCTGTCTCTTTTTTGCTTAAATCTGAGAGTTTATCGGCATATCTTTGAGCAAAAACATCCAATGCCCTGAGGGCAATCATCGCGCCCTCATAGAAATCCCGGTTATTTTCAGGCTTTTCTTTTTTCCTGGCTTCAAGTTCCGCTCTGATTCCGATGGTGCCAAGTTTAAGTATCCGTTCAAAGTTAACAACAAAATGAGCTATTGCAGCCATATTATTATTAAATCCCGTATTTATTTCAGAGCATCGTGATATATCCAGCATCAAATCTTTCAAAGAGGGTCTTACTTTTGTTAAAAGGCAGTGTTCCTGCCAGAAGGGAAATATGTTAAAATAAAAATTAAGCCTGTCCTTCCATGAACATTTGAAAGAAACCGGCGTCTGACGATGGATTTGATGGAGAATAGAAACGAAAAGAATGCCGTAGTGTTCTTCCCATACCTGGCCGCCTACCCTCTTTGACGTAAAATTACCGACAAGCAGTTCTTGTGGATAGATGATGACTTCCTTATTTTTCAATACATAATAAAGACGCTCCGCCCTGTGAATATGAGCCGGTTTATTGAATCCGTTCTGCCTGTAGAAATTTGTTTTCAGTTTGGAGGTTTCAAAACAGAGATGATAATCGCTTTCCCGGATATCATTTTGTATGTCATAAACGCGTTTTGTGAAGACAGCTTTATGGCGGAATGCATCCAGATCATAACATTGAGTTTTGATGCCAAAAGATTTGAATAATTCAACCGCGTTCTTAACTGAGGCAAGGCTCTGTTCCGGCGTGATATTCAATGATTCCCGCACCAACCCCAGACGCCTGGCCTTATCTTCGTACATGTTGTGGTATTTCAGTAACTCCATTGAATCATGATTGATAGACTTTAAAAATTCTGCAGTCGCTTTGATATTGCCTTCCGCATCATTATATCCCGGAACCATCACCATGCGGAATTTTACATTGGCTTTTGAATCAATTAGTTTTTTAATATTGCTGTGGATTAAAAGACTGTCTTGTTTTGTATATTTCTTGTGAAGATTATCGTCGCCGACAATCTTCAGATCAACCAGAAACAGGTCTATATACGGCGCTATTCTGCTTACATTTTCCCACGGCACATGAAGAGAAGTTTCAACGGCAACATGGATATTTTCTTTTAAGAGTAATTCCAATAATAGGATCAGACTGTGCGGGTCCTGCAATAGTGGATCGCCCCCGCTGAGCGTCACCCCGCCACCGGTTTTAAAGAAGTACTCCTTATCTCTCGATACAATTTCCATGATATCGGGAATCGAACAACCGCTCTTAAGTGCTGTGTCCATCTTAATTGACAGCGCTTCAGGATTCTGACACCATAAACATCTCAGCTTACACCCTTTAAAGAAAATCGTTGTACGAATACCGGGGCCGTCATGAACGCAGGTACGCTGTATTTTCAAAACATTCAGATTTTCAGAGCGTTCGATCGGATCGTCGTCAAGATGTCGGGCGGTCTGCATTCTTTGCTCCTTAATGTTATTATACTTATCTTACAGTCTTCAGTAATTTAATTAATTTAATGCCGCCTTGCATAAAAGGTCTTTGCGCACCTCGATATTGGTAGTACCACTCTGTTAATTATGCTTTAATAATCGTTGATAATCAACCATTTTCTGCGATGGCTTGCCAAATTCAAAGCAACGATTCATCTATCTTTCTGATATTGATTGATGAATGAAAAAAGGGGGCAATTTTACCAAAAAGTGTTTGCATGGATGCTCGCTATTTCATCCGATTTTATCTTTGTTATTATAACAGCATATAAGCTTTTCTCCCCTTTTCGCCGTGCCATAAAAATGCTTGACAGAAACTTAAAATATGTGCTACGTTTATAAAACATGTAGCACTATCTGTGCCACTAATACAATCGGAGTAACACCAAAAGCACTTCAAAATAATGTGGAAAATATTTTCGGTCGGACTTGTATATTTCTCGCTGCTGCTCATTGCCTGCCCATGCTTTGCCGCACACCCGCTGATCACCGATGATACGGGAACTCAAGGGAGGGGGAATTTTCAATTAGAACTGAACGGTCAATACGATTGGGACAATCAAGACTCCGAAGATGGATCTATCAAGTGTACGGGAGGGCAATCGGCGGCTACGCTAACCTACGGGATTGTGGAGAATGTTGATCTGATTCTGAGCCTGCCCTATCTATGGAGAAAAGCGGAAATCAATGAAATTACGGTATATGATGAAAACGGAATTGGTGACGCGGTTTTGGAAACGAAGTTGCGGATATTTGAAAAAAAGGGTTCAGTGTGGCATTTAAACCGGGAATAAGCTTCCCCACAGGCGATGACAAAAGGGGTCTGGGCGCGGGAGCACTCGGAGGCCATCTCTATTTAATCGCCTCACAGGAACTTGGACCATGGGCATTTCACGGCAATCTCGGTTATATAAGAAATGAAAACACGATTGATGAGCGCAAAGATATCTGGCATGCTTCGTTTGCCGCCACGTGAGAAGTTATTAAAAATTTGAAGCTTGCCGCTGATGTCGGCATTGATCGTAATCCCGATGAGGACGCAAACAACGATCCTGTTTTTGTTATTGGCGGAATCATTTATTCCATAAAAAAAACTTTGATGTTGATTTCGGCGTTAAGTGCGACTGGGACAAATCTGAAACGGATTTATCTGTGCTGGCCGGAATTACCTTACGATTTTAAAGATAAAGTTTCATCTGACTGATCATTTTTTCAAAGGAGAGAAAAAATGCATATACCTGATGGTTATTTGGGCCCTCCAACAAGTGGATTATTCTACGTCATTATGGTGCCGGTATGGGCGGCCGCTTCAAAGTTTGTTAAAAAGACCCTCAAAGCAAGCCAAGTTCCTCTGCTCGCGATTGGAGCGGCGTTTAGTTTTGTGATTATGATGTTTAATGTTCCGATACCCGGTGGTTCAACCGGCCATGCGGTCGGGGGCGTTTTGGTAGCGATCCTTTTAGGGCCATGGGCAGCCTGTATAGCCATTACGGTTGCATTGGTCGTCCAGGCCCTGCTGTTCGGTGATGGCGGCATTACGGCGATAGGTGCAAATTGTTTTAATATGGCCTTTGTCCTGCCCTTTGCGGGATACTATGTTTATAAAGCCATCAGTCATAATGCTCCTGTTGATTCAAACAGAAGGGTTTTGGCGGCAGGAATAGCCGGTTACATCGGGATTAATGTTGCCGCTCTTTTTGCCGGTGTTGAATTCGGAGTGCAGCCGCTATTACACCATACGGCAAACGGACAGGCATTATATTGTCCTTATGGACTTAATATCGCGATATCGGCCATGTCCGGAGAATATCTTTTAATATTCGGCTGGATTGAGGCTATTGTGACAGCTTTGGTCGTGAAGTATCTTCAGAAGCAGGCTCCCAATATGATTCAGGAAAAGGGGCGAGCATGAAAATAACTACAAAATTTTGGATGGGTATAGTTGTGTTAATCCTGCTTTCTCCACTGGGGTTAATCCTGCCGGCACATTTTAAGGCGGGCTCTGCCTGGGGCGAATGGAGCGCCGATGAGATACAGAAATTAACAGGATATGTCCCTCAAGGATTTGCGAAACTTGCCGGCTTATGGAACGCTCCCATGCCCGATTATGCCTTCAGGGGCTGGGAAGAAAAAGGGTTGTCATATCTATCTTTTGCTTATATATTATCAGCAATTCTGGGAATTTTTATTATTGTGGCCATAGCCTATTTAATCGGTAAATTACTGGCATCGAAAGGCGATTAACACGTGTCAAAAAACCATAACTTTATTGAGCGCTCTATCCTGGGCGCTCTCTCTTTTTTAAGAGATTCAATTTTTGCTGATGAGTGTGCCTCACAGAAAGGATTTCTTCAGTCTCTTGATCCAAGAATCAAGATGATAACATTTCTGTTATTTATCATACAAATACTCTTGACAAAGAGCATCATTATTTTATTGTGTCTTTACACCTTCTGCTTGTCATTATCCTTTTTATCAAATATCGGATTAGGATTTTTCTTAAAAAGAACGTGGATTTTCATACCCCTGTTTGCTCTTTTTATTGCCATTCCCGCCATGTTCAGCTTTTTTACGCCGGGGGAAGAATTAACGGCATTGAAAATAGGCGGACTTCATCTCATGATTACCCGCCAGGGATTATCCGGCGCTTTGTTATTCGTTATGCGCGTGACGACATCTGTATCGTTTGCCGTTTTGCTGAGCATTACGACAAAGCATTTCGAGTTATTAAGGGTCTTGCGAATTTTTAAGATACCCCCTGTATTCGTAATGACATTCGGCATGTGTTACCGGTATATTTTCCTGTTTGTAGAAATCATAGAAAATACTTATCTTGCCATAAAAAGTCGCGTCGGCACCAGTGTGCATCATAAAAAAGGACAAAGCGTTGTAGCCTGGAACATTGCCCATCTGTGGATGCGTTCTTATCAGCTTAATGAAGAAGTTTATAAAGCAATGCAATCCAGAGGCTATCAGGGAGAAGCCCTTGTGCTGGACGAGTTCAAAACAAAATTAAGAGACTGGTTATGGTTATGCCTCGTTTTAATCATATCGGTTTTCTTATTCTTGTTCAATTTACATGTAAAAGTTTGAAAGGACCCCATGAACGATCTAATTTTTGAATTAAAGGATATATACTACTCATATCTTGGAAAGTATCCCGCTTTATGCGGCATAGACATTAATATCAGGCGCGGAGAAAAAATCTCCGTTATCGGCGCCAATGGCTCCGGCAAATCAACGCTTCTGCACCTGCTGGACGGGCTTATATTCGCGGACAGGGGAACGTTTATGGCCTTTGGCGTTGAATTAAAAGAAAGTCTTTTTAATGATGAGGGCTTTTCCAGGGGTTTCAGAAAGAAGGTAGGATTGGTTTTTCAGAATCCTGACATCCAGTTATTTTGTCCAACGGTTAAAGAAGATATTGTTTTTGGACCATTACAGCTTGGGATTCAAAAAAACGAAGTTAATAAACGCCTCGAGAAACTTATAAATATTTTAGGTATAAAAGACCTGTTAAACAGATCGCCTCATCAATTAAGCATCGGTGAAAAACGAAAAGTCGCCATTGCCTCTACACTCATTATAGATCCGGATGTTATCATTCTTGATGAGCCCACAGCCGGTCTGGACCCTCTAACGACAAGACATATCATTGATTTGCTCCTCGAAGAGAATCTTTCAGGGAAAACAATAATTACCTCTACGCATGATCTGCATATTGTAAGCGAAATATCCGATATTGTTTATGTATTCAGTCAGGATAAAAAAATTGTCCATTTTGGTCAACCGGATATCATTTTGGAGGATACTGTATTGCTTCAGGATCATAATCTTGTGCATATACATAGTCATAAACACAAAGGCAAAACACACGTCCATCCTCATATTCATCTGGAACATCATTCTGAACACCATGTTGATGACTAGAAGTTTTAGATAATCAATAATTTTGAGTTCGGACAGATATATTTGAATGGCGCGGATTGAAGCGCAATTAAGCAAAAGAGTATTTGTCAAGAGCCCCGTATCAGGGTAAATCTTTACCCCGCGTCGCCATCATAAACCCCGCGTGCTTCACACTCTTGATGGACTTTAATTTCTGAAAAAGCTCTTCGATCTCTTTTGATTTTCCTTTGGTCACAATAATTTCAAAACAATTATGATGATCAAGGTGAATATGCTGCGTCGAAAGGATGCAATCATGATGGTCATGCTGAACATCAAGCACCTTCGTGACGAGTTCCCTGGTATGATGATCATAAACCAGCGTTATCGCGCCGGTAACCTCCACATTTTCCGTCCATTCTTTTTTGACCAATTCGTCGCGAATCATATCGCGAAGAGCTTCGGAGCGGTTCGTGTATTTCTTTTTCTTAATCAGGCGGTCGAACTTTATTAATAAATCTTCTTCCAGTGAAACACCGAAACGAACCAGATTGGACATAAAATGTTCTCCTTTGATGATTATGGCATGAATATAAAGAAAATATTATAACATCGTCAAGATTTTTTTATTATTTCAAATATTGAGTGTTGACAAAAGAAATAAAATAAAATAAGAAGACAAACAGTAAAGTTGGTGCCTGAGAGTGAGGAATTTCTGATCTCAAGGGGAGTTTGAAGTCTTTTAGTTATAATTTTAATTATAATGTTTAAGGTTTGATTCTTCCGGGATCAAACCTTTTTTGTTTTTGGAGAAGGAACATGGAGAAACGAATCGGAACGATTACGATCATTATTACAAACCGGGCCAGCCAGTCGGAAAATGTTAACAGAATCCTGAGCGAATTCGGCGATGCCATCATCGGCCGGATGGGCATTCCCTATTCTCCGGAAGATCTTCACATCATCGCGCTTATTGTTCACGCATCCACGGATGAAATCGGCGCCCTGACGGGCAAACTTGGAAAATTAGCAGGTGTTGAGGTTAAGTCTGCGCTAACAAAAGCATAAGGATTATTCAAATGATTAAAGATTTTATTGATGACACAAAAATTGAAAACCTGCTTATCAAAGCAAAAAATCCCGCGCCGCAAAGGGTCCGGGAAATAATAGACAAAGCGCTGGAACTCAAAGGTCTTTCTCCTGAAGATGTCGCCGTATTGCTTCAAACCGAAGACGACGAACTCATTGGCATGATCTGGCAGGCGGCGCATAAGATCAAGGAAGATATTTACGGCAACCGTCTTGTTTTGTTTGCTCCTCTTTACATCGCCAATCATTGCGCCAACAATTGCCTCTATTGCGGTTTCCGCCGCGATAATAAGGAACTCAACCGTGTGGCTTTGACGATGGAGCAAATCGCCAGGGAAGTGCAGGTTCTGGAGCGTGAGGGCCACAAGCGCCTGCTGATGCTTTGCGGCGAGCACCCTACCCGCTCTTCTCTGGAATATTTCATGGAGGCCATTGAAACGGCTTATTCCGTCAAAACCGAAAAAGGAGGCGAGATCCGGCGGATCAACGTGGAAATCGCCCCGCTGGAAGTAGCTGAATATAAAGAATTGAAAAAAACGGGGATCGGCACGGTTGTTTTGTTTCAGGAAACTTATCATCACGAGACCTATAAAACCATGCACCCAAGCGGCCCCAAGAAGGATTTTGCGAGGCGGCTAACCGCGATGCACCGCGCGCAGGAAGGCGGCATCGATGACGTCGGCATCGGCGCGCTTTTCGGACTTTATGACTACAAATATGAGGTTTTGGGATTGCTTTTGCATGCTCTGCAACTGGAAAAAGATTGCGGCGTCGGGCCGCATACGATGTCCATCCCCCGGCTGGAACCGGCCTTCAACGCGCCTATGGCCATTGCCCCGCCGCACCCGGTGAGCGACCATGACTTCAAAAAGCTTGTGGCCATTATACGAATGGCTGTCCCCTACACGGGCATGATTTTAAGCACAAGAGAAAATCCCGCATTGCGTTCTGAAGTTTTTGCGCTGGGTATTTCCCAGATCAGCGCCGGTTCGCGCACCAATCCCGGCGGATATCAGGAAGACACAAGCGAAGCCTTTCGCGCCGCGCAGTTTAACCTGGGCGACACGCGCACGCTTGATGAAGTTATTCTGGATATCACTGAACGCGGCCACATACCCAGTTTCTGCACGGCATGCTACAGGCTTGGCCGCACCGGCAAGGACTTTATGGATCTGGCCAAACCGGGACTGATTCAGAAATTCTGCCAGACCAATGCTGTCTTTTCTTTTAAAGAATATCTGCTTGATTACGCAAGCCCCCAAACCCGGGAGGCTGGTGAGGGGCTGATCCGGAAGATGCTTGCGGAGACCTTCAAAACCCAGCGTAAAAAGTCTGTTATGAACAAGCTCCAGAATATCGAAGGCGGAATAAGAGATGTCTATATCTAAACAAACGGAAAATCTGCTGATCAAAGCTGAAACCGGCGAAAATTTAACCCGCGGGGATATTGTTGCTCTTCTTAAACTCCCCGGCGATTACGCTCCGGATCTTTTCGCGGCTGCCGACAGAGTGAGACATGAACAGGTTGGCGACGAAATTTATCTGCGCGGCATCATTGAGTTTTCCAACTACTGCGACCGCAATTGTTTATACTGCGGCCTGCGCAGAGGAAACGCCAATCTAAGCCGCTATCGTATGACCGATGATGAAATACTGGCCACGGCAAAACAAATTAAAAAAGCCGGTGTTCCGACGGTGGTATTGCAATCGGGGGAAGATTCTTTTTATTCGCAGGATATCGTCTGCCGCCTTATAGAACGAATCAGAGAAGAAACGGATCTGATCATTACTTTATCAATCGGTGAGCGCGCTTTAAATGATTATCAAGTATTTCAGCAGGCAGGCGCCAATCGTTATCTGCTTAAACATGAAACGGCCTCGCGGGAACTATACAAATATCTGCGTCCCGGCTGCGATTGGGAAAACCGTCTGCAATGCCTGCGCCGCCTCAAGGAACTGGGCTTTGAGACCGGCACCGGAAATATGGTGGGATTACCGGGCCAGACCCCGGAAATTTTAGCCGATGACCTGCTGGTGATGAAACTATTGGATGCCGATATGCTGGGCATCGGCCCGTTTATCGCTCATCCCGACACGCCCCTTGACGGAATTGAAAACGACGATCTGGAACTCACCCTGCGTGCTTTAGCAACCGCTCGATTACTCACACGCGATACCAATATTCCGGCAACAACCGCTCTGGCCACACTGCATCCGCAGGGACGCCTTCTTGCGCTTAAGGCTGGAGCTAACGTGGTCATGCCGGATTTTACGCCGGACATTTACAAAACACGTTATGATATCTATCCGGGCAGAAAAGATGTAGGCTCCGCTCAGGATATTATCAGGCGTCTGGAAAAAGATTTTCAGAGCATCGGCAGGACATTGTTGTATTCTGTTGGTAATCGCCCGGCCCGGCACAATGACAGAATTATGCATTAATTTGGGGCACGTTAAGACTCAAAAACCATTTTCTTAACGACAAGCCCCTTGACTTTCCTTAATTTCTTTTCCATTTCAAGAACTTCGGCATTATCACCGAATGTGTCGAGAATAAGAAGACCAAGAGGTGAACACGATTTTTTCGAGACTTCATGAAGACCAAGCCTTGTTTTGATATTGCAGCCGTAGTCTGTCAGAATTTTCTGCACATCGGGAATTTTTTCCACGCGATTTGTCACTTGAATACCCAGAACGATTCTTTTGGTCATCTACAAATATCTCCCTTCGAAATAAAAAATGATTAATGTTTTATTTTAACATAAAATATTAATTCTCATCAATGATAATTTTTATTTGACTTAAAAATTAAAATTTAATATGAGAAAATGAAAAAAATTTAGGAGGTTCTTTTTATGTCTGACAATCTTGCGAATCCGGCACCCCTTGGTTTGATGGGTTTCGGAATGACAACCGTTCTTTTGAACATTCACAATGCCGGTCTTTTTCCAATTAGCGCTGTTATTATGGCAATGGGCATATTCTATGGAGGAATGGCCCAGATTATTGCAGGGTGTATGGAATTTAAAAAAGGCAATACTTTTGGCACTACAGCCTTTACATCTTATGGATTTTTCTGGTTGACGCTTGTATTCCTTATTTATTTCAATGGAAAATTCGGTTTACCCACAAACCCGGTCGGATTTATGGCCTGCTACCTCTTTATGTGGGGTCTGTTTACATTCTTCATGTGGATTGGCACATGGACAGCCAACCGCGGGCTTCAGGTGGTTTTTCTGTCGCTGACCATTTTATTCTGGATGCTTGCCGCGCGTGACGCGTATGGCTGGACGGGAACCTGGGCGGTAATAACCGGCTGGGAAGGTATCTTCTGCGGCGCTTCTGCTATTTACTGCGCTATGGCTCAAGTGCTCAATGAAAACCATAAAAGAGTTGTCTTACCGCTCGGACAGAAATAGCTCCTATACTGACTAGTCTGAATATACCACACCAGACGTGGGAATTAAGTGTTTGATAAAATGGAATGCGGCCCCCTGTTTCGCCTGACGCGATAAATCGGGGGGCCGCATATTTTTATCATTAATATTTCTCGACCCGGGATAACAACGCTCTCGATAATTTTAAGAGGGAAAGGATCGTTTTATAAAATCTAAGATTGAAACGTTTTCTTCAATTGCTTGAAAAGAGCAAGATCCGGCCTGTCAAAATAAACTCCATTATTTTCAGCGGCGTTTGAGCTTATTCCACGGAGGAAGATATAATAAACACCGCCGAAATTATTTTCGTAAGAATAATTTTTAATTTTTGTCTGCAAATATTTATCCAGGGCAACCACATAAATTAAATATTGAAGAACGTAGGAAGATTTGCTCATGTAAGATTTCAATAAGTCGGGGGAATAGTCGGCGAAACCTGCGCCTAAGTAATTTGATTTCCAGTCAAGCAGATAAAAACGATTTTCATATTCAAAAACCATATCGATAAAACCCTTAAGAAAGCCGCGCAAATCCGGGAAGTTCAAACTGCCGTATAAATCTCTGTTTTGCTGACCGCGTTTTGTAACTTTCGACATCTTCAGGACTCTGGTAATTTTTCGCATGGATAAATGTTTCAGCGGAAAATAAAATTCCATTTCTTTCAGATATTTTTCCGCAGGAATACGCGCCAGACTGAAATTGTCCATATTGCTTGCGTGAGATGATTCTCCCGGAGTCAAATTCAAACGCCCTATTTCCACTACCATGCGGGATATTGCCGGTTCCCATTTTTCATCATAATTGTATTTACGCAGTTTCTCCAATATGACTGATTTTGTTTCACTGGCATCAAACTCATCAAAACGGACACCTTCCAGTATCTCATGCAACAGGCTGCCCGCCGTCGTGCCGCGAGGAAAGGAAAACATATCTTCCCGATTCATTTCTCTATTGTTGACTATATTACCCTGGTATTCTTCTTCCGCGATAGGCAGCATATCTTCCGGTTGCACTTTTTTCGCGCTCGTCAAATAGGTAAAACTGGCAATTTTCCATGACGGGTCTATGTTTCCATTAAACCGCCTTTCAGTCAGGTCTACCGGGGCATTAGCCTGCCCGAATGAAAGAATTTCGGCAGTGTCATCTATCGATGATATATTTATGTCCTTAGGCGCGAGCATGGTTAAACATTTTACGCGCTCCAACATTGATTCATTGGTCAGATTTTTATCATCGGAATCATTAACAGCCGGAGAATAAAGCAAATAATAAAGGGCGGAGTTTTTTATATTTTTGATATTACCCCAAACAAAATAGCAGCGGTTTTTTGCCCGTGTCAGTGCGACATAAAGCAGCCGGCTTTCTTCCGCCAGAAACTCCTTCTGCCGCCCCATCAGGTAACTGCTATTTTCGGAATAATCCAGATCGCACGTAAGCTGCCTGTCATTTTGTTCATCGTGAAAACAAAACAATTCTGATTTCTTCGAACCTTCAGCCCCTTCCCAGACAAAAGGACAAAAGACAACAGGATATTCAAGTCCTTTGCTTTTATGGATGGTCACCAGCCTTACCGCGTTTCTATCATCATCCAGTCGTATCTGTTCCCGTTCGCCTATGATACCTTCACGGCTTTTCATTAAATCAAACCAGCGCAAAACTTCAGCCAGACTCAATTTTTCTTCCACCTGCACCAGATGAATTTCCTCCGCCAGATGAAGATAATTGGTCATTTTTCTTACCCCGTCCACATAAGCCATTATTCGCGGACGGATATGCTCGTGTTCTAAAAACAAATAAAACATGGTCAGAAAACCCCTCTGATTGCAATAATCATGATAGGTCCTGAACTTGCTGCGCCATTGCTCTAAAATACGGTCATCATTTATGCAGACATTAATCGCCGCGGCATCAAGACCCACTAAAGACGTTGCCAGCGCCCCCAGCAACAAGCCGTTGTTATCATGTTGAACCACTCCCAGCAAAAACCTCTTTAATTCCTCCGCCTCAGCGGTTTTAAAAACGCTTTCATTGCTATTCAGTGTTGAAGGAATACCGGCATTACTTAAAATTCTCTGAAAGTCCGCAGCCTGCGAATTTTTCCTGACCAAAATGGCGATGTCACTCTCTTTGAGCGGTTCATCTCCTATAAAAGCTTTTCCTTCACGACTCAATTTCAGCAGTCTGGCTACTTCCGCCGCAACGGCATGGATAATTTTCCTGCGGGCGTCTGATAGATTAACGGGAATGGCTTTTTTCAATCCCTCATCTGCGGGTAAAAACAATAACCTCATGGAAGCGCTGCTATCATCGTCAATACGGAGTTCTGTTGCATCTGCCGCAGGAGGCTTTGCCACTTTAACATATTCAATGTCATAATAAACAAACGGATTATTCGAAGACTCAAAGAGTGTATTGACAGCGTTGATAAGTCCCTCTTCCGAACGCCAGTTATTCATCATCGTGTATTTACGCGAGGCCTGTTTGACTGCCTTTAAATAAGCAAACACATCAGCGCCGCGAAAGCTGTAGATGGCCTGCTTGGGGTCACCGATATAAAATACCGGCGCGCCCGCATCTTTTTTATCTTTGATAAAAATTGATTCCAAAATGGCGAACTGAATCGGATCGGTATCCTGAAATTCATCAACCAGGACTGCCTTATATTTACCTCGGAGAACTTCAGCCAGTATCAGGCCGGCATCGCCGCAAAGCGCGTTTTTCGCCTGAAGCAGCAAATCGTCATAATAAAGAACGTTTTTCTCCCGCTTAATCTGCGGCAGTCTATTCTTGAGTTCTTCCAGAAAGTCTTTTTGTAAATACATCAGATGATTATCTAATGTTTTTTCTATGGCCGCCGACTGCCTGAATAAATTATCGCATATTAAGAAAACCGCGTGTTGAGGAGGTTTCCATCCTTTTTTTGTATCCTTATTAATTTTTTCGCCGGTGAGTTTCTCGAGAATGGATGGCAGAGGCAAAGAAGGCTCATCAAGATTTGCAATACAATCAGCTTCAAACGCGATTTTTTCAATCTGTTTTCCGTAGGAATTTTTATTTAAGGCTTCATTTCCGAGTAAAGCAACTATTTCTTCCTTTTGATTTTTCCATGTTTTTCGAAAATCGTTAAATATTTTCAAGAAACTCATATAAGCGACTTCCAGATCATTGACATTCGGCGGTTTCAAATCAGGGATGATCCGTAAATCCGGTTTTGCGGCGGCTTCCTTCATTACCTTTAATAATTTTTCCTTATTGAATCCATGATCAAGAGCGTATTTGACGATCAGGTGATGGTTTTCATAAAAGTTATTGCGCCAGTAATCGGCGACAAATTCTTCTTCAATGTGCTGCTGATTAGAGATTATTTCGGCGTCAAACATCATGCCGCTTTCAAAAGCGTTTTCTTTTAAAATGCGGTCGCAAAAACCGTGAATCGTGTGAATTGCCGTTTCATCATAATCAGCCAAAACCCGTGAAAGCTTTTGTAGAATGGATTTCCTTTGTTGCTCATCGGAATATGTTTCCAGTAAATTTTTAAACAATTCATCAGCCGCATCGCCCGTCTGAAATGCCTGCCTCGCCGAATTGAGCATTTTCCGGATGCGGCTTTTTAGCTCTGCTGTGGCCGCGTTCGTAAAAGTTATGACCAATATCTGCTGCGGCGTTAATTTATTTTCAATAATCAGGCGCAGATAAAGCCCCGCCAAAGCGTGCGTCTTGCCTGTTCCCGCGCTGGCTTCAATCAAGTTCACACCGTTTAACGGACATTGAGATAAATTAAATGGCAGCATCTAGCCCCTCTCCTCATATCCCAGCTTCTCCCTGTGTTCGAAAAGCACGTTAAAAATCCTTACTGCGTTTTTCATAAAGTCTGCATCCAATGGAATGCTCCGTCCAAAGCATATGATATTTTCTACCTTATCGGCCTCCCCCGCACGTCCGAAATTATCACCCAGCCAGTCATCTTTTGCTTTTTGTAAGGCTTGTTCATGAGTCTCTCCTTTATATAAAGCCTCGGCATAAGCAAAGGACGACTTTGGAAATAATTTAAGCGGCCGCGTTTGTCCCTCGATAAACAAATCCACCAGATCATTGAGTATGACCCCCGCGTTTTCCAGTTCTCTAAATTGAAATGCCGCGTCTTCACCGATAACAATTGCCGTACGCGGATAATCTTTGGCTTTTACATGATTTAATAGAAGATGATTAAGCCATGCTTTAAAATAGTCGTATGCCTTAATCCTTGCGGGACGGCATCCCAAAGAATACCGGGTATAAACATCATCAATTTCCCCGACAATATGATATTCACCAATGTCAATATCAATTTCCAGCGGGGCTATTTTTTTATCATCAAAGTAAGACGCGTATCTTCTGATAAAATCATTCGCCTCTTTTCTTTCTATTTGAAAATAGTAATCACCGGCAGCGCCTACAGGCATTAAACCCTGCGCCCGTTTAATCTGAAAAATATTTTCTGCGGCCGATTCATCTCCTGCAGCGATTAATTCCTGCTTAATCTGATAAGCCTGCAGATTATTCATGTCAAAAGGCTCATATTCATCATCTTTCCTATCCTCAGGAAGTTTAAGTAATAATTTTTTTTCCAGATAATATTTCACCGGGTTTTTATAAAATTTATCCAGGTCGCTGATGGTTATAATATTATCGGCTATTTCTGAATTTGCGGCAGCTTCCGTGCAGAATCGCGGCTCATCGCCTTGATTATTGTTTATCAGTGCCGCGGCATAACTTTCCCGTGAATAAGTAAACAATTTACGGTCCCGATGATAATAGTCTGTGTGAAAAGCATGCAGGTGATGCAAACGGGTTAAAGCGCCATCCGCCCGGACACCGCTATCCATGCAAAAGCCCTGATTTATATAGTCGGTGAGTTCACTGACTAAAACGGATGGCAGGAGGGTTGAATTATCCTGCACATCCTGTCCGACGTAACTGATAATGAGATTATTCCCTGCCGACAAAACAGCTTCCAGAAACAAATACCGGTCATCGTTACGGAGCGATTTATCGCCGGTTCTTTTTTTAGACGCCATCAGATCAAATCCCGTTTTTCTATCCTGCCTCGGATAGGCATCGTTGTTCATGCCGATAAGCGCGATCACCTTAAATGGAATGCTGCGCATGGGCAGGAGAGCGCAAAAGGTTACCGAGCCGGCCAGAAAGTGGGCTGAACCGGAATTTTTGTCTAAATTCATTTCCAGATAATGTTTAATGACATCCAGTTCCACGCCGGCATCGGCACGCATGTATTTTTGCTCATTGAGAAGCTTCAGAAGAACTTTATTCAGGGCAAAAATATCCTGCTGATAGTTTTCGCCTGCGGCAAAAAACTCATCGGCCATACTTTTCAGCATCATCGCCCAATCGCCAACGTTTCTTCTGGTATTCAATATTTTTTTAGTTCTCATCAGAGATTCAAAGAAATCGAGAAATCTGCCGAAAAGTTCGGTTTGTTGTCCTTCAATTTCATCATAAGGAAGAATGCCGTCGAATAATTCTTTGTTCTGTCCGGCCATCGCAATACCAAGTTTAATCCTGGCAAGCCCCGCGCTCCAGGTATTCTGATCAAATTCCGGCAGACCATACTCCTGACGATGAGCGCTATCCAAACCCCACTTGATATTTGTTTCTTCCACCCAGTGACGAATTAAATTGAGATCAAAACCACTGATGCCGAATTTCGCGCCGATAGCAGGATTTTCTAAAAGAGACAAAACCTCTGCCACGGCAAGACGGCTCTTTCCGATACCCAAAAGGGCAAAAAAATCTTTAAAGATAGCACTGCCGGAAGAAATGCCGCGATCGGCAACAGTGTAGGGAATTGCGGGTTTGCGCGATTCAAACACCGCTTCAATATAAGGTGTATACTCTTCGATAGACGGCGTCATAACCAGAATATCTTTAGGCAAAAGTCCGCTGTTTTCTTCAAACAGAGAAAGCAGCGTATCGTGCAGGGTTTCAGTTTCCCTGAGCGGACTATGGCACGAATGGATCTGGATAGAGTTGTCATCTTCGGCAATCCTTGTTTGCGGAAACCCGTTTTTTCCCCGACTACGCAAATAATAAATGTCGGATTGAATGGCGGTTAGGACATTTTCAGTTTCCGGTTCGACAAACAAATCTTCGCTTTGGGCCGGCAAACCGGCCGTGAGACGGAAAAAATCGCGTCCGGCCGTTCCCCATGAAGCCAGAAGAGCGTTGCCTTCATCCAGATGAAACAATTCTTCTTCAATATTTACGTTTGACGTTGGCGCTTGCCGGATCATCCGGCTTATTTCACGCTCTGATTTTATATCCGCCCAGAATTCCTGAGAAGGATTCAAATAAAATAAATTAACTTCCATGTGACGTGAAAGTTCGTTATATATTCTTAAATAATAAACCGGCAGATAAGAAATACCGAATACCGTTATTCGCATAGGCAACACAGAATCGGACAGCGGCGCGTTTTCAGCACGTTCCATAAACAGTTGCTGCAGTCTCGCCTTATGCATTTTACTCTGATTCGCGTTAATTTCCTGCCAGAGCTGCGCCTGCCATTTTTCTTCTCTATTGACCTTTCCTTCTTCCCAGGCCAAAATCATTTCCGGACGGAAAACCAGATACTGGTCATAAAGATTAGCAATCCGCCGCGATAACTGATAAAGTTTTATTTGATCCGGTTCCTTACCTAAATAATTACGGACGGCGGTAAAATCTTTTTTACACTGTAAAGACGGTAGAATTTCCATTATTTTCCAGGCAAGGACATCCTCTTCATAAAACAAATCGGGCTTATATCCCGGTATACACGCGCCAAACACCTCTTCAATAAAATGATGAGGAAAAGGGAAACGGCAATTGGCGCAGATGCCTAGGTTTTGCGCCAACTCCAAAGACAGCCATTTTTCCATGCCTTTACTTTGTACAATGATTGTTTCAGTCGCAAACGGCGAGTGCAAAGGCGAATTTAATATTTCCGCCAATCGCGCCGCAAGAACGTCCAATCTGTTGCTTATAAAAAGCTTCATTTTTCATTATCCGGTTTGTTTTAAAATGTTTAAAATGAATAGCATAATTTTAAAAATATGGTAACAAGGAGAAAAAATAATTTTTCTTTGTGCCGATGATGAAATATCGTATTAATTCAACCGCAGATTATCATAAACATGATTTAAATTCGCTGGGATGGGAACTTACTGTCTGTAATGCCCTGGAACCTGTCAACAGCCCCTGCCGCCATGCGCTTAAAGCGCACTGTTCTTTTGGCCAACACTTGTATAAATTTTTAAAGGAAACAATTCCTATTGATAACATCCGGACCATTCTCGAGATAGGCGGCGGTATGGGTTATTTAATGCGTGACATTCTTGCCTTAAACCCACGCCTGCGGGCAAAGATGATTGATATTTCACCTTATCTTCTGGCCCGGCAGAAAGCAACGCTACAATCTTTTGATGTTGATTTTGAACTTGCTGATGTTCTGGATGTTCCGTCAAAAGCTTTATCCGGTTTTGATTTGGTAATCATGAACGAAAATCTTGGCGACCTGCCGACCCTTGTAGCGAGGCAGGGGAAGAAAAATATTTCCGCCCCCGATTGTGCCTCTTTTCCGGATAAATTGGAATATTTCAATAATAAATACAATTTGCCGCTCGGATCCAATGAAAATGAACACATCAATATCGGCGCCATAGAAATCGTGGAGCGGTTCTGTTTGGAAGGAATCAAATATATTTATTTAAGCGAACATAGTTGCGAAGCGGTTGTTCCCGAACAAATTAAGCCTTATGTGTCTATTCAATCTTGCGGCATTCCGGAAATGATATCACTCAAAGGCCATAAAGAATTTACTATTAAATTTTCTTATCTGCAGAAAATTGCTGAAGGGTTAAATTATAAAACACGACGAGGCGCTTTTGCCGATTTTCTTCCTTTGAATTTTAACGATAAAGTGAAGACCGCGATCAGACTCATAACGCCGTTTAATGATGAGCAGGAAATTATCCGGCAGTTTGTTCACGATCTTTATAAGTATGAGTATTTAATTCTGATCAGGGACGATGGAAAATAAAAGCGAACGATTTCCTAATACTTGTTAACTTTTTCTAATCATTCTGTGCTCGAATCCGCAATTGACATAAACTGCTAAAAAGAGTAGATTGCGCCTCGTAACAAATTGCTTCAAATAAAACTTAAACAATATTAAATAGATAATAATGACAGTTGCGAGACTTCGACGTTAACTGTCAATGCTTATAATAAAAAAAATAAGAGGAATACATCATGTTTCAGGGTTTATTCAGACCAATGCATATTTTAGTGATTTTGGGGATCGTTTTGATCGTTTTCGGACCTGGCAAGCTTTCTGAAATAGGAAGTTCCCTGGGAAAGTCTATTCGTGGTTTTAAAGACGCCATGAAAGAGCCGGCGGATGCCATAAAAAATATTGCGGATGACGTAAAAAGCGATTTTAAAAATATAGATAATAAATAATAAGGTCTATAACGATAAAATGTACGGAACACTATTGGCTTTGACAGTGTCCGCTATGTAAATTCCTGATAACTTGTTCACAGAATTCAAATCATCGGGCAATGGAAAAAGGAAATACTCCTATGAAAATTCGCTATAGTTCATTGATATTCATTCTGGGGGCTTTACTTTTAATAGCCGGTTGTTCTGACAATAGAACCGTAAACCGCCTGAGCGCCAATAAATGGTTTGAAACAGGCCGGCAGGCCGGCAACGCTAATCGCTGGAACGAAGCAATAGAAGCATTTAATAAAGCCCTTGAACTTAACCCGAAATATGCTGCGGCCTATTATAACCGCGGATTTGCTTATGCCAGTCTTAATAACTACAAACAGGCAATTTCGGATTACAACACGGCCATTAATTTAAACCCAAGGCATGCGCTTGCCTATTATAACCGTGGAGCCGCCTATTATTATCTTGGCAGTTATAATCAGGCCATTGCGGATTACGACAAAGCTATTGAACTCAAGCTGACAGATGCAACGGTATATTATAACCGCGGATCTGCCTATTATTCCCTTGGTAAATATGATCTGGCCATCGCGGATTACGACAAGGCCATCGAACTCGATCCCAAATCACCCGCGGTGTATGTTAACAGGGGAGTTGCCTATGATAAACTCGGCAATATGCGGCAATCATTCGACGATTTCAAGGCAGCAGCAAGATTGGGCGATAAAAACGCGCAGGATTATTTAAAAAACAAAGGGGTTGTTTGGTAAATCATTTTTTCTTTTTGGGCAAACCCTCATTTTACAAGTATCCAACAACATATTCACATAAAAATTTTTCAATAAATATGATATTGCTTTTTTCTGAAAGGAATATCTTTAATCGCAACCGAGCGATCCTTGCGGGACTGCGCTACTAGCAAACAACTCCTCGTCGTTTTCTATTTGCCGTTCTTTATCAGCATGGTCGCCGGATCAAGGATCAAACTGTCCTGCGTAGAATCTGTCGATTTGCCCTTGAGGGATTTAATATATACTTCATCGCCTTTTGCCGCCAACTGAACAATAACATCGAACAAATCCGCAACATGCAGAAAAGAAAGAGGCAAGCCGTTGTCCTGCGGCGGTTCATGTCGATGCGTATGGACGGTAAACCAGACGCTCATGAAATACTTTCGCGCAAGTTCTTTTAATTGCACAAGCTGTCCGCGGCCCGCTTCATCAAACTTAAACCCGTCAATGATGACCATATGCGGCTTGAAAATATTCTGTTGCAGTAAATCGGTTAAACGCTCTTCCAGCTTCGGAGCGCTGAAGCCTTCCACCTTGAAAGTCATGATAAAACGATAAGGCTGAATCTTGTCCCAGTACTCACTGACTTCAGCAACACCTGAATTCGCGGCAATATTATGAAATAACTCCTGATACCATACATCCACCTTACTTACGGCATCGTTCAGACTTACATGCAAAATGGGCTGTTCACGCAGCATCGCGTTTAGGGCAACCTGAACAAGCAGCGCGGTCTTGCCTACTCCGGCATAAGCCAGGACAGCGCCAAAACCTCCATTGGATAAAATATCTTCGTTTTCATATCCAAGATTGACAAGCGGATTACGATAAATCATTTCTTTTTTTATCATGATGGTATCCTTATAAATAAATGAATAATATTATTTTCGCCCTTTTAAGCGATGAATTCTGTTGACTAGGCGGCTGATTTTTTATTTTCAGCCGCTTCCAGCGCGATCTTTTCCGCTATGGACTGCGGTACCTGACGGTAAATGGCAAATTCCATGGTGAACTGCGCTTTACCCTGTGTGGCTGAACGCAGGATCGTCGAAAATCCAAACATTTCCGCCAGAGGCACCTGCGCTTCAATCACGCACATGACATCTTCATCCTGGGAACCGATAATCATGCCGCGGCGCTGATTCAAAAGCCCCATGACCGGACCTTGAAACTCCACCGGAGTTTCCACTACGACCTTCATGATCGGTTCATGAACAACAGGTTTTGCCCGCAGATACGCATCTTTAAACGCGCCGCGCGCCGCCGCCTGAAAAGCCATGTCCGACGAATCCACGGCATGCGAAGCGCCGTCATTAATAACAACCTTAACGCCGGTAATCGGAAACTCCAGTTTCGGTCCCTTGGCCATACTTTGCTTAAATCCTTTTTCGCACGCGGGAATATATTGCGTGGGAATCGCGCCGCCGAATATTTTATTTTCAAAAATAAATTCGGCATCGCTGATGGGCTCAAGATAACCGGCAATGCGGCCGAACTGACCGGCGCCGCCGGTTTGTTTTTTGTGGGTATAATTAAACTCGGCGCGTTGCGTAATGGTTTCGCGGTAAGCGACACGGGGTTTTCCCGTCGTAACATCAGCGCCGTATTCCCGTCGCATTCTTTCGACATAAATGTCCAGATGCAACTCGCCCATGCCTTCGATAATCGTGTCGTTGGTTTCAGCATCAACAAAAGTTTTAAAAGTCGGATCTTCCTTGGAAAATCTGTTTAAAGCTTTGGCCATGGCCAATTGCGATTTGTTATCTTTGGGCACAATAGCCAGCGATATAACCGGCTTGGGCACATACATCGAAATCATGGTTAAATTTATTCCCGGAGAGGTGAAAGTATCACCGGATGAACACTCGATTCCAAATAACGCGCCGATGTATCCGGCCCTCAGGTATTCGACATCTTCCATTTGCTCGGCATGCATCCGCACGACGCGGCCAACTTTGACTTTTTTGCCGTTGCGGATATTGACAATCGTTGAACCCTTCGCCAGCGTTCCCTGATAAACGCGAATATAGGTTAACTGCCCGTACTGGCCGTCTTCCAATTTAAAGACCAGAGCGACAATCGGTTTTTCGGGATCATTCTCCAATGTAACTATTTCCTCGTTCTTGTCCATATCCATCGCCACATTTTCCACCTCGGATGGGCATGGCAGGAGATAATTCACGCCGTCGAGCAATGGCTGTATGGCTTTATTTTTATACGCTGAGCCCATGTATACAGGCGTTATTTTTCGCTCCAATGTGCCCTTGCGCAACGCCGCGTACATTAATTCGGAAGTTATTTCAGCTTCATTTAGAATTGCGTCCGTCAACTCATCGGAAAATAACGATGCCGCGTCGATCAATTCTTCTCTTTTCACTTTAGCTTCTTCCAGCAGATTTTGCGGAATTTCCGCTTCGCGGACAATTTCTCCGTTATCGCCGTCAAAATAGAGCGCCTTCATGCCGACCAGGTCAACAACGCCTTCGGTTTCATTTTCCAGACCAATGGGAATTTGCATGGCCACGGCATTGTGTCCCAGCTTTGTTCTTAACTGGCTGATAACACGGAAAGGATTGGCGCCGCTGCGATCGCACTTATTGATAAAGGCAATGCACGGAACTTTATATCTTTTCATTTGCCGGTCAACGGTAATGGACTGCGACTGAACGCCGCCCACGGAGCACAAAACGAGAATGGCTCCATCCAGCACGCGGAGCGATCTTTCCACCTCTATGGTAAAATCAACATGCCCCGGAGTGTCTATTATATTTATCTCATGGCCCCTCCATTCGCAATACGTGGCCGCCGAAGCGATGGTAATACCGCGTTCCTTTTCCAATTCCATGGAATCCATTGTGGCCCCGACGCCATCTTTACCCTTGACATCATGGATGGCATGAATTCTTTTCGTATAGTAAAGAATTCTCTCAGTAAGCGTGGTTTTCCCGGAATCTATATGTGCGCTTATACCGATGTTGCGAAGTTTCTGATCTTCTATTTTCATTACCTTTTCCCTTTTTAACTGTTTCTAATAAATAAAAAAAACCCCACTGGAAAGAGTCACTGCCAGATGGGATTCCACCATAAACGAGCTTTTGTGATTAATTTCTTAATACATGTTGCCCCGCAATATGTCAAGTTAATATTTTATGACAATGGCGCTTAAATATTTAAGCATTTTCAGGGAAGCTTGTATCCCGCCTGCAAATATGTTACCCTCGCCCACCTTATTGATTGTCTTACCAAGGAGTTTTTAATGCCTGACGAAATAATGCCCCGGCTCTATAAGATCATAATACCCCTTCCCAACAGTCCACTCAAAGACCTTAATTCGTACGTCATCAAATCCGACAACCGGAATCTGATTATCGACACAGGATTTAACCGCGGCGTGTGCTTTGAGGCCATGCAGGAAGGCTTGCGCGCTCTCGATATTGATTTATCCAAAACAGATTTCATGCTTACTCATATGCACTCCGACCACACCGGGCTTGTTTCCAGGCTGGCTGCAGATACAAGCACCGTTTATATCAGCAGAATCGATTCCAATGTATTCAATGAAAACATCGACTGGCAGGCCATGCTGGATTACGCGTTGCACAACGGTTTTCAACTCGAGGAACTTGAAAAAGCCATGGAAAGCCATCCCGGTTTAAAATACAGTCCGAAGAAAATCCCTGATTTTACCCTCCTCGATGATGGCAACATCATTCAAATCGGCGACTACAAGCTTAAATGCCTGCTGACACCCGGACATACCCAGGGGCATATCTGCCTTTATGAAGAAGAAAAACAAATACTTTTTTCCGGCGATCACGTCCTCTACGATATAACGCCGCATATCGAGTCGTGGTCATACGAGGTAAACTCCCTCAAAAACTATCTGGATAGTCTGGAAATGATCAGAAATCTGCCGGTAAAACTCGTTCTGCCCGGACACCGCAATTCCTTTATCGATCTTGCGGGTAGAATAGATGAGTTGAAAGTACATCATGAAATAAGAGTTAAAGAAGTACTTGATGTTTTGGGTGAAAACACAATGAGCGCCTACGATATTGCCGCAGGCATGACCTGGGATATAGCTTGCGAAAACTGGGAACAATTCCCCATAGCCCAAAAATGGTTTGCTGTCGGTGAAGCTATCGCGCATCTGCTTTATCTGGAGAGTGAAGGGCGAATCAAAAGAAACACCGGCAGCAAGATTGTAACCTTCTTGGCGCTGTAAATGGGAACCGGAAGCTGAAAAGTAAAAAGCAGGTCTTTTTACAGACCACTGCTTATCTGATGATTTGGCATTTATGCATTGCCGCTCGTTTTTTCTTTATTTTCTTTCCAGATACTTTCAGCGCCCCGCCAATAGATTCTCATTGCGTCCTTGACAAACTTAGTGATGGATTCTTCGGAATCAAGCATCGTGATAGCATTCTTGACCGGACTATTGGCAACAAGGGCTATCCCGTTCGCGAAAATCCATCCTTGAATGAGTACATCCATGGCTTGTTCAGGGGATAACTTCTTTAGGATATCGTGATCCTTGATGAGTTCCATATCCTTGCGAAAAAGTGTCTCGGCATTTACGATATTTACAGCGGTCAGCTTTTCATTGCGAAAACATTTGAAGAGATTCTTTTCCTCTTTGGAAAACATGACAAAACCGATTATCAGGTCAAAAATCCGGTCACCCGTCCAAACCTTAGATCGATATTCCTCAAGAACGGTCCAGGCCTTAGTTACGATTTCTTTCTCAATATCAGACATGGTAATACCGCTGTAATAGATGGGCATGGTGGAAGAATGGAGCTTCTCCGCAATAGTTCTCGTGGAAAGCTTTTCAAAGCCTTGTTCGCGAACGACCTCGAGGGCGGCATTGATTATATCTTCGGCGTTATGCTCTCTTTTTGGCGGCATGGGAATCTCTTTAATATTTGTGATCGTACTGCAAATCCCGCTTAAATCCCGTGTAAGCGGATCCAACATATTTTTCAATTATCCGTATCACGGTTTCAGGCAGTTTATACATCTTTGACTACTTTTGCAACAAACTTCCATAAAACATGTTTTATAATATGGTTTATAATTTCTCTTGACAATTTATAACATGCGTTATACTGGTTACCAAGTTATTTTTACGTGTTTCCGTGAATATTTTTACTTACTTTATCCGGAATTCTTGTTGCTATTACTATAGAATTCAAGCGGGGTGAAGAACGAGGAGCGGAGGCCTGAATAGCCCGACTCCGGAAGCGATGTCTCTTGATACTAAAAAAACAGGTTAATGTTATTTTTCACCAAAAAATTCAGGTTAAAGGAGAAAACGAATGAAAAAAGTCTTAATTGGTATCATCGTATTATTGATTGCTTTACCCACGATTTCAATGGCCAGTAGCACAAAAGCGGCAACGAAATACCCCATCGTACTTTCTCACGGCATGGGAGCAAATGCTGATGTTATGGGTATAACGAATTATTGGGGAAGTATCCCATCAACCTTGCAAAGCAATGGCGCAAGTGTCTACATCACAAGTGTAGATCCCATGCAGTCAAAAGCAATCAAGGGCGCTGAGTGGAAAGCTCAGGTTTTATCGATTCTGGCGGTTTCAGGAGCGGCAAAAATAAACCTTATCGGTCATTCAGATGGTGGTCTCTATACACGTTATGCTATTTCAAATCTTGGTATGGCGCCTTATGTCGCAAGTTATACCAGCATGAGCAGTCCGCATAGAGGCAGTCCTGTTGCCGATGTCATCATGGGATTTGCTGCTGATACAGGGCTGACAAGCGCAATAGCGGGTCTTCTTAATTATGTCTATTCATTTATGGGTGTCACAGGACAAGATTGTGCTACAAACGGAACAGAGGAAACAACAACCTGGATGATCAATACATTCAATCCGAATACACCAAATATGGCCGGTGTCTATTATCAGAGTTATGGAGCTGATTGCTTGACAGTTATAGGCGGTCAGGTTCTTTCACCATTATGGGCGGCTATGCTTGTTTTTGGTTCGGGTACTAATGATGGTTTAGTTCCTGTTTCATCGGCACAATGGGGTACTTACAGAGGAACGCTCACAGGCTGGTTTGGTGTAAATCATATGTCAGAAGTAGGTCTTCTGGAAATAGAACTGCTCGGCTATGACCCACCAACAGAATTCGTTAGTATCGTAGCTGACCTCAAATCGAAGGGATATTAATAGAAACATCAATAAGTAAAGATCAATAAAGAGCCGTATTGCCCCTGGTCAAAAGGCCGGGGCAATACGGCTTATATATATGAGAACAAGAAAATATTAAGGGTCAAACTATGAAAAAGAAAATAATAATAGCGGGATTAGTTATTACATCTTTGTGTATAATTGGATATATGCTCTACCCAAAACAACCCAAGACTGTTTCCGTTAATATTATCAGTATGAATCAAAAGATACCGATCCAGGACGTGAAGAAGTTCCTCAAAGGTTTTCCGGCTCAATCGGCTAATGAAAATCCCCGCGAATTATTTTCCAAAGATATTGTTAATGCATATACGGTAAGGTTTTTTAAATTTATCCAGACGCAGATGGAATTCACGAACAGGGAAGAGCATCTCAAAGCGGTAAAAGCATACCTGATTTCGGTTTTTGACCCGCAAAAGGCCCAGGAAATGTTCGCGCTTTATGAAAAGTTCTTTGATTATGAAATCAGCCTCAGAGAAAAGGTTAAATCATGGGGTAAACCTAAAAACGCCGATGAACTCCTCAGGTATCTTCAAACCGTTCAGGATTATCGCAGGCAGATTTTTGGCATTGAAATAGCGGACGCGATGTGGGGCGCTGAAGTCAAAGCAGATGAATATACGATCAGAAAAAACATCATAAAGGTGGATCAGAATCTTTATGGCGCTGAGAAGGAAAAAAGAATAACCGCTCTTAAAGAAGATATGTGGGGAGCGGATGCCGCCTTGATCGAAGATTCTCCGCAAAGTGATCCTGAAAAATTCGCGAGTTATCAGGAAAAACAGGCCATTTATCAAAGGGACCTTAATGAAATGCCGGATGCCGAACGCATGGAAAAGATAAAGGAGTTCCGAAAGGATTATTTTTCATCCGATCAAATCGCCAGACTGGAACAGGTGGATGAACAACTGGAGGCCGACAAAAAAAGGGAAGCCGATTACTATGCCCGGGAAAAAGAAATTATGAATAATCCTGAAATCGCCGACGCTAAAAAAGCGGAAGCTGTCCAAGAACTGCAGAATAGTGTTTTTGGAGAGGAAGCCGATGCATTTCGCAGAAGACTGAACATTCAAAATAGCGTGAAGTAATATAAAAAAAAGCACTCCTGAATGATTTCTCATACAAGAGTGCTCAATTTTTTTAGTTTTCAACAAAAACTAGACAGGTTTAACGTTTTCTGCTTCCTGGCCTTTTTTGCCTTGGACAACATCAAAACTAACAAGCTGGCCCTCATTTAACGTCTTGAAGCCGTTGGCCTGAATTGCGCTGAAATGTACAAAAACATCTCCGCCTTCTTCTTTCTCGATGAAGCCGAAACCCTTGCGTTCGTTGAACCACTTTACTTTACCTTGTGCCATAATGCGTATCCTCCTTTCTTAGAATTTCCAAAAGTCGAATCAGCACTATGATAGAACTATAAAAGCCACCAAGACTCTAAAGTACCTGGTGGCTAACCTGCGTGCTTCAAAATGTCTAAATTCAACTCTTTCCTTCGTATCTCTATTGCTAAATATCCGAAGTTAGAAATATTCTATGTCAATTGCCGGCAATAGTCAAGCTATATTTTTATCGATAATGATTTACGCGAACAATATTCAAAAAGGAATATTCCGCTTCCTTATAGAAAGCATGATGTTACGACGCTTCGGGTCCATGAAAAATCAAGCGCTTTTTACCATCATCACTAACAGCAGAACCTGATTATCACGTTATTTAACTCTCTGAACGGCTTGCTTTAGCTTACGCTGATAAATCCAGTTTTGAAAAATCGATTTCGGTTCTATACCGAAGTAATATGACATCCATAATACGCCTGATCGAAAACTGTCGGAAATCATCCGCAAACGGGATATTTTAAAAGGATATTGTTTGCGGATTCTCAGGGCATTTTCAAAGTTTTTCACCACAACGGTTCTGCCGTCCTCTCCCGGTACGACGATGCCTCCTTCGCGCAGAAGATTCAACCGTTTCGCCGATTCTTTGATATCGGGCCCACATACGAGCGCACATTGTCCGCAAGTGAGCACGTTCGGATCTTCAATAGAAATCCCGAGGTACTTTTTTATAAGACCGGCCTGCACTTTTCGCCGTTCAAGTTCGTCATGCGGAAGGTCTTCAAACCTTTTTACGATCTTCCATTCATCTATCCATTCCTCGGGATGCAGTTCAGAGCCAATGCTGTGAATTAGTTTATAACGCACTGTGGAATCACCCACCGACGCCCCTTTAATAAGCAATTTCTTTCTAATGTTCTCTTTTTCGCAGTCAGGCTCCTTTCCCACCCATGAACTTATCCAGTGCCGTCCCCAACTGGAAAATTTCTTATCCGGAGATAAACTATGAAGACCGAAGCATGAAGCATTGCACAAATCTATGCTCCTGCGCCTTCCCCGCGGATGAAGTTCGCCATTTAAGAGAACATACTCTTTCTTTTCCATCTCGAACATTTTTGCCGGGCACGCCTTGTCGCAGATAAGACATTTTTTGCAGTAATGATCAATAAAATAATCAGGCTCAAGCATGGGATCGCTTTTGAGAACCGCATCAGTCACCACTGTCGAGAGATAAATGGCCGCCCCATATTCTTTAGTCATGACATTGCCGGACATACCCTGCCCTCCTATGCCGCTGACAATAGCTCCGAAGCGATGAGAAAAACTCGGATGCGTGGAATATACATCCAAAGAACGGCGATAGGTGTTATTGGTTGGAACGGGGCGAGCCCTGTGGCCCAGTTTATTCAGATAATCCGCGAGCCGCCGTGCTATGTGGTGGATTTTCTGATTCAAGATCAGCTGATCGGTGTTATGAGTAACCGGCGTTTTTTTGGACAGGAAATCATAGATGGCACCCACATCCATGGGCATGGCAAAAGATATTATAGATTTTGCTCCGCGCATCGTATAGGCGGGATCAAGAGAAGGGGGGCCTTCGAGTCTTTCAGGACCGGCTATGCCGATTACCCCGACACCCTGACTTTTTAAAAAGTTCCTGATATCTTCCTCTAGAAGACCCATTATAATTTCCTGATGCCCATTTAAATTTTCGTGATCTCCATGATAAAAAAAACAGAGCGGAAAAATTATCATGTTCAAACCAAATCTTTGCTCAAATCTTTCCCGACAGTAGTACTCTTCAATTTTAATCCCGACAGAGCCGCCGCGGTAACACCCAGATCCGCGATGCGGATATGTCTTTCATGCGTACCCTTCTTCCCGCCGGGTATCGATATCGCGGCAACAATGGGAAGTGTATCCACCGATCCGTGGCCGCCATTATAAACACGCCAGGGAGGCGACCATTTCGGCGCCTTGATGCCGACATTGGGAATCTGTCCGTTATAAACAGGAATCTGCCAGCCGTTTTTCGCCAGGATGATTAGATCGGGCCATATGATTGTCTTTTCCTTATCAATCTCTACATAGTAGTTATGATAGAGTTCACCGGGCAAGCACACGTCTTTCACGCCGTTTTTCATATCCGATCTATCCAGAACCCACCATGGACATTCTTCCTTCCCTGTCTGGGGATTTTGCGCCCTGTGAGCCAATAATACTTTCTTCGCATCGGCAGCTTTTTCCTTATTTCCCCTCCAGTACATCACCCCGTAACTGCTAACGCTGAAGGAATACATCTCCTTCTTTCCCGGTTCGCCCTTTCCGATAATTCCCGCACTTTCCAGAATACCCTCGCAATCGGTGGATGAAAAATCTTCGGTATAAAGATGATTCACCGCCGAATGGTCGCTCAAGAGAATGATATTCGCGTTATCAAACATACCCTGCTTCTTCAATCCGTCTATTAGACGCCCGAATTGTATATCCACATCCCGGATAACATTCAGGCTTGCTTCTTTGAAAAGAAGCTTGTTTCTGCTGCTGACCAGTTGATATTCAGGCTTGTTTTCACAACCATGCGGCGGTTCATACGGCGGATTAATATTGATAAACTCCGATGGATCCCATGCGGACCCGATGGCATGCCCCGCGTCGTCGCACTGGGCAAGGAGAATATAGGCCATATCGGGCCGTTCGCGATTGAATATTTCCAAAGCCGAATCTACGATCCATCTGTCATGCGGAAAATGCTCGGGGAAATTTTCCATCTGCCAGGTCAGCTGACCGCCCTGACCCGTAAAGAGCCTCGTCATAACGCTGCTTGGACTCATGGATTTCCCGAAAAATCCGAGATGTCCCGATTCCGGCTCACAGGCCACATTCGTGTCTGTGTCAGGATGCGCGAAGCTTTCTTTTTGCGGAGGTTTTAAATAGGAGGGATGATCAGTGCCGGTTACCAGAATATCAATGCCGGATGATTTGTTACCGTTTTCACGGAACATCTCACCCACCCATTCCTTTCCCGTAATGAGCATGGTTTTGGATTCAGGCCACCGCCGCTTCCACGCCCTAAAAAGAGTATCCACCGGTCTGCCCTTATCATCTCGGGCATAAGACATGCTGGTGCGGGTGATTACGGCGTCTCCGTTCTCATCCCATCCGGTGGGCTGCGCCCAAACGCTGATAATACCGCTCTGTCCGGAAGATGTTCCTGCCAAAACGTTTAGATGATTCATGTCCGTTGCCGCGGGAAGAAATGACCGGGCATTTTTATACCACAATGATGTCTCCAGGAAGGCATTGATATTGGGCATCAGCCAGTTGCCCCTGCTGCCTCCCGGCAGTCCCCTGGCATCAAGCCCAAAGTATTTCGGGTGGAGGGCATCGATGGCGATGAAGATAAGTTTTCGGGCATTATTATTTCCGTTTACAGCAGCCGCGGCGCTTTTAAAAGGAAACAAACTCCAATTCATGACAGTTATACCGCCCAAGAAAGTGGTAACTTTTTTCAGAAATGATCGACGGCCCATCCGATTCTTTATGACATTATTATCTTCTCTCATAATATCCTCATAATCTTTAAATAGTCATTTTTTACGATGTCCTGTGAAACCGGCCATCAAACATGCTTATCGAGCCACGCGATTACGTCCTGAAAAACAATCTCACGATTAATCTCATTGAGCATCTCGTGCCGTCCATCTTCGTAGAATTTGAGAGTCAAATCGCTAATGCCCGCGTTTTTCAGCGATTGATATACCTGAGTAACGCCTTTTGTGTTCGCGCCAACGGGATCTTTCGCGCCGGAGAAGATATAAATGGGCAGGTTCTTCGGAATCTTTCCGATATTTTCCTTATTATTGATGAAGCCCAGGCCTCCCAGCATGTCACAGAAAAAACCTGCTGTAAAAACTGCTCCGCATAATGGATCACTAACGTACTTATCCACTTCGGCGTTATCTCTGGAGAGCCAGTCATAATCAGTGCGGTTGGGCTTGAACGCGTTATTGAAAGCGCCAAAGGACATCTTGTTCATGATTTCACTCTTCGCCTTTTTCCCGTGAAGCCGGGCATCCATTTTTGCGATAAACAGACCTATTTTCCCGATAGCGCCCGGATCGCCGCCTGTGCCTGAAAGAACAAGCCCTGTGAGCTCGCTTGCGTAAAGCATGGCGTAGTGGCGTGAGAGAAAAGAGCCCATGCTGTGGCCGAAGAGAAAAAACGGCTTGTTTGGATACTCCTTTTTTATGATGCCGGTCAGTGTGTGGATGTCTTCCACAACTTTTTCCCAGCCGTTTTCGTCGGCAAAATAACCCAGATCAGCAAGCGAACCGGCCGTTTTACCGTGTCCCCTGTGATCATTCGCGTATACGGCATATCCCGCTTTTGTCAGCGCCCCGGCAAAGCGCTCGTATCGGGCCGCATGCTCGGCCATTCCGTGAGCTATCTGAACAACTCCCTTTACAGTGGATAGGTCATCCGGCACCCATCTGTAAGTGAATATCTGAATCCCGTCCGACGCTTTAAAGGTAAAAGTATCGCTTTTCATCTTTATACCACCTCCCCAGTTGAGTTTAAGAAGTATAAGAAGAACGGATTTGTATGTCAAGGAAACATTGACCGTCAAAAAAGGTCTGTAATGCCGGTAACAAGTTAAGATTACAATCTATGTTGATGTTTTGAAGGATTATTCTTTGATTCTGCCTGTAATTTTTTGGCAGACGCTCCGGCTGTTGCCGGAATTTTAAAAGATAACACAAGATTGACCAGGTGTTTAATATTTTCTTCCCAGACGCTTCTTTCAATCGGCGGCAGATACTCCATGGAATAAAGTCATTTTAATCGAAATCCAGGCGGCCGTGTCTAATCCGCTTTGGACCATCAAATTGATAATGGCGAGGTCAAGCTCTGTTCATCGTATTTCAAAACAATCATTAACCTTTGTAAATATGGCTTCTGATGAAGGCCGCGAGTTCCCTGTTCGCCCTTCCCGCTTCGGGCAGGCTTACCACGGTGTGGAAAACGTGAAACATATCTTTCCATTCTTTGATCTCACAATCAACACCGGCGCTCGCAAGCGCCCGCGCCATGCGTCTTGAGTCGTCAAGGAGCATTTCGCTTGTTCCCACGTGAATCAGCACAGGAGGCAAACCGTTTAAATCCGCGTACAGGGGAGAAATCAACGGCAAGCGTAAATCCGCATCCCGCGCGTAAAGAGAAGCCATATAATACAACCCCGCTTCGGTTATTATGGGATCAATTGCAGCTTTTGTCAAAACGGTCTTGCCGGTCGCGGCGAGATCAACCCATGGCGATATGGCAAAGGCCGCAGCGGGCAGCGGATCACCTTTCTCTTTGAGTTCAAGCATGGTCGCGAATGTGAGACCTCCTCCGGCTGAATCCCCGCCGATGACGATGGACTTTGCGGATACACCCTGCTTTAATAGCCAGCGATACGCACAGACAGCGTCCTGAACAGCGGCTGGATGCGGATCTTCCGGTGCAAGACGGTAATCCACCGATAAAACTCTGATTTGAGATAATTCACTCAACGCGCCGGTAATCGGCACGTGAGTCCTCGCAGACCCCATCGTGTACCCCCCGCCATGAAGATAGAGAATTGTTGCTTTGTTGTTATTTCCAGAAGCATCCACCCACAACGCGTCAGGGCCTCCGGCGTTGATCTCTTCGATTTTGCAACCTGCCGGCGCCATGGAAAATGACATCATATCCGCCAGCCCCTTACGGCAAAGCTCGATAGGAAGTTCGCGAATATTCGGCACTTTCATTTTGGCCATAAAGGCCATCACATTTTTCGCATCCGGACTGATCATTATTGAATTCCTTCCTTCTTAATAGTATGAAGATTTTGACAAATGGAAATTATAATACGAGGCGTTACGTGTCAATTAAATATTGAAAACAAAAGATGGCGTCTGGGGATGATCGTAACGGCAATAAAATTATTCTTCCAAAGATTTAATAATTAAATATGCCGTAGCCGTATTGGTCGCCAATGGGATATTATGAACATCACATATGCGCATCAACATAAAAATATCGGGATCATGCGGATGATTTCCCAACGGGTCGCGCAGGAATATAACCGCCTGAATTTTTCCATCAACAACGTCGGCTGCGATCTGGGCATCGCCGCCGAGAGGGCCTGAGTGTTTCTTCTCAACGCTCAGACCTGCTTTTTCAATATGGGTGCCCGTAGTACCTGTAGCAACCAGATTAAATTTTTTCAGTATGTCAAAGTTGTCTTTTACGAAAGCAACCATTTCCGCTTTTTTTCCATCATGCGCTATTATAGCTACAGTCTTCATCGTAATTATTTTACCTCTATTTTAAGAATTCAGTCTTTAAATCAGGATTCCGGATAATCTTTGCCAAACAATCCTCAAACGAATACATTAACCTAAATACTTGTCTATTTTTTCCAGCAATTCCTCTATTTTGTACGGTTTAGACAAAAAATAATGCCCGCCGATAATGTTCTTTCGTTTTATCTCTTCATCTTTGGACAATAATGCCGTAACAAAGATTATGGGAATGTCCTGTGTCTGGAGGCTCTCCTGCAACATCTCCACCACTTCTCCCCCCCCAATATTCGGCATTTGAATATCAAGCAATATTAAATCGGGACTTTCTATTTTCGCCAGAATTATGCCCTCTTCCCCACTTTCAGCTGTCATAACGGAAAATCCGTTTTTAGTCAGGTCATGCTCGACTATTTTTAGAAATATTTTGTCGTCATCGACAACCAGAATTCTTTTTGCGTCAGCCACCGGACACCTCTCTTTTAACTTCCTCAAAAGCGGCCCTTAGTTTTCCGATATTGCTTTTTATAATAATAATGTCCTGTTTTTCTACCGATTCTATTTCTATCTCTTTTGCTATTGACTGAATTCCTGTAATGCGCAGGTTCCCGGCCGAACCGTGTATCAGATGAGCGCTTTTCCGGATTTCTTCATAATTTTTATGATCTGCGATTTCCTCCAGTGTTTTCAAGGCCGGCTCTGTCTGTTCGATAAACATCTCCAATAATTCATCATAAAGATCTTCCGGTATATCCAACTCCCTATGAACTTTTTCCCTGTCTATCAGCATGATGCCCCCATTTTATGCATGACAGTTTGCCCTCAACTCTCAGAGAATCATCGGCAGTTTACATGATAACCAAAGGATGACAGCCTCCGGATTTGCGGATTAATTATATATTAAGTCTGCACATTTAAACAGCTTTTATTTAAGTCTATCTTGAAGCTTAAGAATTGTTTTAAATGAAGTGTCCTTATTCCTATGACGCGGACGTTAAGAACTGCACAGCTTTTTCCAAACCGTCGAGAGTAAGTTCGAACATGGGAAAAACCTGACGGATTATTTCCGTTGTCCTGCTGTAACGCCATTCCTGAATAGACATTGGATTTAACCAGACACTGTGGCGGAAAGTTCCCGCCAGTAATTTCAGGCGTTCTAAACTAACGCCCGTTTGTTTGGCGTCTATGTAAATAGATCCATTGGGGTGAACCAATTCATATGGAGCCATATTGGCGTCCCCCACAATGATAAAACGGGTTTCCGGATCCCAGCGAATAAAATCGTCAACATCCTGCGGTTTGTAATATCTTTGCGGATCGGACCAGACGCGGCTGTATATGGTATTATGGAAAAAATAAATTTTTAAATCCTTGAATTGAGAACTGGCGTAATGAAAAAGAGTCTGGACAACATCAATATACGGGTCCATGGACCAGCCGCCGTTGTCAATCATGAGCACAACCTTCAGGCGGTCGGCCAGGCGGCGGTCGAAGATTATGTCGATTTCACCGGCATTGCGCATGGTTTCATAGATAGTCTTGTCAATGTTCACGATATCTTTCGGCCCGGTGGGCGCCATGCGGCGCAGCCTCTTGAGCGCTTCGCCCATTTGAGACTGTGTAAGGGGGCCTTCCTGAGAATAATCCCGAAAGCGCCGCTCCAGGGCGACTTTGATGGCCGAATGATTTCTCGACGCTCCGCCGACACGCATTCCGCCCGGATGAATACCCGAGTGTCCCGTGGGTGACGTCCCTCCCGTCCCGATCCATTTATTCCCGCCGTGGTGAGCTTCGGTTTGCTCCTTCAAACGATCAAGAAAATATTGAATCAGTTCTTCCGGCGTCATCTTTTTGAGTTTCTCTTGATCAATTCCCAGAGCTTCCGCCATTCCTTCGGGATTTTGCAGCCATTCCTCAAGCATGGCGCGGGCGATTGCCGTCAATTCCACGGCCGTGGGATCTTCCAGGGAAGCGTTTTCAAAATGGTGGGCAAATATCTGATCGTAAGTATCGAAAAAGCGTTCGCTCTTCACGAGAATCGTTCGGGCAACTGTGTAAAAATCATCGAGGGAATGAACAAGCCCCGCGTTCATCGCTTTTTGCAGGCGCAGAAAAGACGTCGGCGTGACAGGAATTCCGCGTTCTCTCAACGTATAAAAAAAATCAACAAACACGAATTAAACCTCAACCCCTCGATTTAACAACCTGCTGAACGGCCTGCTGAAGGTCGGCGCTTTTCTTGAACAGGATTCCCAGATACGGAACTCTGCCCTGAAGAAGCGTTTTCGGCCTGAAGTCAGGATCGCTCTTCAAAGCGCGAATCCAGTTGATCAATTCCCGCGTGGCCGGTTTTTTCTCAATCCCCCGCAGTTCGCGCAAACGGTAAAACGTGCTGATGCATACGCTCATCAATTCTTCATCCAGTTTGGGGAAATGCACTTCCACGATCATGCGCATCATATCGGGATCGGGAAAAGCGATATGGTGAAAATTGCAGCGTCCCAGAAACGGATCGGAGAGATCTTTCTTGGCATTGGAGGTAATGATAATCACGGGACGGTGTTTGGCCTTGACGGTTTTGTCGATTTCTATAATATCGAACTGCATTTGATCAAGGACATCCAGCATATCGTCCTGAAAATCCGTGTCGGCTTTGTCAATCTCATCAATGAGGAGAATTGTTCTTTTATCGGCCGTGAAAGCCTGACCGACCTTGCCCATTTTAATATAGGATTCGATATTGCTCACATCGCGCCTGGAATCGCCAAAACGGCTGTCATTGAGACGGGTCAGTGTGTCGTACTGATACAGCGCCTCGATAAGCTTCATGCTTGACTTGACGTTCAAAACAATCAGTGGCATTTGAAGACTCTCGGCGATGGCATGGGCCAGCATCGTCTTTCCCGTGCCGGGTTCGCCTTTGAGTAAAAGAGGCATTTCCAAAGTCATTGAAACATCTACGATTTTCGCCAGTTCATCATCTAAAACATATTTAGACGCGCCGCTGAACCGGGGATTATTTTTTTCTGAAGACATGATAAACTCCTATTGCCCTTGATTTTAAACGCAAAACGTCCGCAAAGGGCTGATTTGTAATCTTACAACCCTTCTTACTATACGATTACGTCTGAAAATGCCAGCCGTTTTTGATCGGTTTCTATCAGTGATTTTTCATTGAAAAAAGATAGGAACAACAATTTTAAAAGGAAATATTATTGCTAATAACAGTGTAATGTATTATGTTTTTGCTAGGGATATTTCCCCTTGTATTGAGAGCCATAGACCAGAGGGGTCCCGTGTTTGTGTAATTTGGGATTATCGCGGCGTCCGGCGGATTTCGTACAGTCTCTATCAGTTTGCGTAATATTTAATCGCATTAGTCAACAAATCTTCATTAAGGAGCAATATATGATCCCGAAAATTAAATTTCTTTGTTTGTTGGCGTTCGTCACAGTGTTTTTTTTCGTGTTACCAAAAGCCGATGCCTGTACCGGTCTGATGTTCTCCGTGGAATCCCTCCAGGGTGCTCCTGACGGTCTATACGCCTTTCAGGCGCGCACCATGGAGTTCGGGCCCGATGTCACCGGCTGGCAGCTCATCTCTGTGCCCAAGGGCTACATTTATAAAAGCTGCAAGTACGGCATCTGCGGAAGCGGCGTGTTCGGATTTAACTGGACGGCGAAATACCAGCATGTCGGCATGAGCCCGTCGCGCCCCGACATTCCCATTCTTGATGAAGTCGCGGACGGAATTAATGAAAAGGGACTGGCCTGCGGAGCCTTCTATCACATGGGGTACGAGGAATACAATACGAACCCGATAACCGGCAAGGCTATTGCCGATACGGATTTCGTCTCCTGGGTGCTCAGCAATTTCGCCACAGTAAAGGAAGTCAGGGATGCCCTGGAGCAGAACACTGTCGATGTCGCCCAATTCACTCTGACAATCAAGGGCAAGCCGATGTGCACGAGCAAAACATGTCCGCAGTTGCACTATGCCGTGATGGATGAAAGTGGCGCTGCCATCGTCATCGAGTTCAAAAAAGGAAAGGCGAAGATTTTTGAAAGCGCGGGCGTCATAACCAACGACCCGACTTACGACTGGCACACAACCAACGTGCAGAATTATATCGGTCTGCAGGCGCTCACCAGAAACAGCGCCGTTTTCAGCGGGAAGACGTACAACAAACTGGGAAACGGCACGGGGGCAATTGGCCTGCCGGGGGATTTCACGCCTCCGTCACGTTTTGTCCGCGCGATGTTTTTCCTGAGCACATCTATGCCGCGCACGGGCACCGGGCCGGATGACGCCATCGCGGACGCTTTCCGCATTCTCAATCAGTTCGATATCCCGGTGGGTTCGGTCATTGCGGATTCCCCGTCCGGAACGGGACAGCAGATTCAGGATTCGACCATGTGGACGAGCCTGTGCGACCTGAAGCGCAAACGGTATTATTTCCACTGCCAAAAAGACAGGACACTAAGAATGATTGAACTGGCCAAGCAGCCGAAGAACGCTCTTTCGATTCAGCAGCTGCCGCAGCAGGAGACGATTGTCAACGTGTCGGACGCTTTCATCCCCGTGACCAACAAGCCCTGATACTGACGGAAGACAAGCTGCCCTTGACTGATAAATTACATCATCCAGTGGAAGTGGGTAGTGACGGGCGCTTATCAAACCACGGCTTTGCTTTTTCCAACTGAGACGCAAGCCGAAACAGAGTGGCTTCATCGCCAAAGGGCGCTATAAACTGGACGCCGCAGGGCATGCCGTTTTTATCCCATTGGAGGGGCACGTTCATCGCGGGCTGGCCGGTAAAGTTGCCTATCTGGGTGAACGGTGTTTTGGCAAGGGTTTGTATGGCAATTTGATTTATCATTCCGGTTGCTTTAGCTAAAGAGCCAAGTTTCAGGATACTTAATATTTCCATGGCGGCCTTTTCGTATGATTTCGGCAGAAGCTCTCCTATTTTTGCCGCGGGGAATGCCACTGTCGGAGTAAGATATAAATCGTATTTTAAATGAAACTGTCCCATCACTCTGGCGGCGATATCCCATTCCCGCATGGCGCTCACAAAATCCGCCGCGCTGTAACAATGACCAAGTTCACCGAAAAACCATGTCGTTATTTCAAAATCTTTCCGTCCGACTTTTTTCTTCAGCACAGATTCCGACAATTCTATATCAGCCGCGGTTTCCGCAAAATACATAGTGAAATAAGAGTTAGCCAGTTTTATGCCGTCAAGTTCCGGCCTGGCCTCTTCCACTTTATGTCCCAACTCTTCCAGCAGTTTGACGGTTTCATAAACCGCCTGTTTGCAGTACTCATGCGTTTCTGTACCCAGTGGAGATTCAGTGTTAAAGGCGATTTTTAATGAGCCGGGTTCCCGATTTATTTCTTCGCTGTAAGGTATTTCCGGAGGTTTTAGAATATATGGCGCGCCCGGATCGGCTCCTTGAGTCGCGTCGAGCATCATGGCGCAGTCCCGAACTGAGCGCGTCAGCACATGCTCCACCGTCGCGCCCTGCCATAACTCGCCGAACATCGGCCCTGTCGGATTGCGTCCCCGTGAAGGTTTCAGGCCGAACAGGCCGCAATAACAAGCAGGAATACGGATGGAACCGCCTCCATCGCCGCCAGAGGCCAAAGGCACTATGCCGGCAGCCACCGCGGCTGCAGAGCCCCCGCTTGACCCTCCGGGAGTGTGCTCGATATTCCACGGATTGCGCGTCGGTCCGAACAATTCCGGTTCAGTTATGCCCATCAAACCGAATTCAGGAGTGTTGGTTTTCCCCAACGCGATCAGACCCGCTCTTTTGAAGCGTATCACAAGCTCGCTGTCATAATCGGGAACATAATCTTTGTACGCGCGGCAGCCCCATGTCAATTTGACTCCGGCGTAACAGCTGATTAAATCTTTCATGAGAAAAGGAACGCCGCTAAACGGACCGTCAGGTAGAGGGTTTTTGGCTGCGGCCCGCCCGATATCGAACATCGGAGTTACCACCGCGTTGATAACGGGGTTGATTTTCTCCACGCGGCTTATTGCTTCTTCGCAAAGTTCGGCAGGAGAAATTTTTTTCTCCCTTACAAGTTTTGCTAATCCCAGTCCGTCGTATTTCTCGTACTCAACAAAACCAGCCATGATTCAGGTCTCCCTTCCCGATAGTTTTTTGTGGTCTATGCTCGTCAAAAAAAGCTCGTTCTTCATCTTAAGTTTTTTATCTCTGCGGAAAGCAACATTGTAGGAGAATTTTAGGGCAAAATCGTTTTAAAATCCAATGGAATTTTCTCGCTAATAAGATGAACGGCCGAATCGAAAAGACTCGGCCGAGTTTGCGGAGATGAAAAGCCGAGAACAGACTGTTGCCCAAATAAAATCCATTTGAGCGGCCATTGAAAGCGTTTTGATATATAAATCTTGGCGAAGTGAAAGATCTGCAATGACAACTGTTTGAGCCGAAGGCGAGTTTTGTCATTGCCTGAAACGAGCCTTAGATTTATTCAAAACGTTTTCGGCGGCGAAAAGGACATTTGGGCAACACTCCGCCTTGACCAAAAGTCAGGCCGAGTCAAGAAGACTGGGCATGACTTGATGTTGAAAAAGTCTACAAAGTTATCCAACGTATGCGAATGGGTATCAGTCTTCCGGAGGATGTATTTTTATACCCATTTGCAGACTAAGGATAACGAGGCGGCTAGGCGGAGGCGACGAGGCGTATTTTATATACGTTGAGGAAGCCGACAACGAAGCCAACAAAGTTATCCAACGTATGCGGATGGGTATCAGTCTTCCGGAGGATGTATTTTTATACCCATTTGCAGACTAAGGATAACGAGGCGGCTAGGCGAAGGCGACGAGGCGTATTTATATACGTTGAGGAAGCCGACAACGAAGCCAACAAAGTTATCCAACGTATGCGGATGGGGATCAGTCTTCCGGAGGATATCCTGTTATATCTTTAATCTCCTTAAACAGAGGCCTTAGACGCCCGTACATTTTACGATAAACTCTTGTATAGAGCTCATCGTAGAGCTTTTGATGATCCTGAATCGGCTCGAACACCCTGCCGGTTCTGGTCATTGCCTTCACCGCGGACGGGAAATCGGAATAAAGTTTGAGCCCGATGGCCGCGTCAATTGCCGCGCCGAGAGCGGATGTCTCAAAGGTGTGCGGGCGCTGGGCCGCCATGCCGAAAATATCGGCTGTAATCTGCATGGCCGCGTCGCTTTGCGAACCGCCTCCGGAAACCTTCAGGCTGGTCACCGGCACTTTTGTCTTACGCTGCGTCAGTTCTCCCCCTTCCCTTAATCCATAGACCAGTCCCTCAAGGATGGCGCGATACAGATAGGCCCTATTATGCACATCGCCGAAACCGATAATGGATCCCTTCGCGTAGGAATCAACATCCCTGCCCGGAGTCCAATAAGGCTGGAGCATTAATCCCATGGAACCGGCCGGCACATTCTGAATCAACGAATCAAAAAGCGTTTCCGGCGCCTGATCCTTTTGCTTGGCAATCGTACATTCCTGCAGGCCGAACTCTTCCTTGAACCAGCTTACCATCCAGAAACCGCGGAATATCGAGATTTCAGTATAATAAGTGTCCGGAACGCACGCGGGATACGGCGGTATCATCGGACGCAGTTCGACATACTTTGGAGTGGCCACGTCAAACGTCGCGATCGTCCCGAAGCTAAGGCATCCCGTCTCCGGCGTAAGACAACCGGAACCCAGTATTTCGCAGCCCTTGTCCGACCCCGCCGCGAATACCGGCAGCCCTTCCGGAATGCCCGTTTCTGAAGACGCCTTTTTTGTAATCTGCCCCATCATTTCCGACGGCTTCACGAGATTCGGCAGTTTTTCCCGCTCGATCTTAAACAGCAGCCATTTAAAATCGTATTTCCCCGCCCATTGATAGGTCTTATTATTAAACGGCAGATAGCCGATGTTGTTGCCCACGGTATCCACAAACTCTCCGGTGAGCCGGTGCGTGAAGAACCCGGATACGGTTAAATATTTATGTGTTTTTTTCCATATATCGGGCTGCTGCTGGCATATCCAGTTCGCCTCGCAATCCTTTATTACACCTTCGAGGGTATCCAGCAGATTGACCGCTTTGAGCGCGGGCCGCAGAGCGTTGGACAGTATTTTCCGCGAGTCCGCCTTTCGCTGGTCCAGCCAGGTAATCGCCGGCCGGAGCGCCTTACCGTTTTCGTCCACATTGATCATGGTGGCCCGTTGCGTCGTAAGAGTGACCCCTGCTATATTTTTTTTAAGAGTTTCCTGATCGCGCAGCAGTTGACCCGTTGTTTTACAGAGCACCTCCCAGTAATAATCCGGCTGCTGCTCCGCCCAGCCGGGATGCTCGGAGAAGTAAGGCTGGATTGGCGTTTTAACGATATGAAGTATGTTTCCGTTTAAATCAATAAGGGCCGCCCTGATGGACTGCGTGCCCGCGTCTATGGACAGGATTAATTCTTTCGATTGATCATTTAATTTTGGCATATGCACCTCGCTATGTTTTATAAAAAACTCTAAGTTTAAATAAGCGGAACAATATTGGCCTGTGAACCTTTGATCTTTGCCGTAACAAACAGAGCGGCGGTATGCGCAAAATCAACCCCCGATAACTGTACCGGATGAATCCGCATATTTTTGCAAAGGCCATAGGTTGTCAGCGCCAGGTTATTGCATCCCGGGCTCATGGTCACATTGCGCTTACCCAGCCTGATCTGGAGCGCCACACCATAATCCTGTATGGCGCAGCTGCCGGCGATATGCACCCGGCCTTTGATCCGATCGACCGCGTCTTTATCGATGCCCTTTCCCATCAGAATTGTAAAACCGCCCTTGCCGTTATGATCGCGGTAGAGCATCTCGACTACTGTTTCGGTATTACGGCGGCACCCCTCTTTGCAGCAGCGCTCCTTCCCTCTAAGAAAAGTTATATCCGCGGGATAATCATCAAGCAATTCGCAGGTGAGCTGTTTCTTGCGGGATTCAAACAGGTCCCTGTTGATGATATCGATTTTGGTGATGTCGCCCTGACCGATGCCGGTGGCGCTTGAGCGTTCCAGATGCAAAACGTCCTGCAGGGAAAAGCCCATAAGGGCCGCCCCCACGACATCCGTAGCCAGCGGATCGGGACCGCCGATGAGCAGATCCATGGGCACCACGCACTTGGAAGCATTATAGGTCGATGGATAATGACCGTGTGTGGTGGCAATAAGGCCATCAATTAAAGCAAAGTCCGGCCTGAGCACACGATAGATGTCCGCGAACTTCTGGTGAAGGCGATAGTTGTGGTCCGCAATGCGGCTTGACTGATGCACGAGACCGAACTGATTTTTGATGGAAAGGGTCACTTGTGACATAGAGTGGGTTTTGAGCTTGGGCAGTGACAGGTAAAAATTTTCGGCGCGTTTTTCAATGAGCCGTTCGAAGACAAAACGGGAGATATCGATGAATTCTTCGATGCCTTCTAAAAAGATCGGGACCGGCCCGGTTTCATCAAGATACACAGGATGGGCGCCCGTTTCCCTGCAGACTTTCAGATAGCCTATGGCATGGAACACCAGACGCGTGAAGTTTGCCTGTGTGCAGTTTTCAATGACATAGATCGTGCGCGCTCCACAGGAACGGAAGTAAAGGATGGTTTCGCGCAAAACTTCCGGGTCGGTATAAACATACGGTTCGAGACCCACCGCGTTGACCTTGATATAAACGTCCCGGCTGGAGCGAAGCATACTGCCGCCGCCCCCGAAATGCTCGAAGACCGCGCTTACCGCTTTCGCGATGCCCGGCTTTGTGTCCGCCAGAATGACCCGAGCCCTTATTTTATCCGTTTCCCCCTCTTTTTGCATGCCTTCCTCCTTATCACGATATTGAAGAATTTGTGGTGCAATTCGGGTTTATTTCCGGTTACCGGTAATCAATCCAGGCCCATTTGACCGCCGGGATTCATGATATTGCGCGGATCGAAATGCTTCTTCAGCGCGCGCAGAACAGCCATCTGTTCTTTCCCCAGATGTGTTTCCATCCAGGGACCGATCATGCGGCCGACACCGTGGTGGTGGCTCAGCGAGCCGCCGTAATTCTGAATATTGTCTATGATGCCCCGTTTGAATTTTTGGAATTCATCGAGATCATTCATATGCGCGATGAAAATAAAATAGAGATTTGTTCCCTGCGGGTAAAAGTGCGAGGCGTGCGTCATGCACATCGTGTCCGGCCGGCTTTTGACATAGGCGCGGACGCCCTCGTGCACACGGTGGAGATTATCCCAGGTTACAGCGGCCTCCAGTGTATCGATCAGAATGTTGTAGTCGCCCAGATCCTCGCGCATGTACGGTTCGGTGTAACGGGTGTGTTCCCATTTACGCGAGGCATAACTGCCCAGCGACATGGCGCCGTGCTTACGGGCGATAGCTTTAATCTTCCGCGTGACCAGACAGGTGTAGTCTCTGTCGCCTTCGACATTGCCCAGAGACAAACAACGCTGCATGGGCTTAAATCCCCGCAGCGCAAGAAATTTATCTACAAATCCCGGCATGCCATAGAGTTTCAATCCCCTGTCGGTTTCTTCCGGATCGGAGATACGATAGATGGCAGGTTTACCGAATTCGGATTGCATGATTTCGCGGCTGGCATTCACCGCGGCTTCCCATGTGGGATACATGAAACTGAAACGGGCGCGGTTCTCAGGCATATAGCGGAAAATTTTCATGGTAACTTCAACCAGAATGCCGAAACAGCCTTCCGAACCTTTCATGATATCGTTTACTTTGGGTCCGGTTGCCGTGGCCGGATAATCCAGTGTTTTAAATGTTCCGACAGGGGTCACGTATTCCTGGCTAAACACAATATCGCAAGCATCGCCGTAATAAGTTGAAGCCTGTCCGGAACCCAGTGTTACAATCCAGCCACCCACCGTGGAATATTCAAAAGACTGCGGAAAGTGTCCGCAGCTATAGCGATGCTTTGTATGGAAAATATCCGGAGCATGGTTGAGGGCGTTTTCATAGGCCGGCCCGAACATACCCGGCTGCACGCGCGCGGTTTGATTGAGTTCATTAATTTCCAAAAGCTTGTTCATGTGAGTGCTGACCACCAGGGATACGCCGCCCTTAGCCGGAAGACAGCCGAAGTTCACGGAGGAACCTCCGCTGAAGACCGTGACGGGGATTTGCTCTTTATCACAGTAGGCCACTATTTTCTGAACATCATGCTTGTCGCGGGGATGCACCACCACATCCGCCACGTCGTGGATAATCCCTTCGCGGAGTTCCAGCATTTCTTCCGTGGTCTTTCCGGAAGCGTATTTGACACGGCTATAATCGTCCAGCGCGACATTTTCCTTGCCGACAATAGCCTGCAGGGCTTCGATTTGAGAGGATTTAAGCGCCGCGGGACGATTCAGCACAACGGGTTCATGTCCCTCTTTACCTTTGCGGGCGAAGTCAGCGTCGTTTAGATGGAAATCCTGCTTCATCATCGCGTACCAGGCGGCGCTGGGATGTTTAAAATGCTGAGGATCGCCGTATTTAAAGATAGACCTGTATGTTCCTGAAACCGGAGCCTTTTCCGTCCAATCCGGTTGGAATTTTTTGGATGCCATCAGCATGTCCTCCTGTTTGATTGACACTTTGTTTGTAAATGTATGGTCCCTGTGTCACGACACACCGTCTCTTAAGACGGCAAAAAACCAAGGCCTATCCCGGGTAGTCATCCCGGAGATTGCCGCGAACACTTGCCCAAACGCCATGACCGTTTTCTCTTTTTCTACCTACTGGGGCAGTTTAAGCAGATTCATCGTGTCTGAAATTTCCTGCTCAACTCTATTTTCGTTCCAATGCAATTCCATAGCGGCAATAGTCGCCACTTTACGCAACACACCCTCGCCGGGATTGCCCAAAGTACCGATGCCGGTCCGGCGCATAACGATATCGGATAAAGTCCGCGCCATTTCCTGACGTATGGCATACACCACCTCGGCCAGTATCTCGCCGTCGTCGTTGAGTGTCTCGGCCAAAGCCTTATCCTCACGGGCCAACTTGAGGATATTGGCGTATTCTGCGCCGTAGTTGTGGCTCAGATAATTTATGGTCGTCGCGCTGAAATCTTTATTTTTTTGTTCGACGTCGGTAAAAAAGGTACATAAATCCTTTATTTCGCATCCCGAAAGATAATGTTCTTTTGTAATGCTCTTCCCCAGAGAATGTCCCATTTTTTCCGCCACAATCTTAAGGCAGTTCTCAGCCAGATTACGGCTGGTCGTATATTTACCGCCTTCGCAAGTGATCAGACCATCGAGTCCGTCTTTTTGATTATCATAAATCTCATATTTGCGCGAAGATGTATAAGTCTCCCCCGTATCCTGCTCCACCAGGGGGCGCAGACCTCCGAATGTATGCTTGACATCGGCATAAGAAAGCTTGCCGTCACCGAAGGAAGAATTGACATCGTCAATGAGTTCCATAATGCTGGTCTTGGTCACTTTATAATCATCGGGATTGCCCGTAAAGGGTTTATCCGTGGTGCCGATCAGGGTGTGATTGCGCCAGGGAATTAGAAAAAAGTGACGCCCGTCCGGAGTCATGGAACCAACCGTATAATTGCCGGAAAGCAGTTTTTTGGAAGTGATAATATGAATCCCCTCAGACCTGCGCAATGTCGCGCTGATATTACCGCTTGGGTTGGCAAGTCCCAAAACGATATCCGCCCATGGTCCGCCGCAGTTGACCGTTACAGTGGCGGATACTTCATGCGTTTTATTTTCCAGAAGATCTTTTACAATAACGCCGGTTACTTTATTATCGCCCATCAAAAAACCTTCCACCTTTGAATAATTGGCAACTTTGGCGCCATAGGCTACGGCGGACTTGATAAAGGCCAGCGTCAGCCGCTCCGGAAATATGCTGTTGCAGTCATAGAAAACAGATGCTCCGGTGAGTTCTTTAGTACGCACATGAGGTTCGCTTTGCATGACCTCCTGTCCGGAAATGGTTCTGTGCATTGGGATTTTTTTACATCTGTCCCAGGTAAAATTCTTGTCATAGGATAATAAATCGTACATCATCATGCCGATTTTTACCACCCATTTATTGTTCTTGAACGGTGTTTTGTAATGTACCATCATTATTGGCGCGGGATAGACGAAATTGGGAGCTATATTCTCCAGGACCCGGCGTTCACGCAGCGATTCGCGGACTAGACCCAATTCGCCGTTGACCAAATATCGCAGACCTCCGTGTATCATCTTGGAGGTGACGGCCGATGTTGCCCAGGAAAAATCCTTCTTCTCCAGCAGCGCCACCTTCAATCCTCTTGTGGCAGCCTCATAGGCGACCGAAGCGCCGGTAATGCCTCCGCCTATTACGAGAACATCAAAATGTTCGCTTATATGATTCTCTATAAATCGCTCCATATTCATTACTCCTTTTGTCTTGCGTTATCCAGACGGGCCTTCACGGCATCTTCGGCGTAAATAAGCACATCGTGCATGATCCTGCGGGCATCCCGGGGCTTTTTTGCCTTGATGGCTTCATAGATTTCCTTATGAAAGACGCGGGAACGTTCGACATTGCGTTCGTCATCAAAATAAAGATACCCGTAGTCGTGGAAAATCTGATTAAAATAATTGAGACCTATTATGCAAACCAGATTATGAGTGGCGCGCGCGATAATCTGGTGTACCCTGATATCCCGATCCAGCATGCTCAGGTCTTTTTGGGAGATAACCTCTTTTAATTCCTTAAGGTCAATGGTGGTGCGCCTCTGCGCGGCAACATAAGCCACCTGAGGCACGATATAGCGGCGTGCCTCCAGAAGATTGGACATCACATCCTTATGTTCGTCCATATCGAGAGCGGCTTTGATAAGATCCAGATTGCCGCTTTCCAGATAATTTTTAGCGTACAATCCGTCACCATGACGAATTTCAACCAGATCGAGGGTTTCGAGTTTGCTCAATGCCTCGCGCACTGTGGCGCGGTTGACATTTAAGGTCTGGGCCATTTCCCGTTCGGGAGGAAGTTTGCTTCCCGGAGGAATTGTGCCATTCATGATCTGCCTCTGGATGATGGTTACAATTTCCTCGTGAAGTCGTGAACGTGTAATTGGCCGGGCAAAAACCTTTTTGGCTGTCATTATATTTCTCCCTTTTTGCTTCCACCCTAATTGGTTGGGTGGTTCAACCAATACACTATTATCGGATAAATGTCAAGAGTTAATATCTCTTGAAAATCCAGACTGCCTTTGCCATTCTCATTTTATAGACTGCTTCTCACAAGTTCATTCGAGTCTTTTGAGCTCGATTGTTCATCTTGAAAACATATCCATTATTTACAGCCGATTGAAGCCCCCGATGGCAAAGTGCGGAGAGTTTTAATTCTTAATGAAAGTCCTGATTCTATAAACACCTGTTTTTCCAAAATCTCTCGAAAATGTTTTCTTGCTTACGCATTCAAAATGATCTGGCCCGGATTGTTATTATTCTCACTTTTGATAAATGCGTAAACATTATTATCAGAAGTGAGAATAATTATTTTGAGACCCTTTTACCTATCTCTTTGTAAAATATAGATAAATATTTAAAAAATGTTGGCATGATATTTGAAATTTAGAATCTTAAAAGAATCTTTAAAAAAGGCTGACTAAAACATGGCATACGAAATATTTTCCATAGCGCTTTTAAATAAGGAAACGGGTGAAATCGGTCTAATGCCGTCCCTGGAATTATTATCCAAACCCAGGCATATTCAGATTACCGAGTTGGAAAGTTGTCTGAGGATGTATGAGGAAGAATTGAAAGATATCAACAATCCGGAACAAAGAAAAATCACTTTTGCAGGCGGAAAAGGCAGCGATATGAATATCAGATCGGGGGTGGTTGAACTTACTATCGTTGTGATCCGTAAATACATAAGAAATTTAATCGTAAATATGCAGATGCACGAATTTGAATGCAAGCTTCAACTTTGATCATTGGCAACCATTAATATTCAGGAGGTAAACCGGATAAATTTGATGACCTGACTTTGCTGACTGCAATCCATCCTCACCTCTGGCATTCCCGTCGCAAATGATTCTTCAGCAACTCCACGGTAACCTCTAGGTTACAAAGACGGGATTCCAGTCACATTTCTGCGATTGCCCGGTGAAAGATGACCGTCGCCGGGCAATCCAGCCTCCCTTCCATCATTTCTGATTTGTCATGGGGACGCCCCTGTAACAGGGGCCCGCCTTTAACCTGGCCGGAGGCAGAAATCCCACACCCATCCAGACATAAGGACTTACCTCTGCGCAAAGGCATCACCACCGCGGAAAGATTCCCGATTATTCCACCATTTATATGAGATGAATCCTAATACAAGGGCAACCAGCATACTTTGGGGTTTTTCTTTCTTTCCTCCATACGCAATTGACCTGCCGCAAACTCCCGCCTTTCCGCATCGTCTTGCAAATCAAGCTGCGGGATTGTTTTAGGCTTCATCGTTGTATGATCTATAGCTACCAATGTAAAATAGGCGGTCAGACAGCATTGCCGTGTACTCTGTATGATATCTTCCGCGTCAACACTTACCGCGATCTCCATGGAACGGCTGGATACACAGGTAATATGAGCATGACAAATGACCAAATTGCCCAGGAATACAGGGGCGTGGAAAGTTACGTCGTCAACGCCGGCGGTGACGACAATGGAACGCGAATGTTTAACGGCACAGACGCCTGCCGCGCTATCCATTAATTTCAGCAATTCACCACCGTGAGCGTTACCGATGAAGTTTGTCTGCGCGGGCAAAATAAGTTCACTCAGAATAACGGCAGAATCTGCAATTTTTTTGGGCGCTATTTCCGTCATAATCACCTCCATCTATATTCGCTTGCTTATCACACAACCATCCGAAAGGACTGTTCGCTTACAAATTCAACCCATCGATTGCAAATCAATAAACGTATTTTAATTCAATGGCATTAAAACCGTTTATTGAATACTGGGCGATAAGGCATCTGCTCCTGTGGGCAACTATTCTTCCTGTTTTCTTTTTATGTACGCCAGCGTTCGTTCAGCGGCATATTTGACTTCTTTAGAATATGACCCGATGCCTAAAATAGATTTTGATTGGACAATTGCCGTAAGAACCTTTATCGCTTCAGGCGAGCCGATAGCTCCGAGAGCTTTGCATATTTTTTCCGGCACGGATATTTGATCACTCTTAGCCATTGTTGAACTACTTTTGAGCATATTATGCAGATCGGTCACCGCCGGTTTGTATTTTATTTTACCAAGCACTTCAATAATATCAACCCGCAATTCCTGATCAACCAAAAAGAGCATAGACAGGAGCAAGGAGCCCCGCATACTTCCACCCGTCTGAACAATGCTCTTAAAAGCCTCTTTGCGTACGCGCTTTTCTGTATGCAACAGTAGAGGTTTGAGTACATCAACACTGGTTTCATTGCCAATACGGCCCAGCACGTAGGCCACATTACGCAAGTAATACCATGGCGTAGTCATACTAATACTTGATTTGACGGCAGGTATCACCTCCGGCCCCATTTCTTCAATAATATGAATAAGGCTTATACGCGCTTTGCTGTCGCTGTCTTTCTTCAGGCCATCGAGTAATTTGTCGATTATAATACTGCCGAATCCGACCAATATCTGAGTGGCATCATTTTTTTTATGATGCTCGTCAGTATTGATTTCTTTAAACAAGAGGTTAAAGTTATTCGTTGAGGCCAGATTTCGGAGAATTTTCAAAGAGATCTCCTTGATCTCATCATCTTTTTGCAGCAAACCGTTATTAATTTTACTGAAAATATTTATAATCGAAGCTGCTTCGGCAAAATATCCATTGCTGATGAATTCCTGAACAAGAGCTTCCAGACGCCGGCATAATTCTTTGTATTCGGGGGTAGAATCATTTTCCGTCTCTAACCACTGGGCCGACTGTACTGATAATTTTGTGAGCATGTTCATTTTTTCTTCAGAAGGCATGGACTCAATGGCTCCGTCCATCGCGTTCATACGGGTGAATACCTTTTCCATACTGGCAACACCTTCAGGAATTTTATCCTCCGCGTTATCAGTGACGGCGACGATTTCTTGATTCTTCTCATCGGAAGGAACAGTTTCAATAGCTCCATCCATAGCGTTTATACTTGTGAATTCTTTTTCCGTGCCGGCAACATCCTCAGGAATTTTATCCTCCGCGTTATCAGTGACGGCGACGATTTCTTGATTCTTCTCATCGGAAGGAACAGTTTCAATAGCTCCATCCATAGCGTTTATACTTGTGAATTCTTTTTCCGTGCTGGCAACATCCTCAGGAATTTTATCCTCCGCATTATCAGAAGCGGTAACGATTTCTTGATCCTTCTCATCGGAAGGAACAGTTTCAATAGCTCCATGCATAGCGTTTATACTTGTGAATTCTTTTTCCGTGCCGGCAACAACCTCAGGTATTTTATCTTCCGCGTTATCAGGGACAGTGACGATTTCTTGATCCTTCTCCAAGTTTAAAGATATTTTACTATCAGATGAGATCTGTTCCTCTTTATCTTCCGCCATAAGATTGGGCAGATATGTTTCATCCTGCGCCGGTTTTCTTTTTTGCTTAAGAAGGTTTATGATAATATGCAGTTCTTCCTTTTCCGGATCTTCGTTAAAAGAAAAACTCTTGAAGTCTAAACCGGAAATAATATCCTGCAAAAATGAAACTTTAATGGTTTTGTCATCTTGTTGATCAGAAATATTTTCGTCTGAAAGAGTTTTCTTTTCTAAATCCGCGAAAGCTAAAGGCGCGTCCTGCCGTAATGTATCCGCCAGATGAAGATAAAGCGTTTCAATGAAATTTATAATCGCCGGATTGGCGGAGGAATATTGTTGATCATTTTTTATAGCCGACTTTATATGAACAAGCGCGTTAATCGCATTGAGCTGTAAATCTACGTTTGCCATTATTTCCTCCCGATGAAAGTACGCTTTCTTTTTTCAGGCAACTCTAAATTATTTAATGATTGATATAGTTAAATTAATTCTGTTGGTGCAATAGTTTAATTGTAATTATAACATCTTGAGGTATGGAACGCAACAGGGCAATTTTTTTATCGGAGAAACCCGGCCGGTATTGTTTTTTTGTGCTTAATTGCCAATTTATCCGTTGCTTTCTTTTTTAATAATTGACAGTCAATATTGTCCGCTTTATAATTTTTCAATGAAAAGTATGTTATTATTAAAATCACAAGGAGTAAGTTATGAAAGGTCTGTTTGAGAAAATTAAAGAGGATCTAAAAAAGGGAATCGAGGAAGGATTTTTTGCCTTAAAAGAAGGTGCGGCTATCGTGTCTGAGAAAATAAATGAAGTCAAAGCAGAAGGTAAACGTCAGTATAAGATCTTTGATTTAAAATCAAAGATACATGATCAAATGGCTGAATTGGGCGGCAGGGTTTATAATATCCACAGTGACAATAAATCTTTAGATGAAGACAATAAGATCAAAGCATTATCTCTAAAGATCAAAAAACTCGAATGGCAGTTACACAAGATTGAAGGAGACAATACATTAAAAGCCGTTTCACCAAAAAAAACAAAAGCAAAAGTAAAAACGAAAACGAAAACGAAAACAAAAAAAAGTTCACAGCTTTCATTTAAAAGACAGCCGCCAAAAAATGAATACTCTTCCATATGAGGTGTAGTCTTTTGTGTGTTGCCCGAAGAATATTTAGTTTCGGATTGCCGGATCAAGAAATCGTTGCGATATTTACTTCCGTTAATTAGGTGACACCGCAATCTGCGGAGGATAGATCAAGCGACATGAATAAAAGGCTGATATCTTCCCTCTATAAAAGTTCCATTAAATTTATGGCATCGTCGGATATGAAGGTTTAATCTCAAAACCCGCTTTTGCAGTGGACGGAAACTTTCGCACTTTATATTCACACCGCGATTTTCATTACCTTTTGTTACAAAATACGGTCACGTTCATTACAGATTATAATTTTTATAATATAATCATTCATTTACAATAACAATTTATTGTTGACATTATCATCATGTTATGATTAAAAAATTCACAGAATGAATGTTCATTCTGTGAATAAATTATGCATAAATCAAACAAACGTGACGACATAATTGGGGCGGCTCTGGAGCTTATCGCGGAACATGGGTTTCACGCAGCTCCAATGTCCGTTATCGCGAAAAAAGCAGGCGTGGGTTCTGGAACTATATACATTTATTTCAAGAGCAAGGACGACCTCATTGACGAAATCAACCTGATGCTGGAAAAAAATATCTTAACGGTTGTAGAAAAAAATTACCCCTTGGACAAAAATATCAAGGACAGATTTTTTCATCTTTGCAAGACTGTTATCACGTATTTTATAGCTCATCCCGTCCATTTCCGTTTTGTCGAGCAATACTTCTATTCACCTTACGGTGAAGCACGCCAAAGAGAAAGGATATCGGGAGAAAACGCAGAATTCGAAATATTCCGAAAACTCATTGAACAGGGAATTAAAGAAAAGGTCTTAAAGGATTTACCTGTTTTTATGCATTTTGCTTTATCTTTCGGTCCCATAGTTGTTCTGGTTCGAAACCATGTTTTCGGCCTGGTCGAACTTGAAGATTTACAGATCAATCAGGCAATCGATGCATTCTGGGATGCTATTAAAAGGCAGAACCCGGATTAATTCTATTTGGAATATTATTCAGGGAGGCGGTAAGTGATGGGCGAAACAGTCAATAATAAATCCGGCAGAAAAAAGATGGCCATCGGCGCCGTTATTACCGCCGTGGTCTGTGCCGCGGTATGGTTTATTTACTCCTGGTATATGGGGACTTACATTAGCACTGACGATGCCTGTATCACGGGACGTATTTATACAGTTGCCCCTAAGGTAGGCGGTACGGTTGCTTCCGTATATGTGAATGACAATCAGTATGTAAAAACCGGAGATCTACTGCTGGAAATTAAAACGGAAGATTATGATGTCCGGGTGAGGCAGGCCTACACGACTCTGGAGGCGGAAAAGTCCATGCAGCGTGAGGCGGAAAACACAATTGAAGTGACGGAAAAACAGAATTCAGAGGCAAAGTTCAAGGTCGCTTCCGCGAGGGCCGCCATGGACGTTGAATCGGCTAATTTACAAAAGGCCGAAACTGATTTCAGGCGTGCAGAAAGATTGCTGAAGGCGCAGGCCGTTTCGCAGGAGTATTTCGATCAGGCAAAGACTTACTATGATATGGCCCGTGCAAGAACAAAAACCGCTGAAGAAGGTTTGAATCAGGCTCTCGCGAACATTGAGGTGCAAAACGCCTCTCTGAAGAGAGCAAAATCGTCTCTGACTACCAAGTCTTCCATGGTCAATCAGAAAGAGGCCATGCTGCAGGAGGCAAAATTGAACATGAGTTACACAAAAATTTATTCTCCCGCGGATGGTTATGTTACCAAAAAGTCTGTCGAGACGGGCGAGCAACTCAGACCCGGACAGCCTGTTATGGCAATTGTTCCCCTGAATGATGTATGGATCATCGCCAATTACAAGGAAACGCAACTAACCAGGGTAAAACCGGGCCAGAAAGTCCGCATTAAAGTGGACACGTATCCGGGGTGCGCATTTGACGGCCGGGTGGACAGCATTATGTCCGGCACGGGTTCTGTCCTTTCCATGTTCCCGCCGGAGAACGCGACGGGAAGTTTCGTTAAAGTGGTTCAGCGCATTCCCGTAAAGATCATTTTAAATAATAAGACCGATCCCAGGCATCTGCTGCGGGCGGGAATGTCCGTCGTACCAACAATTATCATCGAATAATCCGGTATCATGAAAGAAACCGCCGTAAATAAATGGCTGATCGTCCTGACGGTCATGCTTCCCACTTTTATTGAGATCATGGATTCATCGGTCGTCAATGTCACGCTTGATCATATCCGGGGAACCATGTCGGCGGGAATCGATGAATCCGCATGGGCTATCACTTCATATATCACAGCCAATGCCATCGTTATGCCGATGACCGACTGGCTGAGCCGCTTTTTTGGCCGTAAGCGGTATCTGATGTTTTCAGTCGCGCTGTTTACCGCGAGCTCGGTAATGTGCGGACTTTCCTGGAGCCTGAACTCATTAATATTCTTTCGCGTCCTACAGGGGGTAGGCGGAGGGGCGCTGGTGCCGCTGTCGCAGGCAATCTTGTTTGAAACATTTCCGGAAGAGGAGCGGGGCAAGGCCATGGGTGTCTTCGGTGTGGGGGCTACGGTTGCGCCATCGGTGGGGCTTCCATTGGGCGGCTGGATCGCCGATAACTGGATATGGCGCTGGATATTTTACATCAATCTGCCCATAGGCATTATTTCTGTCTTCATGATCTTTTTGAATATCAAAGATCCGCATTACATGAAAATTGAAAGACCGAAAATAGACTTCAGGGGAATTTCCCTGCTGGTAATGGGCCTGGCGGCCCTGCAGATTGTTCTGGACAGAGGACAGCGCGAAGACTGGTTCTCTTCCAACTTTATACTCATTTTGAGCATTGTCATGGTTGTGTCGCTGATACTACTTGTTTTTACGGAGCTTTATACCGGGAATCCCATTATTGACTTGAAAGTCTTCAAGAACATTTCCTTCAGTTCGGGTACTATAGTAACATTTGTCGCTTTTTTTTCGATGATGTCGGTTTTTGTTCTGACCCCGGTATTTGTCCAGAATCTGTTAGGGTATACTGCTACGCTCGCGGGTCTGGCCATGATGCCGCAAGGCTTATGCATGATCGTGTCCCTCGGTGTAACCGGAGCGCTGAGCTCAAAAATCAACCCAAAGATTCTTCTGGTTGCGGGACTTATTATCATCGCCTATTCGGCAAGCATTATGGCACGATTCAACATGACAACCGATTTTAAGACCGTCGTATTCGCCTTGTGCATACTGGGAATAAGCATGGGATTAATTTTTGTACCATTATCCATACTCAGCTTTACAGGCATCAGCAACGAAAAGATGGGAAATGCAACCGCGCTTTGGAATCTTTTAAGAAATATAGGGGGAAGTATTGGAATTGCCCTTATCATGACGTTTCTTTCCCGCGGGGCGCAGATTCATCAGCAGTATCTCGTGGATCACATGACACTCCTCGATAAAGGCTATAACCAGACACTTGCGCGATTGACTCCCCTCTTTGATACGAGGGGTTACGCGGGAGGAGCGGAAGGAACCATTTATGGACAGCTCGTCTCGCAGGCCACGATGCTGTCATTTGTTGACGTGTTTTATTTATTAATGTTCATGATGCTCGCGGTCATCCCTCTTGTCATCTTTATGAAAACGGGAAATGGACAGAAGCCGTCCATCCATTGATCACTTCACAAGATGACAGCATGCCGCCCTGCCCTTTTTCTCCATGTGGCATTATCAAATCGCCGGCCTCGCCCAAAAAACATTTTTTCTCTGAAATAGAAAATTTTCCCCTTTGTGACAGAGTTTTTGTCATGCGTGTCTCCAATGGAAATAAACTCCTTTTTCCCGAACCCGCGTTGTAAAAAAATAATTGACATATATATGGAACTTTCCTATATTTCTTTACATGGAATGAGGTCTTATGAATTTTTTTTCCTCCAAAATAAAAGTTTTTCCGTGAGGAACTTATCATAAGAGAAATTGCCGTACGCACAAAAATTGCAGGATTTAATTTTTTTCATCAATGAAGGAGACAAAAATGAAGAAAGGCAAGCAATGGCAGAAACCTGAAGCCGGTGTTATGAAACAAAATAATATAAAAAAAGCCGCCGGATCATTACGAAACGTGGAAGTGCGTTATAGCCTGGGCATTGGACCTGTTCCTGTTCCTCCTTCTACGCCGGAACTTGTATAGAAATTATAACGCACCGGTTTTATTATAGCTCAATTTTTTGTTTATCTATAGAGACCTGACCGCAGTGATGCGGCATATCCCGGATAAAATATCTTTGTCCGGTCTTCAAGGATAGATTTTTGATATTTATCAGAAATCAGCACGAATTTTTTTAAGGAGATTTTATGAAGACGCAAATCACGCTGGATGCTGTTTACAAGGTGTCCGGTGATGTCGTCGTGCGTGAACTAGAAAGTGAAATTATCATTTTTCCGATTGCTTACGGCTTTGATGATTCGGAGAACGAACCCTGTATTCTCAACAGCACAGGGCAGATTATCTGGCAAAAGTTAAACGGACGATCGAGCCTGAAGGATATTGTGAAGGATTTGGCCGCCGAATTTAAGGCTCCGGCAAAAGTTATTGAAAAAGACGTGATCGAATTTGCGGAAAAGCTTCTGACAAGGAAGATGCTGATTGACGTCTCCGGAATTTAATTTTTTACAGGACATCGCATGATCAATAAAAAAATTGATAATCAGTATGCCCGGCTGCATACCGGCTGGGCTTATTCTTCGATGAAATGGCTTAAGGATCATGAAGCGATAGAGGCAAGGCAAAAGAGAGATGAGCTTCTGCAATCCATATCCGGCAGGGCAAGCAGTAATTTCATGGGAAATAAACCGGGCACCGGAGGCTTGTCTCCCGGATGTATGACTTGCGGAAAAGGAAACTGGTCATGCCTTTTTATCGGTTCCTTTTGCATGGCGGACTGTTTCTTTTGTCCCCAGGAACATAAAAAAAAGAGGGAACGCCCCCCGAATGAATCAGGGCTTATTTTTGATGATCCGGAAGACTACGTTGATTATCTGGAGAAATTTAAATTTAAAGGCGTCAGCTTTTCAGGAGGGGAACCTCTATTAAAATATGAAAAAATATTAACGTATATCAGAAAAATCAGGGAAAGACTCGGGAAAGGAATCTATATCTGGCTCTACACGAATGGCTGCCTGATTGATGAAAATAAATTAAATGCCTTGAAGATGGCCGGCCTTAATGAGATGCGATTTAATATCGCGGCCCAAAAATATGATCTAGGGGCTGTAGCAATGGCCGCGGGTGTCATGGATACGGTTACGATTGAAATTCCCGCCGTTCCGGAAGATTATGAAATTCTCAAAAAATGCCTGCCCCGTATGAAAGCGATAGGCGTGGCGCATTTAAATTTACATCAATTATTCGCCAGTCAGAATTGTTATAAACAATTTATTAATCGCCGGTACACTTTTTTACACCAGCCCGACATCCCTGTTCTGGAATCGGAAATGACGGCTTTGCGGCTTATTAAATATACCCTGGACAATAACATCGGATTAGCCATTAACTATTGTTGCGCGATTTATAAAAATAGATTTCAGAAAAAAGCGTACAGAAAGAGATTCCAGTCTTTTATCAGAGAACCCTACGAAGGGTTGACGGAATCGGGTTTTATCAGAAGACTGTCTGTTCAGGATACACCTGCCAATATAAAGAAACTTGTTAAAAAATTACTGGAAAATAAATGTGATGAAAGATCATGGCTATTTAATAAAATAAATAACAAACTGTTCTTTCATCACTCGCTTTGGCGGCGTATCGACTTTAATAAGAGCAGCCTGATTGTAGAATATTTCGCGCCGCAGCTGTCAACTGTCCGTGACAGGGAAGAACAGAGCAGAAAAGAGATCGCGTTAAATTCCCACAGGACTATTTTTGTCGAAAAAATATTTGTGCATGAAATGAAAACGGAAAATCCGGCGGCCATAAACAGTTTTCAGGAGTTGTTCATTGAAAAAAAGAATAACAGTGATGTCTTTAAGAGATTTTACAGGGATTATGAATTAAAGACAAAAGAAGACGTAGCTTACATGATGACAGAAAAAGAGCGGCTTGATGATTTAAAGACATTTGAATTTACCGGCAGCGGGCTGTACGATATTTACTAATGGCCGGACGACACGCAAAATGACACCAACATGTTAAGCATGAAGTTATTACGCCGATTGGGAAGATTGTTTTTAACCCGATACATTTCCGATGAGAAATGTCTTTTATTGATCTACCGGATAAAAATGGGCCGGCGTCTTAATTTGCGGAATCCCGTAGCCTTCACCGAAAAAATTCAGTGGCTTAAATTAAATTGGCGTAATGACACCATCACAAAATGCGCGGATAAATATGAAGCCAGAAAATTTGTGGAAGGGCGGATCGGACCTGAATTACTGAAAGAGTTATACGGTGTTTATGAAAAACCCGAGGATATCGACATCCATGAGCTTCCGAACACGTTCGTATTGAAAGTCAATCACGGCTGCAGGCAAAACATATTCTGCAAAGATAAATCGGAACTTGACTGGAATTACGCCAAATGTCTTTTAAAAAAATATCTTAAAGAAAATCTTTACTACACGAATGGCAGAGAATGGTCATATAAAGACATTATTCCCCGCATCATCTGCGAAGAGAATCTGACTGCGGATGGCAAAATCCTGTATGAGTATGGCTTCTATTGCTATGACGGTGTTCCACGACTGGTGGAGATAAATGAATATGAAGGCGAATCACATCGAGTGAATATGTTCGACGTCAACCTGAATCTTCTGGAAAATAGATATGGTGCTCCTCCTTTACCCGAACCGTATACAAGTCCCCCGCAGTTTGACAGAATGCTTGAATATTGCGCTGTACTTTCCAAAGGATTTCCTTTTGTCCGGGTAGACCTGATTTGCGTAAATAACAAAATCTATTTTGGAGAAATGACTTTCTATCCCCTGGCGGGACTATGTAAAATAAACCCCGAATCATTCGATTATTTTCTCGGTTCCTTTTTGCAGCTTCCCGTTTTAGCGCCGTAAAATTAAACAAGTCTTCAACTCACCATCCGTTATCCATCGTCAAATGGACCTGAAAATTGCCTGTATTCCATATTTTTTATTTTCAAATTTTATGCTAGATTATAAAAAGGAAAGGCTAAAATATTTTAGTGCCAGAAACACTCCTGAACAAAGTATAACAAAGATACCAGGCCGACGTTTAAATCAATGGATCTTTAAAAGGGGAATAAGATGAAAACTACGGAACTTGGAGTCAAGGAATTGAGAGCCAGCGAAAAAAGGGTGAAACTCACCAATCAGGAAATTATTAAATTCGCTTATATCACAAAAGAAATCATCGGGTATGCCTGGGAAGAAAAGCTATCGAATGCTCAGGCGAATTGTTATGTTGAATGCTTTTATAAAATCCAGGAACTCATAGAAATAGTCGATAAAAAATACCGGGACAGGCATCATGAGCTTTGCGAATTTTTTCGTGAAGGAAGAAGGCTGACAACCGACGATGACCGGCTGCGCTGGGAACTTCTCGAATGTGGAAAAGATTAAACGGAAATGGGGAATCGCCATCTTTCGTCCGTTGAATGTTTAACTAAAATTTTTCACATGTTTACTTTTTGATATAAATGAACTGGAGTAATGTATTTATAATCTTTTGTTGTGATCGGTGAGATGAATATGAGCAAATTAGTCAAAAACAATAAAGAATTTGATGAAATGTTGCGGGAGAATAATGAAGTATTGGTTCTCTTCTATGCCTCATGGTGTCCCTTCTCGCAAAGGTTTTTGCCGGTATTTGAAAAAATGGCCAATGACAAGACTTATAAATGCTGCCGCGTGCTGGCTGACGAGATGGACGGATGCGAAGATAAATATTCCATAGATGTTTTCCCGACGGTAATTTATTTTGAAAACGGAAAAGTCGTAAAACGATTGGACGGATTGCACGGATACGGGATAGAGGAAAAGCAGTTTGTGAAAATGGCGGATTCGTGCGGGATCATAAAAGATAAAAAGTAAAATGATTTAAAGATTAAATGAATTGCCAATAATAGACCACCTGTTACATAAAGGACTCCCGTTAAAAGACAAGACGGCATAAGCGGTTCTCGCCTAACCCCTCGCAATAAGTAACTTTTCGCGGGGGATTCTTTTTTATCAGTCGGAAAAGAAGATTAATTCAGAAAGATTTATTCGTAACTAGTAATATATAGAGAAAGCAAATAGATTTGAATACAATATTATAAAGTCAACTAATCTCTTGCTATTGCCTGACAATGTTATTAATGACCGCCTCCACTGCCATGCGGTCCTCCACCATCGGGAACACCGGGACCTTTTTGATCCAGGCTGTTGGGGTAATCAACTTTGTGTTCATGATGTTCTTTGTCCATGTCATCATTGTTCCCCCAAAAAAAACACCCTCCAATGTACATAAGCAGCATAATCAAAGCCGTTAACAATAAAATTGTTCTTCTCATAGCGTCCTCCTTTGATAAGAACTTTATGTAACATTACCTGATCTCATGCAAATTCCCAACATATTAATGTATACGCATAATCATAGGTAAAATCTATTGATAAATGTGTGTCATCTTTTACGTTTTAAACTGCCTTGTGTGTTTGCCTCCCCTGTTTAGTCGCGTCTTTTGGACTTGTTCACCCTCTTGTTTTATAGCCAGGATTTTCTTGACATACAAGCCTTGCTGCCATAAAATTACTTTCAGCCATATTAAGTTCTTATTATAATTTTGCCTGTGAAGATTAATCTGGCTGAAAATTCTTTACGATTGGAAATAGACCAGGGGGGAGTTTTCTATGAGCGATTTCGACAATAGAAATTATATCAGGTATCCTGCCGAACAAGACGAACTCGTCACTATTTATTATCTTGATGAAAGTAATAAGAAGACAGGACAGCGCGTGGGTCTGGGCCAAAATGAAAGTTTCAAGGGGTTCTGTGTCGTTTTTGTGGGCGAAATAAATTTTAAGAAAGGGCAGGAAGTGTTTTGCGAATCCGCCACTCTTCCAAAAATGAAAGCCAAAGTAGCCTGGATCAAAAAACTGGAAGATCAGATCATCAAGGCAGGATTTTCCATCATCGAATAAATTGCCTTATCCGGGAATTTCGGCAAATTGGGCAGTAACCGCGATTTTGCCGGTTTGGCGATCATGAAAATATATATTGTAATCTTTTATTGAAATCTTCCCTTTATTATGTATTGTTGTTTTCCTTATTCTTCCGCACCGCGAGATATTTCAACTGGAAAGAATAAGTGATATATGTATAATATGCTTTATACTAAACAACATGGTTTTGACGTGACATGTGGCAAAAATGTCGAAGACCGGTCATTTAGCTGGCGTTTCTTTCATATAATTAATTTAAAAGGATGATTTTTAGATGAAGCGATTATTACTCTTTGTTTTTGTATCCATTTTTACATTTAGCGTCGCCATTGCTGCGGCTCAGAATTCCCCCGCGGCGAAACCAGAGGCTTCGCCGGAGGCATCTCATACCGTAAAAATTAAAAAATCTGCTAAAAAAACTAAAGTGGTAAAAGTCAAAAAACATAAAAAACATCACAATATACATAAGACGGAAAAAAAAGAACCCGTTTTGGCGCAGGCGAATACTCCGGCATCTGCCAGGAATGACGATAATACGCCTGACGCGGGGAATCAATGTTCTGAAGCCACAGTCATTGCAGCGGTGAAGGAATCTTCCGCTTTAAAAAGCTGGCAGAATATTTTTGACTCTTACAGGAAATTTCTCCAATGCGATGACGGCGCAATTGCTGAAGGTTATTCTGATTCCATAACTATTTTACTGGCAAACAACTGGGAAGCACTGAAAGATTTAAAGACGCTTACTGAAACAGATAAAGAGTTTTTGAAATTCGTATTGAAACACATTGACACAACTGTAAACCCTGACGATGTTAAAAAAATTTCTAATAATGCCAGTCAAAATTGTGCCGCGAATTTTAGCGAATTGTGTTCATTAATAAAAGAACGGGCGGATGAAACCCTGAAAGAATTAAATAACTGATTTTTGTTTTACAATCTTCAATCCGTTATTTTCGATCTTATTGATTCCGGGATACCAGCATAGAAAAAGAGGCGCTTCCATGAGTTGGTTTGAGAGAAACCCTAAAAAAACGAACGTATTTATTTTAATGGTCGCGCTTATTCTTATGACGGTTGCCGCCGAATTGATACTGCGTTTTTTCTTCGGTCTGGGAAATCCTGTTCTATATGATTCCAACCCGTTATACGGTTTTCGGCTCATCCCGAATCAGGAGGTCGTTAGATTTCATGGCGCTAAAATTAAAGTTAATAATTTCGGCCTGAGAACAAACGCGGATTGGGATAACAATAGGGGAGACAAGGTTCTTTTTCTGGGTGATTCAATCACCTACGGGGGGTCTTATATTTCAAACGATGAACTTTTTTCAGCGCTTTGTGTTAAACAATTACCGGACATCAAAGCGGGTAGTGCCGGTGTAAACGCGTGGGGTGTCGAAAATATTTACGGTTTGGTTGTTGAGTCAGGATTTCTGCCCGCAAAGTTTTATGTCACAACGGTATGTGAGGAAGATTTTTATCGTGGTTTGACACGACTGCAAGGCATGCCTTTTTGGTGTGTGCGCCCTAAACTGGCCATCATAGAGCTTTTTCATTATTTTTGTTATCGGGAATTAAACAAGCAATATCTCAAGTGGCAAATGTTTCGCAATCCGCTTCCCGCGGATGAGAGAGTTGCTGACAAGGCCGTAAGTAAGCTCAAAGAAATGGACAGTTTCTTAAAAGCAAAAGGTTTTATTCATTTGATATACATCACGCCGAGCCGGAATCAAGTCTCAGGTAAAGAGCCGAAAGACGAATTGCTTCAAAAACTTTTCAAAAAATATAATCTGCCGGTAGTATATTTATTGGATAGAATAAAGCCCATGAAAATCGAATCTCAAGAGATTCGTTCTCTCTTTCATGATGAGATTCATCTAAGCAAAAAAGGTCACGCGCTTTGGGGAAATCTGATGAGTGACGATTTAAAAGAAGTCGTTAAATCCGTAAACCGGTAACTCCCATGGCTTGCGGCAAAGAGCTTCGATTTTCTATCCACCATAAATCCTTTAAACTAAAGAACGATTTATTATTCCAAAAAGCGGCAGTAAAAAATGACTGCGGCGTTTTTATATTGACAATGGTGTCGAAATCTATAGAATAACGCCCGAAAAAGTAATCTTCTGTGAAGCAATTAAGAGGTAACATCCTGAAAAAATAAAAGTGATTGCTATACGTTGGAAGAAAATTACATCTAATAACAAGATGAACTAACTCAAGTTTATTATGATCATTTTAATCCTTGATCAGCGCCGTATCCTGCGCTGATCAAGGCAAACAACAAATTTGTTTTTTGAAAGGCGAAAAAGATGAAAAAGAAAAAAACACAATGTCCCGGCAAGTTAAGATATCTTGCCGGTAAAAGGATTCTTCCCCAACCCATTTCATCAAAAACGGATATCGTGCAATTAATTGACAATATGGATGCCTACAACGGCGGCAGATTAAGAGCCGCCTGTCATTTGCTGAAAGACAAATATTCCGCAAATGATGTCACTGTGGGCATGAGTCTGGCGGGGGCTCTAACCCCGGCAGGTCTGGGGCCTTCAGCTGTCATCCCTTTGATGAATCACGGTTTTGTGGATTGGATAACAGCAACCGGCGCGAATATGTATCACGATCTGCATTTTGCCTTCAATCTGCCGATGCACCGGGGCTCCCATCTGGTCGATGATGTTGATTTACGGGATAAGGGCGTGACCAGAATCTATGATATCCTGTTTGATTATGAAGATGTTCTGATGGAAACGGATCGCCGGTTTAGAAAAATACTTTTAAGACCGGAATTTCAGAAAGAGATGGGAACCCGTGAATTTTATTACCACCTGGGTAAGGTCATGCATGAATATGAGCAGAAGAACAAACTGGGTGAAGTAAGTATACTCGCGGCCGCCTACAGAAACGGGATTCCCGTTTTCACATCTTCTCCCGGTGATTCCACCATCGGCATGAATATCGCCGGGATGGAACTTTTAGCTCAAAGCGCCGGATTGCTGGATAAATTCAAACTGAAAATCAATCCAAGCATTGACGTCAATGATTCCACCGCCATCATCCTGAATGCCAAGCGATATGAAAAGGGGAAGACCGGCGTTATCCTAATTGGCGGCGGCAGTCCGAAAAACTTCATGCTCCAGACCGAACCGCAGATTCAGGAAGTTCTCATGATCCCGGAGGTCGGACAGGATTATGACATCAATATTACCGATGCCAGGCCGGATACGGGAGGATTATCGGGGGCTCCGCCCAGCGAAGCCGCAAGCTGGGGCAAGATTGATCCGACAAAGCTTGATGAAACCGTCACGGCCTATCTCGATGTAACGGTGGCCCTGCCGTTGATGGTCGCCTATGTCAGGCATACGACCAAACCTAAAAAACAAAAAAGACTCTATCACCGGGGGGCGGAACTGCAGAAAAAACTGGTTGCCTCCTATCTTCAAAACAACAAAGAGGTGGATCAGCTGAAAAGCCTGATGAATAAACTTCGGGGATAGAAATAAAAGATGAGAATGAAAAAACAGATTAACGAACTTATTAAACAGCATGGAACTCCTCTGTTTGTCCTGGATCATAAAAAGCTGAGGCGAAATTACCGAACCTTCAAGAAAAATCTGCCAAGGGTTCAATGCTATTACGCGGTCAAGGCCAACACCCATCCGGAAATTATCAAGACGCTCTTTCTGGAAGGATCCAGTTTTGACGTCGCTTCCTACAATGAATTCATGCAGATTTATGAATATATCAAGCATTTCGAAGAAAAAGATAAGGAGTTTTTTATCTGGGATAAAATTATCTTTTCCAATACCATTAAAGACAAAATAACCCTGAGCAAGATAAAAAGATACCGGCCCCTGGTCACCTTCGACAACAGCGATGAATTGAAGAAAATCAAGGCCTGCTGTAGTACAGCCGGTTTGATTCTAAGATTGAAGGTGCCGGATTCAGGTTCGCAGGTTGAGATGAGTTCGAAATTTGGTGCGGAGCCGGGAGACGCCGAGAATCTTTTGCGTCAGGCACGCGATGCCGGTCTTGTGGTTGAAGGATTGAGTTTTCATGTGGGAAGCCAGTGCACCTATTTTGACAATTATACGGCAGCGCTTGCCATCACATCTGAAATATTCAATAACGCCAACGCAAAAGGATATGACTTGAAGATCATAGACATCGGCGGAGGTTTTCCCGTACCCTATGATTCTCAGGTTCCCGAATTTGAAGAGCTGGCCAGCCTCATTGATTCCGAATGTCAACGACTCTTTCCCCTGGATGTCGAGATTATAGCGGAACCCGGAAGATTCATCGCGGCAACCGCGGCAACGCTGATCACCGAAATCATCGGTAAATCCAGAAGAGACGGGAAGATTTTCTATTACATCAATGACGGCGTTTATCATACCTTCTCCGGTGTGATCTTTGATCACTGGATTCCCAATTTCACCGCGTTCAAAAATGGAGAAAAAGAAGTTTGTGCTGTTGTCGGACAAACCTGCGACAGTTTTGACAAGATATCCCAATCCGTTTCGCTTCCGGGAAATCTGGAAATCGGAGATTATCTGCTCACTGAAAACATCGGCGCGTACAGCATTGCCTCTTCAACAAAATTTAACGGTTTCGACGGCGCCAAAATAATACACACAAATCTAAACCGTTGAATTCAGCAGCGAACGCATTCCCGTAGTGTGCTACGGGATAAGTGAGCGAATATATAATTATAATTTTCCCTAAGAATCGAAGATGCTCCGCGGCTTGCCGCGGAGAACTTCAATCCGGACAGATCACAAGAAAAAAAGATGAAAAGCAAAATGAAATTTGTCATTCCGGACAAGCATCGGATGAGGCATATCATTTCAAACGGTTTATCATGCTGGCCACGTATCCCGCTCCGAAGCCGTTGTCAATATTAACAACGCATACACCGCTTGCGCAGCTGTTGAGCATGGTCAAAAGAGCCGAGATGCCGCCGAAGCTGGCGCCGTATCCCACACTGGTCGGCACGGCAATAACCGGTTTATCCACAAGGCCGCCGATGATGCTGGGCAGAGCCCCTTCCATTCCGGCGACAACAATAATCACCCGCGCCCCTCTGATCTTATCCATATTGGAGAACAGACGATGAATGCCCGCCACACCGACGTCTACTATGCCTTCGACACGATTACCGAAAAATTCCGCCGTGACGGATGCCTCCTGAGCCACCGGAATATCCGATGTTCCGGCTGTGACGACGGCGATGTAACTGTCCGGCACATCCATCTCCTTTTTTTTGATGGTGATAATTTTTGCCGTTGAATGATAAACGGCATCGGGACAGACCTCACGGACCGCGCAAAATACATTCTCGTCTGCCCGCGTCGCGAGGATATTGGAATTCCTCTCCGACATGGCCCGAACCACCGTTTTTATCTGATCAATGGTTTTACCGGGACAGTAAATCACCTCCGGATAACCCACGCGCATCTCCCGATGGGTGTCAAGCTTGACGCATCCTAAATCAGCGTAATAATAATCGTTGAGTTGGGCGATGCCTTCCTCTATGGTGATCTGCCCGTCCCTAACTTTTTCCAGAAATTTATGTAATTGATCAGTGTTCATATTACGCACCTTTAAGTGTTTTTTCCGCTAGTTCAAGATTCATGCTGACCATCCGGTAGCCCTTTCTCTCCAAGCATCGCTTGCGGCCGAAAGCGGGAAAGAACTATCCACTCCATCCGATAAGGAAACTATGCCGGATTGCAGTAAGGCCGGATAATCAAGCAGCTTTTTGTACTTTTCATTGGAATCCATCAGTCGTCCTTATTCAGGCTGTCGTAAATATCCTTTATGCTGACCCCTCTTTCCCCGGCCAGTCTCCGGCAGTCTTCGTACTCCGGCTTGGATTTGATTTTCTTTCCTTTAAAATAGGCGTTCTTTACGGTAACCTCACCGTATTTTGTTAACTGTTTTGAAAAATCCCTGCGCAGCATTTTTTTTCTGACCTTCGCAATCCGCAAGCCAAAAGTTGTCGTTTGCCGCCAGAGGATTTCCTCGATGTCTTTAATCTGCGCCTCGCCGCAGAGGATACTTATCTTTACAGCCGGCCGCGATTTCTTCATGATAATGGGGATAAGATAAGCATCGTATGCTCCTTTTTCGAACAGGGCATCAAGGACCCCGCTGTAGAGTTCCGGATTCATATCGTCGATATTGCATTCCACCAGACAGGCTTCCTGTTGTTCAATGTCTTTGTCAATGGCGGGATCATCCATATCACCAAGATAAACCCTCAGGATATTCGGCACCTCTGTATCCCTCTGCCCGATGCCGTAGCCGATTTTTCCGGCGATAATTTTTATGTTTTCCGTAAAGGTGTCCGCCATGGCCGCGAGAATGGCCGCCCCAGTCGGCGTTGCCGTTTCAAAGGGAACCAGTCCCGATTTTACCGGGATGCCTTTCAGGATCTCTGCCGTTGCCGGCGCGGGAACGGGCAGGGTTCCGTGGGCACATTTCACAAAGCCGCCACCCACTTGCACAGGGGATGATATAATCCTGTCTGCCTTAAAATAATCAAAACAAATAGCCGCGCCAACGATATCTACAATGGAATCGACAGCCCCAACCTCGTGGAAGCGGACGTCTTCTATGGCATGGTTGTGAACGTGCGCCTCCGCCCGGGCAAGCTTCTCAAATATTTTTAGACTTATCGTTTTAACATTTTCAGACACAGAGCTCTTTTGAATCAAACCGGAAATGTCATGAAAGGTCCGATGTTGGTGTGAGGGAATATCCTGCGGGATTGCGACTTTGATCCGCGTACCCGCGATTCCCTTACGTTTGTCCGGCTGCATGATTATCTCATAGGAACCGATGTCAATTTTCTTGAGTTCGCCTGTAAGATAGTCGAGGGGTACTCCAAGGTCAACCATGGCGCCCAGATTCATGTCTCCGCTGATACCGGAAAAACAATCATAATATAATATTTTCATTTTCTTGCCCTTTCCCAGATGGCAATATCTTAACGAATTGGTCTATTTGGGAATATGTATCATATTTAAAGTCAGATTTCTGCCTTTTTTTATTTTTCCGCGGCAGGGATTCTTGTTGACTGGCAGGCACTCTTTTCATATAATCTAACACATAGTGTTAAATGGCTTTCATTGGGGTTACCGGTATTTATCGGATATTAACAAATCAATAGATAGGCCGCTTTTTATTTTATGATATCATCTTTCGGACAACAGCCGGTACTGCTTTATCAACTTTAGAATTATAATCGGGACTATCTGTTTTAACTATCCTTTTATGCTTATATAAAAATAAAGGAGTTCAGCCATGAAGAGAAGAGATTTTTTGAAGTCCGGCGTGATGGTGACAGCATCAACTTTGATAGGAACGAGCGCTTTTGGCCAAATCCTGGAAAAAACAATAACGGAGCCCTTCGCCTTCCCCGCGCCTGTTTTCAGAGTGCTTGGCCGGACAGGCCTGAAAATTTCAATTGTAAGCTTTGGGGCGATGTTAACGCCGGAGCCGGAAGTCATGGAAATCGCATTTGATCATGGTGTCAACTATGTCGACACGGCACGCAAATACATGAGCGGTAGGAATGAGGAAATCGTAGGCAAGGCCCTAAAAGGCAGGCGCAATAGCGTGTATGTCGCAACGAAGATCCATCCCGATTCCATGACAAAAGAAGCTATTTTCAAGGATGTGGAAACAAGCCTGAAATCCCTCGAAACGGATTATATCGATGTTGTCCAACTCCACAACCTGACCGATGATGTCAGGATTTTTTCTCCTGAGATCAGGGAAGCGCTTGTAAAATTGAAACAGCAGGGTAAGGTTCGTTTTTTCGGGGTAACCACACATACAAATCAGGTGCAGGTACTCAACGCTTTGATGGGAGATAAAGATAAATTTTTTGATACGGCTCTGGTGGCTTACAATTTCAAAAGCGGTAACGATTTGAAGGAAGCGATCGCGAAAGCCGCTCTGAACAAAATCGGCATCATCGCGATGAAAACTCAGGCCGGCGGTTATCAAACGGATCAGATGGGCCCCATCAGTCCTCACCGGGCAGCCCTCAAATGGGTGCTTCAGGATACGAATGTCACAGCAGCAATTCCCGGCATGCGAAATCTGGCTGAACTAAGAGAAGACACAGGGGTGATGGGTCTGAACTTAAGTTACTACGATGAACTTATCCTGAAACGTTATAGCGAAGCGGTAAAACCCTATTACTGCCACTTTTGCGGAAAATGCGAACCCTCCTGCCCCAAGGGTGTGGAGATTAGTACCGTCAACCGGTGCGTTATGTACGGGGAAGCATACAGAAACATGGAACTTGCCCGGTCTACTTACCGTGAAGTTCCTGCTACTGTCTCGGCTTCGACATGCCTTAACTGTCAGACTTGCACGGCAAAGTGTGTCAACGGCCTTGATATTCCGGCAAAGATGGCGCAAGCAAGACAATTACTGGCATAGAGGAAGTATGCGCGATCATTCTATTATCAGGCCGTCTTTAACAGGCTATTGCTTTTGGCAACGCCTGCGCCTCCCGGAACGATCAGGCGCGAGCGCGGCAATGCTGGCATTTGTCTTTTTTGTGTTGATCATAACGATGTCTGATCCGGCCCTGGCTTCCCAATCCTCGCTCAAAGATGTTTTTTCCGGACAAGGATTTTCCGAAGAATGGGCCATCGGAGGTACGATCGAACAATACGACAGGGATACTCTTTTTAATCATATCGATGGAGAAGCCGAACTCTACCTGCCCTATGGGTTTGACGCCGGGGTTTCTGCCGAATATGTCAATAAGAAGAACCGGGATTTATCCATCGTTGCCGATGTCTACCAAATGGCTTCGGTGCTTGATGCTTTTGGAATTTACGCAAACTACCGTAAGACAAGCAACGTATGGGTCGACATCGGCGCAGAGGGATTTGTGTCGCCATCCCAGTTGATGTTTTATCAGGACCGGTATTTTATAAGGCTTCAAGTCTCCGGAGAAACAAGTCTTCCTAAAGAGACATTACTGGCATGCGCAAGAGCGCTCTCCAGGAATCTTCCGGCAGGCGCGGGCCCGCCCAGAGAATTGGATATCCTAAAGATTCCGGCGATTGTGCCGAAGAGCGAACGGTATTTTGCTCAAAGCCTGCTTGGATATGCTTTCTTTCGCAAGGGCATGATAGCCGACGCCGTTGCGCGGGATGAAAAAATGCAGATATTCGCGATACACGAGGACACACAAGCCGAGGCCCGCCGGACTTTTGATCAATATTGCGCTTATCTGAAGTCTGAAACGAAGAGCATTAACGTGACCGGAAAAGGCGATCAAAGACTGCTGGTTGCGATCGATCCTCTATACGGCGGCGTGCTGGCGCGGCAGTCGGGACGCTACATCATCGGCGCGGTCAGGGTTAAAAATGATTCTCTGGCCAGAGAATTTATCGAACAGATTCGCGTACGAATCGGTTCTGATGCGGGCATATGACATAAGCGTCATTTTTTTGAAATAAACATTTATTAAAAATTATTTGCGGGGTGCTATGAATCGCAGGGATTTTCTAAAAAAAACTGTCATTGCCGGAGCGGCTCTTGCTATACCGGGAACTTCAGGCTTATTTATCAAAACACTGGAAGCCGCGGAGAAATCAGACCTCGTTGAGGCTCACGGACTTTCACCTGCCGCTATAACAAAAGCCGCCATTGATGGACTGGGTGGAATTAAATCTTTTATCTCCAGGGGAGATATTGTTGTCGTTAAACCGAATATCGGATGGGACAGGTTACCGGCATACGCGGCAACAACCAATCCGGAAGTCGTGTCGGCAGTGATCACTCTGTGTTATGAGGCAGGCGCAAAACAGGTTAAGGTTTTTGACCACAGCGTTGTCGATCCGCGGCGCTGCTATAAACAAAGCGGTATTTATGACGCGGCAACTGCCGCGGGCGGAGTGGTCAGCTATATAGATGATAGAAAATTCTGTGAAGTAAAATTAGCAGGTGTTGCCTTGAAATCATGGCCCCTTTATACCGAAGCTATCGAAGCGGACAAGTTTATTAATATTCCCATTGCCAAGACACATGGTCTTTCCACTTTGACTCTGGGCATGAAGAACCTGATGGGAATCATGGGCAGTTCACGAGGCAGGATACATCAGAGCATTAACGGCAGTCTGGTGGATCTGGCCATGGCCGTCAGGCCCTCGCTGACCATTATTGATGCTGTGCGGATACTGACAGCAAACGGACCGCAGGGAGGCGATCTCGCCGATGTGCGGCAACTCAATACCGTCATCGCGGGAAGGGATCAGGTGGCCGTCGACGCTTTAGGCGCCACACTCTTCGGTTTGAAAGGAGCAAACTTAGGCTATGTCGTGGCGGGACACAAAGCCGGACTTGGAAATATGGATCTTACGAGATTAAAAATCAAAAAAATAAATGTATGATGATTTTTTATGAGGCTCTGAATCTCCCATCCTGTACAGCCGCTGCAGAAATATGATGGAAAAGACCTGCATCAGCTTATAGAGGTTTTATATGATCAGAAAAATCCGTATAGCAACACAGGGAATTTTTTTACTGACATTTTTGTGGCTCTTTCTGCAGACTGAATCAAAGGGAGCTGATGAACTCGGCTATCCCGTTAAAATATTTTTAGATGCCGACCCGCTGATTTTCATTACCACAATCCTTTCCAGTCATACGTGGTATAATGCATTTTTCCTGGCTATTGCAGTGATTGCCGCCACGATTCTTCTGGGCCGGGTTTTCTGCGGCTGGGTATGCCCCCTGGGAACACTCAATAACATGGTCGGCGCGCTGCAAAAACGGCAAGCATCCAGAGCGCCTTTAAACTGGCACTGGCTTAAATATTGCCTTTTGATTTTTCTGATAACCGCTTCGCTTTTTTCATTACAAATTACAGGCGTATTCGACCCTATTTCACTTCTGATTCGTTCACTGTCGTTGTCAGTTTATCCGGCGGCAAGCTATGCGGCGCGGGCAACGTTTGACATGTTCTATAATTTAAACATCCCTGTTCTTACCGGCATTTCCGAGTTTATCTATACGCTTTTTAAAAAAATCTGGCTTCCCTTCCAGCAGCCATTTTTTCTTCAGAGCGTTTTTCTGGGATTATTGTTCTTCTTCATTCTGGGTTTGAATCTCGTGGAGAAACGCTTCTGGTGTAAATATCTATGCCCTCTGGGAGCTCTTCTTGGCTTGCTCTCCCGCTTTGCCGCGCTGGATCGGTCGGTCAGCGAAGGCTGTAATTCCTGCGGAGCCTGTACGTTTGATTGTCAGGGAAGTGCCGCGCCTGATAAAAAAGAAAACTGGCATAAATCGGAATGCCTTGCCTGCATGAACTGCGACGATCTCTGCCCTCAGAATGCCGTCCGGTTTGGATTTTTTAAAAAGACACACCCGGATGGTTCCCCTGTTGCGTCTGTTGACCTAGGCAAAAGAAGGGTCATTGGAATGATTTTGTCCGGCCTTGCCGCCGTCCCATTAATGAGAATTTCAGCGATCAACAAACAGGCGGGCGCATCCGATCCAAAACTAATCCGGCCGCCGGGTTCTCTTGATGAAAAACAATTTCTGGCCTGCTGCGTAAAGTGCGGCGAATGCATGAAGGTTTGTATTACCAATGGTCTCCAACCTGCATTTCTGGAGGCCGGATTTGAGGGAATCTGGTCACCCGTTCTTGTACCGCGTATCGGCTACTGTGAATATCGCTGCACTCTCTGCGGTCAGGTCTGTCCGACGGGCGCGATCAAAAAACTGGAACTTCAGGTAAAGGAGAAAATAAGGATTGGCACGGCTATGATTGATAAAGGGAGATGTCTGCCCTATGCCCATTCTACGCCGTGTCTTGTTTGTCAGGAGGTATGTCCTACCCCGAAGAAAGCCATCTGGCTGGAAAAAGCAAAAGTGGTCAACAGAAACGGGAACGAATTGACCTTAAATCAACCACACGTTGATCTGGAACTATGCATCGGCTGCGGGTTGTGCGAGGCAAAGTGCCCCATTCTCGGACAACCGGCGATATATGTAACCAGTATCGGGGAGACGCGATCCAAAGATAATCAATTACTATTGTGATATATTTTATATCGGCATGATGACTAAAAAACGCCCGCTTAAAGACGGACGTTTTTTTAGTACGCGATTTTTTTATACAAATCTACATCTCGCGCGCGATCTCATAGGCATCCCAAATGGCGTACATAATGTTGTGCACGTTTCTCGAATCGCCGATATTATAAACGGGCACTTTAAGCGCATCTTTGACAGATAGGTACAGACTGTCATTTGGCTTATAGCCGGCTGCAATCATCACCGTATCAGCCGCAAGCGTGATGTCGCCCTCCGGTGTTATAACGGCAACATCATTTTTGCGTACCGCTTTAATTTTGCTGCTTACGAAAATCCTGACTTTATGGAAAGCCAGTTCATCTTTCAGCATATCGTAGTTCATAAAAGGCATGGCATGCGGCCCGCCGCAAATTTCACTCATCATTTCCACGATAGTTACATCACGGCCCTTCTGAGCCAGCCAAAGACCTGTTTCACATCCGACCAGTCCGCCGCCGATGATGACAACCTTCTGCCCTACCCGCTTTTTGCCGAGCAGCGCGTCGCTTGCGGTAATGATCTCTTTGTCTTTTCCAAAATCGATGATGATGGGTTTGGAACCGGTCGCGATCACGACGACATCCGCTCCTTTTTTCACGATGGCCGCCTTATCCATCCCGGCGTTTAATTTGACTTTCACACCCAGAAGTTTCAACTGCCGCACATACCATGCCAGGAGTTTGCGGTCGTTAATTTTGAACGATGGAATTCCTCCCGCAATAAGGTGTCCTCCCAGTTTATCGGATTTTTCGCACAGCGTCACTTTATAGCCGCGCTCCGCCGTTACACGCGCCACTTCCATTCCCGCAAGGCCGCCTCCGACGATGAGGATGTTTTTCATGGTCACGGCAGGCAATATGCCGTAGATCTTCTCGCGTCCGCATGCCGGGTTGACTGCGCAGCATACAGGTCCTTCTCCGATGTGACCCATACAGCCGTCATGGCAGGAAAGGCAGGGACGGACTTCGTCCAGACGGCCTTGCCTTATTTTCTCCGGATAAAATGGATCGCATAAAAGCGGCCGTCCGTAGCTTACAATATCGCAGGAATCGCCGATAGCCTCGCAGGCCATAACCGGGTCGTCCATCCTGCCGGCCAGTATGATAGGAACTTTAATATGCTTTTTCAATATCCTGCCGAATTCGCGGTACATGCCGCCCTCGCCGAAATACATCGGCGGATGATTCCAGTACCAGGCATCATAGGTTCCCGCGTCCACATTCAAAGCATCATACCCGGCGGCAACCAGAAGTTTTGCGGCCTCAATCCCCTCCCCGATATCTTTTCCGACCTCTGTAAAAGTCTCGCCCGGCAGCGCTCCCTGCCGTAAGCCCTTCATAAAACTCTTTAAGCTATAGCGCAGGGATACAGGGAAATCGGCCCCGCAGACACCCTTTATGGCTTTTACGATTTCCGTGGATATGCGCAGGCGATTCTCGAGACTGCCGCCGAATGCGTCCGTCCTTTTATTATAAAACGCAATCGCAAACTGGTCTAAAAGATAACCTTCGTGCACCGCGTGAATCTCCACACCATCAAAACCGGCCCTTTGGGCTATGGCCGCGGACATGGCCATTTTCTTAATCACGTTTTGGATCTCATCTATCGTCATCGCCCTGTGTATGATGGAAGGATCCCATCTGTTTTCCTGTTCGGACGGCGCGATATGCTTGCTCGTGAAACCCGGAATCGCTGCCCGGCCCAAACCAGCCGTCAACTGCACGATAATCTTAGCCCCATAGGCATGTACGCGTTCCGTCATTTGCGTGCCCGCGTAAATAAAAGCGAATGGGTTTATTGTAGGACAGGGGACCACCGGTTTAGCCATATCCTCTATGCTTGTATCTATACTGCAAATGCCCGTGATGATAAGACCTGTGCCCCCTTTGGCCCGCTCCACATAATAATCCTGCCCTCTCTGGGTAAAGGCCCCTTCAGAGTCGGCATATCCTATCGGGCCCATGGGCGCCATGGAGATCTTGTTCTTTAACTGGAGTTTTCCTATGTTCGTGGGTTCAAAAAGTTTTGCGTACTTATTTGCCATAATGATACTCCTTTCAAATTATTTTAAAGAAATTATTATTAAAAAAATTTTTAAACGGGCGTCCTCTTCAGGTTCATGGAACAGGGTACTACTCCCGGCAATTTCTTCTTATGACGATATACGCTTATCATTCATTTATGTGCAAAAAAGAAAAAATCATGGAATTACGGTTATACAGTTGATTAAACGGTTTACTAAAGACTTAAAAACATTTTCAGGGGACCATCTGTCAGATTATATTGAATGGATTTCAATTGAAAAGTATCCGGAAAATATCAATATTATTATGTCCCCAATATTTTTTATTTTAAATCCTTAATAAGCGCGTGTCAATAAATTAATTATTTTATTACATTAAAAATATTTGACATATAAATGCAACTTCTCTATATTTCCGCATAAGAAAGCAATATTTTGCAAATATGGGGGATTAAAAGATTATGAAAAAAAGTTGTTTGTTCAGGATGGCCGTTTTCTCTATTATTATTGCCGGTTTGTTTTTCGTTGCCGGTTGCAGCAGCAGCGACAACAACTCTACAGCTAATGTTGTTGTCCAATTGACAACGGATGGTACGACCGCTTATCCGGTTGACCAGATGACTGTTTCCATTCAGCAATCCGGCGGACCGGTATTAACCGGCGTTACCGATACCAACGGCGTGGCCACCATCACCGTGACCGGACCCGGTGATTATGATGTTATTTCAGTTGCCGGTGTCGATGCTACAAGTCTTGCTCAGGGAAGCACAGCGGGCAGGGAATTTGTAAAGAGCAATCCTCTGACAAACCCATATCCATATCTCACCTATTCCATAAGCGGCGTCACGGTAACTGTGTATGCTCCGGGCAATGATTACAACGTCAATATCACTGTACCGCCGATTAATAAAGTCACAGTCCTTGAAGTAGCGGCCAATGTAACATCCGACTCCAGTGGGATCATTAACGTCGCGGGCGTCACGTCTGCTTTTGCCGGCCGCTTAATGATATCCAATCTCGTCTTCAACAGCAACGGCGGTCCTCCTGAGGCTTCCATAGGAATCCAGAGCAGCGATCCCAATTACAACGAGCTGGTATTATATCAGGGTACCGCAAACTCATTGACGGACGGCAGCTTTTACGGCGGCCCCGGTTTCACGGATACTTCATTCAGTTCAATCTCTTATCTGCTGGCCGGTCCCGTTTATTTTGAGGCGCCGGGCACAGACAGCGGGGATTGGGCGCTGGGCTATAACTTGAGCCTGACTTCAGCCGATATTGTAACCAGGACTGACCTTGGCGGCAAGGGAGCAACCCTTAATTTCCCCAGTTTCTATGGAGGACCGGATAACGTAATATTTCGAATCAGGCAAACAATGGGTCATAATGGCCCTTATGCCTATGGTTGCGACTACCGCATCTTCCAATTTAATCAGTATTGATCCGTATGCGATACAAATAGAAGAAAGGCCGGGTTCAAAAGACCCGGCCTTTCTTCTCCTTCTTCAGAAAATTAAATCGTAAAAATATTTGACACGTAAGAACAGAGTGCTTATTTTATGTCCGTGTACAGATAAATTATTATCAAAGCTATCTTTTTCCTGATATTTCTGCTTTAGAATTTACATTTTTGGGGCAGATGATGAAAAGAAAATATTATTTAAAATTACCGATTTGAAGCATCCAGAGGGGCCTATGCCCTTTTGGAGGCTTTTTAGCCGCCAGTTAATCCATACCCGATCTGTGACTGACCCAAAAGCCCGAATCAGAAACCGATTTCTCAATTTGTCCGTCAACGGACAGGACGTTTTGCTTTCAGATACATTAAAAGACTAATTTTTTGCCAAAATGTGGTGAGACAAATTATTTTTTTTATTTGATTCACAGTGAAAGGCGAAAAGGAGGAATCACAAAATGTTGAGCCATCGTGATTTGATTGCAGAAATATTGAAGCCTGCCGGAATTGCTATCAATGGAAGCAATCCATGGGACATCCAGGTTACAGACGACAGGACTTTTTCACAGGCACTAAAAAGCAAGAACCTGGGTCTGGGAGAAGCATACATGGAGGGCTGGTGGAGCTGTCACCAACTCGATGAATTCATCTACAGGATATTGAAAATCAGACTCGATGACAAAATCAAGGAAGGATATAGGTTTCTGATTAATTCCTTGTTCGCCATGATTTTCAACAGGCAGTCTCAAAGACGTTCATCTATGGTTGCAAAACAACACTATAATCTTGACAATAACCTTTTTATGTCCTTTCTGGACCCATATAATCAGTATAGTTGCGCCTATTTCAACGGCACAAAAGACCTCGATGAAGCCCAAATTAAAAAAATGGATTTAATCTGCAAAAAGATTGATCTTCGCCAGAATGATCACGTCCTGGACATCGGCAGTGGCTGGGGAGGGTTTGCCAGTTACATGGCTCAACATTACGGCTGCAATGTAACCGCCATCAATATATCATCTGAACAGATTCGCCATGCCAGAGATTTATGCAGGAATTTACCGGTAAAAATCCTTTCTTGTGATTACCGCGATCTCCATGGCTCATTTGATAAAATAATTTCCGTGGGGATGTTTGAACACGTAGGACAGAAAAACTACAAAATCTTCATGAAGTCTGTCCATCGCTGTCTTCGAGACAACGGAATATTCCTGCTGCATACGATCGGCGGCAATGAATCCAACTTCAAAAGCGATCCATGGATTAACAAATATATCTTTCCCAACGGAATGATACCGAGCATAGCCCAGATAAGCAAAGCATTAGAAGGACTGTTCGTTATGGAGGACTTGCACAACCTGGGGCCTCATTATGAAAAAACTTTACTCGCCTGGCATAAAAATTTCCAAAAATCCTGGGAAAAATTAAAGGACAAATACGATGAAAAGTTTAAAAGAATGTGGGAATACTATCTGCTTTCCTGCGCCGGATCTTTTCGCGCCCGGAACCTTCAACTCTGGCAGATCGTCCTTACCCGATACGGAACATCCCAGCCTTACTGCAGGTATTAGAGAATCTTTTGAGGGGAGCCATCCTTACCATGTCCGCCTCTGTTAGAGGTTTAACATATCCACAATTGCAGGAAGAACCTCAAGATGGTCTCTTCAGAATGATTACCGTATCGGCTTTTCAAAAAAATGTTTTCAAAACCAGCTTGTTGAAATTGTCCAATATATCCTTCCAATCATATTCCCGGCCGTCAAAAACAATGGAGAAGAGAGAAATACCTTCGAAAAACGCAATCATCGCGATGCTCAGACGTTTCGCGACTTTTTTATCTTTTACAACCTTCGCGAATTCGTCCGTGACGGTCTGCTCCCAGATTTTGTACATTTGCTTAAGCTTCTGACGCACTTTTTTATTATAGAGGGAGATTTCCCATATTTCGATGAATATGATTGAAATATTTCTATCGAGAGTGACTCTTTTGTTTATGAATTTCAAGGATTCCTCAATAAAGACTTTTTGATCGGGATATTTTTTACTGGCGGTAACAATCCATTTGGTAAAAATGGTTAAATATTTTTCAATAATAAAATCAATATAATTAAGCAGAATATCTTCTTTACTTTTAAAGTAATAATGCAAAACGCCGTGGTTGACTTTGGCTTTTTTCGCGATGTCCTTGATGGATGTTTGAGAAAACGACGTGGTAATGAGACAATCGTTAAGAGCTTCCAGTATTTGTAATCTTCTTTGTTCTTTAACGCTTACGCGTGGCATATTTTTTCTCTCTTTTCATAAATTCGATATTTACATTTTTTGAGTCTTTCCCATTTCTGACGGCATGACATCCCGCGGGAACAAGCCGCGATTTTATTTTTCAATATAAACCCAAAACACGAAAAATGTAAATAAGTCATTTTTGATTGCCGTGGTCATGATGCGACATTCGTACGGCAGGCAGGAGATTAGGAATATTTCCACAGCCGTTCATAAATAATAGTTGACAATTATAAAACGCGTGTTACAATTTAGTCAATTGACTAATAAGCATACTATATGGCTGTGCATCATTGCGGGAATCAGGCGCTTCGCGGGTTTTTATTTTTGGGTGAAATCAATAAATTCGATAACGGGCGGCGACCATTCCTGCAAACATCCGCCAATTGGAACGGGCATGGTTTTGGGAGGAAATATTATGAAAATTGCTGTCCCAAAAGAGATTAAAACGATGGAAGGCCGCGTTGCCATAACACCGCAGGGATTAAAGACGCTGGTGGATTGCGGGCATACTGTCTATATTGAAAAAAACGCGGGAATCATATCGGGCATTCAGGATGATGAATACATTGCGACGGGTGCGATTATTCTCGATTCAGCCGCGGCTGTATGGGATGCCGGTGAAATGATATATAAGGTCAAGGAACCTCTGGAGCAGGAATTCGGTTTTCTGAAAGAAGGCCAGATACTCTTCACGTTTCTGCATCTGGCTGCCAACAAAACACTGACCGACATGATTCTGCAAAAGAAAATCATCGGAATCGCATACGAAACGGTTCAAGCCAGCGACGGCAGCCTTCCGCTTCTGGCGCCCATGAGCGCGGTTGCCGGCCGTCTGGCGATCCAGATGGGATGCGCCTGCCTGGAAGTTAAAAACGGGGGAAAGGGAATTCTCCTGTCCGGCGTGCCCGGTGTCGCGCCCGCTAATGTGACGATTGTCGGCGGAGGAATCTCCGGCCTGAACGCGGCGCATCTGGCCTCAGGCATGGGTGCCCGTGTAACGATTATCGACATCAACTTTACCCGGCTCTGTTATATTGAGGACATATTCCATTCCCGGGTTGTCACGCTCATCTCCAATTCGGGAAATATCGAAGAGAGCTGCATCAATGCCGACCTGGTTATCGGGTCGGTGCTGATACCGGGAGCGCGGGCGCCGAAACTCATCAAACGGGACGTTCTCAGGAAGATGAAAAAGGGATCAGCCTTTGTGGACCTCGCCGTAGATCAGGGCGGATGCGCTGAAACCAGCAGGCCCACGACGCACCTTGATCCGATTTACATCGAAGAAGGCATCGTCCATTACTGCGTTGCCAATATGCCGGGAGCTGTTCCGAGAACGTCGACGTACGCGTTGGCAAACGCGACGCTTCCCTACGCGGTTGCTATCGCCAACAAGGGTTATCAAAAAGCCATCGCGGACGATCCCGCGCTCGCCAGAGGCGTAAATGTCCACAGGGGAAGCCTCACGTGTCCCCGGGTCGCCGAAGCTTTCGGCATGGCGTGTGCTGAAATTTAAATTGCGACATTCAACCGCATGGTGTTTATTAATCCACGTGGAAATTCATTATATTCAGAGGAATTAATTATCGGTTAGATAAAAAATATAAAAATCATTCTGGAGGTGCCGTGATGGGAAATGATTCTGCAAAAATTAAAGCGGAAGCCCTTTCCGATTTCTCGAAATTCATCGGTCCGATGAAAGTGCGGACCATGAAGGCCGCGGGGCTTGACATCATCGAACACAAGCGCGAAGGGGTCAACGTCTGGGACATAACAGGGCAGAGGTACATCGACTGCCAAACGGGTTCCGGAATCATGAACGTGGGACGGCGCAATCCGGAAATTGTTGAAGCCCTGAAAAAGGCCCTTGATACCTACGATATCGGCGTTTTTCTCCTCTGTTCGAAGCCAAAGGCCGATCTCGCGAAAAAACTTGCCGAAATCGCTCCCGGCGACCTGAATTGCACCATCTTCGGTGTCGGCGGGGGCGAAGCCAATGACGCGGCCATCAAGATCGCCCGCGGCTACACCATGAAAAAGGAAATCATCTACACACAAAGAGCCTACCACGGCCATACCGGCTTTGCTCTTTCCGCCATCGGGCGCGACGCCTATAAGGAACCCTTCGAGCCGCTCATGCCGGGATTCATCATGGTGCCTTTTGGAGACATAGAGGCCATAAAGAAAGCCATTACTGCGGATACCGCCGCGATAATTCTTGAACCGATCCAGGGTGAAGGCGGCATCAATATCCCGCCCGACGATTATCTCCCGCAGGTACGGAAATTATGCGATGATCACGAAATCCTGCTCATCCTCGATGAGATACAGACCGGTTTCGCGCGAACGGGAAAGATGTTCGCTTCCGAGCACTGGGGCGTTGTTCCGGATATTATGACTGTAGCCAAATCGTTAGGCGGCGGCATCTACCCCATTTCGGCAACCATTTTCAAAGAAGAAATACAGGACTTTTTCATACCTCATCCGTTCATACACCTTTCCACCTTTGGCGGTTCCGATCTGGGCTGCATCGTGGGCATGGCGGTCATCGACTATATACAAAAAAACGACCTTGCCGGTCACGCCGAAAAAATGGGTCTGAGATTCCGGGCAGGCTTAAACGCTCTTCTGAAAGACTATCCATCCTTACTGCTCGAAGTGCGCCAGAGAGGGCTTATGATCGGGATGCAGTATACTAACGAGTCCATCGGACCGCGGATGACGAAAAAACTTGCCGATAGAGGTGTTATCGCCATATATACCGGAAACGACCCGAGTATCTGCCGGTTGATGCCTCCTCTGGTCATTACTCCCGAGGAAGTTGATTTTGTCCTCAATGCCCTGGCGGAATCAATGAAAGAACTCTCCGGAGAGGCGGGACTCGGTAAAAACGACTAATAATATATCCCAGGAGGAACGACATGGCTACAAGTCAGGAAATTCTTGAAGCGTTGGCCGACTATCAAGGCCAGTGCAACGAAAACAAAAGATTGCGCAAGATGCAGCGGGACTGGTCGAGACTTATTCATTTCGTGGCGGAAGATACGGGGGACACATTCACCATGAATGTCGTGAAAGGCGAAATCGTTTCCTTTGAGGCCGGCGCGAACGGGACGCCGGATATTATTGTCACCACCACGAGTGAAAATCTGTGTGACATGTTCTGGGGCGACCTCAATCCCTCCCAGAAGTACCTGTCCGGCGAGATCAAGGTAAAGGCAACCCAGGAAGACGTCATCAGGCTCGATGCCATCACCATGATCATCTGGCCCGACGTATAGCCAGACGTATAAACGGATTTATCACAGCATGTAAAACCGGATTTATAATCTGCCGGCGGGATCAAGTCACAAGCAACACGAAAAAGTTATCACGGACGCATAATCTGCCGTTGCCGGTCTGTCCGCGTCATAAAAGACTGATCATTTACGGAATATCACGAAGGAGGCTCCATGACTACTCTTAAAAAAGTTTTAAAACTCAGGACAGTCATATCTACATCCGTCGGAATGGCTCTTGCCACATCGTGCTACATTGCCGGCCTGCAGGTGGCCATCATTGTCGAAGGCGAACTCGCCTGGATATCCATCCTGATTGCGGGACTGTTCTGTCTGCTTTCGGCCATGTGCTTCTCCGAGCTCACAAGCCTGTACCCGTCGGCCGCGGGCATTAAACTTTTTATCCAGAACGCGTTTAATGAACGCATCGCCATTATTATCGGCATGTTTTATGTCGTGCTCGGCATTTCCATGGTCGGCGCGGAAAGTTATATCCTTTCGAGCGTCATGATCAGCGCCCATACATTCGTAAACCCTATGACAGACCGTATTTTCTGGTCGTTCATCTTCATCCTGTTCGTATCATTCATCAACTATCGAGGCGTAAAGATTACGGGCCTTGCCGAAGATATCATGACGTTCAGCAAGATCTTCCTGCTCGTGTTCGTTTCCGTCTATGCCATCTCCAAATTCGGAATTGATTTCACCCCTGCCCTTGCCAGCCCGAAATTTACATTCACGAATATCATCCAGGCGGCCGGTGTGGGTGTATTCCTTTTCGTGGGTTTTGAGTGGGTCACACCGCTTGCCGAGGAGACAGAGGATTACCGGCTCATCGGCAAGGGCATGCTTATTACCGTCGGAATCCTTTCTGTCGTCTATTCGCTGTTTACCGTTGCCCTGTGGATCGGACTCACCCCGCAACAGCGCCTGAGCGGAACGGCAATTCCGCATATCCTCCTGGGCAGAAATCTCTTCGGCCTGCCTGGCGTAGCGCTCCTGATGTTCATGAGCGTGTTGGCTTCGGTCACGTCATTCAACGCCGGTCTTTTGAATACCTCGCGCTTTACTTACGCCATGGCCCGGGATAATGTTCTGCCCAAGGTGTTCAGCAAGCTCCATCCGGACTACGCGACTCCCTGGGTGGCAATTCTGATGCTCATGATATTCGCGATGTCAATAAGTATCGCCATTTTCATCACGGGCAATTATCTTTTCATCATTTTGATGGCGGCGGCGCTTGAGTGTTTTATCTATGTTGTCGCGGGCGTGTGCGTCATCAGGCTCAGGAAAAAATTCCCGGATAAAGACAGAGCATATAAAATTCCTTTGGGCTACACCATACCGGTTATTGTCATCATAGTCTTTACAGGCCTTATGCTTGCCATATTCGCCGATGTCAGTCGTGACTACAGCGGGAAAGAACTTTTTCACAATTACTGGCTGGCCGTCGTTATGGGCATATCTTTCCTCTGCATGACGCTCTATACACTGCTTGTGGTCCCCATCTTCAAAAAGAAGGCTGAAGAAAAAGCAAAAACGATCGTCAGGAGAAGACCGGGAAAAGCCTGATAGTGCATGGTTTTTAATACCGGGATAATTATACGCAAAGTTAGAAATGGCAAAATCACGCATGAATTAAAGGAAGGGCTCCTCCTTCTCTTTCATTCATGCACTTTCACTTTTACTTTTCCCTCCATCCGATTCGTTTAAAAGATATTTGACAGGCGGTTTATGGGCTGAATCCGGCAAGAAACTCTCCGGTAATTTGTGTGGACATATGGTATTTCAAGCGGTAAAATGCAAACAGTTGGTTATTAAAATTGAAGGTGGTGACATGATGAAACAATTGAAATCATTTTCCATTATTTTGTGTTTTTTTATGATCTTTTCTTTTTTAACCTTCTCGTTTCCCGGCGTTTCCATCGCGGACGAAAAAGAAGACAAACGCATAGGCGAATGCATCGATAGCTGCATCAGCAACGAGAAAGTTTGTTATAACATGACCGCGGATCCAAGACGATGCGAGGCCATATACGACGAATGCGTTGCCGCGTGCAAATCGAATGGAAATACTTCCAAGCAGGGAACATAGCGAAAATCTTTACCGCGAATTTTGGCCTCGACCTGATCTGGGACATGTGATATGTTTCTTGATGAATGGTCAACCGGAGAAACAATTCAATCATTTTAAGTAATGTCAATACAGGAGAAAACCGTGATGAAAAAAATTTTGTTGAGTGTCATGATGTGCGCCATGATTATCGTTTGCGCTTCCGCCTTCGCGGGCACAGCGGTTGTGGGAAAAAATGTTGAAAAAAAATTAAAGGCCGCTTTCCCCGATCTGCACTATGATTCTATAGCGCCTTCACCGGTAAAAGGAATCTATGAAGTCGTATGGGGAACTAATCTTTACTACTTTGCGCCTCAGGAAGGCATACTCATCAATGGACAAATGTACGATAAAACGAAGCACAATCTAACCGCCGATCGGCAGCAGGCGATCATGGAAAAATTTAATGAAGGTGCAGCCGAAAAGGCTAAAAGCCTGCCCCTGGATAAAGCCGTTAAGATTGGCCATGGAAAACATATTGTCATAGAGTTCACCGATCCTGATTGCCCATACTGCCGCCAGGCCGCCAAGTTCTTCGAATCGCGGAACGATATCACGAAATATACTTTCTTCACGCCTCTGCCGATGCATCCCGATGCTCCCAACAAGGTGCGGTATATCCTGTGTCAAAAAGATCCATCCAAGGCGCTGGTTGAAGTGATGCAAGGTAAAATTGACGGCCAGAAATACGAGACCTGTAAAAATCCCGAAGTTGATGATCAAATCAAACTTGATCAAGCTATGAGCCAAAAGATGGGTGTCTCAAGCACTCCTTATTTCATTATTGACGGCAAGGTGGTTTCCGGCGCCGATATCCCGAAAATTGAAAGTCTGCTGGGCGATAAAGGCGATAAAACCGGCGAAAAGAAATAGAGAATAATCAAATCCGTTTTAAAAAGTCCGCCTCCTTGTTTTTAACAAGACAGGCGGGCTTTGCATTTTGCGGTCTTTGCATCTGAAAATGTCTCTGCAAATTACCCAGCTCTTTTTCCTCAAATAAATAAGTTTCATTCTTGTAAACGGTGTCCGTCCTACGCACGCCATTAATCGTCAACACCAAAATCCGTATTTTTAGCTAAGATTTCCTTGACATATAATGCTTAATTTCTTTATAGTTTTTAAAGCAAACCGGCACAAAAAATAAAGCACGTTACCAATGACATGCCTTGAGGATAAATTATGCAATTTAAGTCTCTCGTAAAGTTTTATATCGTGTCATTACTGATATCCTTTATTATTTTCTTCCTCGTTTCATATTCACAGGACAACCATGAAAGTTGGAATGAAAATTATTCCCGTGAATATTTAAACGCCATGTCTGACGCGGACTTCAAGAAATTTGTTGACAGTCACCGCAAAATATCAGGGATTGGATATATTGAAGTCAAGGGAAAAAAGCTGGAAAGACAAATTCAAAATCCTTCAGACACAAAAACGTTGCTTAATGTAAAGGCGGCCGAAAAACTAATATTAGTTATGGCGGCAATCGGTGTTCTCCTTGTTGGTTATTATCTTATCAGCTCTCTGATCAATTTTTTCAGGACAAATGACAATACAAAAGATCTACCGGGAATAAACAGACCGGATGACCGGCAATTAAAAGATAATCAGAACACTGAAAAAAGATATTTGAATCTTTTGGGGTTGAAGGGAAAAGTTTCAGAAGAAAATATCAAAAACAGATACCGTCAATTAATGTCTGAGTATCATCCCGATAAGGTTCAACACCTCGGACGCGAGTTCCAGCAAATGGCCGAGTTTAAAACAAAAGAAATTCAGGAAGCTTACGATTACCTTAAACAGAATTACATCGGGGATTAAAATTGCAATATCCGAACATTAAGCATCTCTATAAGTACTGCGTTTACAATGAGAATTCCCTTTTCATTCTCAAAAACAGAAAAATATGGCTCTCGGACCCGGCAGAATTCAATGATCCTTTTGACTGCGGATATAAGTTCAAGGATGAAATTGATCGCGTTGAATTTGAAGGATACGGCAACCGATATAATCCTGAAAAGATGGCCGAGTTGAAAACTATTACGGCAGATGGCGCAAATGAAGCCATCTATAATAAAATTTATACGAAGCTTTTGAACGATCTTGAGGAAGATTTAAAAAATACAGGCGTATTTTGTTTAAGCCACCATAAAGACAATATTTTGATGTGGTCGCAATATTCAGATAAGCATAGAGGATTTTGTATTGAATTTGAAAGAAGCCCCGACAACAATCTGGGCAAATATGCCTATCCGGTTAAATACGTGCCTTTCAAATACAAAAAGGTAACGGCATTCAGCAGCAAGGCTTTTGAAATGAAATTTTTAACCAAAGCCTATGACTGGAAACATGAAGGAGAGTGGAGATTCATTGAAGAGGCCGGCAAGAATACAACGATTGATCTTCCCGGAAATATCACGGCAATCATATTCGGCCTTAGAATGCCTAATCAACAGCGGGAAGCCATAAAAGATATTTTATCCGGCTTACCCCATATAAAGTATTACAGGGCAGAAGAATTGCCCGATCAATATAAAATCAGAATTATGGAAGAATAGACTGATAATAATATGGGAGACGTCTTCTTTATTATTGGCAATCCTCATTTAAAACCATTGACATCCGGACAGGATTTTTCTATTATTCGCCCTAAAGAATGCAACATCTTATCAAAGTTCACCAATATTTTTTTGAAGAAAATTGAATTACCTAAAACAAGGAGGATTCTTTGAAAAAAACAGTATCCGTATTTTTGGGCATCTTTATCATGGCGCTTTGCTGCAACGGTTGCGTGGTCGCGCAAAGCAAGTACCTGGAAAAAGTCAACGAAGCGGACGCTCTGTCCAAGCAGCTGACCGCGGCAACCGACGAAAACGCTTCTCTCAAGAAGCAAATAGCCAAATTAACCGGTGACCGGGACGATTTGAATAAAGTTTTACAATCCAGAACGGATAATTTATCCAAAGATATTACTGACAGCCGCCAGAAGATCGCCGACCTGGAAGCTGAAAACACAAAGCTCAAGGCAAATCTGGCCGATTTAAAACAAAAATCTCAGGAAGCGGAAAAAGAAAGCAATACGTATAGAGACCTCGTTCAGGAAATGAAAGGAGAAATCTCGCAGGGACAAATTACAATTACGGAACTCAAGGGAAAACTCACGATGGATGTTGTCGATAAAATCCTTTTTGACTCCGGTGAATCCAAGGTGAAAAAAGAAGGCCTGGACGTCCTCAATAGAGTCGTAGGTATCCTGAAAAATGTTAATGATAAAAATATCCGCATTGAAGGACACACAGATAATGTTCAGATTGCCGGCAAACTGGCCAAAATATATCCGACGAACTGGGAACTGTCCGCCGCGCGGGCCATCAACGTCGCAAAATATTTGCAGCAACAGGGCATCGATCCGAAAATTCTTTCATCCACAGCGTTTGGCGAATACCAACCGCTGGCCGATAACGATACACCCGAAGGGAGAGCAAAGAACCGCCGTATCGCTATCATCCTGCTGCCGAAGGATTAACAAAAGCCGTGGTTGTCTCCATGCTCCGTGAATATTGTTAAATAATCACCGGCAGTCGCCCTTGCCTTTAGCAACGTCCAATGTTTTGCAATTTCCCAGTGCGCAGGCTTTTTGCGCGTCATAACAACCAACTTCTTTCCTGCCCTGCATAATATTCATAATTGCCCTGTTGCCATATGCATCAGCATAATCCTTTTTCAGGCTGATGGCCTTATTGAAATCCTCAATTGCGCTCTGATACCGGCCGAGTATCGCGTAATCCATGCCCCTGTTGTTGAAAGCATCGGCATAATCCGGTTTCAGCCGGATGGCTTTATTAAAATCATCAATAGCTTGCTCAAACTGGCCGAAAATATTGTAAATATACCCTCTATCGTAATAGCCAAAAGCATCATTCGGTTGCAGGCGGATGGCTTCGCTAAAGTTCTCGATAGCATGTTGGCGCTGGCCGAGCATTACGTAAGCATTTCCCCTGTTGTTGTAGGCAAGAATATAATCAGGTTTCAGGCGGATGGCCTCGTTATAATGATCAATGGCCTCCTGATATTTTCCTTTTTCAGCCAGAACAAACCCAAAGTTATTATGAGCCACAGCATTATCTTTTGTCACCTGCAAAGCATGATTCCAAAGCTTTTCGCTGTTTTCCCAGTAGCCGCATTGCTGCCAGGTCAAAATTGCCATGATGGATAGAGCGGCAATTGATATAGGTGATAGAATCTTTTTGCGCATGCCTTCATGTTCAAATAAAAACGAAACGCCCCAGGCCAGCATAACGGAAATTCCGATAGACGGCAAATAATGATAGCGGTCTGCCATCGCATACGGCGCTGATGCCGAAATCTGAATTATTCCAATAACCGGCATAATGGTTATTGCATACCACAGCCATCCAATAAAAAGATACGGTAAGCGTTTCACCATAATAATGACAATAGCACTTATAGCAATAATCAAAAGACTGGCCCCTAAAATCTGCCAGACCGGAAGTTGACCGGGAAAAGGATATAAGATAGTCATATCATGCGGCAAAAATGTTTTCTCCAGGTAAGTCACAAAAGCAACAGGTGCGTTGGCAAGCCGGTCGCCCAGGGAAATACCTTTTAACGAGGTTTTGGGTTGGTTCGGATTATAAAGTGTGATGATAGCGATGACTGCCGACAAAACAAAAAAAGGAATTTTCTCCCATAGCTGCCATAATGGAATTATTCCCGCAATTCTGGTTTCCTGTAACTTCCGGTCAGTGGATGAAGATACTTTATTCTTCAGTGTTTCTTTTTCGGATTTTGTTTTCTCTTTCCCTTTATCTGCGGAAACGGGCATATCGTCTGTCAAGTTAGTTGCGGTTTTATGCGACACAAGACGGTTAAGCGGCCAGTAATCAAGAAGAATCATAATGATGGGCAAAGTGACAACCATGGGCTTGCTCATAAGAGCCAAAGCAAAAGAAAAAAGTACAGGCAAATATCTTTTTAAGACCGGTTTCTCCGTGTAATTGACATAAAGGCATAAAGTAAACATCCAGAAACACGCGCTCAAGACATCTTTGCGTTCGGCAATCCACGCAACTGATTCCACATGCAGGGGATGCAAAGCGAAAAAAGCTGCAACAAAAGCGCTCTTCCAGATGGCACCGGTCATGTGTTCAAAAAGCCAAAAGAGCAATAATGTGCTGAGAATATGCAAAATAAGATTGGTCAGATGATAGCCGCTGGCATTCAGGTCGTAAAGCTGATAATCGAACATGAAGGAAAGCCATATCATAGGGTTCCATAAGTCACCATAACGTGTGCTGAATGCCCAACGAAATCCATCTAGCGTGATTCCGGACTGGATTTGACTATCCCCCGTGATATAAGCCATATCATCAAAGACAAAGCCGTATTGACTCACCTGCCAGAAAACTGCAATTGTAACAACCGTCAAAACAATATAAACAATCAGGGCCTGTTTTTTGGAACTCATATTTGTATTATTTAACATAGATCACGTAAGGTCAAGGGTTCAAGTCTTTGCTTAGCTCATTTTAAAAATTTCCCGACTGTCTCAACTCTTTGACGTAGATTTTTGTTTCTGATCATCTCCCACTTTTGCAAGAGATCATGAGCCGAGCAAAGACTTGACCCCTTTTCTTAATTTGATATTTTTATGGCGTTTTAAGACTAACTGTACTCTTTCATTAATGAATTCTAAACGCATTGTCAATGCCAGTTTTTATTTTTCCCTCTTTTTAAATTTCAGGACAGTCTGAGTATTCCGGTCCAAACCGGCCACTGAATCCGATTGAAATCGGCCACCCAATCCGGAGCAAATCGGCCGGCTATTCCGGAGCAAACCAGGCCACCCATTTGAGGAGTTAAGCGACGCTGGATAAT